>Ga0180732_1000034_pt1 | contig 161282 bp, 155 predicted proteins | sample KR11_01MetaG_FD_148674 | JGI IMG/M metagenome (GOLD analysis project Ga0180732, IMG submission 148674) | Groundwater microbial communities from the Olkiluoto Island deep subsurface site, Finland - KR11_0.1 MetaG | ecosystem: Environmental > Aquatic > Deep subsurface > Groundwater | place... | reverse complement strand
CACGGGCGCGCAGTATTTTGTGGAGGTGCTCGATGGCCCGCTGGTGAACCGGCACCGCCCCAGCGTGGACGTGCTGTTTCGGTCGGTGGCCAAATGCGCTGGCGCCAACGCGCTGGGGGTCATCATGCAGCAGGTCTCTGGGCCGATGGTGCGCTTAGTCGGCTTTACCGGGGTCAAGCACGGGCATCCGTCGGCGCGGGCAGTGAGTCCTTGGGGGCAACCTTTTAGCCAACCGGCACCACAACCGCAGGCGTCAGCCCCAAGCGCTTGGCGCGGCGGGCAAACCGTCGGTCGTCAAAGCTCATGAATTCCGTGCAGCCGCTGCTGGCCAGCAAGTGCAGCGCATCGGCAAAATCCAGCCCGTCTTTGTGCAGGGCCAAGGCATCGCTGACGCGTGCCCATTCTTCGACCGTCACGTTGGCAAGCCCCAGCAGGTGCTGGACGACACGCACAAAATCATCCGCAGCAAAACCATAAAAGGCGCGCAACACCGATTCCAACTCCAGCACCACGGTAAGCGGAACAAATACGGGCCTGTCCTGGGTCAGTAAACGCCGGGCTATGGGGCGCTGCTGGGCGGCTTGTGGGTCTGCGGGGTCGTCCACATAAAAGCGCGCCAATATGTTGGTGTCAAGCGCGATCATTGGCGCCTTCACGCATAGCCTGCGCCACGTCAAAATCGGCCAGACTGCGCTTGCCCGGCTTGTTGCACACCAACATGCCAAAGCCGTCTTCGGCCCGGGTGGGGGCCAACTGGCGTTTCACCTCGGCATGGATGACGTGGCCCTCCAGATGAAAGTCGAGTTGGCAGCCCGGGGTAATGCCCAGCTTGCGGCGAATGTCGGCCGGTATAACGACTTGACCTTTGTGTGAAACGGTAACGGTTAGCATGGCATGCCTTTTGTCTTACTTGGTAAGACAAATTTAGCGCAACGTGGCCTAGGTGTCAACCCGTAGGTCCGTGGGCCGAATGGACTGTGCGCATGGCACCACGACAAGCCCAACGTTTGCGCCAGCGCGGTGGCACCTGAAATCACGACGCGGTTGGCAGGGTAAACGTGAGTGTCGCCCCCCCTTTCAGGCCGAATCTTCGCGCTACACTGACCTGAAAAGAGAGAGTCCGCACCGTGGTTTTTGATGCGCGACGACGATTCAGGGAGCTGACAAGACAATTTCACCCCGCCAGGTGAGCACAAATATTTTCAGCGCCGCGATGATTGACAAAGTTTGTGCCTTTCCCGCCGCCCCGTTAAGGGGGCTCGCTCAGCGCGCCGGCGCAAGGCTGCGACAGGGCTTCTCAGGCTTGCTCCTGGCTTCACTGGTGCTCATGGGCGGCAGTGCTTCCCTAAACCAGGCCCTGGCCCTGGACGCAGCGCCAAAATCCATCACGGTTGTGGTTGACGACAACTACCCCCCATTCATCTTTCGGGACGCCTCCGGCCAGCTCCAGGGCATTCTCAAAGACAGCTGGGCGCTGTGGCAAGCGCACACCGGCATTGCCGTCGACTTGCAGGCGATGGACTGGGCCCGTGCCCAACAGCTGATTCTGGCGGGCCAGGCCGATGTGATCGACACCATGTTTCAGACCCCGGCGCGTCAGCAGCTCTACGAGTTCTCAGTGCCGTACGCGCAGCTTGATGTGCCGATTTTTTTCCACAAGAGCATCAGTGGCATCACCAACGCGGATTCATTGAAGGGTTTCACGGTCGGCGTCAAAGAGGGCGATGCCTGCATCGAGGTGCTGCACACGCACGGCATTGACAGCATCAAAAAATACCCGGCCTACTCCGCCGTCATTGCGGCCGCAGCCAGCGGCGATGTGCGCGTTTTTTGCGTCGATCAGCCGCCTGCCGTTTACCTGCTCAACCAGTTGGGCATCGAGAAGGATTTTCGCCATTCGGTCCCCCTGTACAGCGGGGAGTTTCACCGCGCGGTGCGCAAGGGTGACTCTGCGTTGCTCAAGATCGTCGAAGACGGCTTCGCCCGCATCAGCGCGCAAGAGCGCGAGCAAATCGAGCGCAAGTGGTACGGCAGCGCGGTGGCGGGCTATGGCGTCATGCACTATGCCGGTTACGCCAGCTACGCCTTGCTGGGACTGGTGCTGCTGGCGACCGTATTGGTGCTGTGGAACTGGCTCTTACGCCGTCAGGTGGCGCTGCGCACGACCGACATTGCCCGGGAGCAGGCAGCGCTGCGCGCCAGCGCCCAGGAGATCAACAACCTGGCATTTTTTGACCCGCTGACGCAGTTGCCCAACCGGCGCATGTTGCTGGACCGGCTGCCCCAGAGCATGGCGTCGAGCACGCGCAGCGGTCATTTTTGCGCCTTGTTGTTCATCGATCTGGACGACTTCAAGACCCTGAACGACACACTCGGTCATCTCCAGGGCGATTTGCTGCTGCAACAGGTGGCGCAGCGCCTGCTGAGCTGCGTGCGCGACGATGACACGGTGGCGCGCCTGGGCGGCGACGAGTTCGTGGTGCTGCTTGAAGACCTGAGCGAGAGCGAGCTGCTGGCGGCCACCCAGGCCCAGGGGGTCGCTGAAAAAATTCTCGAGGCACTGTCGCAGCCCTACGAACTGAGCACGCAAAGCCACCGCAGCACGCCCAGCATCGGCGTCACGCTGTTCACCGGGCAGCGCGAGCGCATGGACGACTTGCTTAAGCGCGCCGAGCTGGCGATGTACCAGGCCAAGGCGGCGGGGCGCAACGCGGTGCGCTTCTTCGATCCCAAGATGCAATCGGATGTGAGCGCGCGTGCCGCACTGGAAGCCGACTTGCACCAGGCGGTGCTGAAAAATCAGTTTCTGCTGCACTACCAGCCGCAGGTCAAGGCGAACGGCCAAATCACTGGCGTGGAAGCGTTGGTGCGCTGGCAGCATCCGCAGCGCGGTCTGGTACCGCCAGGCGAGTTCATTGCCCTGGCCGAAGAAACGGGCCTGATTCTGCCGCTGGGCAGTTGGGTGCTGGAGAGCGCTTGCGCCCAGTTGGTGCTGTGGGCGGCGCAGCCGGCCATGGCGCATCTGACCATGGCGGTCAATGTCAGCGCGCGCCAGTTCCATCAAAGCGACTACGTGGCGCAGGTGTTGGCGGCGCTGGAGCGCACCGGCGCCAACCCGCATCGACTCAAATTGGAGTTGACCGAGAGCCTGCTGGTCACCCATATTGAAGACGTGATCGGCAAAATGCACACCTTGCGGCAGACCGGTATTGGCTTCTCGCTGGACGACTTTGGCACCGGCTATTCGTCGCTGTCTTACCTCAAGCGCTTGCCGCTGGACCAGCTCAAGATCGACCAGGGTTTTGTGCGCGACATCCTGAGCGACGCCAATGACGCGGCCATTGCCAAAATGGTGGTGGTGCTGGCTGAGGCGATGGGGCTGACTGTGATCGCCGAGGGCGTTGAAACCCAGGGGCAGCGCAACTTGCTGGCCGCGCAGGGTTGTCATGCCTACCAAGGCTATCTGTTCAGCCGCCCACTGCCGCTGCTGGCATTTGAAAATTTTGCCCGCAACCAAACATCGGAAACAACCGAGAATTTATAGAAAATAAGGCGCTAGCCCACGTGGAATGGTCGTTAGTAGCTATTTATTCAGGAGTAGTTATTAAATTGAAGCACGAGTGCAGCGCGAATGCAGCACGAATGTTGTGCGTGGCGCCACCCCAGCGCGCAAGGAAAGCCCAGGCGCATTAGCGCCGGGCCTCTAATTTCCCAAGCAGCACCTGCGTGATGGCTAGGGTTTACCCTGCATAATACGAGACCAAGTTCCACTGGAAACAGGTGCTGTCATGAAGAAGTCGATTTCACTCGGGCCACCCCCTCAAGAGCCATTGGCTGCGTCCCGGTCGCTTGACGAAGCATTTCACGCACAACTGGCCAAACTCAACCTGGGTTTGCCTCCGATTTCACTGGGGCTGGCCTACGCCGATTGGGCCATGCACCTGGCCATCTCGCCGGGGCAGCAGATGATTCTGGCACAGCGCGCACTGGCCCTGTCGCAGCACGCGCTGCGCTGCGCCTTGCAACAGCCGCTCGCCACCGGCGAAGAAGCCCCGCCCGAGCCCACGGCCGACCCGCGCTTCACGGATCCGGGCTGGCAGCAGTGGCCCTTCAATGTGTTTGAGGCGAGCTTCAAGGCCAGCAACACCTGGTGGCACGAAGCCGCCCAGATTGAAGGCGTGTCAAGCCACCACCGCCATCTGCTTGATTTTTATACGCGCCAGGGGCTCGACGCGCTGTCGCCCTCCAACTGGCCACTGAGCAACCCCGAAGTACTCAAGAAGGGACGCCAATCCTGGGGGCAAAGCTGGCTCAAGGGTTACCAGCATCTGGCGCTGGACCTGCTCGAGCGCCAGCAGCAAAAAAACCTGGGCGCCTCGGCCAAGCGCAAGGCACTGCCCTTCAAGGTCGGGCAGGATGTGGCGGTGACGCCGGGCAAGGTCGTGTTTCGCAACGCTCTGATCGAGCTGATCAAGTACACGCCAACGACGGCGGCCGTGTACCCGGAGCCGCTCTTGATCGTGCCCTCGTGCATCATGAAGTACTACATCCTGGACTTGTCGCCAGCCAACTCCATGGTGCGTTATCTGGTCGCACAAGGCCACACCGTGTTCATGATCTCCTGGCGCAACCCGGACGCAGCCGACCGTGAACTGGGCATGCAGGATTACCTGCAACTGGGCGTGATGCAGGCCATGGCGGCAGTCAAGTCGCTCACCGATGCGCCGCGTATTCACAGCCTGGGCTATTGCCTGGGTGGCACTTTTCTGGCGATTGTGGCGGCGGCGCTGGGTGCGCGCCAGCCGCTCTCACAGCGCCGCGGCCAAGACAAAGACCAATACCGTCGCCGCGAAGACGCCCTCGCCTTTGACGCCCTGCCCGAGCTGGCCAGCGTGACGCTGCTGGCTGCCTCGACCGACTTCAGTGAACCGGGAGAATTGGGCGTGTTCATTGACGACGCCCAGCTCAAGACGCTGCGCGCGTCCATGGCGCGCACCGGCTATTTTTCAGGCCGGCAAATGGCCGAATCGTTCCAGTTTTTGAATTCTCGCGATCTGATCTGGTCGCGCAGCACCCGGCGCTACCTGCTGGGCCAGGACGAGGTCGGCAACGACATGATGAGCTGGAACATGGATGTCACGCGTCTGCCCGAGCGCATGCACAACGAGTATTTGTCGTCCTTGTTTCTCAACAACGCGTTAGCCACGGGCAACTACCGCGTGGCCGGGGTTGGCGTGGCCCTGATGGACATCCGCGCACCGCTGCTGGTGGTGGGCACCGTGCGCGATCACGTGTCGCCCTGGCAGTCGGTCTACAAGATACATCGGCTCACCGACACCCAGACCACCTTCATTCTGGCGGCGGGCGGCCACAACGCGGGCATCGTGTCCGAGCCCGGGCACGCGGGGCGCAGCTACCAGATCGACAGCGTGGAACAAGGCCATGCCTGGGTTGATCCCGACACCTGGGCCGCGCAAGCACCCGTGGTCGAGGGCTCTTGGTGGGAGGCCATGCACCAGTGGTTGCGTGAGCGCTCGGGCAAGCCCGTGCCAGCCCCCGTTATTGATGTTAAGACCGTGCTGGGCGATGCCCCCGGCGACTATGTGATGGTGCGTTATGCCGATTGATCTAAGCCCAAAAAACGACCTGAACCCTGACCGACTGCGGCACATGAAAACTGCCCTGGAAACCCTGAACATGCGCATCGCCCGCCTGGCCATTGCCTTGGACGTGGCGCTTGACAACGAGGCCGAGGTGGCCAGCCTGATGGGAGAGGAACATGACACGACCGTGCTGCATGAACGCCGTGTCAGCGCCCATGCGGTTGACGCCGCGCAAGCCCACAGCGGCCCGGAGTGCCGCGTGGCGCACCAGCGCCAGGAGTTGCGCGGCCTGCTGGTCATGCGCTACGAGGTTGAAAAGCGCTATGTCAACGATGCCGGCATTACCGTCACGCACCAGATCATGATCGAGGCCGAGCAGCAGTTGCAGCGCAAAGGCTTCAAGCCCGGCGTTGACGGCATCAACCTGGAGCGCCTGTTTAATACTTGAGACCCCGTCGCGGCCCGGCCAGTGCGCACGCCGCAGTATGCCTGGCCCCGCCTGCTCCTGATAACCCCTTCACGTTTGCCATTGCACTGCCACACCCGCCATGAACTCTTCACCGCACACTGATTTGATCGAAAACGTCACTTTTGACGAAATCGCCCTGGGCCAAAGCGCGCGCCTGTTGCGCACCCTGACGCTGGCCGACATCCAGGCCTTTGCCGCCGTGTCGGGCGACACCAACCCGGCCCACCTGAACAGCGACTACGCCAACGACACCTTGCTGCAGGGCGTGGTGGCGCACGGCATGTGGGGCGGCGCCTTGATTTCGGCCTTGCTCGGGACCCAGTTTCCGGGCCCCGGCACGATCTACCAGGAGCAGGTGTTGCACTTTGCCAAGCCGGTGCGGGTGGGCGACACACTCACGGTGATGGTCAAGGTGGTGAGCAAAAATGACCTGAACAAGAGCGTCGAACTCGATTGCCAGGTGCTGAACCAAAAAGGCGTGCGCGTGCTGTACGGCACGGCACGGGTGCTGGCCCCGACCAAAAAAGTGCGCCTGCCGCGCGTGAATATTCCGCAAATCCAGTTGTATGACCCGCAAGCGCGTTTCAATGAACTGTTGGCACTGGGCAAGGGCCTGCCCGCCGTGCGCTGCGCCGTGGTGCACCCCTGCGACGCGGGCTCGCTCAGCGGCGCCATGGACTCGGCGCGTTACGGCCTGATTGTGCCGGTGCTCATTGGCCCGGAGCTGCGCATTCGCCGTGTGGCCGAAGAGGCTGGCATTGACCTGGGAAATGCCCAGATCATCACGGTAGAACACAGCCATGCGGCAGCGGACCTGGCCGCAGCCATGGCCGTTCGGGGCGAGGTCGAGGTGCTGATGAAGGGCGCGCTGCACACTGATGAACTGATCAAGGCCGTGCTGGCGCGCCCCGAGTTGCGCACCGGGCGACGCATGTCGCATGTGTTTCGCTTTGACATACCGCTTTACCCCAAGCCGCTGCTCATCACCGATGCGGCGCTCAACATCCGCCCCACCCTGGCGGAGAAAATGGACATCATTCAAAACGCGATCGACTTCGCCCGCATCATGGGTGTGGCAGTGCCCAAGGTCGCGGTGTTGTCGGCGGTGGAAACCGTGACCGCCAACATCCCCTCCACGCTGGACGCGGCGGCTCTTTGCAAGATGGCGGACCGCGGCCAGATCACCGGCGGCCTACTGGACGGCCCGCTGGCCTTTGACAACGCCATTTCAGCCGACGCGGCGAAGATCAAGAACATTGACTCACCCGTGGCCGGGCAGGCCGACATCATGGCCGTGCCCGACCTGGAGTCCGGCAACATGCTGGCCAAGCAGCTCGAATACCTGGCTGGCGCCTCCGGCTCGGGCCTGGTGCTGGGCGCACGTGTGCCCATTGCCCTGACCAGCCGCGCCGACGGCCCCATGAACCGGGTGGCATCAAGCCTGCTGGCGCAATTGGCAGCCAGCAGCGCGCGGCGCAACTCATCCAACTCCATCACTTAAGGAACTCTCCCCATGGCCATCCTCTCCGTCAACGCGGGCTCGTCCACGCTCAAGTTTTCCCTGCACCCGCTGCAAGACGCGCAAGTGCAAGCTAGCGTGCTGACCGGCAGCATCCAGGGTCTGGAGCCAGGCGGTGCGCCGGTGCTGGACTGGACTTTTCAGGGGCGTGCACACAGCCGCCAGTTGCCGATCACAGAACTCGATCCGTTTGATCATGCCCTGCAGCGCCTGGGCCATTTGCTGGCGAGCGACCCCGCCATTCCTGTGATCGAGGCCATTGCGCACCGGGTAGTGCATGGTGGACAAGATTTTTCGGCCAGTGTGCTGGTGACCGATGCCATTTTGAGCCAGTTGACCGATCTCAGCTCATTGGCGCCCTTGCACCAGCCGCAGAACCTCAAAGGCATCCGGGCGTTTCAGAAGGCATTCCCGAGCCTGCCACAGGTCGCCTGTTTTGACACCGCCTTTCACGCCACGCTGCCCGAAGTGGACTACACCTTTGCCTTGCCCCAAGCGCTAACCCGCCAAGGCGTGCGCCGCTACGGCTTTCACGGCCTGTCCTACCAGTACGTCATGGGCGTGCTGCTCGAGCGCAGCGAGCTGGCCCGCGGGCGTGTGCTGATGGCGCATCTGGGCAATGGCGCAAGTCTGTGCGCGGCGCAGAACGGCCTGAGCTGCTCCACCAGCATGGGGTTTTCGGCGCTTGACGGCCTGATGATGGGCACACGCACCGGTTCCATCGACCCCGGTGTGCTTTTGTACCTGATGGAACAAGGCTGGGACCATGACCGGCTGGAGACACTGCTCTACAAACAAAGCGGCTTGCTCGGCGTCTCCGGGGTCAGCGCCGACATGCGGCGTCTGCGCGCCGATGGCAGTGCCGCCGCCAAGGCGGCGATTGATCTGTTTACCTACCGGGTGGTTCGTGAATCGGGCGCGATGGTCGCCTGTCTGGGAGGCCTTGATGTGCTGGCCTTCAGTGGCGGCATTGGCGAACACGACACCGAGTTGCGCGCGCAGATGGGCCTGCGCCTGGCGTGGCTGGGCGTCGTGATTGACCCGCAGCTGAACAGCCAAGCCACTGGCAACGAGGTGCTGGCGATCCATGCGCCCGAGAGCCGGGTCCAGGTCTGGGTGGTGCCGACCGACGAAGGCCTGGTGGCGGCGCGTGAAGCGGTGCGGTTGATCTGATCATTGCGGCGCGCGGGGCGACCGGGGCGGACCCGCCATGTCGGGCGGTCCAATCCGGCTTTGCGATACTCGGGCCATGCAGTTACAAGACATTCTTTATTCCCAGGGCTTTGGCACGCGGCGCGTGTGTGCCGGGCTGATCCAGCAGGGTCTCGTCCAAGTTTATGAGTCAAATCAGTCGCTAGCCCCCGTCTCATATGCGCAGGCAGCTATTGAAATTGAAGCAAATGGTTTGCGCTTTCGGGTTCAAGGCGTGGACTGGCCCTACCATGAAAAGGCCTACGTCATGCTCAATAAGCCGACGGCCACCGAGTGTTCGCAAAAGCCCTCCACCTACCCCAGCATTTACACCCTGCTGCCCTCCGCCCTGCGACTGCGCCCACAAAAGGGCGCAGTGCAAGGCGTGCAGGCGGTGGGCCGGCTCGACCAGGACACCACCGGGCTGCTGCTGCTGACCGACGATGGCCAGTTCATCCACCGCATGAATTCGCCGCGCCACCATGTGCCCAAGGTCTACGAAGTTACGCTCAAACACCCGCTCGATGAGACGCAAGTGGCCCGATTGCTGGCCGGGGTGGTGCTTGACGATGACCCGAAACCGGTGCGCGCAGCGGCGGCCGAGGCGGTCTCAAGCCACCACCTGCGCCTGACCCTGCTCGAGGGCAAGTACCACCAGGTCAAGCGCATGGTGGCGGCGGTCAGCAACCGGGTGGAAGCCTTGCACCGCTCGCAAATTGGCGGCTTGCGCTTGCCCGAAGATTTGGCACCGGGCCAATGGCGCTGGTTGAGTGTGGCTGATCTGGCCAGACTCAAAGACTGATTCGGCCCGCGCGGGTATGCTTGGCAGTATGAACCTGTTTCTCGATGCCTTTTGGCGCGCATTGGCCTATTGCCTGCGCCCGCGCGTGATGCTGCTGTCGCTGTTGCCGCTGGTGCTGATGGTGGCGCTCGCCTGGGGGCTGGGTTACTATTTTTGGGACAACACGCTCGAATGGGTGCGCGGAGCGCTGGAAGCCTCTACCCTGGTCAACACGGTGTCGAACTGGTTGCAGAGCGTGGGCTTGGGTAGCCTCAAGCTGGCGCTGGCGCCTTTGATCGTCATTTTTGCCGTGACGCCCATCCTGGTGCTGCTGTCCTTGCTGACGGTCGCGTTGTTGATGACGCCGGTGCTGACCCGGCTGGTGGCGGCGCGGCGTTTCCCGCAGTTGGAGCGCAAGCACGGCGGCTCCTTTGTGCGCAGTCTGCTGTGGTCCCTGGGCTCGACCGGTTTGGCGGTCATTGCCTTGCTGGTGTCGCTGCCGCTGTGGTTCATTCCGCCCTTGGTTCTGGTGCTGCCGCCGCTGATCTGGGGTTGGCTGACCTACCGCGTGATGGGCTTTGATGCGCTGGCCGAGCATGCGAGTATCGAGGAACGGCGCGAGATTTTTCACCGCCATCGCGGCTGGTTGCTGGGCATCGGTATTTTTTGCGGTTACCTGGGCGCCGCCCCCAGTGTGTTGTGGGCCTCAGGCGCCTTGTTCGCTGCCGCGTTTGTCGTTCTGGTGCCCGTGGCGATCTGGCTGTACACGCTGATCTTTGCGCTGTCCTCACTTTGGTTTGCGCATTACAGCCTGGCAGCGCTGCAAGCCCTGCGCGCCGAGACGGCGACGGCGGCCCCGCAGACTACTGAGCCCTTCGCAAGTGACACAACAATTGACGTGCAGGCGCTACCATGGGCGCATGAACCCTCTGCCAACGACAACACCTTGCGCTAAGGCCGCACCCCATTTCGGCCTGATCATCATTGGCGATGAAATCTTGTCAGGCAAGCGCGCTGACAAGCATCTGCCCAAAGTCATTGAATTGCTCAAGGCGCGCGGCCTTGCGCTGGACTACGCCGAGTACGTGGGCGACTCGCCGGAGCGCATCACGGCCACTTTGGTGCGGGCGTTTGCCACGGGCGATGTCGTGTTTTCAACCGGCGGCATTGGCGCCACTCCCGACGACCACACGCGCCAGTGCGCGGCCAAGGCCCTCGGGTTGACTCTGGCGCTGCACCCCGCGGCGGCCGAGCTGATCCGCCAGCGCATGCAAGACCTGGCAAAAGAGCAAGGCAGCGTCTTTGAGCCCGATCACCCCGACAACCTGCACCGGCTCAACATGGCCATGTTTCCGGTGGGCGCGCAGCTCATTCCCAACCCCTACAACCGCGTTGCCGGTTTCAGCTATGGGTCCGTCCACTTCGTGCCGGGGTTTCCGGTCATGGCCTGGCCAATGATTGAATGGGTGCTCGACACCCATTACCCGCAGTGGCACCAAACGGCGGCCTGGATCGAACAATCGGTCATTGTGTTTGGCGCCATGGAGGCGACGCTGACGCCGCTGATGCAAGACATTGAGCGCCGGCACGTCGGCGTCAAGGTGTTCAGCCTGCCCAGTGTGGATCATCCCGCCTATGGCCGTCACATCGAACTCGGGGTCAAAGGCGAGCCCGCACGCGTGAGTTCAGCTTATGCCGATTTGCTCAGCGGCTTGCACCATTTAGATGCCAAACTTGGCCCTGAATTGGTGCAAAAATAATCAACACAATCTAATACCGGCAAACTCGCACTTATTTGGTGCTTGAATTCGGTGCGTCAATCGGATGTTTCTGACCTCAAGCTCAGCCGTAGCGCAAAAGTCAGGGCAAAATGTTGTGTTGCTTATTTAGGTCGCCGCGCCGCAACTGGCACAAAACCTGCATGACACCGAAGCATATCCTTTTCAACAACGATTCAACCAGGAGTATTTGATGGCCAAGACCGTCGCAGACGTCATGAAGATGGTGAAAGAAAACGAAGTCAAGTTCGTTGATTTCCGTTTCACCGATACCCGGGGCAAGGAACAGCACGTGACCGTGCCGGTTTCACATTTCAATGAAGACAAGTTCAGCGAAGGCCATGCCTTTGACGGCTCGTCCGTCGCTGGCTGGAAAGGCATTGAAGCCTCCGACATGCAACTCATGCCCGACCCCAACACCGCCAACATTGACCCGTTTTTTGAAGAAACGACGATGTTCCTGAGCTGCGATGTGGTCGAGCCCAGCGACGGCAAAGCCTACGACCGCGACCCGCGCTCGGTCGCGCATCGCGCCGAAGCCTACCTCAAGGCCTCCGGCATGGGCGACACTGCCTTCTTCGGCCCGGAACCAGAATTTTTCCTGTTTGACGATGTGCGCTGGAACACCGACATGTCGGGCACCTTCTTCAAGATCGACGACTACGAAGCGCCCTGGAATTCGGGCAAGAAGATGGAAGGCGGCAACCGCGGCCACCGCCCCACCACCAAGGGTGGCTACTTTCCGGTGCCTCCGGTGGACAGCACACAAGACATGCGCGCTGAAATGTCGCTGATTCTTGAATCGCTGGGCATTCCGGTCGAGGTGTTCCACCATGAAGTGGCAGCCCCGGGCCAATGCGAAATTGGCACCAAGTTCAGCACACTGGTGCAACGCGCCGACTGGACCCAGGTCCTGAAATACGTGGTGCAAAACGTGGCCAATGCCTATGGCAAGACCGCCACCTTCATGCCCAAGCCCATCGTTGGCGACAACGGCTCGGGCATGCATGTGCACCAGTCGATCTGGAAAGACGGCAAGAACTTGTTTGCCGGCGACGGTTATGCGGGCCTGTCCGACTTTGCGCTGTACTACATTGGCGGCATCATCAAGCATGCGCGCGCCCTCAACGCCATCACCAACCCCGGCACCAACAGCTACAAGCGTCTGGTTCCCGGCTTTGAGGCACCGGTGAAACTGGCGTATTCGGCCAAAAACCGCTCGGCGTCGATCCGTATTCCTTATGTGGCCAACCCCAAGGGTCGGCGCATTGAGGCACGTTTCCCGGATCCGCTGATGAACCCCTACCTGGGCTTCTCGGCCCTGATGATGGCCGGTCTGGATGGCGTGGAAAACAAGATCCACCCCGGGGAGGCCGCCACCAAGGACCTGTACCACCTGCCGCCCGAAGAAAATGCCAAGATTCCGACGGTGTGCCACAGCCTGGACCAGGCGCTGGACTGCCTGGATGCGGACCGCAGCTTCCTGACCAAGGGCGGCGTGTTCACCGACAGCCTGCTCGATGCCTACATTGAACTCAAAATGGGCGAGGTCACGCGCTTGCGCATGGCCACCCACCCGATCGAGTTTGACATGTACTACTCCTTGTAATCCATCACAGGACCTTGCGGGGCGGACCGCTGTTACACGCAGTGACAAGCTCTCTGCCCAAGTGATCAAAAATGTGGCAAAAAGGACGGCATTGGCCGTCCTTTTTCATTTGTGCGGCTGAACTTTCTTCACATCAAGAGTAACTGACGCATACTGACCACTTTATTCATGCCTATTTTTTCTGGCATGGAAAACTTATGAACCCTGTTTTATCGATTCCCTTGCTCATGGCCCTGGCCGCTGGTTTTTTTTCAACTCACAGCGTGGCGCAAGACCGCATTTACCGCTGCGGCAACGAGTACACCAACACGGTCTCTGACGCCAAGGCCAAGGGCTGCAAGCTCGTGGCCGGCGGAAACGTGACCGTGGTGCAAGGCACCCGCCCCAATGGCAGCCAGCCCAAGCCGGTGGCAGCGGCGACTCAATCCGGATCAAATGGTCAGCGCGTCGATGCCTCCGAGCAAAAGTCGCGCGACTCCGATGCGCGCAGCATCCTGGAACAAGAACTGAAAAGGGCCATGGCACGCCAAGAGGAACTGGCGCGGGAATACAACAACGGCGAGCCCGAAAAGCAGGGCATTGAGTCACGCAATTACCAAAAATACCTTGACCGCGTGGCAGAACTCAAGGCCGCACTGGCCCGCAATGACAGCGACCTGGCCGGCATTCGCCGTGAACTCGGGCGGCTCGGCGTCGCGACGGCGGCACCTGCGGCAAAATAGGCCGCTTGAACAAGCTCGATCACCCCCCCGGCATTTCTTGCGCGGCGCCCATCGCTGACGATTCCCTGCGTTTCCAGTCCTTTGACCTGCTCGCCACGCTGGTCGCGGTGGTGCACAGCGATGGCACCGTCCTGTTTGCCAATGCCGCCCTGGAAGATGCCCGCGGCATCTCGCGTCGCACCATTGTGGGCTCGCATTTTCCGGACAGCTTCACCGAGCCCGGCCGACTCCAGCATGCGCTGCAAAGCGCCGGTGACAATGAATTTGCGGCTTTGCGCTATGACACCTGGCTCAAACGTCTGAACCACGAAGCCTTGCCAGTGCACGTGATCGTGACGCAGACGGAATCCCGGGATGAAATCGTGGTCGAGTTGCTGCCGCTGGAGCAACAGGCGCGCCAGGACCGCGAGGAGCGCCTGGCCGAGCAGGCGCAGGCCAACAAAGAGCTGATTCGCAACCTGGCGCACGAGATCAAGAACCCGCTGGGCGGCATTCGCGGCGCCGCGCAGTTGCTGGAGCTCGAGATGGACTCAGCCGAGCTCACGGAGTACACGCAGGTCATCATCCATGAGGCGGACCGGCTGCAGACGCTGGTAGACCGGCTGCTGGCACCGCACCGGCGCCCGCATCTGGTGGGGGACGTCAACATCCATGAGGTCTGTGAGCATGTGCGGCTGCTGTTGTCGGCAGAATTCCCGAAGGGTTTGCAGGTGGTGCGCGACTTTGACACCTCGATTCCGGAGTTTCGCGGGGACCGCGAGCAGCTGATCCAGACCGTGCTCAACATTGCGCACAACGCCTGCCAGGCCCTGACCGCGCAGATCGCACAAGGCAGCGCCTGCCTGACTTTTAGAACCCGAATTGCGCGCCAAGTCACTTTTGGCAAGCAACGCTACCGGTTGGCACTGGAATTGCATGTGATTGACAACGGGCCTGGTGTACCAGACGCGATCAAAGACCGCATTTTCTATCCGCTGGTGTCGGGACGGGAGGGCGGTTCGGGGCTGGGACTGACATTGGCGCAAACTTTTGTCCAGCAACACCACGGTTTGATCGAGTGCGACAGTGTGCCAGGCTGCACGGATTTCAAGATATTGATTCCACTTCCTTAACCGCGCCAGCCACTTGGCCATTGACCTGAGGTAGACCCGCTTATGAAGCCGATTTGGATCGTAGATGATGACCAGTCCATCCGCTTCGTGCTGGAGAAGGCGTTACTGCGCGAAAACCTGCCCACGCGTAGTTTCACCCAGGCGCGCGATGTGCTGAGCGCGCTGGCGCAGTGCAGCGACGACGACGCGCCACGCGTGCTGGTGAGCGACATTCGCATGCCAGGCGGCTCGGGCCTGGACCTGCTGGACAAGGTCAAGGAGAAATACCCGGCGCTGCCGGTGATCATCATGACCGCGTACTCTGACCTGGACAGCGCGGTGTCGGCCTTTCAGGGTGGCGCGTTTGAGTACCTGCCCAAGCCCTTTGACGTGCCCAAGGCGGTAGAGCTGATTCGCCGTGCGGTCGAAGAGAGCGAACGCGAAGAAGTGGCGCAAGAACTCATCACCGAGGCCCCTGAGATGATGGGCCAGGCGCCCGCGATGCAGGATGTGTTTCGCGCCATTGGCCGCTTGAGCCAGAGCAATGTCACGGTCATGATCACCGGCGAGTCTGGCTCCGGCAAAGAACTGGTGGCGCGCGCGCTGCACAAGCACTCGCCCCGCGCCAAGGGGCCGTTTGTGGCGATCAACACCGCGGCCATTCCCAAAGACCTGCTCGAATCCGAGCTGTTCGGCCATGAGCGCGGCGCATTCACCGGCGCGCAGGCGATGCGCCGCGGCCGCTTTGAGCAAGCCGATGGCGGCACGCTGTTTCTGGACGAAATCGGCGACATGCCTTTTGACCTGCAAACCCGCTTGTTGCGCGTCTTGAGCGACGGCCATTTCTACCGCGTGGGCGGTCACAGTGCTGTCAAGACCAATGTGCGCGTGATTGCCGCCACGCACCAGAATCTGGAACAACGCGTCAAGGAAGGCGGCTTTCGCGAGGACTTGTTTCACCGGCTCAACGTCATTCGCCTGCGCCTGCCGCCCTTGCGCGAGCGCCGGGAGGACATTGCGGTGCTGACACGGCACTTCTTGCAGCAAAGTGCGGTGCAACTGGGCGTCGAACCCAAAAGAATTTCAGAAGCGGCACTGGCGTGGCTGGGCAATTTTGCTTTTCCGGGCAACGTTCGGCAACTGGAAAACATCTGCCATTGGCTCACCGTGATGGCGCCCGCGCAGGTGATCGAACCCAAGGACCTGCCGCCCGAAGTGGGCGTGATGACCGCCGGCCCCGGTGAGGCGCCCACCGCCCTGCCCTTGCCCGAAAACTCGATGCCGCTGGCCCCGGTGCAAGCGTACATACCCGAACCAGCGCCGGAATCAGCCACTGCGGGCTCTTGGCCGACACCTGAGGCTGCAACGGCTGCCCCAGTACCCGCGCAGCCTGGCAGCGCTGACGAAGCCGCTGCGGCTGCCTGGGAACAGGGTCTTGAAGCCGAAGCGCTGGCTTTGCTGGCCAGCGGTCGCAACGATGTGTGGGACGCGCTGACGCGTCGCTTTGAGGCCCGCCTGATTGAGGCGGCGCTTGCGACCACCCGGGGCCGGCGCATCGAGGCGGCGCAAAAGCTGGGCATCGGGCGCAACACCATCACGCGCAAGATTCAGGAGTTGGGTTTAGAGTGAATCTGGCCTTAGCCCACGTCCAGCTTGCGTGAGCAGCTATTTAATTCATCGTTGGTTTCTTGGTCTTATGCTTTAGCTTCTGAGACGGTGCTTTTCCAAGTTATCTTTCCCCCACTCACTCCCCCCGCCCTCTCTCGCCCCGCCGGGCGAAAGAGGGAGCCAACAGCCACATTTGGCCGCGTCTTTGAAGGTGGGAAATCTGTTTCTGAATGGCGCGCTGCCCCAAAGCAGCCGCAATGGGAATGCGAGACCGATCACACACGCAGCGGCTGCGGGCCTTGCCGCTCGCGTTTGAGCGCGACTGACCATTTGATTGGTGAGCGACTGGTTCATGAGTTACCGCCGCTTTCAGGCCAGCGAGCAGTCGAACGTTCATTTCCCACCTTCATCGACGCGGCCAAATGAAGCCCCCCTCTTTCGCCCGGCGGGGCGAGAGAGGGGTTGGGGGAGTGAGTGGGGGAAAAATAGCAGAAAAATCGAGCGCTTCCCGACTCAAACAAAATTTCAAAAAATGTATATTTTTTATCCCGCTAGCCCTCGTCCAACAAGCGTGAGTAGCTATCAATATAAATAAGAATCAGACCTTTGCAACGTCCGCCAGCGTCACCACCACCGGCGCATGGTCACTGGGGCGTTCGTTCTTGCGCGGCGCCTTGTCAATCACACAAGCCGTTACCAGCGGCTTGAGCGCGTTGCTGACCAGAATGTGGTCAATGCGCAGCCCCTGATTACGGCGAAAGGCGGCGTTGCGGTAATCCCACCATGAATAGCTTTTGGCCGGCTGCTCGAACAGGCGGTAAGCGTCATGCAGGCCCAGGGCGATCAGCGCGCGCAAGTGGTAACGCTCCTCTTCGGTGCAATGGATGGTGTCTTTGAGACCGACCGGGTCCCACACATCGGCATCGTCAAAAGTGATGTTGTAGTCGCCCATCAGCACCAGTTGCGGGTGCTTGATGAGCTCCAAGCGAACCCAGTCGCGCAGCCCCTTGAGCCACGCCATCTTGTACTCAAATTTCTCGGAACCCGGCTCCTGGCCGTTGGGGAAATAGGCGCCGATGACGCGCACACCGTACACACTGGCACTGATTGAGCGCGCCATCTCGTCGTCAAAGCCGGGGATGTTTTTCACCACGTCGGTGGCCGGGGCGCGGGTGAGAAGCGCAACCCCGTTGTAGGTCTTCTGGCCGAAGCACTGGGCTGCGTAGCCGGCCTGTGCAAAGGCGGCATGCGGGAATTTATCGTCCGTCAGCTTGAGCTCTTGCAGCGCCAGCACATCGACCGGGTTAGCCGCAAGCCAGTCCAGCACCTGCGGCAAACGCACGGTGAGCGAATTGATGTTCCAGGTGGTGAGTTTCATAGTGAATAAATAATCGTTGTAAATCAACGTGTTGCAAACTAACTACTTTTGTTTCTGGCGACTCTACCGGTCTTTTGGGAGTCTGCGGGAGCTATGAACAATATCAACCACCTCCCAAACTGCGCCGTCCAGTTGGCGGATGAAGGCCACGTAAGGCAAGTTCGAAATGACGAGCTTGCGAGTACCGGGGAATAGGTCGCTGGCAGGAATGCTCATGGGGAAACCATCGATCTTTTCCACCTGCTGCCATATCCGGTTTTCAACGGAGTCGGCAACCTGTCGGCCCGCTTCCAGCTCGTACCAGATGATGATTTCTTCCAGCCTCTCCAGTGCAAAGTCAGACCATTGAATCGCCATGGGTAGCTGACGCGTGTGGCTTACGCTGGCAAATTCAACTTGCTGCGTCGCGCTTCAAGGCGCGCATGCATTACGGCCTTTGCCGTTTCGTTTGAGTAGCTCTTCATTTCGCCGCTGTCCAGCGCATTGATAGTTTTTTGCAGGCGCTCACGCAGCCATTGCGTGTAACCTGCATCGGCAGGCTGGTCGGCATCTACCGGGTCGGCGGCGATGACCAAGGGGAGTGTGCGAGTCTTGTAGACCTGGGTCATGAACACCCGCATCGCCTCCGACGGGCTAATGCCCATTTCGCGTAGAACCGCAAAGGCACCGTCCTTGATGGTGGAGTTCATGCGGAACTGTATGGTTGCGTCGACATCTTGCGTGGTTGACATAGTGATGTCCTCAATAAATGGCTTGTACTGTCAGTGTATTGACAAATTTAGAAAAGTCAATTGCGAGCTGATTTAGGCCCAGAACCTGAACATTTATAGATAAAAACGGACTGTAGCCCTCGTGGAATATGCTTATACAGCTATCAAAATCAAACTTGGTTTGCCGCGCTTCGGCGCTGATAGCTGACAAAGCTGAAATGTAGACCTGAGGCCGCAACATGGGGCTCGCGCGCACACTCCACCCAATCCGGCGCGAACGTCGGCGCAAACGCATCGCCTTCAAAGTCGGCCTCGATCTCGGTCACCAGCGCCGCGTCGGCCAGCGCCAGGGCCTGCGCATACAGCTCGGCGCCACCGATCACCCAGGCGCTACTCTCGGGCGGACACAGGGCGCAGGCCTCAGGCAGGCCGCGCGCGACCAGGGCGCCTTCGGCCTGCCAATGGTCTTGCCGAGTCACCACAATATTGAGCCGTCCCGGCAGGGGTCGGAACTTTGTGGGCAGGGACTCCCAGGTCTTTCGCCCCATGATCACCGGTGAGCCCATGGTGGCACGCTTGAAATGGGCCATATCTTCTGGCAGATGCCAGGGCAACTGGCCATTGACGCCGATGACGCCGTTGCGCGCGCGCGCCAGGATGAGATGGAGTTTCATGCGGATGGTGTCAGTGGTTTGAGTGGGCGGGAAGGAAGCAAGACAGCGGCGATGGCGGCCATGACGCACAGCGCCGCGACAAAATCCTGCCAGTGCGGCCATTCACCCACGATCAGGGTGGCGCTGAGCGTGCCCACCAGCGGCACCGCCATGATGCTCATGGCGCTGGTGGCTGGCGGCAAGTGGCGCGCCAGGCCCGCCCAGAGGGTCTGGGCAAAGCCGTAGTTGATCAGAGCGCCATAGGCCAGACTGCCCCACATCAGGGCCGAAAACGACCAGGCTGGCCAGGGTTCGTTCAGGGCCGCAATCAGCCACAGACAGGCGCTGGTCAGGATCATCATCCACACCGTCAGCGTTTCGATCGGCAGGCTCAGGCGGGCACGGCGCAGCATCAACGTGCCTGCGGCCCACGACAGCGCGGCGAGTTCCATCCAGACGATGCCCATGGGTCGCCCAGCGATGGCGGTGAATTCGTTGGCCGTGAGCAGCATGATCGCCAGCGCCACGGCAGCCGCCGCGAACGCCACGCGGCGCGTGAGGCGCTCACCGAGCAGCAGCGCGCCCAGCAGTACGGTCCAGATCGGCATGGTGAAACCCAAAATGGCGGCGCGCCCGCTGGCAAGCTCTTTGACCCCCAGAATGGCGAAGGTATGCCAGGCCAGCATGTTGGGCAGGCCCAGAGTAACGACCGAGCGCCACTCGGCACCGCGGGGCAGCATGCGCACGCCCTTGACGCGGTAGTAACTGAAGAGAAAAAGCGCGCCAAAGCTCATGGTGAAAGCGCGAAAGTACAACGGCGAGAGCTCGCGCAGGGAGTACTTCATCATCGGCCAGTTCACGCCCCACATCAGCGTGAGCGCCACCAGGCTCCAGAGTTGGCGCCGGCTGATCACACCGCCACCGGGGCCTTGATGGCGGGGTGGCTCTCGTAGCCCTGCACCTCGAAGTCCTCATACGCGTAGTCGAAGATCGACTCAGGCCGACGTTTGATGTTCAGCGTGGGGTAGGCCAGGGGCGTGCGACTCAATTGCAGCGCCACTTGATCAAAATGGTTGCTGTAAATGTGGCAGTCGCCGCCAGTCCAGATGAAGTCACCAACGTCCAGGTCGCACTGCTGCGCCACCATGTGGGTCAAGAGCGCGTAGCTGGCGATGTTGAAGGGCACGCCCAGAAAGATGTCGGCGCTGCGCTGGTACAACTGGCAGCTCAGTTTGCCTTTGCCACCGGGCTCGCTCGCCGGCGCCACATAGAACTGAAAAAAGGCGTGGCAGGGCATCAGTGCCATCTTGTCGAGTTCGGCCACGTTCCAGCTGCTGACAATGATGCGGCGCGAATCGGGATTGCTCTTGAGCATCTGGATGGCCTGGGCGATCTGGTCGATATGGCCACCGTCGGGCGTCGGCCAACTACGCCACTGCACACCGTAGACCGGGCCCAGCGAACCGTCGGGGCGGGCCCATTCGTCCCAGATGCTGCAACCGCGTTCTTGCAGCCACTTCACATTGGAGTCACCGCGCAAAAACCACAGCAGCTCGATGATGATGGCTTTGAGGAACACCTTCTTGGTGGTAACCAGCGGAAAGCCCTCATTCAAATCGAAACGCATCTGGTAGCCAAACACGCTGGTGGTGCCGGTGCCGGTGCGGTCCGGCTTGAACACGCCGTGGGTTTGCACGTGGCGCAGGAAGTCTTCGTATTGGGAGCAGATCGGGTGGGAGGTCATAGGAGCGGTATTTTCCTACAGTTCAGTCAGGTCGACGCCAAGGCTATAGTCACCATCATCATGCAAACCCTCCTTAGCGCCGACCAGATTGAGCACTTGAAAGCAACACAGGCGGTGCTACTCCTGTTTGGGGGCCCACAGTGCGGCGTGTGTCAAGCCATCAAGCCAAAGCTGGAACGTTTAATGGTGCAGAAATACCCCGAGATTGCGCTGGTCTACATCGACTGCGGCGAGAGCCCGGACATCTGCGCCCAGCACAGCGTCTTCAGCTTGCCCGTGGTGCATTTTTACATTGAAGGCCAACTGTTCCTGGAGCGCGGCCGCAGTTTCAGCCTGCTTGAGTTGGGGGAGGAAATTGAGCGCATTTACCGCCTGTGGACGGCATAGTGCGTTCTTCTGCGCCTTAGGCCCCACTAGACCCGCAGCATACGCCCCGGATTCATCAAATTCTGCGGGTCCAGCGCCTGCTTGATCGCGCGCATCATCCCCAAGGCCACCGGCGATTTGTAATGCGCCAGATGGTCGACCTTCAGGCTGCCCACGCCATGCTCGGCCGAGATTGAGCCGTCAAAAGCCTGCACCGAATCAAACACCAGGGTATTGACCCGCGCTTCATCGTCACGCAAAAATTGGGCGGCATCCGCTCCAGCAGGCGCTTGCACGTTGTAGTGCAGATTGCCGTCACCCAGGTGGCCAAAATTGACCAGGCGCACGCCGGGAATGGTCTGCTGCAAGAGCGCATCGGTGGCGTGCACGAAGTCGGCGATGCGTGAGATCGGCACCGAGATATCGTGCTTGATGTTGAGCCCCTCCAGCGCCTGCGCCAGCGGGATGCTTTCACGGATATGCCACAGCTGTTTCGATTGCCCTAGGGTCTCGCTCACCACGGCATCGGTGGCGTAGCCCTGCTCCAGAGCTGTTTCCAGCAAGCGCTCGAACTGCGCGTGCGCGTGCAGCTCGGATTCATGATCCGAGTTCTCCAGCAACACGCAAAACGGCGTCTCCAGATGCAGCGGCACGCGCAGTTGCGGGAAGTGCTTGGCAACCAGGCCCAGGGCGAACTGCCCCATAACTTCAAAACCCGTCAGCCCCGCGCCCAAGTGCCGATGCGCCAGGCCCAACAAGGTCACGGCCGCTTCCAGCGATGGCACCGCGACCCAGGCGGTCAGTTGCGCGGCCGGCAGCGGGTACAGCTTCAGCGTGGCAGCCGTGATGATGCCCAGCGTGCCTTCAGCCCCGATGAACAAATCGCGCAGGTCGTAACCGGTGTTGTCTTTGCGCAAACCGCTCAAACCGTGCCACACCTCGCCCTGCGCGGTAACCACTTCGAGCCCCAGGCACAGGTCGCGTGCATTGCCGTAGCGCAGCACCTGGGTGCCGCCGGCGTTGCTGCCCAGGTTGCCGCCGATGGTGCAGGTGCCCTCGGCCGCCAGGCTCAGCGGAAACAGCAAATTCGCCTCCTCGGCCCGCTCCTGCAGGTTTTGCAAGATGCAGCCGGCCTCGACCGTCACGGTCAGGTTGTCGGCGTCCAGGCGTCGCACGGCGCTCATGCGTTGCAGGCTCAGCACAATCTGATGCCCCGATTCATCGGGAGTGGCACCCACCGCCAGGCTGGTGTTGCCACCCTGGGGCACGAGGCTGACGCCGCACGCAGGGTTGGCGTGCAAGTAGTTAGCGCAGGCCTTCACGACCTGCGCCACCTCGTCGGTCGACGCGGGCCGCACCACCGCCAGTGCTTTGCCATGAGAGCGCTTGCGCCAGTCCTGCTCCCAGGCGCTCAAGTCGCCGTCGGTGAAAACGTGGGCGTTGCCGACGATGTGGCGAAGTTCATCCAGCAAGGTTTGCATGGCTTGTGCTTTCTTTGGAGGCGTTTTTAAGGCGCAAGCGAACATGCAGCGCGCAAGCGGTGAACAGAACCAGGCACAGCGCCACCTCTGCCATGGCCAGATAATTGCTCGGCGCTTTGTCGCTGTAAGCGCGCACCACCCCTTCGGTGAAATACAGCCACACCATTAGGCTGACCCAGCGGTAGGTGTACATGCGGTTTTTCAGCAAACCGGCCAGCGGCAGGCACAGCGGCAACACTTTGAGCGCCAGCCAGGAGCCCCCCGGGCGAATCGGAGCCAGCCATAGCTCCCAGGCCAATCCCAGCAGGATAAGCCCAAGCAAACTGCCCACGGCCAGCACCCGTGTGGTGCGCACCGAAGCTGTGGCGTTGTTTTGTGGAGTGTTCATGGAAGTCTTCATTGGAGTGGCATCATAGCGGTCATGCAAATGCCCCTGCCCCACTGCACCCCGCCACCACCGAGCTGGTCGCAGCGCCTTGAAGTTCTGTTGCGGGACTTGTCGAATTTCCCCTGGAAGAGCACAGCCCGCACCCTGCGCGCGCGCTTCTCCGAGGACCGACTGGGCCTGACGGCCAGCAGCCTGACCTTCACCACCACCATGGCGCTGGTGCCTTTTGTCACCGTGGCGCTGGCCGTCTTCACGGCCTTTCCCATGTTTGCCCAGCTTCAGAGCGTGGTGCAGCAATGGTTGGTCAAAAGTCTGATTCCTGACAACATCGCACGCCAGGTGCTGGGCTACCTGACCCAGTTTGCCGGCCAGGCCAGCAAACTGGGGGGCGCCGGCATTGCGCTGCTGCTGGTCACGGCGGTCGCGCTGATTCTGACCATCGATCACACGCTCAACAGCATCTGGCGGGTGCGCACGCGCCGCCCGCTCGGCCAGCGCGTGCTGGTGTACTGGGCGGCCCTGACCTTGGGGCCGCTGCTGCTGGGCCTGAGTCTGAGCATCACGTCTTATGCCATTTCGGCGTCCAAAGGTGTGGTGGGCGTCATGCCAGGCGGCGTGCAACTGCTGCTCGATGCGTTGCAGTTCTTCCTGGTGGCATGGGGCATGGCGGCGTTGTACCACTTCGTGCCCAATACCTGGGTCAAATGGAGTCACGCCTGGGCCGGTGGCCTGTTTGTCTCGGCCGGCATTGAGTTGGCCAAAAAGCTGCTGGCCTTGTACCTGAGCCAGGTGCCGACCTACTCGGTGCTGTATGGTGCCTTTGCCACCGTTCCGATCCTGCTGATCTGGATTTACGTGGCGTGGGTAATTGTGCTGCTCGGTGCCGTGATTGCGGCTTACCTGCCCAGCCTGCTCTCGGGCATACAACACCGCGGCCACGCCCATGGCCTGCAGTTTCAGCTGGCACTGGAGACGCTGCAGCAGCTCGACCGCGTGCGCGTTATGGATGTGAAAGGTCTGACGACGGATCAGCTCGCCGCGCTGCTGCGGGTCGATGCGCTGCAACTGGAGCCGGTGCTTGAAACCTTGTCCGAACTGGACTGGATCGGCTTGCTCGACGAAGAGTTCAAGGGCGACGCCGCCCGTTATGTGATGCTGGCCAACCCCGACAGCACCGCGCTGGCGCCGCTGCTGGACGCGCTTTTGTTGCACCAGGAGCAAAGCACACAAAATTTATGGGAAAACGGCCGCTGGCCCACGCTGTTGTTGCGTGAAGCGCTATGAATTTTTCAAATCATCAAAAGCCACTTCGGGCGCATTGAGCCCTGCGGGCGGCAACTTGCGCCTGGTTCGCGGCGCTACCTGCAACAAGGAACAAAGCGCCCAAAGATGACAACGTGGTGCGACACATTCCTACAGCGCAAAGCGAGCGCCATGGTTAGCATGAGAACTTCACTTACACCACATAGAGGAGTCTCACCATGAGCGTCGCCAAAGTCATTGAAGTCAGTGCTACCAGCAAAACCAGTTTTGAAGATGCCATCAACCAAGGCATTGCCCGTGCGTGCGACACCGTCGCCAACGTGCGCGGCGCCTGGATCAAGGAGCAAAAGATTTCGGTTGAAGACGGCCGCATCTCGGCCTATCGGGTCAACATGCAGGTCACCTTTGTGCTCGGCGGCGACAAGTAGGCAGCCGCACCGCCTCGCGCTTCACGCTTTTAAAAAGCCGTTTAAAGCGGCCAGCATCGCGTCAGGCGTCTCGGTCATCTGATGGTGGCCGCCGGGCAGATAAACAACTTGCGCATTCAGCGCCCGTTTGATCAGGCCCAGCGCCGCTTTGGGCGGCGTCATCTGATCGACGCTGCCCAGCACAAACAGCACCGGGCAAGCTACCCGCGCCATGGCTTGCTCGCCATGGCTGTAGCTGTCGCAGGCCTTGAACCCCGTGTGAAACAGATTCACGCGCGGGTTGCTGGCCAACACCCGACGCCCCAGCGCCATGGACGCGCCGTAAACCCAGGTGCCCGGCCCCATGCTTGATGGTGGCGGTGCCAGGGTCGCGCGTGAAAAAATATTGACCATCTCCAGCGCCTTCATCGGCTCGCTCAATGAGGACGCCAGCAAGGCCGGTGACACCTTCATCGGGAAGGCGATGCCCACCAGTACCAGTTGACTGATGCGCTCGGGTGCGCGGGATGCCGCCTCCAGCGCCACCAACGAACCAAAACTGTGACCCACCAGCGCGGCCTTTTGCAGGCCGGCCGCGTCCATCAGCGCGATGACAAAATCAGCTGCGTCCTCGACCGTGCTTGGCGGCTCACCGGCACTGCGGCAATGGCCCGGCAGGTCCACGGCCAGCACGTTCCAGCCGTGGTTCGCTAGGTAACGGGTCTGCAAAATCCAGACGCTGTGGTCGTTCAGGACGCCGTGGATGAAGATGACCGTGGGCTTGGCGGCATCGACTGCTTTGCCGCCGGTGTAGCAATAGGTTTTGGCGTCATTGACGGTTAAATACATGGCAGGCCTGTCAAAAATGATAAATTTAAGCAAAATCGGGCTCTAGCCCCCGCGGAATAAGCGCAAGCAGCTATCAAATTAATCAACCCTTTTCAGCCGCTTTGAGCGCGCGCTTCAGGTCATCAATCAAATCATCTGCGTCTTCCAGCCCGATGCTCAGGCGGATCGTGCCCTGCGTGATGCCGCCGGCCGCCAGCGCCTCGTCGCTCATGCGAAAGTGCGTCGTGCTGGCGGGGTGAATCACCAGGCTGCGGCAATCACCCACATTGGCCAGGTGACTGAAGACCTTGAGGCTCTCCACCAACTTTTTACCTTGCTCACGGCTGCCTTTGAGGTCAAAGCTGAAGACCGAGCCGGCGCCACGCGGCAACAACTTCTGCGCCAATGCGTGGCTCGGGTGGCTAGGCAGCAGCGGGTGCCCGACCCGCGCCACAAAGGGCTGAGAGGCCAAAAATTCAACGACCTTGCGTGTGTTGCTCATGTGCCGCTCCATGCGCAGCGACAGGGTCTCAACCCCCTGCAAAATCAGCCAGGCCGAATGCGGGCTCATGCAGGCACCAAAGTCGCGCAGACCCTCGCGCCGAGCCCGCAACAGGAAGGCGCCGACGGTTGATTCCTCGCTGAACACCATGTTGTGAAAGCCCGCGTAGGGCTCGGTCAGCTCCGGGAATTTGCCCGACTTGTCCCAGTCAAAGCTGCCGCCGTCCACCACAATGCCGCCAATCACCGTGCCGTGACCGCTCAAGAACTTGGTGGCCGAGTGATACACCAGATCAGCGCCATGCTCGAACGGTTTGATCAGCCAGGGCGTCGTTAATGTGGAATCGACCAGCAGCGGCACGCCGGACTCGTGGGCAATCGCGCTGACCGTGGCAATATCGAGCACCTCCAGCCCCGGATTACCCACGGTCTCGCCAAAAAAGAGTTTGGTGTTGGGCCGCACCGCGGCGCGCCAGCCGTCGATGTCCCCCGGTTTCACAAAGGTGGTCTCGATGCCGAAGCGGCGCAGCGTGTAGTGCAACAGGTTTTGCGAGCCGCCGTACAGCGCGGTACTCGCCACGATGTGCGCGCCCGCCCCCATCAGCGTGGCAATACTGAGGTGCAGCGCGGCCTGGCCGCTGGCGGTCGTGATGGCGCCGATGCCGCCTTCAAGTGCTGCCACACGCTGCTCCAGCACGGCGTTGGTCGGGTTGCTGATGCGCGAGTAAACGTGGCCGGCGCGCTCCAGGTTAAACAGGGCGGAGGCATGATCGCTCGACTCAAAAACGAAAGACGTGCTGAGGTAAATCGGTACGGCGCGGGCGCCGGTGGCGGGGTCGGGCGCGGCGCCGGCGTGCAGTGCCAGTGTGTCGAAACCGGGGTCTGAATAGCCAGGCATGGAGTTCCTTAGTGCTTGAGCAGGGGCATTCATTATCCGGTCAAGTGCATCCACTCAAATTCACTGCGTCACGGCTTGACGGTCTGGGATAATCTGCGCCCATGAGCGGCAACACCTTCGGCAAACTATTCGCAGTCACCAACTTTGGTGAATCCCACGGCCCGGCCATTGGCTGCGTGATTGACGGCTGCCCGCCCGGCATGCTGCTCAGTGAAGCTGACATCCAGAGCGATCTGGACCGGCGCCGCCCGGGCACTTCCAAGTTCGTGACGCAGCGCAACGAGCCCGATGCAGTTGAAATTTTGTCCGGCGTTTTTGAGGGCAAAACTACCGGCACGCCGATCTGCCTGCTGATCAAGAACACCGACCAACGCAGCAAGGACTACGGCAACATCCTGCAGACCTTCAGGCCCGGTCATGCCGACTACAGTTATTTTCAGAAATACGGCCTGCGCGATCCGCGCGGCGGCGGGCGTTCGTCGGCCCGACTGACGGCGCCGATGGTCGCGGCCGGAGCCGTGGCCAAGAAGTGGCTGTTTGAGCACTACGGCACGGTGTTTCGCGGCTGCATGACGCAGATTGGCGAGTTGCCCATTGCTTTTGAGTCCTGGGATTTCGTGCCCAACAACCCGTTCTTTGCCCCGGTAGCGGATGTCTCCAGACTGGCAGACTACATGGAGGCGCTGCGCAAGGCCGGCGACTCCTGCGGCGCGCGCATTCGCGTCTCGGCGTCCAAGGTGCCGGTGGGGCTGGGCGAGCCGCTGTTTGACAAGATGGATGCGGACATTGCCTACGCCATGATGGGCATCAACGCCGTCAAGGGCGTGGAAATTGGCGCGGGTTTTGCCAGCGTGGCGCAGCGTGGCAGCACCCATGGCGATTCGTTGTCGCCAGAGGGTTTCAGATCAAACAATGCCGGCGGTGTGCTGGGGGGCATCAGCAGCGGGCAAGACCTGGAGGTGTCGATGGCGATCAAACCCACCAGCTCGATCCTGAGCCCGCGCGAGTCGATTGACATTGAGGGTCATTCCACCGAAGTCAGCACCAAAGGCCGCCACGACCCCTGTGTCGGCATTCGCGCCACGCCCATTGCCGAGGCCATGCTGGCCTTAGTAGTGATGGACCATGCATTGCGCCATCGGGCGCAATGTGGCGATGTGGTGGTTGATTTGAAGCCGATCAAGGCATCGGCTTAACCCGCTGCAGCGCCATCACCCTGCGGCGAAGGCGCTGCGGTCATCGCCGACCTTTTTTACGCTTTTTTGGCGTAAGCGCTGCACCAACCCTTGGCGGCCACTTGTTTACCGGCAAACAGCGGGCAAAGACCCGAAGCTGCGCCCACCTTGCCCTGGTACAGCGCGCAATTGCTGCAGTCCTGGGCGGCCACGTGTTTCGGAAATTTCTTGGCATCCACCTTGGTGGTATCAGCCGCGTAGGCCAGCGCTTTGGCTTGAGGATCGGTCTCGGCGACCATGGGGAGGCCCGCGGCGAAGGCATTAGCGCCGGCCAGGGCGCTACCGCCCAAACTGAGTTGAACAATGAATTCGCGACGGTTACTCATGGTGTATTTCCTAAATGATGAAGTGATTGCCGGACTTTGCCGCTTGACAATGTCTTGGACAAAGTAATTCTATCGATACATCACTATTCATCGATCCGTGCCTATGACAATACCCTTTTGAATCAATCAACCAGAGGTTTGCCTGGCATGCCCTGCTTTGAGGCGCAGTAGGCCGGTGTGATCCGTCCGTGCCAGTTCCAAAACACAAAAACCGCCCGAAGGCGGCTTTTGTCACACTGCACAGCAGTTTACTTGCTATTGGGCACCTTGCCTTCAACGCCCTTGACGTAGAAGTTCAAGCCACCGAGAAACTTGTCATCGGCGACCGTGTCCTTGTCGATCTGCACCTTGCCGGTGTTGTCAACAATGGGCCCCTTCCAGATGGCGAAACTGCCATCCGCCAGGCCCTTTTTGACTTCTTCCACACGCGCCTTGGTCTCGTCGGGCACGTCGTCAGCGATCGACACGAGATCAATCGCACCTTCTTTCACACCCCACCACGCGGCCGTCCCACCGGTCCAGGTGCCACCCAAAGCTTCCTGGGTCGCCTTGATGTAATACGGGCCCCAGTTGATCACCGCAGAGGCCAGATGCGCTTTGGGTCCGTAGGCCGTCATGTCGGAGTCCCAGCCAAAGGCGCGCTTGCCCTTGGCCTCGGCGGTCTTGAGCACGGCAGGTGAGTCGGTGTTCTGGAATAGCACGTCAGCGCCGCCATTGATCAGGCTGGTGGCAGCTTCGGTTTCTTTCGGTGGGTCAAACCATCCGTTCACCCACACCACTTTAGTCTTGACCTTGGGGTTGCTGCTTTGCGCACCGAGCGTGAAGCTGTTGATGTTGCGGATCACTTCCGGAATTGGGATGGAGGCCACCACACCCAGGGTATTGCTCTTGGTCATCTTGCCGGCAATCACGCCCGCCATGTAGGCGCCTTCGTAGGTGCGGCTGTCGTAGGTGCGCATGTTCTCAAGCTGTTTGTAGCCGGTGGCATGTTCAAACTTGACATCCTTGTTGTCGGCCGCAACTTTGAGCATGGGCTCCATGTAGCCAAAGGTGGTGCCAAAAATCAGCTTGTTGCCCTGCCCGGCCATGTCGCGCAGCACGCGCTCGGCGTCCGCCGACTCGGGCACATTCTCGACAAAAGAAGTCTGGATCTTGTCGCCGAACTCGGCCTCCAAGGCCTTGCGGCCGTTGTCATGCGCAAAGGTCCAGCCGCCGTCGCCGACCGGGCCGACGTAGGCAAAGGCAATTTTCAAGGGCTCAGGCTTGGGTGCCGGCGCGGGCGCCGAAGCCACCGGTGCTGGTGCAGGAACGGGCGCGGGCTCTTCCTTTTTGCCGCAGCCGACCAAGGCAGCGGCGGCAACGGCGCTCAGGGCGGCGATTTTCAATGTTGAGCGTTTTTGCAGATCGGTCATGTCAATTCTTTCTTTGGCGAAGTGGGTGACGGGTTAAAAAAGTCCGATTATGAACCGCGGAGCCTCACGAATCCGGGTAAAACGGTTTGCCGATCGAGGTGGGCATGTTGATGCGAATCCACTGCGGGTTGCGCGAGATCAACGCCAGCACCACAATCGTTGACAGATAGGGCAACATGGTCAGGAACTGGCTGGGAACGTCCACCCCGATGCCCTGCAAGTGAAACTGCAGCATGGTCACGCCGCCAAACAGATAGGCCCCCAGCAACACACGCGCCGGGCGCCAGGTGGCAAAAGTCGTCAATGCCAAGGCGATCCAGCCCTTGCCCGCGACCATGCCTTCGACCCACAAAGGGGTGTAAACAATTGAGACGTAGGCGCCTGCCAAACCGCACATGGCGCCGCCCGCCACCACCGCCATCAGCCGGATGCGCCGCACCGGGTAGCCCAGGGCGTGCGCCGATGCCGGGTTTTCACCCACACTGCGCAAAATCAGCCCTGCACGGGTGCGGAACAAGAACCAGATCAGGCCCAGCGCGAAAAGAATGCTCAGGTAGACCAGCGGATGATGCCGAAACAAAGCCGGGCCAAACCAGGGAATGTCTGACAAATAGGGAACGGCAAAGCTGGGGCGCGCCGGCATCTTTTCCTGCACGTAGCCGATGCCGACAAAGGCTGAAAAGCCGGCACCAAACAAGCTCACCGCCAACCCGGTGGCATATTGGTTGGTATTGAGCCAGATCACCAGAACACCAAAAACAAACGCCAGCACCGCCCCCGCACTCATGCCGGCGGCAAAGCCGAGCCAGTCACTGCCTGAATAGACAACCGCCGCAAAACCGGCAATGGCCGCGCACAGCATCATGCCCTCGGCGCCCAGATTGACAATGCCCGCTTTTTCATTGATCAGCAAGCCCAGCGACGCCAGCGCCAGCACGGTGCCAGCGTTCAGGGTGGCGGCCATCAGAAGTGCATAAGACTCCATCATTTACCCCACTTCAGTCGGTAATTCACCAGCGTGTCGCATGCCAGCAAGGTGAATAACAACAAGCCCTGAAACACGCCGGTGAGCGACTTGGGCAGGCCCAGGCGCGACTGCGCGAGTTCACCACCGATGTAGAACATGCTCATCAAAATCGCCGAGAACACCATCCCCACAGGATGCAGCCGCCCGACAAAGGCCACGATGATGGCCGCAAAGCCGTAACCGGCCGGCACATAGGGCGTCAACTGGCCCATGGGCCCCGCCACTTCCAGCGCACCGGCCAGCCCGGCCGTGCCGCCCGACACCAGCAAGGCCACCCACAGCGCGCGGCGCGACGAAAACCCGGCATAACGGGCTGCCGCCGGGGCCAGCCCACCCACCTGCTGCGCAAAACCCGCGCGGGTGCGAAACAGGAATATCCAGGTGGCGAGCACGCCCGCCAACGCCAGAAACACACCAATGCTGACGCGCGAGCCGTCAAATAAGCGTGGGATGCGCGTGACCAGTTCAAAATTCTTGCTCTGCGGAAAGTTGTAGCCCTGCGGGTCTTTCCAGGGGCCCGACACCACAAAACTCAAGACCTGCACCGCCACATACACCAGCATCAGACTCACCAGAATCTCGTTGGCGTTGAAGCGATCCCGCAACCAGGCCGTGATGCCGGCCCAGAACATGCCGCCCAAGACGCCCGCCAGCAGGATCGGCAGCACAATCCAGCGGCCCGTGCTCTGGTCGGCCAGCAACGCCACGCCGCTGGCGGCGATGGCGCCCAGCACATACTGCCCTTCAGCGCCAATATTCCAGACATTGGAGCGAAAACAAACCGCCAGGCCGAGCGCAATCAGCAGCAAAGGCGTGGCCTTGACGGCCAACTCACCCAGGGCGTAAGGGCTGCGGATCGGCTCCCAGAAAAAGACGCTGAGCGCTTTGAGCGGGTCTTGGCCCAAGGCCGTGAACATCAGGACACCGATCATGACAGTCACCAGCAAGGCCAGCACGGGCGAGCCATAGCTCCACAGCGCCGAAGGTTGCGGCCTGGCTTCAAGCCGCAACATGCGCCACCCCCGTGCTATCCCACAAGCCACTCATCCACTCGCCCACTTTTTCCACGGTGGCCTGCGCAATCGGCAGCGAGGGTGACAGGCGGCCCTGGGCAATCACATGCAGGCGGTCACTGAGTTCAAACAACTCCTCCAGTTCTTCGCTCAGCACCAACACGGCGCAGCCGGCATCGCGCAACTCCATAATTTCGCCTCGAATCTGCGCTGCGGCTCCCACATCGACACCCCAGGTCGGTTGTGAGACGATAAATAATCTGGGGTTGGCATCAATTTCACGGCCGACGATGAATTTCTGCAAATTGCCGCCCGACAAAGAACGCGCTGCAGCGCGCGGGCCGCTGGCCTTGACGTTGAAGCGTTTGATGATGCCTGCTGCCTGTGCTTCAAGCTGCGCGACCCGGATCCAGCCCCCGCCCAGGTGCGGCAAGGCAATAGCCTCGTGGCGCGTGAGCAGCAGGTTGTGCGCCAAGCTGAGCGTGGGGACGGCGCCGCGGCCCAGGCGCTCTTCAGGCACAAAATGCAGACCCAGCTTGCGCCGCCCGCCTGGGTGCAGGCGCGACACATCGACCTCACCCATCAGAATCGAGCCCGCCCTGGCGCGCACATCTTCGCCCGATAAGGCATAGAGCAACTCCTTCTGGCCGTTGCCGGACACGCCGGCAATACCCACGACTTCGCCGGCGCACACTTCCAGGTTGATGCCGTCCAGGCCCACGCCAAACTGGTCGGCACGGGCCAGCGTCAGGTCTTGAACCCGCAACAGCGGTTCGCCCAGTTGGTGCTCGTGGCGCACCAGTTGGGGCAACTCGGCACCGATCATTAGGCGCGACAAGGAGGCATTGGTCTCCTGCGTGGGGTCGCACACGCCCGTGACCTTGCCGCCCAGCAAGACAGTGCAGACATGGCACAGTTCGCGAATTTCATGAAGCTTGTGGCTGATGTACAAGATGCTGCAGCCCTCGCTGGCGAGCTTCTTGAGCACTACAAACAGCTTTTCAACGGCTTGGGGTGTGAGCACCGAGGTCGGCTCATCGAGGATCAGCAGCTGCGGGTGGGTCAGCAGGGCGCGGATGATCTCCACGCGCTGCATTTCGCCCACGCTGAGCGTGTGCACGGGCCGCGCGGGGTCAATATCGAGCCCGTATTCTTGCGCCTTGGTGCTGATACTGTGCGTGACCTGCGCCAGGCTCAGATGCTTGCCCAGACCGAGCCAGACGTTCTCGGCCACGGTGATGGTGTCAAACAGACTGAAGTGCTGGAACACCATGCTGATGCCCAGCGCGCGTGCCTCTTGCGGGTTGCGGATGTGCACCGGGCGGCCATTGAACAGCATCGTGCCGGCATCGGCCTTGACCGCGCCATAGATGATTTTCATCAGGGTTGACTTGCCGGCGCCGTTTTCACCGAGAACCGCATGGATCTCGCCCGGCATGACGGTCAGCGCCACCTCGCTGTTGGCGACAACACCCGGATAGCTTTTGCAGATACCTGCAAGATGAAGTCGGGGAGGGGTCATTCTGCGGGTGATCTTGATATTTCCAGCCCGCTATTTTGCCTCAGCCTCAAAGCACAAAAACAACACCGTCAATTGGCCGACGATATTGCGTCAGCTTGCCAGGCGGGACAACAAGTCGCTGACGCGGCGCATCAGCCATTTGGGCGTGCTGCGCGAGGCCAGCACGGCGGCCTGATTGATGATGCCAGGCACACAAATGACGTCGCCCTTCATACAGGCTTCAAACCCCTGGCGCGCCACATCTTGCACGTCGCCAATCAGAAAGCCGGGCAACTGGTTCAATTGTGCGTTGCCCTGGGTGGCAGCCTGCAGCATCGGGGTGGCGGTGATGCCAGGGCACAGCGCGGTGATGCTCACGCCACTACCTTGCAGTTCCTGCGAGAGTGACTCGGTCAGGGACAACACGTAGGCCTTGCTGGCGGCGTAAGTGGCCAGCAGCGGCACCGGCTGAAAGGCCGCAATCGAGGCCACGTTGAGCACGCGCCCGCTGCCCCGCTTGATCATCAAGGGCAAAAAGTGGGACATGATCGCAGTGAGGGCCGAGATGTTGAGATCAATGACGCCTTGGTGGTCAGCCGACTTCATTCGGACGAACGGCTGCTGCGCCAACACGCCGGCGCAATTGACCAGCACGTCGGGCAGGCGCCGGCGCGCCTTCAATGCTGTGGCCAGTTGATGCGTGCCATCAGGCAAAGTCAGGTCGAGCGGAACCACCTGCACGCGGCTCGGGTACTGCGCCTCGATTTGGCGCGCGAGTGCCTGCAATTTGTCGGCACTGCGCGCGACCAGCACCAGATCGTGCTGAGCTTGCGCAAAGCAGTGACTCAGCGCTTCTCCGATGCCAGAGGAAGCACCCGTGATCAGCACGAGGGGGCGACGTTGGGTAGCGGGCATGGCTAACTCTCCTGGGTTAGCGCGATGATGCGCTAAGGTTGAAACACCACAGCGTCCAATTGCAGTGCTCGAATTTTCTCAGCCACGGCCTGCGCTTCGTGCTCACTGGCAAAGGGGCCGACACGCACGCGGGTGCGACCCTTGAGGGTTTGCCTGGAGGCCGGCAGACCTGCAGCCTGCAGCTTTGCGTAGGCAGCGCGCGCATTGGCTTCGATGGCAAACAAACCCACATTGATCAAGTAACGTTGCCCGGCCACTGACGACGCGCTCGAATTGGCAGGCGTGACGCTGGCCGCTGGCGCCGCCATTCTTGCCGTCGGCGGGTCGATCAGTTTGGCGCCTGCCGGGGCGGACACCGACGCGCTGGATGCGTGGGTTGGCGCAACAACTGGCGCTGGCCCGAGGGACTGCACTGGCGCTTCAAAGGGCAACCCATCGGCGGATGGACTGGTGCCCCTTGGCAATGGCGGCGCGAGCTGGCCCGAGGCAGCCTTTGTGACTGGGTTGACTGGCCGCGGGGTCGCGTCCGGCCACGCGGCATAAGTCAGCGCGGCAGCGCCGGCCAGTACCAGATTGATGGCGACCAGCCGGAGGAAGCGCTGACGGGTACTGGCCTGCTGGCTCAACCGCTGGCAAGCATCTTTCAGGGTCGGGCTGGCAGACAGTGCGGCGGCCATCTTCTGACGACTTCTGGCGTGAAAAATGGCATTGCCAAAAACCCCGGGCAGCACAGAGCCCAGCCCCCCACACACTGCCAGCCAAGCCAGTTCAGCCGCCCCAGACCATTGGAACAGCACGCGACCCAGGCCGAACACCATCAACAGCAGCCCCAGGACGGCCCCGAGGTAGAGCACAGCGGCGACCCACAGGCGCCTGAATATCATCCAGTTCAGGGTGTACAGGCTGGCAGCCCAGTTCCAGCTCGGGCCGCCACGACCGGCGGCCTCAAAGCGGGCAAAGATGGGGACGTAATAGACTGCATTGATTGGCCCGATCGCGGCCCGATACAGTGCGTCGGTGGCACTCTCTGACGACCGATCAAGCGTGGTGGTGTCAGGGGGGGCAGGCGTGGCGGGGCTGGGCATGCATTATTTTGGCACGGGTGGCGCCCGCTGCAGTCAGACGCCCGCCAGCAAACGCAGTCCGCCCGGGTCAACCAGATTCAAGGTGCGGCCCGAACCGCTGATCAGGCTGCGCTCACGCAGGTGCCGCAGCACGCGGGAAAAGGTCTCGGGCGCAATACCCAACTGGGCGGCCACAGAACGCTTGCGCTGCTGCAGCAGCACTGCCAGCACACCTCGGTCACCGGTCTGGGCATGCTGCAACAGCCACTCGGCACAGCGCGCCTCGGCATCCTTGGCCAGGCGGCTGATCGCCAATTCGGTTTGCTGGCGGTGCGCCTTGGCGACGTCATGCAGGACAGACTGGGCTGACATCGACATGGTAGAGAGCGAGCGCATAAAGTCAGCCACAGGCACGCGGCGCAAATAGACTTCAGTTTCGGCGACCGCGTCCACGGCATGCGGCAGGTTCAGCACGGCGGATGTCGCCTCCAGCCAGCAAGGGCCCTCGACTGCCCCGAGCTGATGCTCCATGACCGGCCCATCCTTGACGCCCAGAGCCACGCGGCCTGACTCGACATAGTTGACCCACGGGGAGAGATCGGCGCGCTTGAGCAGAGGCTCACCCCGGGCAGCTATTTGGCGCTTGACAGCCCGGGCAATGGTATGGAGAGACAGCATGGGCCCGACTGTGCCGCGCCGTGCACCTGCTGATCTTGAGGGAAATCAAACAACGACACTGAAACACGGCGGCGCTCAGCAAGCCAGGCGCACGGCTGTGGCGCCAGAGACAACCCACCCCCGTGTGAAGCTGCCAAGCGCCAGCGCACAATTAGCTATATAAATAGTAGCTGCTAACGCTTATTTCATAAGGGCTAGAGCCAAATTTCTCTTAAAAACAAAAGAAAATCAGCGCCCTTGGGCCTACTCGCCCAGATAAGCGGCCCGCACTTTCGGGTCATGCAGCATGGTTTTGGCGTCGCCTGTCATGGTGATCAGGCCCGACTCCATGACGTAACCCCGGTCGGCAATGCTCAAAGCACGACTGGCGTTTTGCTCGACCAGCAGCACCGTCACGCCTTGCGCGTAGACATCGCGCACCACTTCAAAAATCTTGTCCACCATGATGGGCGCCAGGCCCATGGACGGCTCGTCCATCAGCAGCACTTTGGGGCGGCTCATCAAGGCGCGGCCCATGGCCAGCATTTGCTGCTCGCCACCCGACAAGGTGCCCGCCAGTTGATCGCGGCGCTCCTTGAGGCGCGGGAAGATGGTGAACACCTTTTCCGTGTCAAGCAGGATTTCGGGCTTGTCGTCACGGATGTAGGCGCCCATCTGCAGATTCTCTGCAATGGTCATGCGGGTAAAAATACCGCGCCCCTCCGGCACCATGGCCAGGCCCTGTCGCACCAGGTCCCACGGCCCCTGGCCGCGAATGCTCTTACCCAGGTACTCAATGTCGCCGTCGACGAACGGCAGGCTGCCTGTGATGGCCTTCATGGTGGTGGTTTTGCCAGCGCCATTGGAGCCAATCAAGGACACCAGCTCGCCTTCGTGCACTTCAAAGTCAATGCCTTTGACGGCCTGAATGCCGCCGTACGAAACTTTGAGACCCGTTACTTTGAGAAGCGTTTTTGCCATCTTTTTTTCCTCAGTGGCCACTCGTGCCCAGATAGGCTTCAATGACTTTTTCATTTCGTTGCACATCGGCAGGCGTGCCTTCGGCAATCTGCTTGCCGTAGTCGAGCACCGTGACCCGGTCGCACAAGCCCATCACGAGCTTCACATCGTGCTCAATCAGCAAGATGGTACGGTTGTCGTTGCGAATCTTGTCGATCAACTCGCGCAGCATCACCTTTTCGGTCGCATTCATGCCGGCGGCGGGTTCGTCAAGCGCAATCAATTGCGGGTCGGTCGCGAGCGCGCGGGCAATCTCCAGGCGACGCTGATCACCATAGCTCAGCGTGCGCGCCTTGTAATCGGCCAACCTGGCAATGCCCACATAGTCCAGCAACTCGTGCGAGCGCTCGGCAATCCTAGCTTCTTCTCGCTTGAAACCCGGCGTGCGGAAAATGGCGCCGAGCAAGCCCGAATGCGTGCGCACATGGCGCCCGACCATCACATTCTCCAGCGCGGTCATCTCGGCAAACAGGCGAATGTTCTGAAAGGTGCGTGCAATGCCGGCCTTGGCAACCAGATGAACGGCGTTGGGCTGGTAGGTCTTTCCTGCGAGCTCAAAGCTCCCGCTGTCCGGCGTGTATAGGCCGGTCAGCACATTGAAAAATGTGGTCTTGCCCGCACCATTGGGACCGATCAGGCCGTAGACCTGACCGCGTTTGATCTGGATGCCGACATCGCTCAAGGCCTGCAGGCCACCGAAACGCTTGGACACGTTGGCCACGTTGAGGACGGTAGCTGTCATGCGCCTTCTCCCTTTTGCTGCAAGGACTTGCCGTGCTCGGGCGACGGCCACAAACCGCGCGGGCGCACCAGCATGACGCTGATCATGGCCAGGGCAATCAGGAGCTGGCGCAAAATTGACGAATCGAGCCGCCCACCGGTCATGGCCTGTAAGGGACCGGCGACGTAACGCAACACCTCGGGCAAGGCCGAGAGCAGCACGGCACCCAGAATGACGCCGGGCAAATGCCCGATGCCACCCAGCACCACCATGGCCACAATCATGATCGACTCCATCAGACTGAAGGACTCCGGCGAAATAAAGCCCTGGAAAGACGCAAACATGGTGCCTGAGACGCCACCAAAAGTAGCGCCCATGCCAAAGGCCAGCAGCTTCAGATTGCGGGTATTGATGCCCATGGCCTTGGCGGCCACTTCGTCTTCACGAATCGCCATCCAGGCGCGTCCCACGCGCGAGAGTTGGAGGCGGTGCGAGATCAGCACGCTGAACAGCACCAACACCAGGAACAGGTAGTAATACAAGGTCACCGAGTTCAGTTCGTAGCCCCCAATATCGAGCGTGCGGCCCAGGTTCAGGCCGAAGAAATGAAAGGAATCAATCTGGCTCATGCCCTTGGGCCCATTGGTGATGTTGACGGGATGATCCAGGTTGTTCAGGAACACCCGAATGATTTCACCAAAACCCAAAGTCACAATGGCCAGGTAGTCGCCGCGCAGACGCAGCGTGGGCGCCCCCAGCAGAATGCCTAAAACGCCGGCCAAACCAGCTGCAGCGGGGATCACGATCCATAACGGCGCATGCAAGCCGTCTGGAAACATCGCGCCAATCCAGGCAAACGTCTCCGTCAGGTGCGGTGATGCCAACAGGCCATACATATAGGCGCCAATGGCGAAGAAAGCGACGTAGCCCAGGTCCAGCAGGCCGGCGTAGCCCACCACAATATTGAGCCCCAGCGCCAGCAACACGTAAAGCAGCGCCATGTCGGCAATGCGCACCCAGGCATTGCCAAAGCTCTGCAGAATCAGCGGCAGTATCAGCAAGCCAACGGCCGCCAACAGGAAGACAACGATTTTCTGTTGTTGTTTCATGATGTTCCTCGGGGATCAGGCACGGTCTGCCACGCGCTCACCGAGCAAGCCCGAGGGTCGCAAGGTCAGCACAAAAATCAGCACAATAAAGGCAAAAATATCAGAATAATGACTACCCAGAACCCCCCCGGTGAGTGTGCCGATGTAGCCGGCGCCCAGCGATTCGATCAAGCCCAGCAAGATGCCGCCCAGCACTGCGCCGCCCAAGTTGCCAATCCCACCGAAAACGGCTGCTGTAAAGGCCTTCAAGCCTGGCAAAAAGCCCATGGTGTGCTGCACCGTGCCGTAGTTAGCGGCCCACATCACCCCGGCAATGGCCGCCAGCACCGCGCCAATCACAAAGGTGGCGGAGATCACCACATCGGGCTTGACGCCCATCAGGGCTGCCACGCGGGGGTTCTCGGCTGTGGCCCGCATGGCACGGCCCAGCTTGGTGTAGTTCACCAACCACATGAGCACTGCCAACGACACCACCGTCATGCCCAGAATCAGCACCTGGGTGGGTGTAATCACAGCGCCGCCGATCTCGAACGGCGTACGCGGCAACAAGGTCGGGTAAGGTTTGTAGTTGGGCTTCCAGATGATCATGGCCAGGGTCTGCAAGAGCAGCGACATGCCGATGGCCGTGATCAGCGGTGCCAGTCGGGGGCTGTCGCGCAGCGGCCGGTACGCCACCTTTTCAATCACAAAGTTCAGGGTTGCGGCCACCACACAGGCAATGATCAGCGCGATCAGCAGGATCAACCAACCGGGCGTACCAGGCATGGCATCCTGCATCAAGCCAATGATGGACCAACTGGTCAGGGCGCCAACCATCAGCACCTCGCCGTGGGCAAAATTGATCAGGCCAATGATGCCGTAGACCATGGTGTAGCCCAGCGCCACCAAGGCATACATGCTGCCCAACACCAGACCATTGATGATCTGCTGTATGAAGGTATCCATAAACTTCTCCGATTTTTGACCGTCGCGTAATTGAGCCACCAAGGGCAACGTGCGGGTTGACCGACGCTGCAACCGTGAGAGCTCTGCCAGTCTTCTAGCAAGAAACCTGCCAGCATTGACACGCTGGCTTGGGGTGGTGGCAATTGTAGTCAAGGCAAAACCATCAATGCGCAGGTCAACCGTATGGGTTTACCCTAGATTTCCTGATGGATCAGCCTAAGACTGAATCAATAAGAATGACTAATAGTCAGGGGGACCGGCTGCACCGGCCAACAGCGTGCTTGTCGCGGCTTGATCAACTTCAGGTCAGGGAGCGTCGCGCCCCGTGGGTGCCGTCTTTCACGTTAACCATTGATCAGCGTGGGTCGTGAAAAGAAAACGTTGAAGCGTCACAGATTCTCCTCATGAGAACTCGCCTTCAAAGGCAAGTGCTGACATTGCATTTTGGGTTGGCTTTTGGTGTCCATGGCGCGCGGGCCAAGCTCAATTGCAGCACCCGGCGAGCTTTTCGCGCCATGACGCCGAATCTGAACAAAAAAAACTGCGCCAAGGCGCAGTTTTTTAGACGGGGCTTGAACTACAACCGTTGCGATTGCATGAAATTATCAAAACGGGCTTCGGTAAAACGGAACCAGAGGTTGGCCTCGCCCCGGTAGGCATTGAAGTCAGCATAAATTTTCTTCCAGTTCGGGTTACTGGCACTGAGTTCAGCGTACACCTCCTGGGTCGCCTTGAAGGCGGCGATCATGATGTCGTTTGAGAAGGCGTGTAGCTTGGAACCTTGGCCGACCAACGTCTTTAAAGCGCCCGGATTCTTGTAGTCATAGTTAGCCTGGATGTTCACATGCGCGTGCGAGGCAGCCGCTTCAATGATCGCCTTGTTCTCAGCCGTCAAGCCATCGTATGCTTTCTGGTTGACATACAGCGAGAACTGCGTGCTGCCTTCCCACCAGCCGGGATAGTAATAATGGGGTGCTACCTTGTACAGACCCAGTTTCAGGTCGTCATAGGGGCCAATCCATTCGGCGGCATCAACGGTGCCCTTCTCCAGCGCCTGGTATATCTCACCGGCAGGAATATTTTGCGGTACGCCACCAAGTCGGCTTAGAATTTTTCCGCCAAAACCGCCAATGCGCATTTTCATGCCTTTGATGTCGGCCACCGACTTGATTTGCTTGCGGTACCAGCCGCCCATCTGGGCGCCCGAGTTGCCCATCGGGAAATTGACGATGTTGTAGTTCTTGTAGAACTCGCGCATCAATTTCAAACCGTTGCCAGCGAACATCCAGGCGGTCAGCTGGCGCGAATTCAGGCCAAATGGAATCGAGCAGTCCAGCGCAAAAGCCTCATCCTTGCCGAAGAAGTAATAAGGTGCGGTATGCGCGCACTCGACCGTGCCGTTCTGCACCCCGTCGACCACACCGAAAGCGGGCATCAGCTCACCTGCGGTATGCACCGAGATGGTGAACTTGCCACCCGACATGATGCTCACCTGTTTTGCAAATTCCTCAGTCCCGCCGATCAGCACATCGAGCGACTTGGGGAAGCTCGAGGCCAAGCGCCAACGAATGGCGCCACCTTGAGCGTGCACAGCGGGCGCTGCACCAGCGGCCAGTACCCCGGCGACGCCGGCGTGTTTGATGAGAGAACGACGATCCATGAGACTTACTCCTCAATTTTTAGAAAATATCAATGTGCCGTTCGGCACAGCGACGACTGATTAAAGTCATTGAAAATTGTAAGAAGCTGGGCGTCGGGCGGTATGGGGGTTTCCCCTCGCATTGCTGTCAGCAAGCTGTCGGCACCCTGAGCACATCACTCAAAAAAATGTCCGCTCACCTGCAGGGCAGGTCAGCGGACCGATAGAGAGGACGACGCGGGCCAGGCTGCGCTTGCGCGAGCCGAACGTCAAGCCCTAGATTTTTACCGTAGTCATGTAGCTGTCAAAACGATATTCAGAAAAACGCAGCCATAGCAACTGGTCACGCTGGAAAGCGCGCATGTCCTGGTGAATTTTCTTGAACTCGGGTGACTTAGCCTCGTGCTCCGCAAACACTTCCATGGACGCCTTGAAACCAGCATCCATGATCTCCTTTGGAAAAGGCTTGAGCTGGGTCTTGTCAGCCACGAGCTTCTTCAAGGCAATCGGGTTGAAGGCGTCGTACTTGGCCGTCATGTCCCTGGCCGCCACCGCAGTTGCCGCGTCGACAATGGCCTGAAATTCGGGTGACAGTGCCGCATAGGCTTTGGTGTTGATGAAAAACTCCAGTTCCGCGCCACCTTCCCACCATCCGGGATAGTAGTAGTAGGGCGCCACCTTGTTGAAGCCCAGTTTTTGGTCATCGTGAGGACCGACAAACTCGGTGGCATCGAGCGTGCCTTTCTCCAGGGCCAAATACACTTCGCCGCCGGGCATGTTTTGCGGCACCACGCCAAGTTTTTGCATGGCCTCACCGAACAGCCCGCCACCCATGCGCATTTTCAGACCCTTCAGGTCCTTCACGCTCTTGATCTCCTTGCGGTACCAGCCGCCCATCTGCGTGCCGGTGTTGCCCGCGCTGCGACTCTTGATGTTGTACTTGGCGTAAAACTCGTCCATGAGCTTGCGGCCATTGCCATGCTCCATCCAGGCATCCATCTGGCGTGCGGTCAGGCCAAAAGGTACGGCGCAGCCAAAGGCAAAGATGGGGTCTTTGCCAGTGAAATAATAAGACGCGGTCTGGGCCATTTCAACCGTACCATTCTGAATGGCATCGACCACGCCAAACGCGGGCATCAATTCGCCAGCGGCATGCACCGACACTTCGAACTTACCGCCCGACAGGGCCTTGACGGTCTTGGCAAACATTTCTGCGCTGCCATAGATGGTGTCGAGTGACTTCGGAAAGCTTGACGCCATGCGCCAGCGAACGTTGGCCCCTTGGGCATGCACGGCGGGTGCAGCACCCACGGCCAACACGCCGGCAATACCGGCATGCTTGATTACGGAACGACGATCCATTTGGTTCACTCCTAAAGTTGTGGATTGAATATCTAGTGATGCGCGTTGGCATAACAATGACCCATTACAGTCAATGGCCATTGTAGAAACAACTTGGTGCGTGTCTGCGGGGGTTTGCCCTTGCGGTGAATAAGCAGCGCTCAAGGGCACGCGCCGGAGCCGCCGTTCAAAGCGTTCAGGCGACGGCTTTGAGCGCTGGACGCCCCGGCAGCAGCAGCGGTGCGAAGCGCTTGACGATCGACGCTTCAATGCCCGCGGCATCAAGCCCCTGCAGTGCCAGCAGCTTGGCCGGGTCTCCATGCTCAATGAATTCATCGCGCAAACCCAGCTGCAGAACGGGCTTGAGCAGGCCCGCAGCCTGCAAAGCCTCCAACACCGCACTGCCAGCGCCACCCATGATGGCGCCTTCTTCCAGTGTCACCAAGGCGTCATGTTCGGCGGCCACTTGTAAGAGCAGCGCCATATCCAGCGGCTTGGCCCAGCGCATGTTGACCACCGTGGCGTTGAGCTTTTCAGCCGCCTGCAAAGCAGGGTACAGGAGCGTGCCAAATGCCAGAATGGCCACGCCCTTGCCGCTGCGCCGGATTTCGCCCTGGGCAAAGGGCAAGGCGTCCAACCCTGCCTGGACGGCTGTACCGGCACCGGCACCCCGCGGATAGCGCACGGCCACGGGGTGATTCTGCGCAAAAGCGGTGCTGAGCAACTGCCGGCACTCGTTCTCATCGGCCGGACAGGCCACGCTGATGTTGGGAATACAGCGCATAAACGGAATGTCATACGCGCCGGCATGAGTGGCCCCGTCCGCGCCCACCAGACCCGCGCGGTCCAGCGCAAACACCACCGGCAGGTTTTGAATCGCCACATCGTGGATCAACTGGTCGTAGCCGCGCTGCAAAAAGGTGGAATAGATCGCCACCACCGGCTTCAAGCCTTCGCAGGCCAGACCCGCGGCAAAGGTCACCGCATGCTGCTCGGCAATGCCGACGTCAAAGTAGCGCTGTGGAAAGCGCTGCTCAAACTCCACCATGCCAGAGCCCTCGCGCATGGCGGGCGTGATGCCCACCAGCCGCGGGTCAGCAGCCGCCATATCGCAGAGCCACTGGCCAAACACCTGGGTAAAGCTTTGCTTCGAACTCATGGCCGGGGCCTGCAGCCCCACCGCCGGGTCAAACTTGCCGGGGCCGTGGTAGGCCACCGGGTCGGCTTCGGCCAGTTTGTAGCCCTGCCCTTTCTTGGTCACCACATGCAAAAACTGCGGACCCTTGAGGTGCTTGATGTTCTCCAGCGTGGGGATCAGGGCGTCGAGGTCGTGGCCGTCAATCGGGCCAATGTAATTGAAGCCAAATTTCTCGAACAGGGTGGCGGGCACCACCATGCCCTTGGCGCTTTCCTCCAGGCGCTTGGCCAGCTCAAACAGCGGCGGCGCGCCTTTGAGCACGGTCTTGCCCACATTCTTGGCGGCGGCGTAGAACTGCCCACTCATGAGCTTGGCCAGGTGCCGGTTGAGCGCGCCCACCGGCGGGCTGATGCTCATGTCGTTGTCATTGAGGATCACCAGCAAGTTGCAGTCTGCAACCCCGGCGTTGTTGAGCGCTTCAAACGCCATACCTGCGGTCAGCGCGCCGTCGCCAATCACGGCAACCGCATAACGCTCTTCGCCCTTGATCTTGGCGGCCAGCGCCATGCCCAGGGCCGCTGAAATGGAGGTACTGGAATGCGCGGTGCCAAAGGTGTCATGCTCACTCTCGCCGCGCTGCGGGAAACCGCTCAAGCCACCAAGCTGGCGCAGCGTTGCCATGCGCTCGCGCCGCCCGGTCAATATCTTGTGCGGGTAGGTCTGATGGCCCACGTCCCACACCACGCGGTCGTGCGGTGTGCTGAACACATAGTGCAAGGCCACCGTGAGTTCAACCGTGCCCAGGTTGGAGCTGAGGTGGCCCCCGGTTTTGGCCACACTGTGCAGCAAATAGGCCCGCAGTTCGTCGGCCAGTGCGCCCAACTGCGCGCGTGGCACCAGGCGCAGGTCAGCGGGATCATTGATGGTGTGCAGCAGGGGGTAGGAGTTGTGTGGCATATGCTCTATTATTTATAGCTTCAAGCGCTTATTTCATAAGGGCTAGAGGCTAATTTACCTAATATTTTCAATTAACAGGCTCGGTTCACCAGGCGCGTGGCCAAAGCCTGCAATGCCTGCGTCTCGGACAGCCCGCTGCGCCCCAAAGCTGCCAGGGCCTCGACCAGCAGTTGCTGTGCATACTCGCTCGCGCGCGCCAACCCCAACAGCGACACAAAGGTCGGTTTGTCATGCTCGGCATCTTTGCCCGCCGTCTTGCCCAAAGTGGCGGAATCAGCCGTGACGTCAAGTATGTCGTCAACCACCTGAAACGCCAGCCCAATCGCCGCGCCATAGGCCATGAGCGCGTCCTCAGCCTGGCTTGACACCTCAGCGCAGGCAGCACCCATCATCACGCTGGCCTGCAGTAACGCGCCGGTTTTCAGGCGGTGCATCTGGCGCAGTTGGCGCTCCGTCAGTGCCACGCCGACACTGGACAGGTCAATCGCTTGGCCCCCGGCCATGCCGCCACTGCCCGCTGCGCGTGCCAGCAAACGGCACAAGGCGGCTTGCTGGCGGGCCGGGATGGATTCATCGTCAGGCGTCAACAGCTCAAAGGCCATGGCCTGCAGGGCATCACCTGCGAGCAGGGCGCCGGCCTCGCCAAATTTGACGTGCACTGTCGCTTTGCCCCGGCGCAATACGTCGTTGTCCATGCATGGCAGGTCGTCGTGCACCAGCGAATAGGCATGAATCAGCTCGACCGCGCAGGCCGCACGCAAGGCTATTTCGGGCGTGTTTGACGCGTCAAAGCGCTCGCCGCTGGCCGCTTGCGCCGCAGCGAGCACCAGCAAGGGGCGCAGGCGCTTGCCACCGCCTAGCACCGCGTAGCGCATGGCAGCGATCAACTCGGCCGGGCTGCCGCCCTCGGCGCCCCCCGTTGGGTCAGCGTTGACCCAGCGCTCAAGCGCGCGCTCAACACGCGCCAGGTGCCCCGCGCTCCAGGCGCTCAGGTCAAATGCTGCGTTCCCAGTCACTCGGGCATCCATGCTTTAAGCGTGCCTTGATCGAGAACCTTGATCTGGTTTTCAACGGCTTCGAGCCGCTCACGACAAAACTTGAGAAGTTCAGCCCCGCGCTGGTATTGACTCAAGAGCTGGTCCAGCGGCAGATCGCCCGATTCCAGCCGGGCCACCAACTGCTCCAGCTCTTGGCTGGCGGCCTCGAAACTGGCGGGAACGCTTGAAACGGGTTTGGGAGTCGAAGCCATGCGGTGAGAAAGATTCAGTAGATGAAACGTTCGATTTTAGGCGTTTGGGGTCGGTGCGTGTATGCCAAGGCGCCAAAAGCACTGAGGCGGCGCTCTAAACAAGCGCGCCGCAATCGGGCTCGAAGCCGCCAAAAACAGCCCGACAGGTACAATTTGTGTTCTCAACCGGTCCGCACCGGTTTCTTTTTACCGCGCTTTAGCGCATCTCCCTGTGGGGAGTCTGGGTCAGGTCACCGATGTCTGATTTAAGTCTTCAACTGCAGCAGGCCACCGGCCAACTACCAGTTTCAAGCTACTTTGACGAAGCGCTGTATCAGCGCGAACTGCAAACCCTGTTCCAGAGCGGCCCACGCTATGTCGGGCATCGGCTGAGTGTGCCCGAGGTGGGCGACTATGCCACGCTGGCGCACGAGGGGCAGGGACGTGCCCTGATCCATACGCCGCAAGGCATCGAACTCATTTCCAACGTTTGCCGCCATCGCCAGGCCGTGATGCTGCAAGGGCGCGGCTCGGTGGACCTGACGCACCCGGGTGCGGCCGCAGGCAACATCGTGTGTCCTTTGCACCGCTGGACCTACAGCGCCAGCAGCCCCCAACCGGCCGGCACTTTGCTGGGTGCGCCGCACTTCCCGCACGACCCGTGCCTGAACCTGAACAACTACCCGCTTAAGGAATGGAACGGCCTGCTGTTTGAAGACAACGGCCGCGACATTGCGGCCGATCTGGCCGGTATGGGGCCACGCTTTGAGCTCGATTTTGCGGGTTTTGTGCTGGACAAAGTTGAGTTGCACGAGTGCAACTACAACTGGAAGACCTTTATCGAGGTTTATCTGGAGGACTACCACGTCGGCCCGTTCCACCCTGGGCTGGGCGGTTTTGTGACCTGCGAGGACTTGCGCTGGGAGTTCAAAGAAGACTACTCGGTGCAGACCGTCGGCCTGGGCGCCGGTGTGACGCAGCCGCGCGGCAAGGCCGGCAGTCCGGTCTACCAACGCTGGCAGGATGCCCTGAACGCCTACCGGGGCGCTGCGCTGCCCAAGCAGGGCGCGATCTGGCTCACCTATTACCCGCACATCATGGTCGAGTGGTATCCGCATGTGCTGACGGTCTCGACCCTGCACCCAATGGGGGTCGGCAAGACCCTGAACAAGGTCGAGTTCTACTACCCCGAAGAAATTCAGGCCTTCGAGCGCGAATTCGTCGAAGCGCAGCAAGCCGCCTACATGGAAACCTGCCTGGAAGACGACGAGATTGGCGAGCGCATGGACGCTGGCCGCCGGGCGCTGCTGCAACGCGGCGACAACGAGGTCGGCCCCTACCAGAGCCCGATGGAAGACGGCATGCAGCAGTTTCATGACTGGTACCGGCGCCGCATCAACCTCCAGCCCGGTCAGCCTGTTATATAAATTTGATAGCTACTGACGCCCGTTCTACGGGGGCTACAGCCCTATTTAATAAAAATTAGCGATGCAAGCACTCTGGATGGTTTGGGGGTCGTTCTTTTTTGCCACCATGGCGGTGGGCATCAAGATCGCATCACGCGATTTCAACCTGTTTGAACTGGTGTTTTACCGCGGCGTGGTGAGCGTGATTTTTATGGCGCTGCTGTTGCGGGCGCGTGGCACGCCACTGCGCACACCGGTGCCCATGATGCATGCCTGGCGCACCCTGATCGGCGTGTTGTCACTGGGCGCCTGGTTTTATGCCATTGCACACCTGCCGCTGGCCACCGCCATGACGCTCAACTACATGAGCGGCGTCTGGGTGGCGGCCTTCATTGTGGGCGGCGCCCTGCTCTACGGCCAGGCGCAGCGCCAGGGCCCGCTGCTCGCCACAGTGCTGATGGGCTTTGTGGGGGTGGTGATGATGCTGCGGCCCACGCTGGACCACAACCAGTTATTTGCCGGCCTGGTCGGCCTACTCTCGGGCTTGGGCGCCGCGCTGGCTTACCTGCAAGTGACGGCACTGGGCAAGGTCGGCGAGCCCGAAGGGCGCACGGTGTTCTATTTTTCACTCGGCTCGGCGCTCGTGGGCCTGGTCGGCATCGCCTTCACCGGGGGGCTGACATCCTGGGCGGCGGCAAGTTGGCAAAGCACCATCTGGCTGATCCCGATTGGCGTGCTCGGCGCCCTGGGTCAGTGGTGCATGACGCGTGCCTACAGCCGCTGCTCAACGCTGCTGGTGGCCAACCTGCAGTACTCCGGCATTGTGTTTGGCGCCTTCTACAGCCTGGTTTTGTTCGGCGACCAAATACCGTTGCTGGGCTGGGCCGGCATGCTTGTGATCGTCGCCAGCGGCCTACTCGCCACCGTGTTGCGCACGCGCGCCCTGCCCGACACGCCGGCGCAAGTGCCTTGAGCAAGTGCCTTGAATTTCCACAACCGACCTCCAAGCAGAAAACAACCATGTACACCACGCTGATCTCCGCGCCCCAACTGCAAAGCCTGCTGACTAATGATCAGCCGGTCATGGTGTTTGACTGCAGCTTTGAGCTGATGCAAGCTGAGCAGGGCGATGCCCAGTACCTGCAGGCGCACATTCCCGGTGCCGTGCGCGCTGACCTGGACCGGCACTTGAGTGCCAAGAGCGCAGCGGACGCGGCCTCGGGCGGGCGCCATCCGCTGCCCTCGCGTGAAAGCTTTGCCGCCTGGCTCGGCAGCATCGGCTTTGGCAAGCGCATGCAGGCTGTTGTTTATGACCGCCAGGGCGCCAATTACTGCGGGCGCTTGTGGTGGTTGCTGAAATGGGTGGGGCATGAAAGCGTGGCGGTGCTCGACGGCGGCTGGCAGGCTTGGTTGGCCAGCGGCGGGGCTGCGCAGAGCGGCCCTGAAGCCGCGTCAACCTATGGATCAAATTACACGCTAGCCCCCGCCCTTACTGAGTTTGTAACTACAGAAAATGTAGCAAATCAATTAGGTAGGCCGTCCCAGACCCTGATTGATGCGCGTGGCGAGTCGCGTTTTCGCGGTGAAGTCGAGCCACTTGACCCGGTCGCCGGCCACATCCCGGGCGCGCTCAACCGGCCTTTCAGCCTGAACCTTGATGCCAATGGCCAGTTCAAGCCAGCGGCCCAATTGCGCGCCGAGTTTGACGCCCTGCTCGCCGGGCGCGACCCGGCCACGGTGGTGCACCACTGCGGCAGCGGCGTCAGCGCCGTGCCCAATCTCATTGCGATGGAGGTCGCGGGTTTGGGCCGCTGCGCGCTCTATGCCGGCAGCTGGAGCGAGTGGTGCAGTGACCCAGGCAAGCGGCCCTGCGCCCAGGGTTGACTCTGAATTCGAGACTCAATTTGTTTCCATTTGATATTTCTCATGACGCGACGACGCTGCGGCTTGACAATTTGGCAGTCTTTGTGACTCTCGATGAACTCCGCGCGCACTCCTTACAAACTTCTGTGGCTTGTTTTTCTCGCCTTGGCATTGGTGTTCGCGTCTGAAACTGCTGCTTGGTGGTGGGACCGCCAGACACCTGGCGCCTCCCCGCAGCGGAGCCTGAGCTGGCTCGGGCTGGGCGCCGGGTTGTTCGCCCTGACGGTCGCCGCCTGGCTGTGGCTTGCCCTCATTCGGGCCAAGCTGGCCGCCCGGCGGATACAGCAATTGCTGATGTCCAGTCTGGACACGCTGGACGTCGGTCTGGAGATCTGGGACGAGCATGATTGCCTGGTGCTATACAACAAAAAGATCAACCATATCTACAGCGGTTTTCATACAACGGCCGACATCGGGCAAAGCTTTGAGGCCCTGGTGCGCGCCAAGCTGAAACGACATGCGATCCCGGCTGCCATCGGGCGCGAACAAGAGTGGCTGGCACAGCGTCTGGCATCGCGTGGGACACACCTGGCGCAGAGCTTGAAAGAGCTGCCTGACAACCGATGGGTAAATTTCTGCGAAACGCGCACACCCGAAGGGTATCTGGTGGCAGTGTGGGTCGATGTCACCGAACTGATGCGCAAAGAAAGGGTACTGGAGGCCAGTAACCAGCGCCTGGCCCAGCAGACCCAGATGGATGAATTAACCAGCCTGGCTAATCGCCGGCACTTTTACCAGGCCCTGACCAGCGAATGGCAGCGCGCCGCGCGCTCTAGCACCCCTTTGGGCCTGCTGATGGTGGACATTGATCACTTCAAAAATTACAACGACCACTATGGACACCTGGCCGGCGACGAATGCCTGCGCCGGGTGGCCAGCGTGCTCAACCAGTGCGTGCGCCGCGCTGGCGAGCTTGTGGCGCGCTATGGCGGCGAGGAGTTCGTGCTGCTGATGCCAGGCGCCGACATGGCCGATGCCTGCGAGACCGCCCAGATGTGTCTGGACCTGATGCACAAGGAGGGCATCGCGCATGCCGCCTCGCCCATCGGCGCCCAAGTGACCTTGAGCATTGGCGTGGCGTGCGCGCTGCCCGACGCCGTCCAGGACGACCCCGCCGGCCTGGTCAATGCGGCAGATGCCGCCATGTACCGTGCCAAGTCCAGCGGGCGCGCGCACTTTGAGGTGGCCGGCCAAGCCGATTGGGAGATCGACAAGGACACCCCACGCAGCCAGCCCTCGCCTTTGCTCTGACATCGGCATAAGGGTGCGATTCAATGTGATGGGGCACCATGAAGAAATCAAGGCCGCACGTCAAACCCGGCTTTGGGTATTAAACCCGGCGTCGAAGTCAGAATTTCTGCAGCAAGCGGCGCACATCAATTCGCGCCACCCCAACGCAGGCAACTTTTGAATTTCCCCCTACCAGCGTACCAAGACGCTCGCAGAATCAGTCGGGTGATACGCTTGGCGGAGGTAAAGGAGGAGCTCGCGAAGCGAGCGGGGGACACGTAGCAAAGCGTATCGCCCGGCTGATTCACCCACCACCGTGATATCAGCCCCGATCCAACGGCCGCACCTGAGTGCTTCAGAAAAGAACCATTCACCTGAAGCGCACTCACTTTGAATCGCACCCTCGGCATAAGCTTATGGCCCAAAGTTATCAGCGCTCAAGGACAATGGGCGCATGGGCATTGGTAATTACATCAAAGTTATTGGTCGCGGCAAGGACGGCGCGCGCGCGCTTACGCGGGCGCAGGCCGCCGACTTATTTGGCCAGGTGCTCGACGGCGCCGTCACCGACCTGGAAATTGGTGCCTTTTGTCTGGCCATGCGCATCAAAGGCGAGACGCCACAAGAAATGGCCGGCTTTCTGGACGCCACCGCCGCCCGGTTGCAGCCCATTGCGAGTCAGGGCCGCACGGTTGTGGTGCTGCCGAGCTACAACGGTGCACGCAAGCTGCCGGTGCTCACACCGCTGTTGGGCTTGCTGCTGGCGCGCGAAGGGCTGCCGGTGCTGATTCACGGCGCCAGCACCGAAAGCACCCGGGTTTCGGCACAAAATGTGCTGCTAGCCCTTGGTGTACCTGCGCAAGAAGCTATTAAATTGATACTGCCGGGAGAACTGCAGTGGGTGCCGACCGCGCTCTTGTGCCCCGGCCTGCAGCGCCTGCTGGACGTGCGCCGCGTCGTCGGTCTGCGCAATCCGGCGCACAGCCTGGTCAAGCTGATGAACCCGTGTGATGGCCCGGCTTTGATCGTCAGCAGCTACACCCATCCCGAGTACGCCGCCTCCATGACCGCCACCTTTCAACTGCTGCAAGCCCATGCGCTGCTGCTGCGCGGCACCGAGGGCGAGCCGGTCGCAGATCCGCGCCGCACACCGGCCATGGACGCCATTGCCGACGGCCAGGTCACGCGGGTGCAAGAGGCGCAAGGCGGTACGCTGGCCAGCGTCCCCGGCCTGCCAGCGCCTGATGTGGCCAGTACCGCCAGCTGGATTCAGGCAGTGCTCAGCGGCGCGCAGCCGGTGCCAGTGCCGATCGCGCTGCAGCTGGCACACATCGTGCGTCTAGCAAAGCAAACGAGGACGACCCCATGACACGCACAACCTTAGTACCCACAGGCACGGGCCACCACCGCATGCCCACCAACGCCAAACACGGGCTTGCGCCCAGTAGCAGCAGCACTTTGGCGCGTGCGGGCCGCTGCACGCTGGTCGGCGCGGGGCCGGGCGACCCCGAACTGCTCACGCTCAAGGCTTTGAAAGCCATTCAGGCCGCCACCTTGCTGCTGGTCGATGACCTGGTCAGCGACGCGATTGTGGCGCTGGCGGCACCTGGCGCGCGCGTCGTGCACGTGGGCAAGCGCGGCGGTTGCCAGTCCACGCCGCAGGCCTTTATTGAAAAACTCACCGTGATGGCGGTGCAAGAGGGCGAAACCGTGGTGCGACTCAAGGGCGGCGACCCGTTTGTCTTTGGCCGAGGCGGCGAGGAGACCGAGCACCTGCGGGCTGCCGGCATCCAGGTCGAGGTCGTCAACGGAATCACCGCCGGCCTGGCCGCCGTCACCTCGCTGGGCGTGCCGCTGACGCACCGCGACCACGCGCACGGCGTGGTGTTCATCACCGGGCACGCCAAGCCCGGCGACAGCGGCACCGACTGGCGTGCGCTCGCCGCCACCGCGCACAGCGCCCGCCTGACCCTGGTCATTTACATGGGCATCAGCGGCGCGCGCCACATTCAGGACGAGTTGCTTTGCGGCCTGCCCGCCCACACGCCGGTCGCCGTGATCCAGAACGCCAGTTTGCCCCAGCAGCGCCAGGCGGTCTGCACCCTGGGCGAACTGCAGCCCACGCTGGAGCGTGAACACCTGTCCAGCCCCAGCGTGATTGTGGTGGGCGACGTGCTGCAGGGCTTGCTGGCGTTGCAGCAGCCGCTTTCACAACAGGCATTGCGGGCTTGACCCGACAAGCCACGGCGAGCGGCTCACCGAGCCCGACTCCAGGCACCTACACTTCGGCCCATGCAAAAATTTGATGTGGTGGTGGTGGGTGCTGGCGCCGCCGGCCTATTTTGTGCGGGCGTGGCGGGCCAACTGGGCCTGAAGGTGCTGGTGCTTGACCACAGTGACAAAGTGGCCGAGAAGATCCGCATCTCAGGCGGCGGCCGCTGCAATTTCACCAACATCGACACCAGCGCCACCAATTTCCTGGGTAACAACCCGAAGTTTTGCCGCTCGGCGCTGTCAAACTACCCCCCGCGCCGCTTCACCGAGCTGCTGCAAAGGCGCGGCATCGCGTTCCATGAGAAACACAAGGGGCAGCTGTTTTGTGACCGCTCCTCCGAGGACATCATCGCTCTATTGCTGGCCGAGTGCGACGCCGGCGGCGTCACGCGCTGGCAGCCTTGTTCTGTTAAAAATGTGGTGTTTTCGGGCTCTAGCCCAGATGAATCAAGCGTAAGCAGCTATGAAATAGAGAGTGATCGAGGCAGCATTCGCTGTGCTGCGGTCGTCATTGCCACCGGCGGCCTGTCGATCCCCAAAATTGGCGCCACCGATTTTGGCTACCACATCGCGCGTCAGTTTGGTCTGCGCTTGGCCCTGCCGCGCCCTGCCCTGGTGCCCCTGACTTTCGACGGCGACGCCTGGGCCCCCTACGCCGCACTGGCCGGACTGTCATTGCCCGTGCAGATTGAAACCGGTAGCAAGAAGGAAAAATTCAGTTTCCTGGAGGACTTGCTGTTCACCCACCGTGGCCTGAGCGGCCCTGCCGTGCTGCAGATTTCAAGCTACTGGCAACCCGGCACAGCGATTCGGATCAACCTGGCACCCGCCGTCGAGCTGTTGCCGGCACTGAAGCGCGCCAAGTTGAGTTCACGCAAGCTGATCGTCAATGAATTAGCCCAACTGGTGCCCGCGCGCCTGGCCGAGGTCTGGGTGCAAGACGGCGCCAGCGCCGGCCACGACTGGCAGCGTCCCATCAGCGAGGCCAGCGACAAGGCACTGGCCGTATTGGCCGAACGCTTGATGCGCTGGGAGCTGACCCCGACAGGCACAGAAGGTTACAAAAAGGCCGAGGTCACCGCGGGCGGCGTAGACACCCGGGAACTGTCCTCGCAAACCATGGAATCCAGGCAAGCGGGGCTCTATTTCATTGGTGAAGTCGTGGACGTGACCGGCTGGCTGGGTGGCTACAACTTTCAGTGGGCCTGGGCCAGCGCCTTTGCGTGCGCGCAGGCTCTGGCCGCCAAGCTCGCAAAACCTTGACCAAGATCAGCTACCATCATCAAAGCGGTCTTGAAAAAACAGAGTTCTTTGAGAAGATTGCAACGAGAAGTATCAATTTAACGAACTGTCCCTTGGACAAAACATCTGATGCGCAACAACCAACCCGTCACACAGCGCGAATACATCTTGCGCGACAACCAGTCGCCGATTTCACGCACCGACGCGAAGGGCCGCATCACCTTTGTCAATGCTGACTTTTGCGAGGCCAGCGGTTATAGCGAAGACGAACTGATGGGCAAGGCGCACAACATGGTGCGCCACCCCGACATGCCCGAAGAAGCTTTTGCCGACATGTGGCGCGACTTGCCCACAGGCAAGACCTGGACCGGCCTGGTGAAGAACCGCTGCAAAAACGGCGACTTCTATTGGGTCCTGGCCAACGTGTCTCCGATTTGGCAGAACGGTCAAATCGTCGGCTACGCCTCCGTGCGCATGAAACCCGAGCGTGAAACGATAGCGCCGGTCGACGCCATCTACCGCCGTTTTCGCGAAGGTCAGGCCAAGGGTTTGCGCATTGCGCACGGGCAAGTGGTGCGCCGCGGCTTGACCGGCCAAATTGACGGCCTGTTGCACCCCGGTATTCGGGGCCGCCTGACACTGCTGATGCTGCTGGCCGTGACCATCATCTGCATCGTCGGCGCACTGGGCATTGCCAAAATGCCTAGCACTGGCGAGAGCCTGCAAATTGTGCTGGCCATGTTGGCCGGCAGCGCAACCATGCTGGTGATTGGCTGGCGCCTGCAGCGCAGCATCACAGACCCGATCAACGACGCCGTGGCCATAGCCAAGCAGATTGCCGCTGGCTTTCTGGCCAACAAGATCGACCGCGCCGGTAACGACGAAGTCGGCCAGCTGATGAACGCGCTGTACGCGATGCAAAAGGCGCTGGCCTCCATGGCCGAGACCATTCTCGTGAGCGCGCAATCTGTCAGCGCCGAAGCGCAAGAAATCAACCTGAACAACGACGCTTTGGCCGAGCGCACCGAGCAGCAGGCTTCTTCCTTGCAAGAAACAGCGTCCAACATGGAAGAAGTGTCAGTCACCGTCAAAAACAGCGTCGAGAACGCCAGGACCGCCAACCAGCTGGTGCAGGATGCCGGCACCGTGGTCTCTCAAGGCGGCACCGCCATTGGCAGGGTGGTCGGCACCATGGACACGATCGCCAGCAGCTCGCGCCGGATCACCGACATCATTGGCGTGATTGACGGTATCGCATTTCAAACCAACATTTTGGCGCTCAACGCGGCCGTCGAGGCGGCTCGGGCCGGTGAGCAGGGCCGGGGTTTTGCGGTGGTCGCCAGCGAGGTGCGGTCTTTGGCCGGGCGCAGCGCGGCGGCGGCCAAAGAAATTAAAGGCCTGATCGAGGACTCGGTCCATCAGGTCGAAAACGGTCTGAGCCAGGTCACTGACGCGCGCCAGACCATTGACTCGTCGATCGAAGCGGTGCACCGGGTGGCGGCCTTGATGGCCGAAATTCTGAGCGCATCGGGCGAGCAAGGCACAGCCATCGACCGGGTGGCCCATTTGGTCGTGCAGATTGATGCAGCCACCCAGCAAAACCTGCCCATGGCGGCAAGTGCCGCAGCCAGCGCTCGCACCTTGCAGGTGCAGGGCAGCGACCTGGTGCGCACCGCTGGCGTGTTCCGCCTGCGCTGAAGACGGCTGGGGTGCGATTCAAAGTGATGTGGGCTTCAGATCAATGGTTTATTTCCGAAGCACTTAGGTGCGTCTATTGAATTGGGGCTGATATCACTGTGGTGGGTGAATCAGCCGGGCGATGCGCTTTGCTCCGTGTCACCCGCCCGCTGCGCGGGCTCCTTCTTTACCTACGCAAAGCGCATCACCCGACTGATTCTGCGAGCGGTTGGGTACGCCGACAGGGGGGATTCAAAAGTTGCCTGCATTGGAGTGGCGCGAATTGATGTGCGCCGATTGCTACAGAAATTCTGACTTCGACGGCGTCAGGCACGGTGATTGGGCTATGCGACCGGGCTTTGGGGTGAAAGGCGCGCGCCCACAAGCGCTTGCATACCCCAGCTTCAATTTCGCGTGTGTTTTCACGCCAAAACCGCACGCGCATGGCCCAGTCGCCGGGCCGGGTTAAATACGCAAAGCCCGGTTTGCCGTGAGGCCTTGATTTCTTCAGCGTGCCACACTCACTTTGAATCGCACCCGACGGCTGCGCCGGACTTGAAATCGCCCACAACCCCGCTATAATCTTATGCTTTGCTGGCAAACCCCCGCTGCCTGATCAACTTTAAAGCGGGGAACAAACGCACGACAAGCGTCAAATGGCCCGATCTCCCTTTGGTGCGAAGTCTGCATATTTTGGACAACTTCATTTAATGACAACCATCCGTGTAAAAGAGAACGAACCCTTTGACGTAGCGCTGCGTCGCTTCAAGCGCACCATTGAAAAACTCGGCCTTTTGACTGACTTGCGTGCCCGCGAGTTCTACGAAAAGCCCACCGCCGAGCGCAAGCGCAAGAAGGCAGCGGCCGTCAAGCGCAACTACAAGCGCATTCGCGCCATGCAGTTGCCCAAAAAGATGTATTGATCCGATACGTCTAATTAAAAACCCGCCGGGGACGCTCAGGCGGGTTTTTTTATTTGTTTTTTGGCATTGATTGAAGTCCTGTTTCGTTTCCAATTCGGTGCGAGACTAGGCGGACCATCGCAGACAGTGCTTTAGCACGGCAAGATGGGGCAACAACCTATCGAATCGAATTGGAGACGAAACCATGACACTCAAAGACCAAGTCACCGACGACATGAAGACAGCCATGCGCGCGCATGACAGCGAACGCCTGGGCACGATCCGCCTGCTGCTCGCAGCCTGCAAGCAAAAGGAAGTCGATGAGCGCGTCGTGCTCGATGACGCCGCCGTCATCGCCATCGTCGACAAGCTGATCAAGCAGCGCAAAGATTCGGTGACTGCCTTCACCCAGGCCAATCGCATGGACCTTGCTGACAAGGAATCCTTTGAAATCAAGGTGCTGCAAGCCTACCTGCCCCAGCGTCTGTCGCTTGAGGAAGTGACGGCTGCGGTGCAGGCCATCGTGGCCCAGCTGGGTGCCACCGGCCCCGGCGACATGGGAAAGGTGATGGGCGCAGTCAAGGCGCAACTGGCCGGCAAGGCCGACATGGGACAGATATCTCAGGCTGTCAAAGCCGCGCTGGCCGGCTGATCGCCCGGCTGCCCTTAGCTGCCTGCCAGCTTCATCCGGTTCACCAGCACGGAGCCAATGGTTTTGGCGCCGTAGTTGTAGGTGTCCGCGCCCACGGCAGTGATGCCTTTGAGCATGGATTTCATGTTGCCCGCGATGGTGATTTCGTGCACCGGATAGGCAATGCGGCCTTTTTCGACCCAGAAGCCACTGGCGCCGCGGGAATAGTCGCCGGTCACATAGTTCACGCCGCTGCCCATCAACTCGGTAACGAACAGGCCTGTGCCCAATTTTTCCAGCATCGCATCCAGATCATCCCCGGGGCGCGTCAGGCGCGAGCTCAAGCTCAGGTTGTGCGAGCCGCCAGCATTGCCGGTGGTCTTCATGCCGAGTTTGCGGGCGGAGTAGCTACCCAGAAAATAACCCTGCACCCTCCCCGCCTCCACGACCTGACGCGCCTTGACGCGCACGCCCTCGTCATCAAAGGGCGAACTGCCTTTGCCGCGTTTGACAAACGGGTCTTCCAGGATGTCAATGTGTTTGGGCAGCACCTGCTTGCCCAGCGAGTCGAGCAAAAAAGAACTCTTGCGGTACAAGGCACCGCCACTGATGGCCTGCACAAAAGTGCCCAGCAGACCCGCCGCCAGCGGTGACTCGAACAAGACCGGGCATTCGGTGGTGGCAATCTTGCGCGAATTCAAACGGCTCAAGGCGCGCTCGGCGGCGTAGCGGCCCACGGCCTCGGGCGAGGCCAGTTCGTCCGCATTGCGCTGCGAGCTGTACCAGGCATCGCGCTGCATGCCGCTGCCCTTGCCCGCAATCGGCGACACCGACAGCGAGTGGCGCGAACTGGCATAGCCACCGCGAAAACCGTGCGTGTGTGCGCTAAAAAAATGCGACTGCTGCGCCGACACCGCAGCGCCCTCGCTGTTGGTAATGCGCTTGTCGGTCTTTAACGCATGCGCCTCGCAGCTCATGGCGATTGCGGCTGCCTGCTCACTGGTAAGTGCCCAAGGGAAGAACAATTCCAGGTCGGTGCGCTGCTCCGGGGGCTGGGCAATATCCTGCGCATCGGGCAAGGCCGCAAACGGGTCTTCGGCCGTGAAGCGCGCAATGTCATACGCCGCCTGCACGGTCTGCTCGATCGCCGCCTGAGAAAAGTCCGAGGTGCTGGCGTTGCCCCGGCGCTGGCCCACGTAGACCGTGACGCCGAGCGACTTGTCGCGGTTGCGTTCCACGTTTTCAAGTTCACCCTTGCGCACCGACACACTCAGGCCGCAGCCTTCCGACGCTTCCGCGCCCGCATCAGTGGCGCCGAGCTTCTTGGCGTGTGCCAGGGCGCTGTCGACCAGGCCTTCAAAAAAAGGGCGGCTGTAGCTAAATCCTCGGTCAGGATTGAGTTGAGCGGGGGCGGTGGTCTGGGTGGTGTTGGGTTTCTTCATACGGACGGCTATGATAGCTGGCTATGTCACGTAAACTAAAAAAAGGCTATTTCGTTCGCGGTGAGTTTGTTGCCGAAGGCAGCGAACGCGACCTCGAACTCAAGCGCGAACTCAAGGGCAGCGACGATCAGAGCCGCACCGACCTCAAACGCGAAAGCCTTGAACTGCAAAAAGTCGGTGAAGACCTGCTGACCTTGCGTGCCGACCTGATGGCGCGGCTCGATTTGTCCGAAAAGCTCAAAGACGCGGTGGTCGAGGCCAAGCGCATCACAAACTTTGAGGGCAAGCGCCGCCAGATGCAGTACATCGGCAAGATGATGCGCCGCTTAGAGCCGGCGACGCTGGAGGCGGTGCGCACCACCTTGCATGAGCAAGACAACGGCTCGGCCCAGGACAATCTGGTGCTGCACCTGGCCGAGACCTGGCGCGACCGGCTGGTAGCCGACGAGGACGCCTTTGGCGAATGGATCAGCCAATACCCGGACACCGACAGCCAACAGCTGCGCGCGCTGGCCCGCCAAGCGCGCAAGGATGCCAAACCCGAGAAGCCCGGTGAGGCCGTGCGCCATGGCCGCGCCTACCGCGATATTTTTCTGATCGTGCGCGAGCAGCTCGGTCGGCCCCAGGAATCAGCATGAGCGCAGCAATTTCTTCTCCCTTTGACACCATCAAGATCGGCATCGTCTCGATCAGCGATCGCGCCAGCGGCGGCGTTTATGTCGACAAAGGACTGCCCGCGCTGCAAGACTGGCTGACCCGCGCCTTGAAGAACCCGCTGCAGTTCGAGCCGCGCCTGATTCCTGATGAAGAAGCCTCCATCAGCGCCACGCTGATTGAACTGGTGGACGCCGGTTGCGCCTTGGTCTTGACCACCGGTGGCACGGGACCAGCACTGCGCGACGTCACTCCCGAGGCCACGCTGGCCGTGGCACACAAGGAGATGCCGGGCTTTGGCGAGCAAATGCGCCAAATCAGCCTGCGCTTTGTGCCAACGGCCATTTTGTCGCGGCAAGTGGCGGTGATTCGCGACCAGACCCTGATCATCAACCTGCCAGGTCAGCCCAAGGCGATTGCCGAAACACTCGAAGGTCTGCGCGGCAGCGATGGTGCGCTTTTGATGGCCGGCATTTTTGCGGCCGTGCCTTATTGCATCGACCTGATTGGCGGGCCGTACCTGGAAACCGACTCAGCCGTGTGCAATGCTTTCAGGCCGAAAGCGGCGATTCGCACATTTTCTTGATCAAACGGGCTTCTGGCCCTCGTATTGATTGACCATACTGCTATATTATAAATAGCAAAAAATCGACTATTTGCCGACCAGCTGATTGAGCTTCTCCGCCTCAAAATGTTCGCTGACGGCGGCGTCGCCCGGCACCACACTGGCATCATGGCGCTGCGCGCTGAGTTGCTCGATCGCCTTCCACAGCATTGAAATTTGATGCTCCTGCGTGGAGGCGTTATCGATCAGGCCGCGCATGGCCTGGCTTAAGGGGTCGTCATTTTGAGTGACGCCGTAAGCTGAAAAACCCATCTTGGAGGCGGCCTCTTCACGCTTGACGTCAAGCTCAGCCTGAATGATGCGTGCCGGGTTGCCCACCGCCGTGGCACCGGCTGGCACCGGCTTGGTCACCACCGCGTTCGAGCCGACCTTGGCGCCATCGCCAACCGTGAAGCCGCCCAGCACTTGCGCGCCGGCGCCGACCACCACATTGCGCCCCAGCGTGGGATGGCGCTTGACGCCTTTGTAAAGCGAGGTGCCACCCAGCGTGACGCCCTGGTAGATGGTGCAACCGTCGCCGATCTCGGCGGTCTCGCCCACCACCACGCCCATCGCATGGTCAAAAAAAACGCGCTCGCCAATCTTGGCGCCGGGGTGGATTTCAATGCCGGTCAAGAAGCGGGCGATGTGGGAGGTGAAGCGACCCAGCCACTTGAGTCCGTGTTGCCAGCACCAGTGCGCCAGCCGATGAAAAATAACGGCGTGCAAGCCCGGGTAGCAGGTCAGCACCTCCCAGGCCGTGCGCGCGGCCGGGTCGCGTTCAAGAATGCATTGAATATCGGAGCGAAGTCGGGAAAACATGACTCAAGTCTAGCCTTGGACGCAAGCCGTAGCAGGCGCCAGGGCGCCCGGCTGCGCCGCGTTCTGCAATATCGCTTTGGCAATGCCGCGCAGAATATGAACCTCTTCCTGCGTGACACCGGCCCGGTTGAACAGCTGATTGAGCCGTGGCATCAATTTTTTGGGCGCCAATGGGTCCAGAAAGCCAATGGCCTGCAGCGACTGCTCCAGATGCGCCAGCAGGCCCGCCACTTGGGCGGCGTCGGCCAGCACCGGCTCAACGGTCGCGGCTTGAACCGCAAAAGCACCCAAAGCCAGCCGCCATTCGTAGGCAATCACCTGCACCGCCGCACCCAGGTTCAGCGAGCCAAATTGGGGGTCGCTCGGTATGCTCAGGGCGACGTGGCAGCGGTAGACATCTTCATTGCGCATGCCAAAGCGCTCGCAACCAAACAGGAAGCCCATGCCGCGCTCAGGTGCCACAACGCTAACCTGCGCCGTTTCAGGCAATTTTTGCAATTCGTCACTTTTATAAGCCAAATCAGCCTCTAGCCCACGTTGAGTATGCGTGAGCAGCTCTTTTTTAATGAGCGATTCAAAATGCTCGCGCGGCGTCACCGTGGGCGGGCCAAAGTCGCGCGGGGTCATGGCCGTGGCACACAAATGCGTCATGCCGTCCAGCGCCTCATCGAGCGTGGCCACGATGCGCGCATTTTTCAGCACGTCAAGGGCACCACTGGCGCGTTGAATGGTTTCTTCACGGTTGAGCACATTGGCCCAGCGCGGGGCCACCAGCACCAGGTCGGCAAAACCCATGGTTTTCATGGCGCGGGCAGCGGCCCCGACATTGCCGGCGTGACTGGTGTTGATCAGGATGAAACGAGTTTGCATGGACTGGAAAAAGAGCAATAAACCGGGACGGCTAAAATCGCACTATTGTCGCCGCCCGCATCGCCGGGCAGCGCCCCCGTTCTTAAGTCATGAGGGCCGCGCTCAAGCGCTGCCCCACAAACATCAAACAATCTATATGGCCTCCCCCAATCTGCATCCCATGATCAATGTGGCCGTCAAGGCCGCCCGCGCCGCCGGTTCCATCATCAACCGCGCGGCGCTTGACGTCGAAGCCCTTCGCATCTCGCAAAAGCAGGTGAACGACTTCGTCACGGACGTGGACCAGGCAGCGGAGGCGGCCATCATTGAAACCCTGCTCAGCGCCTACCCGGGTCACGGCATCTGGGCCGAAGAATCGGGCCGCGAGCACGGCGCCAAAGATTCCGAATTCGTCTGGATCATCGACCCGCTGGACGGCACCACCAACTTCATCCACGGTTTTCCGGTCTATTGCGTCAGCATCGCGCTGGCGGTCAAGGGCAAGGTCGAGCAGGCCGTCATTTACGACCCCAGCCGCAACGACCTATTTACCGCCACCAAGGGGCGCGGTGCCTACCTGAACGACCGACGCCTGCGCGTGTCCAAGCGCCTGCGCCTGCAGGAATGCCTGATCTCCACGGGTTTCCCGTTCCGTCCGGGTGACGATTTCCCGAGCTACCTGCGCATGATGGCAGACCTGATGCCGCGCTGCGCCGGCTTGCGCCGCCCGGGTGCGGCGGCGCTGGACCTGGCCTATGTGGCGGCCGGTTACACCGACGGTTTTTTTGAGTCCGGCCTGCAGCCCTGGGACGTGGCAGCGGGCTCCTTGATGGTGACCGAGGCCGGCGGCCTGGTCGGCAATTTCACCGGTGAACCCGACTTTTTGGAGCACAGCGAATGCATGGCGGGCAACCCGAAGGTCTACGGCCAGCTCGTGGGCATTTTGGGCAAGTACAGCAAATTTGCCAGCGCTGGCGAAAAAGCGGCGCTGCGCCAAAGCAGTCTGGCGCCAGCAGCAACGAGTGCTCCCAGCGCCCCAGAGGCCCCAGATGCAGGGGATGCAAACGACACGCCCTCGGCATCAACTGACGCACCGTTTTAAACCTGCGCCCGGGTGCGATTCGAAGTGATGTGGCACGCTGAATAAACCAAGGCCTCACGTCAAACCCGGCTTTGCGTATTAAACCCGGCCCGGCGAACATCAATTCGCACCAAACCAAACCAAACCAACCCAACGCAGGCAACTATTGAATTTCCCCCTGTCAGCGTACCCAATCGCTCGCAGAATCAGTCGGGTGATACGCTTTGCGGAGGTAAAGAAGGAGCACGCGCAGCGGGCGGGTGACACGGAGCGAAGCGTGTCGCCCGGCTGATTCACCCACCACCGTGATAGCAGCCTCAATCCAATAGTCATACCTGAGTGATTCGGAAAAGAACCATTCATCTGAAGCCCACATAACTTTGAATCGCACCCCCTGCGCCCTGGCGCTAAGCGCCCGGCAACCGCAACTGCGCAACCGGCACCGGCTTGCCAAACAGATAGCCCTGAAACCGGATGCAGCCGTGCTGCAGCAAAAAATCACGCTGACCCACGGTTTCGACTCCCTCGGCCACTACCCCCAGCCCCAGGCTTTGCCCCAGCGCCAGCACGGTGCGCGCAATGGCGGCGTCGTTCGGGTCAGTCAACACGTCACGCACGAATGACTGGTCAATCTTGAGTTGCTGCAGCGGCAGCAGTTTCAGGTACGACAGCGAGGAATAGCCGGTGCCAAAGTCATCGAGCGAGAAGCGCACACCGGCATCACGCAGGTCGGTCATCTTGGCGATGGCGTCATGGGTGTCGGTGAGCAGCAGGCTCTCGGTCAGCTCCAGTTTCAGGCGCTGCGGGTTGGCGCCAGTCTGCTGTAACAAGGCCAGCACCTGCTGCACAAAATCGCTCTGGCGAAACTGGCGCGCACTCACATTAACGGCCATGGTCAAAGCCTCGGTGGTGCTTTGCGCCGCCCAGCGCACCAGTTGCACACAGGCCATCTGTAAGACCCACTGGCCCAGCGGCAGAATCAGCCCGGTCTGCTCGGCCATCGGGATGAATTCGAGTGGCGGCACCAAGCCGCGCTGCGGGTGCTGCCAGCGCACCAGCGCCTCGACCCCGACGATGCGCGCGTCCTGGTCCACCACCGGTTGGTAATACAACAGCAGCTCGCCACGCGCCAGGCCCAGGCGCAACTCCTGCTCCAGGGCCGTGCGCTGGGTCACCAGTGCCTGCATGGTCGGGTCAAAAAAGCGCAGGGCGTTGCGCCCGGCGGCCTTGGCCTCGTACATCGCCAGATCGGCCTGCTTGAGCAATTCCTCCAGTGTCTGCTGCTGATTGTCAAACAGCGTGACGCCGATACTGGGCGTGCTGTGGTGCTCCGCGCCGCCCAGGCGATAGGCCTGATTGAGCTGCGCCATGATTTTCTTGCCCACCTGCTCGACCTGCGCGGTGGCTTGCGCCAGGTCGCTATCGAGCCCCTGCAGCATCACCACAAACTCATCGCCACCCAGGCGCGCCACCGTGTCGGTCTCGCGCACACTGGCGAGCAAGCGCTGCGCCACCTGCTGCAAGAGCGCGTCGCCCACGTCGTGGCCCTGCGTGTCGTTGAGGTCCTTGAAGTTGTCGAGATCGATGAACAGCAAGGCACCCGTGGCGTGTTCGCGTGCGCTGCTGACCAGCGCCTGATGCAGCCGATCCATCAGCAAACGGCGATTGGGCAGTTCGGTCAGCACGTCATAAAAGGCCAGCCGCTCGATCTTTTCCTCCGCGCGCTTGCGCTCAGAAATATCGCGACCGATACCCCGGTAGCCCGTGAACTGGCCCTGCGCGTCAAAAATAGGGGTGCCACTGACGGCCACCCAGGTTGGGGTACCGCGCGCGTCGCGGCCCAGCATCTCAAAATCATGAAAGGTCTCATGCGCCTGCAACGCCTCCTTGTGCGCCGCCCACTGCGCCTGACTAACACCTTGCACATCATTTTCCCAGCGGGTCGTCCCGCGGTAGTAGTCGTCAGGCAAGCGCTCGGCGGTCTCGTTAGCGCCATCGAGTCGAACAAAACGAAACTGTGCGTCCTGCTCCCAATACCAGTCCGAGGAAAGCTCGGTCAAGGCCCGAAAACGCGCTTCGCTGTCACGCAAACGCGCCTCCGACTGCTTGCGTGCAGTGTTGTCGGTGATCAAGCCGTTCCACAGCACGGTGCCGTCAAGCTCGCGCTCAGGGCTAGCTTGGCCCAGTAACCAGCGGATTTCGCCATCCTCAAAACGCAGGCGGTATTCGTGGTGCCAGGGTTGCATCGTGCGCGCTGAGGCCTTGATGGAGGCTACAAAACCGCGCACGTCCTCGGGATGATGCAACTTCAGGGTGCCAGATGCATCCTGCATGATTTGTTCTGGCGACACCCGGTAAATCTCACGCGCCAGCTCACTGACGTAGGCAAATTCAAACTTGCTGTTCGACTTGAGGCGCAGCTGAAACACCATGCCGGGCACCCGGCTGGTGATCTTTTGAATGAAATCGAGCCGGTCTTGCAAGGCCAACGCGGCTTCGCGTTCGTGCGTGATGTCCTGCACCACGCCAAAGTCGATGGCCTCCAAGCCTTGGTCCGACCAGTGCTGCATGCGCGAGCGCAACCAATGCACACGCCCATTCGGGTGTTGCCATCGGTACTCCACCGTGGTGCCATCCAATCTGGATCGAGCCTGCAAAAACCGTGGCATGTCCTCGGGATGGATACGACTGCGCCCATCGGCCTGCGTCATCAGCGTGCTGGGCGCTAATCCGGCCAGACGAAACAGGCCCTTGGACCAACGCAACGACGCCGGATCGGCGCCGCAGACCCAATGACCCACTGCAGCCAGATTTTCCATCGATTCGAACAAATGGATTTGCTGATTCAGCCGTTGGTTCATGGCTTTCAAAAGCGCCTCGCTGGCCAGCAACTCGGCCTGCATGGCGCGCTCGCTGCTCACGTCTTTGAGGTAGCTCAAAAAATAGGCGCTGCGGCCGATCTCAATGCGGGCCGCATTGAGTTGCAGGATGAGTTTGCACCCGTCCGGGCGAACAAAGGACAGATCCAGGTTGTGCAAGTGAACGTGAGCCCGTGACGACCACAGTGAGTCGTCATGCTGGCGGTGATCCGGCCACAGCCCCATGTCCTGCACGTTGCGCCCGAGCACTTGCTGCAGCGTCAAACCCGTCAGTTGTGTCCATTCTTCATTGACGTCCACGTACAGACCATCGAGCTCCCGACTCAGCGAAATGGCAACCGGGCTCTGACTGAAGATGGCAGCAAGCTGCTGCTGCGAGCGCATTCGCAGCACCTGCGACTCCTGCGCACCGACGCTGTCCCAGAACTTCACCACCACCCGGCCCGCCATCAACTGAAACGCAAAGAAGGTGAACGATTTGCCCGACAACAGGCCCTCGCCGCTCAAGCTGTTCGGCTCGACCACACCCCCATGTAGCGCCACCTCAAACAGGGCCGCTGGCAGCGCCGTGACTGACAAGCCGGGCAAGAAGGCCAACAAGGGCTGACCCACAACGCCCGCACAAGCTTTGCCCAGCAGTTGCTCGGCTTGGGCGTCAAAGCCGACCAGCAGCAGTTGATCCGCACGCGCCTCGAACTCGAGTTTGCCAACCAGACCACCTGAGGCATCGGCAACTGCCTGCAAGCGGTCTTGCGCGTTCTGCAAGGCCGCTTGCAAGCGGTGGAGTTCCTCAGACAGGCTGGGCAGCGCGGGCATGTCAGTTGGCCCCCAGGTACGCGAGCACGCCCTGGCCGGCCTGGTGCCCGCTGGCAAAGCAGGCGCTGAGCAAGTAGCCGCCGGTCGGCGCTTCCCAGTCCAGCATCTCACCGGCGCAAAACACGCCGGGCAACTCCTCGAGCATCAGGTGCTGATCCATCACCTCAAACAGCACGCCACCGGCCGAACTGATGGCTTCATCGAGCGGACGCGCCGCCACCAGCGTGATGGGCAAGGCCTTGATGGCCCCGGCCAGCGCGGCGGGGTCATTGACCTGCTCTTTGCTCAGCAATTCGTGCAACACCGCGGCCTTGATGCCGTCTAGGTGCAAGCGGCTTTTCAGGTGGCTCGAGAGCGAGCGCGAGCCGCGCGGGTGCGTCACCTCGGCCAGCACCTGCGCGGGCGTGCGCTCGGGCAGCAAATCAAGATGGAAGGTGGCATGGCCGTGCTTGATGATCTCGTCGCGCAGTCGGCTCGACGCGGCATAGATCAGGCTGCCCTCGACCCCGGTGGCGGTGGCAACAAACTCGCCCTTGCGCCCAAAGCTGAGCCCCTGTGAATTGGTGAAGTGGATCGCCACCGACTTGAACGGTTGCCCGGCAAAACGGCTGACGAAATAGCTGCTCCAGCCCGCAGGCGCGGGCGTGCTTTTGCCGATCAGTTCCTGCAGGAATTCGCGCCGGGTCTCGCCAGGGGGACTGACATCTGCGGTGGCTGGCTCTGCCTGCCGGGCGGGGCTGGCGGCCACGTCAAAGCCGCAGTTGGCCGGCAGCAGCGGCGCCACTGCCACGCCGCGGGCCTGCAGCCAGGGCACCCAGGCACCATTGGAGCCCAAGCGGGCCCAACTGCTCCCGCCCAGGGCCAGCACCACGGCGTCGGCTTGCGCCTGGCTCGGCCCGCCCGGGCCGTCAAAGTTGAGCGTGGTGCCGGGCTGCTCAGCGTCCCAGCCAGTCCAGCGCTGACGCATGTGAAACTGCACGGCCGGCCCGCTCACCGGGTGGCGCATGCGGTGCAACCAGGCGCGCAGCAGGGGCGCGGCCTTCATGTCCACGGGAAACACCATGCCGGAGCTGCCGACAAAAGTGTCAACGCCCAGCCCCATGGCCCAGGCGCGCACTTGGCTTGCATCAAAGCCGCGCAGCAAGGCCTCGATCTGGTTGCGCCGCGCGCCATAACGGGAGGCAAAAATATCGGCCGGCTCGGCATGCGTGAGGTTCAAGCCCCCCTTGCCCGCAAGCAAAAATTTGCGCCCGGCCGAGGGCATGGCATCAAAAACATGCACCTCTACCCCGGCTGCACATAACACGTCAGCGGCCATTAACCCGGCGGGGCCAGCCCCGACCACAATCACTTTTTTCATAGCCGATTCCACTTCATTTCGTTCACTTCGTTCATTTCGTTCATTTCGTCCGTATCTTTCATTTCGATCAATGCGCCGTGGGCACTCAAGAACGCGGCCTTCACCACGGCGTCCGGATGGATCGCCTGCACCGCCGCCCGGTAGTGGTGCAACTGGGCCAGCAGCGCCGGCTGCTCCTGCGGCGCCGGGGCCGACTTGTAGTCCAGCACCCACCAATGGCCCGCGTGCTGCGGTTCCGCGCGCTGCACCAGACGATCCAGGCGCAGGCACTGGCCCCGGTACAGCAACTCAACCTCGTTGCCCTGCCAGGCCAGCACGCTATTGTCCCAGGCCCAGGCGCCCTCGCCTTGCAGGATACGCGCTGCCATCGCGGCGGCTTGTGCGCCCTGCTCGGGTGTGAGCGCAAATTCACGCGCGCAGGCCGCCACATTGGCTTTTGACGCCTCGCCCCATTCCAGCAACCGGTGCATGGCCAGACCCAGGCGGGCGCTGAGCGCATCAAGCGCATCAGCGCCCTCGCCGCTTCTACCCACATCCAGCCTTGAACCATTTTTGATAGCTGTCGGCGCATATCCCACGTGGGCTAAAGGCAGTTCCTTTATATAAAACACCGCATTTTCTGCAGCCGGCGAAATCAACGCCGCCGAGGTCGCGGTCTCGGTCGCTGCCAAGGCGACGGCGGCGGCGGGCGCCAGCGCCACCGGCTGGGCCAGCTCGCTCAGGCGCTGCCACCAACTGCGCTCGGCGCTGCGGTAGGGCGCAATGCTGGAAATCGCGAGCGTGCGGCGCGAGCGCGTCAGCGCCACGTACAGGGCATTGAGCTCTTCGCGCTGGCGCTCGAGCCGCTCGGCCGCCAGCGTGGGCAAGCTGCATGCGGGTGGCTGGCTTTCACTGGCCAAAAACACAAATTTGCTCGGCCACGCGGCCTCGCCCGGCCAGTCAATCAGCACGCCCATGGTGTCGGCGTTGCGCTCGGGCGTGTCGGTATCGAGCAAAAGCACGAGCTGGGCCTCCAGGCCTTTGGCACCGTGCACGGTAAGCAGGCGCAGCGCCTGCGGGTTCACGGTGGCAGGCGCCAGCACGCCCCCGTTTTTGAGCGCGCGAACAAAGGCATAGGGTGTGGCAAAGCGGCCGCCGTCAAGCTGCAGCGACACAGCCAGCAAGGCGTTCAGATTCGCCAGCACGGCGTCGCGCTGGCTCGCCGGTGCCGCTGCCGCAAAACGCGCCAGCACGTCACCGTCAAAGTAGATGGCCTGCAGCGCGTCGTGCGGTGGCCACTGGTCGAGCCAGCCTTTCCATCGCATCAAACAAGGCGCTAGCCATCGTCCATCTTGCGTGTATAGCTCTGAATGTTGTAGCACTTCAAACCAGCTCAACTCGTCAGGCGGCTGCGAATGCGCCTGCACCGCTTGCGCCAACTGCACCAGCGCAGCGTCCGGCATGTCAAACAGGGGCGACTTGAGCACGCGCGCCAGCGACAGGTTGTGCCGGGGCGACACCAGCACATCGAGCAGGGCCACCAGGTCTTGCACTTCGCAACAGTCAATAAGATTGGTTTTCTCGCCAATCTGGGCCGCGATGTGCAATTTACGCAGCTCCAACTGCAAAGGCAGCAAACCGGCGCGCTTGCGTGACAGCACCATGACATCGGCCGCCTGCAGGCTTGGCCCCGGCGTTTCGGCGCTGGCCAACTGCTGCGCAATCCACTGGGCCGCCTGACGCGCCTCCAGGGTGCGCAGGGTTTCTTCAGGCAATTCGCGCGGCGTGCTCAAGCTGTCGCGCCAGGGCGCGCCTACCGCACCCTCGCCCCCGACCGCAGCGCGTTCGGGCCGGGCAATGGGGGGCAGCCGGCAGACCAAACCCACGTCGACCGCGCTGGTGGTATGCGCTCTGAAGCCCTCATAGCCATCGGCCTGCGCCGCCTGCGTCATGACGGCGTTCACGACGGCGATGACCCCGATGGCGTTGCGCCGGGTGTGGTCGCAACTGAGCAGATCGCCGCTCAAACCGTCGCGCACAAAGGCTTTGGCAGCCTTGAACACTTGCGGTTCGGCGCGGCGAAAGCGGTAGATGCTTTGCTTGGGGTCACCCACGATGAACACACGCGGCGCCGTGGCGCCACCGCCAGCGCCGACGTAGCCGCTGAGCCAGGACTTGAGCGCCTGCCACTGCAGCGGGTTGGTGTCCTGAAACTCGTCGATCAGCAGGTGTTTGATGCGCGCATCCAGGCGCTCCTGCACCCAGCCGCAGAGCACCGGGTCGCTGAGCAGCACCAGCGCGGCGCGCTCCACGTCGTTCATGTCGACCCAGCCGTGCTCCCGCTTAAGCGCTGCGAACTCCCTCAAAAGCGCCCGCGTCAGGCGCGCCATGCGCTGCTGGTAGAGCCAGGCCGCGTGTTGCAAGCGGGCCGCCAGCACGCGCAGCACCAGTTCTTGCGCCTCGCGCACGGCCTCAATACCGGCGATCTTCTCGCTGAACTTGCGCGGCGCGTCCTTGTCGGTCAGCAAGGCGGCAAACGCGCCCGAGAGGTCGCCGCGGGTGAGCGCCATTTCAAGCTCCACCCCTTTGGCAGAAAACGTCTTGGCACTGGCGCCGCCCAGGGCTTTTGCCGCCGCCAGCAGGGTCTGCCAGCGCTCCGGCTGGTCGCGCAAAAAATCATCGGGCGTAGCCAAATCGGCGAACTCGGGGAATTGCGTGCCAAAGGGCAGCACGGAGCGCAGTACCACCCCTTGCGCGTCGGCCAGGGCAAATTCGGTGCGCTTGTCGAGCGCGGTTTGCAGGGCTTTGTCGGTCTGCGCGCGGCCGTAGTCAAACACCACCGCCTCGTAATCAAACTGCAGGGTCGCGTCAGTTGAATCATCGGGCGCATCACCCCCCCACTCGGAGCCCTCGACCGGCCTTGGCTTTGGGCGCAACAGCGCGGCATAAAAACGCCGCCAGACCAAGGCTTTGGCCGGTGCGTCGTCTTCGAGCAGCTGGTAGTTGGCCGGCAGCTCCATCTGCTGCAAAACCGCCAGCGGCGCACTGCGCAGCAAGGCGGCAAACCAGCTGTGGAAAGTGCGCACCTGCACCTGGCGCCCACTTTGCAAAATGTTCTTATATAAATTTGATAGCTGCTCAGGCAATAACGACGAGGGCTGGAGCCAAATTTCATCTAAAACACCGCGCAATTTGAGCTCTTGGCGCAAGGTCGCGTGGTCGGCCACGGCAAACTCGGCCAGCCATTGGTACAGCCGCTCGCGCATCTCACTGGCGGCCCGCTTGGTAAAAGTGATGGCCAAAATCTCGTGCGGCTGCACCCGCAACTCGCCCGTGTTTGCGTCGAGCCCATCGAGCAAAGCCCGCACGATGCGCGACACCAGCATCCAGGTCTTGCCGGCCCCGGCGCACGCTTCCACCGCAACACTTCGGCGCGGGTCGCAGGCAATGGCGTAGAAAGCCTCGGCGCTGATGAGCTGGCCGTTGTGCTCGTAGGCGGGTGCGGGTTGCGGGCTAGGCATTTTTGGGGCCCTTATTGCAAAGTTCGCCTGCAATTTGGTCTGCATGGTTTGATCCTTCGACCCGGTTATCGGCTGCGTTCTTGATTTTTATGCGTTGTATTCCCCCCCTCTCCCCCAACCCCTCTCCACCCCCGCCGGGGCGGAAAGGGGGGCTAACAGCCACATTTGGCCGCGTCAATAAAGGTGGGAAAAAGGCGCGCATGGGCGCGTTGCCATCAAACGAAGTGCGCGGGTTTTCGATGCGCTGCAGGCAGATTACGGGCATTTGGCGTTGAGACAGCGCTTGACCTGCTTGACCTGCTTGACCTGCTTGACCTGCTTGACCCGTTTGAGCTGAGTGGGCTGAGTGGGCTGTTCGTGGACGGCAAACCGAAAAATCCAGGGCAGACGAGCTGATGCGACGCGAAATTTTTCTACAGCGACCGGTCGCTGCGTTGCCTTCACTTTGAGGCCAACGCGCACTAAAGCACAGGTTTCCCGCCTTAAAAAACGCGGCCACATGAAGCCCCCCTCTTTCGCCCGGCGGGGCGAGAGAGGGGTTGGGGGAGTGAGTGGGGAAAAAATCACAAAAAACAGAACTCATGCAACATCCCAAAAATCTTTGCGACACAGTCCCCGCGCAGCGCAAAACTCGCAAGCCTTGCCCTCCCCCATCGCCGCCATCGGGGCACCATCGGCAATCCGCCCCATGTCCGAGGCAATCCCCGCCAGCAGCAGGTCGCGCAAAGCCACCACGTCGGGCTGCTCGTAGGTTTTGGTGCCGTCCTTTTCCCCTACATTCACATAAGCCGCCGCCACCGTGTCATCACCCAGCAGCGCCGCATAGAACGCGAGTTGGGTGTCTTCCGGTGCGTCCTTGATGCGCTGGGCGCTGCTGGCGCGCGGCTCGGTTTTGTAGTCGATCACCAGGGCGCTGCCGTCCTGCAGGCGATCGATTCGGTCAATCTTGCCCACCAGGGTCAGGGGGCCGAGCGGCGTTTCCCGCCAGCGCTCGGCGGCAACAAAAGTGGCGCCGCTGGCCTCATGGCCGGCCAGCCACTCCAGGTAGCCCGCGCGTACCCGCGGCCAGGCGGCGGAGAAGGGCAAAAATTCGCTGCTGGACAAGCCCAGCGCCAGCGTCGCCGCCTCTGATGCAGCGTTAATCATAGCTACTCGCCCAACAAAATCGGAGGCTGGGGACTCATTTAACGCTTCATGAAAGAGCTTGAGCACGGTGTGCAGCCAGTTGCCGAAGTCGCGCTTGCCAAGCTCGGTGTCGAGTTCATCCGACTCTTGCAGCTTGAGTTGGCGCAAAGCAAAGAAGCGGTACGGGCAGCGGCGCAGGTCTTCGTAAGCTGTGCTGGAGAGCCGGGTCACGGCCAGCGCATCGCTTCTCGGGCGCGGCATGGCGCCGGGCTGGGCCGTGACGGCACGCAGCACCCGCGGGTCCGGCGCGATGGCGCGGCTCTGGCCGAGCTGCAGTTCCTGCACAAAGCCGCTGGCCATCAGGTGCTCGCCACCTTCGCTCTGGCGCCACAGCACGTCAAGCTGCGGAAACTGCAAGGCGTACTGCCAAGCCGCGCGGCTGGCCGCTGACAGCTCGGTCCGCGCGGGCAATCCCAAGCATTCCCGCTGGGCGGGCGTCCACGGACCCGGCGCTTCGGGCGACATCGGCAAACGCAGCTCGTCGCAGCCGGGCAGCACCACGGCTTCAAATGGACGGCCCAACAGCTGGCTCAGGGGCAGGATCACAACCTGAGCCGGCGCTGATTGATCCGGGCTTTCTGGCAAAAAGCTGGCCGCCTCCAGCGCCTGGCTGACCCATGCCGTGAAGTCGCTCTGACTCATGCGCGCGCTCACATCGGCAAACTCCAATTCGGCGCCGTCCTGCAAGCGCAGCGTCTGCAGCACGGCCTGCCCAGCCGCGTCTTGCGTCAAGCCCATCCACTGGCCCGCGCTTTGCAGCACACCGCGCAAATCGATAAGCCAGCGTGCCAGCGGTCGCCCGCCCTGCAAAATGTCGCGCAGCGCCTGCACCGGGGCGTGCAAGGCGTCGCTAAGCGGCACCGCGCGCCACTCGCGCACGGCCTTGCGGCGCCAACTGGCCTCGGCCTGCGTCACCACGCGCGACTCAAACGCCGGCGCATTTTTCAGCCAATCCAGCACGACATCAGTGCTGGCGTCCCAGGCGCAAGCGCGCAGCAGACTCATCAGTGCGGCAGCAGCCCGGGTGGTCGACAGCGTCCAGCCAGTTTCGTCGCGCACGGCCACGGCGCGCTCTTGCAGCATGGCGCGCACGCGGCGCGTCAGCACCCGGTCTTGCGCGACCAACGCCACCGGCGAGCGCCCGGCCGCCAGATGAGCCAGCACGCAGGCGCCAGCGCGCTGCGCTTCGTCTTCGCCGTCCTGGGCCGCGTGCAGTGCCACCGCGCCTGCACCCGTTCTCGCGCTCTGAATATCCAGTGTCAGCACAAGCACCCGCTCAGCCAGGCTCTGCTGCAGGGCCAGCGCCAGCGGCTCGCTCTGAAACCCTTGCAGAACCACCAGCAACTCAGGCCGGGCCGCAAACAGCCGATCCGACGGATAGCTTGAACTGGCCACCCATGCCAGCGCGACCCGCGCGAGCGCGGCCTCCAAGGCCAGCACCGGCGCGTCCAGGGCGCTCGTCAACAGGCTGTCCAAGCGCGCGCCCCACTGCGCGCGCGCCGACGGCGGCACGGCAGCGGCCAGCCGGGCCAGACTTGCGGCGGCCTCCATCAGGCGCGGCGCCAACAGGTTTTGGTACGCGGCCAGCCCGGAACGCGCGAGCAATGAAGCCGCCGTCAGCACGTCACGGGCGCAGTCGAGCTGCAAATCATCCGGGCCGGGCTCAAAGCCACCCAGGCTGCGGGTCCAGTTCATACTGGTCTCAAAGCGGGGCAGAAAATGGGGGGAGGAGTCGACGCGCAGTGCTGCGCCCTCCAGAGCGCGCAGCCAGGCGCTGCGGGCCTGCTGCATCAGCTGGGCGTAGGGCAACAGCACCACCGTGCGCGACGCATGCACCCCGCGTCCCCGCATTTCGTCGCGGATTTGAGCCATGAGACGATCCCAAGCCTGGTCAACAGGATGGTTTATTGCTATTTCGGTCATAGGGATTTGGCGGGCGAGGCCGGCTCTTGGTTTCTGTCACAATTTCCCCACTTTACCTGTAACAGATATTGAGACTGAAACCTTGCGGGACAGACCGCAATGACACGTCGTAAATCAGCTCTGTCCTCAACTACTTAAGGAAAATCATGGCCAACGAACTTATTAAACATGTGTCCGACGCGACTTTTGAAGCCGACGTGATGCAATCCACACAACCCGTGCTGGTGGATTACTGGGCTGAATGGTGCGGCCCGTGCAAGATGATTGCACCCATTCTGGAAGAGCTAGCCACCAGCTACGAAGGCAAACTGCAGATTGCCAAGATGAACGTCGATGAAAACCGTGAGATCCCAGCCAAATTCGGCATTCGCGGCATCCCCACCCTGATGTTGTTCAAGGACGGCCAGCTCGCTGCAACCAAAGTCGGTGCCATGAGCAAGTCGCAAATGACCGCTTTTATTGACCAGCAACTCGCCTGAAGCGCGGCGAGACAGGGCGAGCGCAACGCGATCGCCTTGCGGGACCTGTGGCAATGGCGCGGATCGGAATCCTCAGCCTTCGGAACGCTTGAGGCAGACAAATATTTCCTGTCATAATTAACGCCAGTTCACTGACGCGCACCCTGAGTCAGTTCGAGTTCCTGGTTTAGAACATTGAGGCTGAGGATTGCAATCCGCCTCACCCAAACCCCCCCTGTATTTCGTTCCATCCCCCTACCTGGCCATTGCCCATGCACTTAAACGAACTCAAGGCACTGCACGTGTCAGAAGTCCTCAAGCAAGCTGAAGAACTTGAGATTGAAAACACCGGACGTATGCGCAAGCAGGAGCTGATGTTCGCCATCATCAAAAAGCGCGCCCGCGCGGGTGAGCAGATTTTTGCCGACGGCGTGCTGGAAATCCTGCCCGATGGTTTTGGGTTCTTGCGCAGCCCCGACACCAGCTACACCGCCAGCACGGACGACATTTACATCAGCCCGAGCCAGGTGCGTCGCTTCAACCTGCACACCGGTGACATGATTGAAGGCGAGGTGCGCACACCCAAGGACGGCGAGCGTTACTTTGCCCTGAACAAGCTGGAAAAAGTCAACGGCGGTGGGCCCGAAGAAAACAAACACAAGGTGATGTTTGAAAACCTGACGCCGCTGTTTCCCAACAAGCAGATGCGGCTTGAACAAGACATCAAGACCGACGAAAACATCACCGGCCGCATCATCGACATCATCGCCCCCATCGGCAAAGGCCAGCGCGCCCTGCTGGTGGCGCCACCCAAGAGCGGCAAGACGGTGATGATGCAGCACATCGCCCATGCGATTTCTGCCAACTACCCCGAAATCCATATGATGGTTCTGCTGGTCGACGAGCGACCGGAAGAAGTGACCGAGATGCAGCGCACCGTCAAGGGCGAAGTGATTGCCTCCACCTTTGATGAGCCCGCAGCCCGCCACGTGCACGTCGCCGAAATGGTGATTGAGCGCGCCAAGCGCCTGGTCGAACTGAAAAAAGACGTCGTGATCCTGCTGGACTCGATCACGCGGCTGGCACGCGCCTACAACAATGTCGTGCCATCGAGTGGCAAGGTGTTGACCGGTGGCGTCGACTCCAACGCGCTGCAGCGGCCCAAGCGCTTCCTGGGCGCGGCGCGCAATGTGGAGGAAGGCGGTTCGCTGACGATCATCGCCACCGCCCTGATCGACACCGGCAGCCGCATGGATGAAGTAATTTTTGAAGAGTTCAAGGGCACCGGCAACAGCGAAATCCATTTGGACCGCCGCTTGTACGAAAAGCGCGTGTTCCCGTCAATCCAGCTCAACCGCAGCGGCACCCGCCGTGAAGAGCTCTTGCTGGCCCCTGAAATTCTGCAAAAAACCCGCATCTTGCGCCAGTTTCTCTACAACATGGACGAAATCGAGTCCATGGAGATGGTGCTCAAGCAAATGCGCGCCACCAAGAACAACAGCGAATTCTTCGACATGATGCGTCGGGGCGGCTAAAGATAGGGTCGCCACGCATGGCCAATGCCTGTGCTGTGCTGCCCTCGAGAGGGCTCCAGCCATGCTTGAGGCGTCTCGGCGCTAGGCTATAATTTATGGTTTTACGCGACAAGTGCGACGAGCTTTTAATTGTGCAACGGTTTGCGCAAGGGCTAACGCGGCTAACGCAACTGATGGAGAAGATATGAAAGCTGGCATTCACCCCAATTACCGCGAAATTTGCTTCCTGGACACGTCCAATGGTTTCAAGTTTGTGACCCGCTCTTGCGCCAACACCAAAGAGATGACCAAGATGGAAGACGGCCGCGAACTGCCGCTGTACAAGCTTGACACCTCCAGCGAATCACATCCCTTCTACACCGGCACGCAAAAGTCCGTGGACAACATGGGTGGTCGTGTCGAGCGCTTCCGCAACCGTTTTGGCAAGTCCAAGGCAGCCGTGGCCGAAGTCGCGGCAGCAGCGCCTGCAGCCGAATAAACTGGTAAACGCTTCTTAGAAAAGGCAGCCCGGGTCACCCGCGCTGCCTTTTTTTTGCTCTTGCGACCAAAATGAAACCAACCAGCCCCGCCATCGTCGCCCAAAGTGCGGTACAGCGCTTGCCGCGCATTGCGCTGTTCTTGTTGTGTGCCGCCTACGTTTTGCCGGGATTGGTCGGGCGAGGACCCTGGAGGACGGCTGATATATCTGCTTTTGGCTACATGGCGGAACTGGCGCGCGGCAACACCGCCTGGTTGTCACCCAAGCTGATGGGCTTGTCGCCTGCAGTCGAAGCCTTGCTGCCTTATTGGCTTGGCGCCTGGGCCATGCAACTCGCGCCGACCTGGATAACACCCGATTTTGCGGCGCGCATTCCGTTTGGCTTGTTGTTGGGCCTGTCCCTGATTGCCATCTGGTATGGCATTTACTACCTAGCACGGAACCCCGAGGCACAACCCGTGGCCTTTGCGTTTGGCGGTGAGGCCCAGCCCACGGACTATGCGCGGGCCATGGCCGACGGCGGCTTGCTGGCTTTCATCGCCTGCCTGGGCTTGGCCCAGTTGTCACATGAAACCACGCCGGCATTGGCCCAACTAGGTTTCACGGCTCTTCTCTTGTACGCACTGGCCGCCCTGCCCTACCGCACCTTGGCGCCAGCTATCGCCGGCGTGCTCGGTCTTACAGGACTTGCCCTGTCAGGCGCGCCTAGCATGGCCGCGCTATTGGGCGGCGGCGGCGCCCTGATTCAACTGATGGATCGTTCCAACGAACAAGTCGCTGCACGGCGCACAGCCATTTGGGCCGTCGCCATTGCGATCCTGACGCTGCTGGTCGCCCTGCTGGCGGTCTGGCTGGACTTGTGGCGCTGGCGCATTGAACTGCCACAGGCCAACTGGACGACTTGGCGCAAATTGGGACGCCTGCTGCTCTGGTTCACCTGGCCTGCCTGGCCGCTGGCCATGTGGACGTTGTGGCGCTGGCGCCATCAACTGGTTCGCACTACCCTGCCCAGCCGTCATCTGGCACTGCCGCTGTGGTTTGCTGTCGTTGCTATCGGCGCCACGCTGACCACCGGGTCCGCCGACCGCTCGCTCTTGCTCGCCCTGCCCGCGCTGGCAGCACTGGCCGCCTTTGCCTTGCCGACCTTGCGCCGTAGCGTGGCCTCATTGATTGACTGGTTTACATTGCTGTTTTTTTCGGGCTGCGCTGTAACAATCTGGGTGGTATGGATCGCGCTACAAACCGGCGTACCCAGGCAACCCGCAGCAAACGTCGCACGACTTGCGCCCGGCTTTGAACACAGTTTCTCTCTGCCACCTTTTTTGATAGCACTTTGCGCAACCCTCGCCTGGGCCTGGCTGGTGAGGTGGCGGGTTGGCCGGCACCGTGCCGCGATCTGGAAGAGCCTTGTCTTGCCAGCCGGCGGCGCCGCGCTGTGCTGGCTACTGCTCATGACCCTGTGGCTGCCCTTGCTTGACTATGCGCGCAGCTACGCTCCCCTGGTACGTCGTACCATGATCATCTTTCAGCATCAACCAAGCTGCGTCGAGGTTTATGGGTTAAGCCGTAGCCAGATCGCCGCTTTTCAATTTCATGGCCAACTCGCATTAAGTCCGACCGGGTCGGACAGGCGCTGCCCCTGGCTGATCGTGGACAAGGATGTCGCACCCAATCTATCCAGCGCTGTTGACATGACGCAGTGGAGATTGCACAGCAACATGCGTCATCCGGCGGACAAGTATGAAGATGTGCTGATCTACCGTCGCCGAGCCGAACCCGGCTCATAGTTTTGCTTCTGTCCTGTAGCAGACGGACAGGGCTGTTTTTCGATTTGCGGCCGACAATCATTCGACGTCGCTGCAATAAATCACTTCCTGACGTAGTACATTCCCACTCTATGACCGCCGTCGACACAACGCCTCGTGAATCTCCCGCCACGGCCCTGCCGGGCCTGGCCCGTGCCCTCATCCTGGCGGGCAAGCTGGGGCAGAAGTCGGCGGAAGATATCTACCGCAAAGCGCAGAGCGCCCGCACCAGTTTTATTGCCGAGCTCACCGGCTCAGGGGCGGTGTCGGCATCTGACCTCGCGCACACCATGTCGTCGGCCTATGCAGCGCCCTTGGTGGACATGACAGCCATCGACCCGCAACGCCTGCCCAAAGGTCTGCTGGACGCAAAAATATGCCACGACTATCGCGTCGTGGTACTGAGCAAACGAAATAACCGTTTGATCGTCGCCACGGCGGACCCTTCCGACAGCCAGGCCGCCGAAAAAATCAAGTTTGCCACCCAGTTGGGCGTTGACTGGGTGATCGCCGAATACGACAAGCTGCTGCAACTGGTGACTGCCAACGCCACCACTGCGTCAGAAACGATGGACAACATCATCGGTGAGGACTTCGAGTTCGACGAGGCCTCGGCCGAGGCCTTGACTGAAAGCACGGACACGTCGAGCTCCGAAGTCGAAGACGCGCCAGTCGTCAAGTTTTTGCACAAGATGCTGCTGGACGCTTTCAGCATGCGCGCATCCGATCTGCACTTTGAACCCTATGAGCACAATTACCGCGTGCGCTTTCGCATTGACGGAGAGCTCCGAGAAATCGCCTCGCCCCCGATTGCCATCAAGGAAAAGCTGGCCTCGCGCATCAAGGTGATTTCCAGAATGGACATCTCTGAAAAGCGCGTGCCACAAGACGGCAAGATGAAACTCAAGATCGGCCCGGACCGGGTCATCGATTTTCGGGTCAGCACCTTGCCCACGCTCTTTGGCGAGAAAATTGTGATTCGGATTCTGGACCCGAACAGTGCCAAGCTGGGCATTGAAGCGCTGGGTTACGAACCCGAAGAAAAAGAGCGACTGCTGCTGGCCATCGGGCGACCGTACGGCATGGTCCTGGTGACCGGGCCGACCGGCTCGGGCAAAACCGTGTCGCTCTATACCTGCCTGAACATACTGAACAAACCCGGAGTCAATATCGCCACGGCTGAAGACCCGTGCGAAATCAACTTGCCGGGCGTGAACCAGGTCAACGTCAACGAGAAAGCCGGACTGACTTTTGCAGTGGCGCTGAAATCATTCTTGCGACAAGATCCCGACATCATCATGGTGGGTGAAATTCGCGATCTGGAGACGGCTGACATCGCGATCAAGGCGGCCCAGACCGGCCACCTGGTGCTCTCCACGCTCCACACCAACGACGCACCGACCACGCTGACGCGCATGCGCAACATGGGCATTGCACCGTTCAACATCGCGTCCAGCGTGATTTTGATCACGGCGCAACGCCTGGCACGGCGCCTGTGTCCCAGTTGCCGAGCCCCGATCGAGATTCCCAGAAAAGCCTTGCTGGACGCCGGCTATCAGGACGATGAGTTCCAGACGCCGTGGGTCAACTACCGGGCGGTGGGCTGCTCCATGTGCAACAACGGCTACAAGGGGCGCGTCGGCATCTACCAAGTGATGCCCATCAGCGAAGAGATTCAGCGCATCATTCTGCGCGACGGCAGCGCGCTGGAGATCGGTGAGCAAGCCAAACGCGAAGGGGTGCGTTCTCTGAGGCAGGCCGGCCTGCACAAAGCCAAGTTGGGCCTCACTTCGCTCGAAGAAGTTCTCGCCGTGACCAATGAATGATCCCTTAAAAAATAAAGAGACCTATGGCAACTGAAAAGTCCAAGAGCATCAAAGACTTCGTCTTTGAGTGGGAAGGCAAAGACCGCAATGGCAAGCAGGTGCGCGGCGAGACCCGCGCGGTCGGCGAGCACCAGGTTCAGGCGATGCTGCGCCGTCAGGGCGTTTTGCCCAAAAAGATCAAGAAGCGCCGGATGCGCTCGGGCAAATCCATCAAGCCCAAAGACCTGGCGATCTTCACGCGGCAACTCGCCACCATGATGAAGGCCGGTGTGCCGTTGCTCCAGGCCTTTGACATCGTCGGGCGCGGCAACCCCAACCCCAGCGTCACCAAGCTGCTCAACGATATTCGCAGCGACGTCGAAACCGGTACCTCGTTGAGCGCGGCCTTTCGCAAGTTTCCGCTGTATTTCGACAACCTTTATTGCAATTTGATCGAGGCTGGGGAATCTGCAGGCATCCTGGACCAACTGCTCGACCGCTTGGCGGTCTACATGGAAAAGACTGAAGCCATCAAGTCGAAGATCAAGTCCGCCCTGATGTACCCAATTTCGGTCCTGATCGTCGCTTTTGTGGTCACCGCCGTGATCATGATTTTTGTGGTGCCTGCCTTCAAGGAGGTGTTCTCCAATTTCGGCGCTGACCTGCCCGCGCCGACGCTGGCCGTGATTGCCATCAGCGAGATTTTTGTCAGCTACTGGTGGTTGATTTTTGGTGGACTGTTTGGTGGTTTCTACTTCTTCATGCAGGCCTGGCGTCGCAACGAGAAAATGCAGCACGTGATGGACCGCATCATGCTCAAGATGCCGATCTTTGGGGTGCTGGTCGACAAATCCTGCATTGCCCGCTGGACCCGAACCCTGTCAACCATGTTCGCGGCCGGTGTGCCGCTGGTTGAGGCGCTTGATTCGGTAGGCGGGGCTGCCGGCAATTCAGTCTACGAGATTGCCACCAAAAAAATCCAGCAAGAGGTCTCCACCGGTACCGCACTGACCGTGGCCATGACCAATACCAATCTCTTTCCGTCCATGGTCCTGCAAATGTGTTCCATTGGTGAAGAATCCGGTTCGATCGACCACATGCTGGGCAAGGCGGCCGATTTTTACGAGGCCGAGGTCGACGATATGGTGGCGGGCATTTCCAGCCTGATGGAGCCCATCATCATCGTGATCCTCGGTACGGTGATCGGCGGCATTGTGGTCGCCATGTACCTGCCGATCTTCAAACTGGGTCAGGTGGTTTGATGCTGGTGTCAACGTGGTTCGACGCCACTGTTCTGGGCATTTTGGGCTTGTTGGTTGGCAGCTTTCTCAATGTCCTGATTTACCGGCTGCCCGTCATGATGGAAGCCCAATGGAAGGCCGAGTACGCCGAGATGAGCGGTAAAGAGGCAACGGAAACGGAGAAGTTCAATCTCGCGGTGCCGCGCTCGCGCTGCCTCAAATGTGGCCACCAAATCCGTTGGTATGAGAACATTCCTGTGCTCAGCTACCTCTTTTTGCGCGGTAAGTGTTCCAACTGCGGCGTAACCATCAGCTGGCGCTACCCCCTGGTAGAACTTGCTACCGGCGCGTTGTTTCTTTATTGCGGCCTCACGTGGGGTGCCACACCCACGGCCCTGCTCTGGTGCGGCTTTGGTGCCACCCTGCTGGCCTTGGGCTGCATCGACTGGGACACCACGCTGCTGCCCGACGACATCACTTTGCCGCTGCTGTGGGCCGGCCTGATTGCAGCCGCGCTGCAATGGACGCCCGTGGCTTTGCCAGCCGCGCTGTGGGGCGCTGTGGCGGGCTACATGTCATTGTGGCTGGTCTATTGGGGTTTCAAGCTCGTGACCGGCAAGGAAGGCATGGGTTTTGGTGACTTCAAGCTGTTCGCGGCCCTGGGCGCCTGGTTTGGCTGGCAGGCGCTGGTGCCCATCATCTTGATGGCGTCAGTGATAGGCGCTGTGATTGGCATCGCCATGAAGTTCTCCAGCGGACTGCGTGAAGGTGGCTACATTCCGTTTGGGCCGTTTCTGGTTGGCGCTGGCTTGACGGCGATGATTTTTGGCCCCAACGCGATTCTTCGCCCGTTCGGGCTCTAAGGATGCAGGCTCCGCTGCGGCTCGGCCTCACCGGTGGCATTGGCAGCGGCAAGAGTACCGTGGCGCAGCGCTTGGCCGAGCTTGGCGCTGCTGTGGTGGACGCCGATGCGATTTCCCGGGAACTGACCGCGCCGGGCGGGTTGGCTATTCCTTTGATTGCGGCCACTTTTGGCCCGGATTTCATCACCCCTTCGGGCGCCATGGACAGAGGCAAAATGCGCGCCCTGGCCTACGCTGACGTGACGGCGCGGCAACGTCTCGAGGCCATCATCCACCCCCTGGTGCGCCAGGAAACACAGCGACAGACGCTGCTGGCAACAAGCCAGGGTCATGCTGGCATCGTGTTTGACGTTCCACTGCTGGTTGAATCAAGCACTTGGCGCGAACAAGTCGATGCGGTGTTGGTGGTCGATTGCCTGCCTGCCACCCAGATCAGTCGAGTCATGGCCCGCAGCGCCTTGACGCGCGCCGAAGTCGAAAAAATCATTGCCGCACAAGCGGATCGCGTGCGCCGCCTGAAAGCGGCCGATGCGGTTATCTTCAATGACCGCCTGTCACTTGGGGCTTTGGCCGCAGAGGTCGATCAAGTGGCACGCCACTTCGGGCTATCATCCGAGACGTTAAGCTTTAACCCAAAATAATCAGCGTGATCCTTTACGAATACCCTTTTAACGAGCGCATCCGCACTTATTTACGGCTCGAACATCTGTTTCTTCGGCTCAGCGAGTTGGTCTCTCGCGAGTCAGCGTTGGACCATCACTTCGCGCTCTCCACCTTGTTCGAGATCATGGATGTCGGCGCTCGAGCTGACCTCAAGTCCGATGTACTCAAAGACCTGGACAAGCAAAAGCACATTCTGGACGGCTATCGCGGTAACCCGGCGATTGCCGAAGATGTTCTCGACGAGATCATTGCGCAGTTGGAGGGCAGCTACCAGGCCATGAACAGCCTGCCCGGCAAAGCGGGGCAATCCCTCAACGACAACGACTGGCTCATGAGCATCCGCAGCCGCGTCGGCATTCCGGGTGGCACCTGCGAGTTCGACCTGCCCGCCTATTACGCCTGGCAGCACCAACCAGCGGCTGAGCGCCAGAAGGATCTGAGCCGCTGGATCGCCACCTTGACGCCCTTGGCTGGTTCGATTCAATTGCTGCTCAAGCTGCTGCGTGACTCGGGTACGCCGCAAAAAGTCATCGCCAATGGGGGCCAGTTTCAGCAGAACTTGCCCCAAGGACGCACTTTTCAGCTGCTGCGCCTGGCGCTGGATGCTCAACTGGGCTTGATACCAGAAATCAGCGGCAATCGGCTCATGGTGTCCATCCGGCTGATGCGCCAGGGTGACGATGACCGCTTACACGCTTGCAGCGAAGACGCGGCTTTTGAACTGGCCCTGTGTTCTTCATGAAGTCTGCCAGCGACGCCCCCGCGCCAAGCCTCAAGATCGTCGTGTGCCCGCGCTGCGGTGGCGATAGTGTTTACGCACCCTCCAATCCATTCCGGCCTTTTTGCAGCGAGCGCTGCAAAAATATTGACTTTGGTGCCTGGGCCAGCGAAAGCTTTCGCGTGCCGAGCAACGACCTGCCAGAAGATCAACCGGGCGGGATTGAACGGCTGCAGTAAATTTATAAGAAATCAGGCTCTAGCCCACGTCTTATATACCTCAGCAGCTATCTAATACGTAGCACCCTCAAAGCCGCGTTCAGCCGCCAGCCATTGCAGCACCGGCACCGTGCCGGGCAAGACCGGCTCAACCTGCAGCGGCAACTGTTGCCACGCAAACAATTGCGATTCACGCATTTCCAATTCACCCGTCCAGCCAAAGACCTTGCAAAAATTCAGCCGAACCAGTGCGTGGGGGTAGTCCACCATTTCCACGCGCCAAGGGGTTGCGGGGCCGATGATGATGCCGAGCTCTTCATGGAGTTCACGCTCAAGCGCCTGCGCCACGCTCTCACCGCGCTCGAGCTTGCCACCGGGAAACTCCCAGTAACCCGCATAGACTTTGCCCGCCGGCCGCGAAGTCAGCAAGAATTGACCGTCTGCGCGGATCAGCACCCCCACCGCGACATCGACCACGGGGCGATGGGCCCCGCCCTGGCGCGGCAGCGCAGCGTCAGCGACCAGCATCTCGCTGCTCATGCAGCCGCAGCGTGACTACCCGCGTAGTCGCGCGCAAACTGATAGGCCACGCGGCCGCTGCGCGAGCCCCGTTCCAGGGCCCAGACCAAGGCGTCTGGCCGGGCGGCTGTAATGGCAGGCGCAGCGACACCAAAGGAACTTAGCCACTGCGCCACGATGGCCAGATACTCGTTCTGATTGAAGGGATAGAAACTGACCCACAGGCCAAAACGCTCCGAGAGCGAAATCTTTTCTTCAACGCCCTCGCCCGGATGCACTTCGCCGTCTTCGCTGTGGGTGTAGCTCAGGTTTTCACGCATGTATTCCGGCAACAGATGGCGCCGGTTGCTGGTGGCATAGATCAGGATATTGGCGGTGGTGGTGGCGACCGAGCCATCCAGGATCGACTTGAGGGCTTTGTAGCCCGGCTCACCCTCTTCAAAACTGAGGTCGTCGCAAAACACGATGAATTTCTCGGGCTGCTCCGAAACCACATCCACAATATCGGGCAGATCAACCAGATCGGCCTTGTCAACTTCAATCAGGCGCAAGCCGCGCTGCGCATACTCGTTCAGGCAGGCTTTGATCAGCGACGATTTTCCCGTGCCGCGGGCGCCCGTCAGCAGCACATTGTTGGCCGGTTGGCCATTGACAAACTGCAGGGTGTTGCGCTGAATTTTTTGCTTTTGCGGCTCAACCTCTTTCAAGTCTGACAAGCGGATCGCGCCGACATGGCGCACCGGCTCCAGCGCAGCGCGACCGACACCGCGTTTGCGGTAGCGCCATGCCACGGCCGCAGTCCAATCAGGCGGCGTCAAGGCGTGAGGTAGCACCAACTCGATGCGACCCATCAACTGTTCAGCACGCGCCAGCAGGTGCTCAAACTTATCGCTCACGAGCGGTAGTCCGCGTTGATCGTGACGTACTCATGGCTCAGGTCACAGGTCCACACGGTATCCATCGCAGCGCCGCGCCCCAGCAACACCCGCACCGTGATTTCGCTCTGTTTCATGACGCGCTGGCCATCTTCCTCTCGATACGCGGGATGACGCCCGCCCTGCGTGGCCACATGCACCTCGTCCAGGTACAGATCGATGCGCGTCTGATCAAGATCGTGGATGCCCGCGTAGCCGACCGCTGCCAAAATACGTCCCAGGTTGGGATCACTGGCAAAAAACGCCGTCTTCACCAGCGGCGAGTGGGCAATGGCGTAGGCCACCTGGCGACACTCAGACGGTGTCTTGCCGCCTTCCACCTGGAGGGTGATGAATTTGCTTGCGCCTTCGCCATCGCGCACGATCGCCTGCGCCAGCTTTTTGGCCACACCCAACATGGCAGCCAGGAGCGCTTGCCCCTCAAGGCTGTCCAGCGATTCAATCGGCGCATGCACAGCCTTGTTGGTGGCGATCACCACAAAGGAGTCATTGGTGGAGGTATCCCCATCGACCGTCACCCGGTTGAAGGAGCCCTCGGCCAATGCGCTTGCCAGCTGGCGCATCACGAGCTGGCTCACGCAGGCGTCGGTCGCCATGAAACCCAGCATGGTCGCCATGTTGGGGCGGATCATGCCGGCGCCTTTGCTGATTCCGGTGATGCTCACCAACGCACCGCCAATGCGCAGCTGCGCGCTGAACGCCTTGGCCACGGTGTCGGTGGTCATGATGCCCTCGGCGGCGCGCAACCAGTTGTCCGCGCGTGCATCGGCCAGCGCGCCATCGAGCCCGCCCTCGATGCGCTCCACCGGCAGCGTTTCCATGATGACGCCGGTTGAAAATGGCAGCACTTGCGCCGCCGAGATGCCAAGCTTGTGCGCCAGGCTCAAGCAGGTGCTCAGGGCGCGTGCGCGACCGTCTTCGCCGGTGCCGGCGTTGGCGTTGCCGGTATTGATGAGCAGGGCACGAATGCCGACACCGCTGGCCAGGTGTTGACGACACAATTGCACCGGCGCGGCGCAAAAGCGGTTCTGGGTGAAAACACCCGACACCGACGCACCCGGGTCGAGCAAGACCACGGTCAAGTCCTTGCGCTGGGCCTTGCGAATGCCAGCTTCAGTGACGCCGATACGTACGCCCGCGATTGGATAGAGTTCGGCTGGGTTGGGGGCAGATAAATTGACAGGCATCGTTTTCTTTCAAATCAGGATCACATTGTTCAAAACTTGGGCCGAAAAAAATGGGCCTTGGGTGTTAACCAGGGCCCGTTGATTTGGCGTTTACTTACCTCAGGCCAGCTTGCCGTGGCACTGCTTGTATTTTTTCCCACTGCCACAAGGACACGGTTCATTGCGACCGACGCGGGGCACGCTGGAGCCCGCAATGGTCGATTTTTTCCGGAAGGTATCGTCGTCGGTAATGGTTTCAACCTCACCGGTTGCAGTCGGTGCAATATAGGTCACGTTGGCGATGCTCTCGCCGCGACTCTCCATCTCCTGGGCCGCCTGCTCGAGCTGCTCGTTCGACTGCACCTTGACGGTCATGAGCACCTTGGTCACGTCGTTCTTGACCGCATCGAGCATCTGACTGAAGAGCTCAAAGGCCTCGCGCTTGTATTCCTGCTTCGGTTGCTTTTGCGCGTAGCCGCGCAAATGAATGCCCTGGCGCAGATAGTCGAGCGAACTCAGGTGTTCACGCCAATGAGTATCAATGCTTTGCAGCAACACCATGCGTTCAAACTGGGTGAAGTTTTCACCACCCACCTGCGCCACCTTGGCGTCAAAAGACGCATCGGCCTGCGACTGCACACGCGCCAGTAGATCGTGATCCGTGATCGCGCTCGCTGCGCTGACCTGCTGCTGCAAGGCCAGCTCAAGCTGCCATTCGTCCATCAGGACTTTTTCCAGTGCGGCCAGGTCCCACTGCTCTTCAACCGATTCCGCAGGCACATACTGACGCACGAGGTCATCAAAACAGCCTGCGCGCAAAGAGGCGATCTGGGCCGTCAGATCGCTGGCGTCCAGGATTTCATTGCGCTGCTGATAAATCACCTTGCGCTGGTCGTTGGCGACATCGTCGTACTCCAGCAACTGCTTGCGCATGTCAAAGTTACGCGCTTCCACCTTGCGCTGGGCGCTCTCAATCGAGCGCGTGACGATGCCCGCTTCGATCGCCTCGCCATCGGGCATCTTGAGCCGGTCCATGATCGCCTTGACCCGGTCACCGGCAAAGATGCGCATCAGCGAATCGTCCAGGCTCAGGTAAAAGCGCGATGAGCCAGGATCACCCTGGCGCCCGGAGCGGCCACGCAACTGGTTGTCGATGCGGCGCGACTCATGGCGCTCGGTGGCAATGATGCGCAAACCACCCAGGGTTTTGACCTTTTCGTGCTCTTGCACCCACTGCGCCTGGATCGCGTCAATCTGCTGCTGTTTCTGCTCGGCGCTCAACGATTCATCCGCCTCCACCGCTTCGAGGTCCTTGCTGATGTTGCCACCCAGCACAATATCGGTCCCCCGACCCGCCATGTTGGTGGCGATGGTGATGACTTTGGTGCGCCCGGCCTGTGCAATGATGTCAGCCTCGCGCGCATGCTGCTTCGCGTTGAGCACCTGGTGCGGTAGCTTTTCCTTTTCCAGCAAATCGGCAATGATTTCTGAATTCTCGATCGATGTGGTGCCCACCAGCACCGGCTGGCCGCGATCAAAGCATTCGCGAATATCCTTGATCGCCGCCTCGTATTTCTCACGCGTGGTCTTGTAGACCCGGTCCAGCTGGTCGTCGCGCCGACTCGGACGGTTCGGCGGCATCACCAGCGTCTCAAGTCCGTAGATTTCCTGGAACTCGTAGGCTTCGGTGTCAGCCGTGCCGGTCATGCCCGCGAGCTTGCCGTACAGGCGGAAGTAATTCTGGAAGGTGATCGACGCCATGGTCTGGTTTTCAGGCTGAATGGCGACGCCCTCTTTGGCCTCCACCGCTTGGTGCAGACCCTCGCTCCAGCGGCGCCCCGTCATCAAGCGACCGGTGAACTCGTCCACGATCACGATCTCGCCGTTTTGCACGACGTAATGCTGATCGCGAAAATACAGGTGATTGGCGCGCAGCGCTGCATACAGGTGATGCATCAGCGTGATGTTGGCCGGGTCGTACAGGGTAGCGCCTTCAGGAATCAGCCCGAGTTCGGACAGGATGCGCTCAGCGCTCTCATGACCCTGCTCCGTCAGGAACACCTGGTGGCTTTTTTCGTCCACAGTGAAGTCACCCGGCTTGGTGACGCCTTCGCCGGTGCGAATGTCTTCTTCGCCTTCCTGGCGCTGCAACAGGGGCACCACTTTTTTAATCGCGAGGTAAAGGTCCGTCTGGTCTTCAGCCTGGCCGCTGATGATGAGCGGCGTGCGCGCCTCGTCAATCAGGATCGAATCCACCTCGTCGACAATGGCGTAATTCAGGCCCCGTTGCACCCGGTCAGCGGCCTCATAGACCATGTTGTCGCGCAAGTAGTCAAAGCCGTATTCGTTGTTGGTGCCGTAGGTAATGTCGGCTTGGTACGCCGCCTGCTTTTCCTCACGCGCCATGTTGGGCAGGTTGATGCCCACGCTCAAGCCCAAAAAATTGTAGAGCTTGCCCATCCACTTCGCGTCACGATTGGCCAGGTAGTCATTGACCGTGACGACGTGAACCCCTTTGCCCGTCAAGGCATTGAGGTAGACCGGCATGGTGGCGGTCAGGGTCTTGCCTTCACCGGTGCCCATTTCAGAAATTTTGCCGTTATGCAGCGACATGCCGCCGAGCAACTGCACATCGAAATGGCGCATTTTCATCACGCGCTTGGAACCCTCACGCACGACGGCAAATGCCTCGGGCAACAAGGCGTCGAGCGATTCACCCTTGGTGATGCGCTCCTTGAACTCCAGGGTCTTGCCACGCAAGGCATCGTCAGACAGCTTCTCAAGCTCAGTCTCCATCGCATTGATGCGCACCACACTTTTGCGGTACTGCTTGAGTTGGCGGTCATTGCGACTGCCGAAAATTTTAGTGAGGATATTAGTGGCCATGAATGCAAGACCGACCCGCCAACCCACCGGGGTCAACAGAACAGCGCAATCCTTTTATTAATCTTGATGAAATGAGGTCAATGTCGCGAAGTGCAAGCGTTTGAACGAAATACGCCGCGCGGAGATGACCAAAGCGCCATTTTAGCTGTGCCCGGTCGTACGGCTTCAAGGGCGGCTTGACCGAGCTGGCACAGCTGCCACCAGTTTGGCCAATTGATGCGATGCCAGGTTTTTTCCGGCCATCAAAAACTTCTGGGGGTCTTGCGGAATACCCAGCACCAGCACTTCAAAATGCAAGTGTGCCCCGGTGGAGCGCCCCGTGTTGCCGACCTCGGCAATTTTTTGACCGCGTTTGATCAAGTCGCCCTTTGTGACCATTACTTTGGATGCATGGGCATAGCGGCTGATAAGGTCATTGCCATGGTCAATTTCAATCATGTTGCCGTACTCGGGATGAAACGCCTGAGTGACCACCACGCCACCAGCCGCCGCCACAATGGGCGTGCCCGAAATGGCTGGAAAATCCAGCCCGGTATGCAGCGCCGAGCGCCCGGTCAACGGGTCCAGGCGCCAGCCAAAGGCCGAGCCCACCGTGGCCGCTGTCACCGGCGCCTGCGTCGGCACCATCATGTTGCGAACCTTCTGCTCAAACAAGCGCGACTCCAGCACCGTCAACAAGTCGGTACGCTGATCGGTCAGGCGCGCCAGGTCATCGAGCGTGGCTTGCAGTTCTTGCATGGACAAGGAGCGGCCCGACACCAGCGCGCCGCCTTGGCCTGGCTGGGTCTTGATGTCGACGGGATTAACCCCTGCCAAGCCCGAAACACGCTCACCCAGGGATTCCAACTGCGTCAATTTGGCCTGCATTTCGCCCAGCTTGCGGGCCATCACATCCAGATTTTCACGCATGAACCGGTCGCGTTGGGCAAACTCATCTTTAACGACCACCCGCAGCAAGGTACCGACCACAGGCCACCCTTCTCGAGCACCCTTCAAAAATATGGAGTGGTAGACGCCAGCTGCCAGCAAGATCAAGGTCAGCACGGCCAGCAAGGCCGCCAGCACCAGTTTCGGTCCACTGAGCTGTATGGCGTGACTCTTGGCGAGCCAGGCATCCGTGATAATCAATTGCATTCAAATAGTCCCTCAATAAAGCACCCATGAACCGCCGCCACCATGCCGTCTCGCTGCTCCAAGCGAGTCAGGACTCGCCCACCTTGGCACGGCTGACAGAACTCACGCGTGACTCGGCCGCGCGACTCAAGGCGGTTGAATCGCTCATTCCTGCAGCCCTGTTTTCAGCGATCCAGGCCGGCCCGATCGAAGGACCGGTGTGGTGTCTGCTCTTGGACAACAATGCGGCCGCAGCCAAAATTCGCCAGCTGCTACCGGCACTGCAATCTCATTTGCGGGTCAAGGGGTGGGAGGTTAACTCAATTCGGCTCAAGGTCCAAGTGTCACGCCAGCGCTAAGTCCCCACGCCAGCGTCATCGCGCGCCAGCTTGAATAATCTGTGTATGCCCGATTGTAAGAATGCACGTTTACCCGCGACTAAGCGCTAACGAGGACTCCACCATGCTTATCAAAACCAACCGCGATGGCTTTTGCCAGCTGCGCAACAGTGACATCACCGATCAGTCTCTTTATGCAGGCCGGCGCGATCTCATGAAACTGATGGCCTCTGGCGCTGCCGGTGCAGCACTCAGCACCTGGGCCTCGCGCGAGGCGCTGGCGCAGGGCGTTAGCGCCATCGCGCGGCCGGGCAAGCTGGCGTCGCTGCCGAGTGTCAAATCCGCTGTGCCCGGTGCGGTGACGCTGGAAAAGCTCACCGACTACAAGGACGCCAGCAGTTACAACAATTTTTATGAATTTGGCACCGACAAGTCGGACCCGGCCAGCAACGCACATACCCTGAAGACCAGCCCCTGGACCGTCGAGATTGAAGGACTGGTCAAAAGGCCCGCCAAATACACCCTGGAAGACTTGCTCAAGCTCAGCGCTCAGCAAGAGCGGATTTATCGCTTGCGCTGTGTGGAAGGCTGGTCCATGGTGATCCCCTGGATCGGTTATTCGCTCAGCGAGTTGATCAAAAAGGTAGAGCCGCTGGGCAGCGCCAAGTATGTTGAATTTGTCACCTTGGCCGACCCCAAGACGATGCCGGGCGTTGGCTCACGGGTGCTCGATTGGCCCTATGTGGAGGGCTTGCGCCTGGACGAAGCCATGCATCCGCTGACCTTGCTGAGTTTCGGCATGTATGGCGAGGTGCTGCCCAATCAAAGCGGAGCGCCGCTGCGTTTGGTGGTGCCGTGGAAATATGGTTTCAAGAGTGGCAAGAGCCTGGTCAAAATCCGCTTCACTGACAAGCAGCCCGCCACCGCCTGGAACAAGGCCGCTGCCAATGAATACGGCTTTTATTCCAACGTCAACCCGAACGTTGACCACCCGCGCTGGAGCCAGGCCACCGAACGCCGCATCGGCGAGGATGGTTTGTTTGCCAAGAAGCGCAAGACCCTGATGTTCAATGGCTACGAGGCGCAGGTCGGGCAGCTCTACGCGGGCATGGACCTCAAGAAGTTCTTTTGATGCCGTCGCGTGTCTGGCTGCAGCCAACAGCACAACTGCGGCCGCTGCTGCGCCACCGTATGGCAAAACCCGTGGCTTTTGGCTTGTCGCTGTTGCCATTTTTCTGGCTGCTCTACGCGGCGATCTTCAACCAGCTCGGCGCCAATCCGGCCGAGGCGCTGGTTCGCGCCACTGGGGACTGGAGCTTGCGCTTCCTGTGCCTGGTGCTGGCGGTTACGCCACTGCGGATCATTAGCAACACGCCGACGCTGGCCAGTTATCGACGGATGCTGGGTTTGTTCGTGTATTTCTACGTCGTGCTGCACTTGCTGAGCTACAGCTGGTTTGACATGGGCTTTGACGTGGCAGACATCGGGCGCGACATTGCCAAGCGGCCGTTCATTTTGGTGGGTTTTTCGGCCTTTGTACTGCTTACCGCGCTGGCATTAACGTCCTTCAATCGCGCCATCCGGGCGCTGGGTGCCAAGCGCTGGCAACTTTTGCACCGGCTGGTTTACGTCGTTGCCGGCTTGGCGCTGCTGCATTTCTTCTGGATGCGCGCCGGCAAAAATGATTTTGCCGAAGTAGTGGTTTACGCCTTGATTCTGGGCATTCTGCTGGGCTGGCGTTTGATCAGGTTTATAAGTAAAATAAGGCGCTAGCCCCCGTTGCGTATGCGTAATCAGCTATCAAAAACATAGTTAAATTGGCTTAACCCCAACCAGACTTTCATTTTGCATCTGGTCTGCCATGGTTTCCCTGCGCCGGATCAGGTGCGCCTGGGTGCCTTCCACCAGAATCTCCGGCGCGCGGCCACGCGAGTTGTAGTTGCTCGCCATACTCATACAGTAGGCGCCGCTGGAGAGCACCGCCAGCAGGTCGCCCGGTTGCACCGCCAGACTGCGGTCATGCCCGAGCCAATCACCACTTTCGCAAATGGGACCCACCACATCCCAGGTCTGGGGCGCATCCTGGCGTGGGCTCAGGGGCACGATCCGGTGGAAGGCCTGGTACAGGGCTGGGCGCGGCAAATCGTTCATCCCGGCGTCGATGATGCAGAAGTTCTTGTTTTCACCGGGCTTGAGGTACAGCACCTCCGACACACACACACCCGCATTGCCCACAAGCGAACGTCCGGGCTCGATCATCAGTTGGCGCTGGCCAAAGCCGCGCGCATCCAGACGGGCCAAGAGCTTTTGCCAGAGCGACTCGGCGTCGGGCGGCGTCTCGCCGTCGTAGTCAATGCCCAGGCCACCGCCAAAATCGATGTGCTGCAGAGGCACGCCCGCCGCTTCGATGGCTTGCACCAGGTCGAGCATGCGGTCGACCGCATCCAGGTAAGGCCCTTCCTGCGTGATCTGTGAGCCAATGTGGCAATCGATGCCAATCACACGGATGCCCGCCAGCTTCGCCGCGCGCTGGTAGGTCGGCAGCACCCGCTCGTGGGCGACACCGAACTTGCTGTCCTTCAGACCGGTTGATATGTAAGGGTGGGTTTTGGGGTCGACATTGGGATTGACGCGGATGCTCACCGGCGCGCAAACACCCAAGGAAAGCGCCACCTCATTCAGGACTTCAAGCTCCGCCTCACTCTCAACATTGAAGCAGCCAATGCCGGCCTCAAGCGCACGCCGCATTTCCGCGCGGGTCTTGCCAACACCTGAAAAAATTATTTTTTCGGCCTGTCCGCCAGCGGTCAGCACGCGCTCCATGTCACCGCCCGAGACGATGTCAAAACCGCAACCGGCTTGTGCAAAAACTTCAATCACGCCGAGCGCGGGATTGGCTTTCATGGCGTAGCATATCTGCACCTTGCGCCCAGCGAAGCCGCGCTGGTAAGCGCCCAATGCCGCCAGCATGGCGCCTTTCGAGTAGACGAAGAGCGGCGTGCCATGGGCTTGTGCCAAATCACTCAAGCGAATTTCTTCACAAAAGAGTTCATTGCCCCGGTAGGCAAAATGGGGCTGGCCGGAAATATTTTGAGCTGTCATTGGGGCATTTGGGTGGCAGCCGAGGCGCCAAGGGTGGGTCGGTCGGCAGATGCAGGAACCGTCTGAACCTGAGGCACGGAGGCCTTTTTTGCAGCGGGTGGCTCAGCCGGCAAATACAAGGGGCCTTGCTGGCCACAGGCGAGCAGACCCACTGCACTGCTGGCAAGGGCAATCGTACTGACTAGAATTTGCAGAAATCTCAACATGGTGAAATTGTAATGACCGACCTTGAATTCATGAACCGCGCCGAAAATTTGCTTCAGGCGGTTGAGGCCAGTTGCGACCGCATCAACGACCAGGCGCTGGCAGATATCGACAACCAACGCGTCGGCGCCATGGTGACACTGATTTTTTCAAACAAAAGTCAGATTGTCCTCAATATGCAAAAACCCCTGCATGAAATCTGGCTGGCGGCCAAGGCAGGCGGATATCACTATAAATTTGACAATGAACAGTGGCTCGACACCAAGGGCCAAGGTGAGTTTTTCAGCCATTTGTCGCGCTGCGCCAGCGAGCAGGCGGGCTGCCCGCTGGTGCTCAATTCCTGAACAAGTCCAGAATTTGCCTTCTTTCATCGGCCGGCGGCATCTCAATGACCTGATTGCCGTTTTGCGCATCTGAAGCAGCATCCATCCCGACACTGGTAACGCCCGCATCGTTTGCGTATTCGGTATAAAACCACTCACCGCCCGAGTTGACGACACCCTCCGGCACGGCCAGCTCAGCCACCGGAACATGAGCAAGCGCCTGCTGCATATACCTGATCCAGATCGGCAGACTCAAGCCGCCGCCCGTTTCACGCGCACCGAGTTTGCGCGGCGAGTCGTAGCCAATCCAGCTCACCGCCGCCAGCGTGGGTTGGAATCCGGCAAACCAAGCGTCCATGGAGTCGTTGGTGGTGCCGGTTTTGCCATACAAGTCAGGGCGCTTCAAAATAGCCTGCGCAGAGGCCGCAGTGCCGCTGCGGGTGACTTCCTGCAACAAGCTGTCCATGATGAATGCATTGCGTGCATCAATGGTTCGCATTGATTCGTCAAGCACAGGTGGCTTGGTCTCCACCAGGACTTTGCCCTTCTGTTCGGTCACCTTGCTGATCAGCCACGGATTGATGCGGTAGCCCCCATTGGCAAAAACCGAGTAGGCCGATGCCATCTGCAAAGGCGTGACGGACCCAGCGCCCAGGGCCATGGTGAGGTAGGCCGGGTGCTTGTCAGCCTCAAAGCCAAAGCGCGTGATCCAATCCTGCGCATTTTGCGCGCCGACCGCCTGCAATACGCGAATGGAGATCATGTTTTTTGACTTGGCCAGCCCCCGGCGCATCGTCATCGGGCCTTCAAACTTGCCATCGTAATTTTTGGGCTCCCAAGGCTGACCCCCGGTCACGCCGGCACTGAAAAACAGCGGTCCGTCGTTGATGATCGTGGCCGGTGTGAAACCCTTTTCAAGAGCTGCAGAATAGATAAACGGTTTGAAGCTGGAGCCGGGTTGACGCCAGGCTTGCGTCACATGGTTGAACTTATTCTTCTCAAAGTCAAAGCCGCCCACCATCGCCTTAATGGCGCCATCGCGCGGGTCCAGCGCCACAAAAGCACCTTCAACTTCAGGCAACTGCGTTATTTCCCAGGTATTTTTTGGTGTTTTGGTGACCCGAATCACGGCGCCGCGGCGCACCTTGATGTTGGGTGGTGCTTTTTCCGACAAGCCTGACTGGGCCGGTTTGAGGCCTTCGCCCGTAATTTCAACGGTTTCTCCGTTCAGGCGCAGCGCGGTTATTTTCTTCGCATCGGCGGCCAAGACCATGGCTGACATCACGTCGCCGTTGTCGGGGTGCTCAGCCAAGGCCTGGTCAATCGCGTCCTCCAGTTCCTGCGGATCGGCCGGCAGCGTGACAAATTCCTCCGGTCCGCGGTAGATCTGGCGTCGCTCAAAATCCATGATGCCGCGGCGCAGTGACTTGTACGCCGCCTCCTGGTCCGCCGCGCGCAAGGTGGTGTACACATTCAGGCCGCGGGTGTAGGTCTCGCTGCCATACTGCGCAAATATCAATTGCCGCACGGTTTCAGCCGCGTACTCGGCATGCACCTTGGCATGCTCGGCACTGGACTTGATGCTGAGTTCTTCCTGCTTGGCGGCTGCAGCCTGCTCTGCCGTGATGAAACCGTTTTCCTGCATGCGATCAATGATGTGCAACTGACGCGCCTTCGCGCGCTTGGGGTTGACGATCGGGTTGTAGGCGGATGGCGCCTTGGGCAAACCAGCCAGCATGGCCGCCTCTGCCACCGTAATGTCTTTCAACGGCTTGTCAAAATAGGCCTCAGAGGCAGCAGCAAAGCCATAGGCCCGGTTGCCCAGAAATATTTGATTCATGTAAATTTCAAGAATCTGGTCCTTGCTGAGCAAGTGTTCGAGCTTGAAAGTCAGCAAAATTTCATAGATCTTGCGGGTGTATGTTTTTTCCGTGGACAGGTAAACATTGCGTGCCACCTGCATCGTGATGGTGGAGGCACCCTGGCTCTTGATGCGCCCCAGATTGGCCAGCGCCGCACGCATGACCCCCTTGTAATCGACACCACCGTGTTCAAAAAAACGAGCATCTTCAATTGCCAGAACAGCATCCACCATGACCTTCGGGATGCTCTTGATCGGCGTCAGATGCCGGCGCTCCTCGCCAAACTCTCCGATCAAAATACCTTCAGCGGAGTACACGCGCAAGGGCAACTTGGGTCGGTAATCAGACAAATCTGAAATGTCGGGCAGGTTCGGAAACGCCACCGCCATCGCAATCGCAACGATGATCAAGATGGACAGCATCCCTGCCAATGCCACACCACCGCTCCACAGCACAATGCGCAGCACCCAGTTCAAGGCACTGGCGCCAGCATGGCCATTTTTTGGGGAGGTGGGCTCACTAACGGGTGATTTGGATGACATAGATAAATTGGGTAGACACTCGCTGTCATTATAAAAATGATGTTCGCGTCGCTTTGGCGCGGTAGTATCCGCTATTGTTACTGGGTCGTTCCATGCAGTCTGTGCGCCTGCCACTGTGAAGTCAACTCAAGCTTAAAACGTCTACTTTTGGCAACACTGGTAATCCCTAGATTTGGGGAAAACCTTTGCTGGACAATAAGCTTGCTGCTAGCATTGAAGTGAAGTCTTAAGTTTCGCTGATCGTTGATTGGCCTGTTTCAGGGGATAGTTTTGATCTCATTGGGGTCCTTGTTTAGTCGGCAGCCTGCCCCCATGCTGGGCTTGGATATCAGTTCGTCCAGTGTCAAGCTGGTTGAATTGGGTCAAGACAAAGCTGGAAATTTGGTACTTGAACGCTGTGCGATTGTGCCGCTTGAGCGCGGTTGGATTACTGACGGAAACATCGAAAAATTCGATGAAGTCGCAGATGCCGTGCGCCGTTTGGTCAAAAAAAGTGGGGCCAAAACCAAGAATGTTGCGATGGCGCTGCCGCCCTCAGCAGTCATCACCAAGAAGATAACGCTACCAGGGGGCATGTCCGACCAGGAGTTGGAGATGCAGGTAGAGACCGAGGCCAACCAGTACATACCGTTCCCACTGGACGAAGTCAGTCTTGATTTTTGCATTGTCGGGCCCAGCGCCGCCTCTGCCGGCGACGTCGACGTCCTCATTGCCGCTTCGCGTCGGGAAAAAGTGCAAGACATTCAGGGCTTGGCCGAAGCCGCCGGCTTGAAGCCCGTGATTGTGGACGTAGAGTCCTATGCATCACGCCTGGCCACCAGTCGCCTGATCGCCAACCTGCCCAACAAGGGCCTTGGCACGATCGTGGCGTTGTTTGAGGTCGGCGCGCAAACCACCAGCATGCAAGTGATCCGCGACGATGAAGTCTTGTACGACCGGGATCAAGCTTTTGGCGGCGCCCAGCTCACCCAGCTGATCGTGCGCCAATACGGTTTTTCTCTGGAAGAGGCGGAAAGCAAAAAACGCAGCGGTGAGTTGCCCGATGACTATGAAAGCAGCGTCTTACGCCCCTTTGTTGAAAGCATGGTGCAAGAAATTGGCCGCGCGCTGCAATTCTTTTTTACCAGCACACCCCACAACAAGGTCGACTACGTCATGCTAGCTGGCGGCTCGGCAGCGCTACCTGGCCTGACGGCGGCGGTCACCAAGCACACCACTTTCGCTTGCTCTTTGGTAAATCCGTTTGAGGGCATGGAAATGGGTGAAGGGGTTCGTTTGAAGAAGATAACACGGGAAGCCCCGTCCTATCTCACCGCCTGCGGCCTGGCTTTGCGGAGGTTCATGCAGTGATACTGATCAATCTATTGCCGCACCGTGAAGCGGCGCGCAAACGTCGCAAAGACGCCTTCAATGTCAGCCTGGGACTAGCGGCGTTGGCCGGTGGTTTGCTTGCTGGGGCAATTTTTCTGGCATTTCAGGCCCAAATTTCTGATCAACAAGGTCGCAATCAACTGCTGCAGACCGAGATCAAGCGTTTTGACGCCCAAATCAAGGACATCGCCGGTCTTGAGTCTGAAATAACCGCCTTGCGCGCGCGCCAGCAGGCGGTTGAGGACTTGCAGGCCGACCGGAATTTACCGGTCCACCTGCTGACCGAATTGGTCAAGCAATTGCCCGATGGCGTCTACATCGTCAGCATGCGCCAGGACAACCAGACCGTGACACTGCAGGGCGTCGCCCAATCCAACGAGCGCGTGTCTGAACTGCTGCGCAATCTGGGCAACAACACACCCTGGTTCTCCAAGCCGGAGCTGATTGAAATTGTGGCGGGCTCGGTCACGCTCCCGCCCAGGGATCAGCGCCGAGTGGCCAATTTCACCATTCGTGTGAATTTGATGCGCGCCAGCGAGGCTGAAAAGGCGCGCTCTGCAGCCGGCACGGTGGCCGCGGCGCCCGCAGCCTCGATCCCTGTCAAGCAATAGGCGCAAGGCACCATGGCAAGCAAACCCGCATTGAATATTGATTTTCCGGCCCTCCAGGAGAAACTGTTGGGGCAGTTCCGCAACCTCGACCCCAAAGACCCATCCCTGTGGCCCGCGTTGCCGCGCTATCTGCTGTTTGTTGCCATTTCGGTTCTGGTTGTGGTGGTACTCTGGTTCTTGTGGCTCAACACGTCCGAAGAAGAATTGAGCGCCGAGCAGGCCACAGAGGTGAAGCTGCGCGATGAATACAGGATCAAGTTGGGTAAGGCTGTGAACCTTGAAGCGCTGAAGAAGCAGCGTGAGCAAGTGCTGCAATATGTGACGCAGCTCGAGAAGCAGCTCCCCAGCAAAGCCGAGATGGACGCTTTGCTATCGGACATCAACCAGGCGGGCTTGGGGCGCAGCCTGCAATTTGACCTATTCCGCCCCGGACAAGTCGCCGTCAAAGATTACTATGCCGAGCTGCCGATTACCGTGAGAGTGACCGGTCGCTACCACGACATCGGCGCTTTTGCTTCCGACATTGCCAACCTGTCGCGCATCGTGACGCTGAACAACCTGAGCATTACGCCCGGCAAGGAAGGGACCTTGACGATGGACGCCACCGCCAAGACCTTCCGCTATCTGGACACCGATGAAGTGGCTGCTCAGCGCAATGCGGCCCCCAAAGGAGCCAAGAAATGAGGCCTGTGCACAAGCTACTCATGACCAGCCTGTTGTTGGCGCTGGCCGCTTGCGGTGCCACCGGCGAGGATGAACTACGGCAATGGATGGCAGATCAACAGAGCCAGACCCATCCCAAGGTCGCGCCCATTTCAGAGCCCAAGCAATTCAAGCCCGAAAGCTACACCCAGGTCACCGCGATAGAGCCCTTCAGCAACCAGAAACTGACCCAGGCCCTCAAGCGCGAGTCCACCCAATCGGTCAGCAGCGGCGCCTTGATTGCCCCCGAATTGGCACGCCGTAAAGAGGCACTGGAAGCCTATCCGCTCGATGTCATGGTTATGGTAGGCAGCCTAAGCAAAGCGGGGAAACCGGTTGCGCTGGTCAAGATCGACAATTTGCTGTACCAAGTCAAACCGGGCAACCATCTTGGTCAAAATTACGGGCGCGTCACCAAAATCACCGAAACCGAAGTCACGTTGCGTGAAATTGTGCAGGACACCGCGGGCGAATGGATAGAACGCCCCGCCACATTGCAGCTGCAAGAGAAATCAAAATGAACCATCAAAACTACTGGATGACAAAGCAGATATGGCAGCGGGCTGTAACAGCAGCATCGCTCATGTTATTGGCGCTCGGCGCGCAGGCGCAGCCAGCGATCGAGGCCGTGTCAGGTTCGATTCAAAGCGGGGTCGAGGTCGTCAGAATTGACCTGTCGCAACCCCTGGCCGCCATACCGACCGGGTTTTCGATCCAGTCCCCAGCCCGCATTGCGCTTGATTTTCCAGGCGTCAGCAGTGCCATCGGCCGTTCTACCGTCGAGATCAACCAAGGCAATTTGAGGTCTGTCAGCGTGGTGCAGGCCGGGGACCGCACCCGCGTGGTGTTGAACCTGAAACAGGCCACGGCTTACAAAGCTCAGTTGCAAGGCAAGTCGCTGCTGGTGGTGCTCGATGCCGTGGCACTTGCGGCGCCAGCAGCGTCTTCCACCCCCGTGTTTGCAGAAAACCGCAGCCGCGACACCCTGCCGCTCAAAGACCTCGATTTCCGTCGCGGTGACGAAGGCTCGGGCCGCGTCGTCGTGTCGCTGCCGAGCAGCCAGGTTGGGGTCGATATTCGCCAGCAAGGGGGAACGCTGGTGGTCGAATTCATGAAGTCCACCCTGCCCGAAGGCATGCGCCGTCGTCTGGACGTATCTGACTTTGGTACCCCGGTGCAGACCGTGACCACCTTCGCTGTGGGCGACCGCGTGCGCATGGTGATCGAGCCCAAAGGTCAATGGGTGCACAGCGCTTACCAGACCGACGAGCAGTTCGTCGTCGAAGTCAGGCCCGTCAAAGTCGACCCTTCCAAGTTGACGCAGGGGCCGGGCTACAGCGGGCAAAAGCTGTCACTAAATTTCCAAAATATCGAAGTTCGCTCCTTGTTGCAGGTGATTGCCGACTTCACCAATTTCAACATCATTACCTCGGACTCAGTCACTGGCTCCGTCACCCTGCGGCTGCAAGATGTGCCTTGGGATCAGGCCCTGGACATCATCCTGCAGGCCAAGGGCCTGGGCATGCGCAAGACCGGCAACGTGCTCTGGATTGCCCCTAAAGATGAAATCAACGCCAAGGAAAAGCTGGAGCTTGAATCAATCGCCTCGCTGCAAAGCCTGGAGCCTCTGCGCACTCAGTCATTCCAGCTCAACTACACCAAAGCGGCTGACGTTGCCGCCCAGCTTACGGCAGGCGGCGGAGGCGCCAACGGCTCGCGCATGTTGAGCCCGCGTGGCAGCACCATTTCAGAGGCCCGCACCAACCAGTTGTTTGTGACCGACATTCCCAGCAAGCTAGAACAAGTGCGGGAATTAATCACCAAACTCGACATCCCGGTGCGTCAGGTACTGATTGAAGCGCGCATTGTGGAGGCGTCGGACACCTTTGGTAAATCGCTCGGCGTCAAGCTCGGTGGCATCGATCTGCGGGCACAAAGAGGTGGAGACGGCGGCTACCAACTTTCTGGCGACAATCGCGTCGCCTTCGGCACCAGCTACGGCAACGCCGTAGCCAGCAGCGGCGCCGGGGGGGTAGCCAATTTGACCAGCAACTTTGTCAATCTTCCCGCCATTGGTCAGGGCGGCGCTGACCCTGCCACATTTGCGCTCGCCCTGTTCAGTTCCGCAGCCAATCGCTTCCTGAATCTGGAGTTGTCCGCGCTGGAGGCAGACGGCAAAGGAAAGATCGTTTCAAGTCCGAGAGTCGTCACCGCTGATCAAAAGGAAGCATCCATCGAGCAGGGCGTAGAAATTCCGTTCCAGAAGGCAACGACCTCGGGCGCTACGGCCATTGAGTTCATCAAGGCCAATTTATCACTTCGGGTAACGCCTCAAATTACGCCGGAAGGCAGCATCATCATGGATGTTGAAGTGAACAAGAATTCCGTTGGGCAATCTACTTCGGCGGGTCTCGCGATCAACACCAAGCGCGTCAAAACACAGGTGCTGGTCGAAAATGGCGGCACTGTGGTGATTGGTGGTATTTTCGAATTGACCGAAAGTGAAAATGAAACCAAAGTGCCGTTTTTCGGAGATTTGCCAGGCGTGGGCAATCTGTTCAAGAGCCGGGCCCGCACATCAAACAAGCAAGAAATGCTGGTTTTCATCACGCCCAAAGTCGTGACGGACCGGGCCACGCGCTGAGTTATTTAGTTAAAAATGAATTGCAGGAAGATGAATATGAAGTTATTGAAATTTGTGCTGGGTCTGGCGATGGCTGTGGCACTGACCGCTTGTGGGGGTGGTGGTGGGAATCCGGGGGGAACCACACCTAACGGTGGCGGCACAAGCAACGCCGGGGATACTCAGACAACTGCTGTGGGCAGCGTGTCGCTGGCGTTAATCAACGGTGCTGGCCAAGCGACCAACTCAATTTCTGCAGTTGAAATTGCTCAAGTAAAGGTAGTTGTCAAAGACGCTGCCGGCGCTTTGGTTTCTGGAACCGTCGTGAGTTTTTCGGAGTCTGGTGTCGGTCTCCTGAAATTTGCCCCTGCGGCACAAACAGCGATGACCACGAGCGAAGGATTGGCAGTTATCGAAATACGCGCCGCAGACCAGACCAAAACGGGTGCAACATCCGTCTCGGTCACCGCAACCGTCGGTGGCCAGACCATAACGGCAGTCAAAACTTTAGAAGTGACCAACGCTCCTGTAAGCGGGGGCGTAGTGATCGATCCTCAAACACTGGCAAGCTCAATCAATTTTGTTTCAACCGACCCTGCTGACAAGTCCATTGTTTTGGCAGGTGCTGGCGGCAATGGCCGTACCGAAACGGGCGTCCTGACCTTTCGCGTGGTTGATAAAAATAACACGCCCGTCAAAGGCGTTTTGGTTGACTTTGTCGTCAACCCCAGCAATGACGTGACCTTGAACATTGCCCAAGGTACAACGGATGCCGATGGCGTGGTCATTACTTCGGTATCGTCCAAGACTGTCGCTACTTCGGTGGTCGTTAAGGCAACCGTGAACGGAAAGAGCATAACCACTCAGTCTGATCAATTGAAGGTAACTACTGGGCTTGGTGTTCAAGCCGGTTTTGAAATCCTGCCACTCGTTTACAACCTTGACGGCGCTCTTTCAGGCGACTCAACTGATGTCACAGCGCGCCTTGTGGACATCAACAGCAATCCGGTGGCCGATGGCGTGCCGGTCGTGTTTGTGGCGACGGGCGGCAAGATTGGCACTTCCGCAGCAGGTGGCTGCAATACGCTCAATGGTGCCTGTACCGTGAAATTCGAAGTTCAGGAACCTCGCCCGGCCAATGGTATTGTGACGGTCAGCGGGTCGGCCAAGGTGGGTGAATCAACCACACTCCTGCGGCAAATCAACTTGCACATGTCATCTGCCCCGATTGGTATCTACGAGCCTGCTGCAGGTGTGCCGGCGGCACCTTTAATTTCACCTTTGCCAGTTGCGCTGACATCGTGCACAAAGCGGAATCTCCCCTACATGGTTGCCAATGCGCTAGGCTATTCAGCCCCGAGCGGAACCACACTTTCAGCTCGAGGAGATGATGCCACAGGCCTCGGTGCTGCCATTGGTCCTGACAATACTGTATTGGATGTCGGCAATTTTGGAGCTAGCTTATTCAGCGTACTCGTTGATCCAAGTAGCGCGAACAATCCGACCTGTAACGTCAATGGCATCGCAATCACAGGGGCAACCGTGGAGGTTTCTGCAAATGCTCCGACATCAAAACGAGTTACTAAGCAATCCATTGGAGTGACTTATCCTGCGGGGAATTTGGTTTTACTCAGACCCAACTCGGCTGCAACGCCGGCTTCGATCACTATCGGTGCATGCAATGTCAGTGAGACTACCGAAGTACAAGCCATTGGCTCTGATGGGTTGGCGATACCCGCCGGAGCTACCTTTTTTGTAAGCCCATCGGACAGCAATGCGGTCGCTGGCGTGTATACCGCAAATCCTGGAGCAACGGTCGCTGGCGCCTTGGCTGGCTCCGCTACTTTGCCGGTTTCTTCAAGCGATGCAAGCCGTCAATCGTTGTGGTTGGTTGTCAAGGCTCCGACCAGTGGCCCGGCCGCCTGCTCGACCACCGGAGCGACAGCTGGAACGGGTACGATTACTCTAGACGTGACCGTGCAGATCGGGACCCGCAGGAACACCCAAACTGTGACTGTGACTTACCCAATGAAATCCTAATGTCAGCGTTGACCGCCAACCGAGAAAAGAACATGGATGGGCGTAAATAAGGGACCGATCGCCCTCATCCGCCTGCCCAATTCCGCCAGATGCACCGTTGGGCGTCAACGCGCCCGACGGCTGTGCTGCGCTGTCGAACTCAGATCACGCCATTCAGCAGCGCACCGTCTGGTCAGACGCCCGTGACCTGACCAATCATTGTTTACGAGGCCAACCAGAAGGTCTGCTAGCTGCTGCCAAATGCGCTTTGATCTTGCCGTAATAATCGCGTCAAAACATTTTCCATAAAAAGCGTTGTGACTATGATATTGTTTGAAAAATCAAATCATAATTCAAGTCATAACCCATGCGCCCCCGTCACCACGCTGTTCGTGATCAGTTGCCGGCCTTGCTGCGTCGGCACCCCGGCAGCAGTTCGTCTGAATTGGCTGACCTGGCGGGCACCAGCCCCGCCACCATGGTTCGTGCGCTCAAGGAGTTGGCTGCACAAATCGTTCGGGTTGGCAAAGCCGGGCGAACCCGTTATTACTTGATGCGGGCGTTGCGGGGGCAAACCAAGGCGCTCCCGCTCTACCGGATTGACTCGGCGGGTCAGGCAGCGCAGCTTGGGCAGCTTCAGCCGCTGGCACCTGAAGGCTGTTTTTTGGATGTCAAATCTTTGGGCTGGCCCGTGCCCGATGAATTTGCCCAAGGCGTGTGGCCCGGGCTGCCCTATCCTTTGCAGGATATGTGGCCGCAAGGATTTTTGGGGCGCAGTTTTGCACGACATGTCGCGGCTGAATTTGATGTCTCCGACAACCCCAGCAACTGGCGTGAGGACGAGGTGCTGCAGGTACTTGCACAGCGTGGCAGCGATTGCACCGGGGACCTGATGGTGGGTGATGTAGCCTTGCGGCGCTGGCTTCAATTGAAAGTGGTGGCACCCCCGGTGGTGGCCGGTGATGTGCTGCCCGCACATTACGAATCGATGGCAGAGCAAGCCACCTCGGTCGGGCTGGTCGGCGCCAGCGCGGCGGGTGAGTTCCCCAAATTCACGGCTTTGCGTGCACTTGAAGGCTGCCAGTCGCCGCATGTCATGGTGAAGTTCTCCGGCTGTGACAACTCGGGCGCGGTGCGCCGCTGGTCAGACCTGCTGGTGTGCGAGCACCTGGCGCTCGAGTCGATCGCGCAACTCGATGGCATCCGCAGTGCGTTTAGCCGCGTGCTTCAAAGCGGCGGACGAACTTTTTTGGAAGTTGAGCGATTTGACCGGCATGGCCTGTGGGGCCGCAGCCCCTTGTGCAGCCTGGCGACACTGGCGGCCTCCATCATCGACAAGTCCAGTGACAACTGGGTAGAACTTGCACAAGCGATGGTCGCTGGCGGCTGGCTCAATGCCGATGGTGTGCGCCAGATGCGCCTGATCAGTTTCTTTGGCTTGCTCATCCAAAACACGGACATGCATTTGGGCAATATGAGTTTTATTCCTGGCGCGCCGATGCAACTGGCCCCGGTTTATGACATGCTGCCAATGGCCTACGCGCCACTCGGTGGTGGCGAGTTGCCCAGTCGGGCGTTTGCGCCCAGACTGCCCATGCCCAACGATCGTGACATCTGGCTGCAGGCTGGCGTTGCTGCGCTGGCCTTCTGGCGGCTGGCGGCCCAGGACGGACGCATCAGCGACGACTTTCAGGCCATTTGCCAGAACAATGCACAAACGCTTCAAAGGCTACTCGACCTGTGTTGAGCGGCCGGCACCCGGTGCTACTCGCGCTAGACTCTGCTCATCTTCTTTTTACTCACACCGTTGGCAACTTCTGCATGATCTCCCTCATCGGCCTGCCCGGCTCCGGCAAATCCACCGTCGGACGGCAACTGGCCCGACGGCTGCAACTGCCCTTCTTTGACTCCGACCACGTGATTGAGCAGCAACTGGGTTGCTCAATCCGTGAGTACTTCGAGCGGGAAGGCGAAGACCGCTTTCGCGATATTGAAGAATCCGTCATCGACGAATTGACGCAAAAGCAGTCCGGTGTTATATCAACCGGTGGCGGCGTGGTTTTGCGGCCGGCCAACCGCCAGCATCTGCACCAGCGTTGCCGCGTGGTGTACCTCAATTCCTCACCCGACGAGCTTTTCCGGCGCCTGCGCCATGACGTGAACCGCCCTTTGCTCCAGGTCGCCGACCCCTTGACCCGCCTGCGCGACCTGCACGCGTTGCGCGATCCGCTCTACCGGGAAACCGCCCACTTCACCATCGAGACCGGCCGCCCCTCGGTCGCCACCCTGGTCAATATGATCGTGATGCAGCTGGAGCTGGCGGGTGTGCCTCTCAAGCCCCTAAACTCACCCCCATGAACGCCACCGATCTCAAGACCGTCGCCATTGACTTGGCCAACCGCAGCTACCATATCGCCATTCGCGGCTCGCTGTTTGACAACCCCTTGAGCTACGCCGAGTTGCCCAGCGCCAGCAGCGCGCTGATCGTGACCAACGCCACGGTCGGGCCGCTTTATGCGCAGCGGCTGCAGAGCGCGCTGCAGGGCAAGTTCAAACACATTCACACCGTGGTGCTGCCCGACGGCGAGGTGTTCAAGACCTGGCAGACGCTGAACCTGATCTTTGACGCCCTGCTCTCCAACGGTTGTGACCGCAAGACCATTTTGTTTGCGCTGGGCGGCGGCGTGGTGGGCGACATGACCGGTTTTGCCGCTGCCAGCTACATGCGCGGCGTGCCTTTTGTGCAGGTGCCCACGACACTGCTGGCGCAAGTTGACTCGTCGGTGGGCGGCAAGACCGGCATCAATCATCCGCTGGGCAAAAACATGATTGGCGCGTTTTACCAGCCGCTCAAGGTGGTGTGCGACCTGGACACGCTGAAAACCCTGCCCGAGCGCGAGCTCAGCGCCGGACTGGCCGAGATCATCAAATACGGCCCGATTGCCGACTTGGCCTTTCTCGACTGGATTGAGGCCCATATCGACGCCCTGATGGCACGCGAGCCGCACGCGCTGGCGCACGCCGTCAAACGCAGCTGCGAGATCAAGGCCTGGGTCGTGGCGCAGGACGAGCGCGAAGCGGGCCTGCGCGCCATCCTCAACTTTGGTCACACCTTTGGCCACGCGATGGAGGCCGGGCTGGGCTACGGGGAGTGGCTGCATGGCGAGGCTGTGGGCTGCGGCATGGTGATGGCCGCGCATTTGTCGCAGCGCCTGGGGCTGATTGATGCCGCGCTGGTGCAACGCCTCACGACCCTGATTGAAAAGGCCGGGCTCCCCATCAAGGGGCCGCAGTTGTCAGCCACCGACAATGCCGGGCGCTACCTGGAGCTGATGCGCCTGGACAAGAAGGCCGAAGGCGGCGAGATCAGGTTTGTCTTGATCGACGGCCCGGGGAACGCCAGCGTGCGCAGCGCACCGGACGCTCTGGTGCGTGACATCATCAATAAATGCTGCGCCTGAAAAATATTAGAACAGTAGCTACAAAGTCATATTCCACGTGGGCTAGAGCCCAATTTTGTATAAATTTATGACGCTTGCCTGCTACGCCTGCGACCCGGCCCAGTCGCGCGGTCGCCACTACCCCCAAGCCCCCGCGCCGACCCGCAGCGAGTACCAGCGCGACCGCGACCGCATCGTCCACAGCACCGCCTTTCGCCGTCTCGTGTACAAGACACAGGTGTTCGTGAACCACGAAGGCGACCTGTTTCGCACCCGCCTGACGCACTCACTGGAGGTGGCGCAGCTGGGCCGCTCGGTGGCCCGGTCATTGCAGCTCAATGAAGATTTGGTGGAAGCGATTGCGCTGGCGCACGACCTGGGCCACACACCCTTTGGCCACGCCGGGCAAGATGCGCTTAACGACTGCATGCGCACGTTCGGCGGCTTTGAGCACAACCTGCAAAGCCTGCGCGTGGTCGATCACCTCGAAGAACGCTACCCCCAGTTTGATGGCCTGAACCTGAGCTTCGAGACGCGCGAAGGCATCCTCAAGCACTGTTCGCGCAGCCATGCGCAAGCGCTGGCGTTGAAGGAGCCCGGCGGCGTCAGCCAGCGTTTTCTGGATGGCACGCAACCCAGCCTGGAGGCGCAGTTGTGCAACCTGGCCGACGAGATTGCCTACAACGCGCACGACATCGACGACGGTGTGCGCTCTGGCCTGATCACGCTCGAGCAGCTTGAGGACGTGCCTCTGTTTGACGACTTCAGGCGCGAAGCGTTGGCCGAGTACCCGCTTTTGCAGGACGCCGCACAAGGTCGCCGTCTACTGTACGAAGCAACGCGGCGCATGCTCACGGCCCAGGTGTATGACGTGATCAACGCCACCACCGCCGCGCTACGTGCCGCCGCACCGACCAGCGTGGATGCGGTGCGCCAGCTGCCGCCTTTGCTTCAGTTTGGTCCGGCCATGCGGCTCCAATCACAAGCGCTCAAGACATTTTTACTGCATCAGCTTTACCGCCACCCTCAGGTCATGCAGACCATGGACCAGGCGCAGAGAATCGTGCACGAGCTATTCAGCGCCTATCTGGAACAGCCGCAGGAAATGGGTGAAGGCTTCATGGCGCGTGCGCAAGCCGCCCGCGACGCTGTGGACGCCCGAAGTTCCGGTGCCCGCGTGGTGGCCGACTACATTGCCGGCATGACCGACCGTTTTGCCGCGCGCGAGCACGAGCGGCTCACGGGCGTGAAGCTGCTGTGATAATTGGCGCCACAATGCATCGCTCCAGGGAATCAAGGTGAGTTTTCTCAATCAACTTAAATCGCAGGCCAGCGCCTTGCAATCGGCCCACAGCGTGGACCTGGCCCAGCGCGAGGCCAATACCGGACTGACCGAAACGGCCGCCACAACCATTTGGCTCTATGTGGCCGAACTGGCGAAATTGATCGTGGGCCAGGCCAGCCGCTTTGCCACGCAATAAGAGACTGCCATGACCGTGTCGCCACAAATCGCCATTGATGACACCCGCGTCTGGCTGGAGCGCGCCGTGATCGGCCTGAACCTGTGCCCCTTTGCCAAGGGCGTGCATGTCAAGGGGCAGGTGCACTACGCCGTGAGTCCTGCCACCAGCGCCGCAGCGCTGTTGCATGACCTTGACGTTGAGCTCAAAGCGCTGCTGGCCCTGGAGGCATCCGCGCGCGACACAACACTTTTGATCGCCCCGGACTGTCTCGCCGACTTTCTGGACTTCAATGATTTCCTTGCTGAGGCCGACCGGCTGCTCGTTGATCTTGATCTGGACGGTGTCTTGCAGATTGCCCCGCTGCACCCCCTGTTCCAGTTCGCCGGCACTGCCGACGATGACATCACCAACTACACCAACCGCTCACCCTACCCCACGCTGCACCTGCTGCGCGAAGACAGCATTGACCGCGCCGTGGCGGCGTTCCCCAACGCCGAGCGCATCTTTGAAGTGAATATGCAGACGATGGAGCAGCTCGGGGCGGCAGGCTGGGCCGCGCTGGGCGTGGGCCGCTCAGGCAACAAGTCAGCATGAAAACCAAAAACAAAGCGCAAGCACCGGCAGCTCAGGCCAACGACATCCGCCCCGGCCAGTCCCTGGAGTTGCTCAAGGAGCTTCACATCCTGACGGTTGAAGGCAAGCTCAACCAGGACTCGCGGCGCAAGCTCAAGCAGGTTTACCACCTGTTTGGCTTCATCGAGAAGCTGCTGCTGGAGCTGGGCGATCAGCCCGGTGGCATCCTGCTTGCCGACCACGGTGCCGGAAAATCGTATTTGGGCTTCATCCTGTACGACCTGTTTTTCAAGGCGCAAAAAAGCGGGCACATCTACGGCATCGAAACTCGCGCGGAACTGGTGCAAAAGTCGCGCGAACTCGCCAGCCGGCTCGGCTTTGACCGCATGTCCTTCCTGAATTTGAGCGTGGCCGAGTCAGCGCAGTCGCAGCAGTTGCCCCAGCGCATCGACGTGGTCACCGCCTTGCACGCCTGTGACACCGCCACCGACGACGCCATTGCCTTTGGCCTGCAAAAGCACGCGCGCTTCATGGTGCTGGTGCCGTGCTGCCAGGCCGAGATTGCGCGCGTCCTGAACCAGCACAAGGCTTTGTCGCTGGCTCGCACACCGCTGGCCGAGTTGTGGCGCCACCCGCTGCACACGCGCGAACTGGGCAGCCAACTCACCAATGTACTGCGCTGCCTGTACCTGGAGGCCTGCGGCTACCAGGTGACGGTGACCGAACTGGTGGGCTGGGAACACAGCATGAAGAATGAGCTGATCCTGGCGCGCTACACGGGGCAGAAGAAACGCGCGGCGTTTGAGCGGCTGCAGGCCATTTTGAAAGAATTCGGCTTGGACCAGTTGAACGAAACGCGCTTCAAGCTCTCAGATCAGCTTTAACCAAAAGGGGAAATGATGAAAGTTCTATGGACCTTGGGTCTTCTTGCTGTGCTCGGCGGCTGCGCCACCAGCAGTCCGGATGTCATTCAGCGTGGTGACGCCCAGCGCATGTCCGAGGTGATCGACGCCACGGTGTTGAGCGTTCGCCCGGTCACGGTCGATGGCAGTCAGTCGGGCGTGGGCGCTACCGCGGGCGGCGTGGTCGGCGGCATCGCGGGCTCCAGCGTGGGCGGGCGGCGTGAAAGTGCCATCGTTGGCGTTCTGGGCGCGGTCGTCGGCGCGGTGGCCGGCAATGCGATCGAGCGCATGGGCACGCAAGAAGAAGCGGTCGAAATCCTGGTGCAACTCAGGAATGGCAGCCGCCGTGCCATTGTGCAAGCCAAAGGCAACCAGAGCTTGCTGCCCGGCGATTCAGTCGTTCTGGTCACCACCGGCGGCAAGGTGCGCGTGGTCCGGGCGCTCAGATAGGCACAGCCGACGCGGCGGGTTTTGAACTAAAATTTATGCTTTTTTGGCCTCTAGCCCGCGTCGAATATGCTTGTAGTGCTATATATTTAGAGAGCAGTTGCAGGGCATTCCCAATGGTGTTGATTTAACGCATTCGATGTAGACCCATGGCCCGCCTGCCCCGACTCACCCTGCCCGGCTACCCGCACCACATCATTCAGCGCGGCAACAACCGGCAGGCGATTTTTGCGAGCACTGCGGACTACCAAACCATGCTCGACCTGCTGCAGGAGAACGCGAAAAAGTTCGATGTGGACGTGCACGCCTATGTGCTGATGAGCAACCACTTTCATTTGCTGGCCACGCCCCACACGTTGGACGGCCTGCCACAGATGATGCAGGCGGTGGGTCGGCGCTATGTGCGCTATTTCAATGACAGTCAGCACCGCAGTGGCACGCTGTGGGAAGGCCGCTACAAATCCACGCTGATCCAGACCGATCGCTACTTGCTGGCATGCATGGTCTACATTGACCTCAATCCGGTGCGCGCCGGACTCGTGGCGCAGGGGCGTGACTATCCGTGGTCCGGCCATGGCCATTACACCGGCCTGCGCAGCGACAAGCTGATCACCCCGCATCCACTGATCTGGGAACTGGGCAACACGCCATTCGCGCGCGAAGCCGCTTACGCCGAATTGGTGCAAAGCGGTCTCAGCGCGGTGCAGCAGACGGCTTTGACCGATGCGACGCTGCGTGGTTGGGCGCTGGGCGACCCTGACTTTGTGGCTGATTTGCAAAAAAGAACGCAACGCCGGGTGAACCAGATCAGCGCCGGACGGCCTGTTTCTGCTCCAAAAATTTCAAAAAATTTATAACAAATAGGGCTATAGCCCTCGCCTAATAATCCTTAGCAGCTATTATTTTAATATGTCCCCAATTATTTGTTGAGTGGAAGTTTAGGTAATTAATTGGAATCTGACCCCAATTGTTTTGCTTGGCACTGTTGTTGCTGTACGGTATTCTTCGCCACTCTCACAATTTATAGGAGCGCGCCATGACCACGGCTGCCGAAATCAAACATCTTCAGGAACACGGTTTGTATTCTTCCACCCAGGAGCACGACGCGTGCGGGGTGGGTTTTGTGGCGCACATCAAGGGCGTGAAGTCGCACGACATTGTTCTCAACGCCCTGAAAATTCTGGAGAACCTGGACCACCGGGGCGCTGTTGGCGCCGACAAGCTGATGGGCGACGGCGCCGGCATATTGATTCAATTACCGGACGCGCTCTACCGCGAAGAAATGGCGGCGCAAGGCGTCACCCTACCCCCGTTTGGCGAGTACGGCGTGGGCATGGTCTTCTTGCCCAAAGAGCACGCCAGCCGCCTGGCCTGCCAGGAAGAGCTGGAGCGCGCCATCAAGGCCGAGGGCCAGGTGCTGCTGGGCTGGCGCGACGTGCCTGTCAACCGCGACATGCCAATGTCACCCAATGTGCGCCTGAAAGAGCCGATTCTCAAGCAACTCTTCATTGGCCGCGGCAACGACGTGATCGTGCAGGATGCGCTGGAGCGCAAGCTCTACGTGATCCGCAAGACTGCCAGCGCCGCCATCCAGAACCTGCAGCTCAAGCACAGCAAAGAGTATTACGTGCCCAGCATGTCGAGCCGCACGGTCATTTACAAGGGCCTGCTGCTGGCCGATCAGGTCAGTACCTACTTTCTGGATTTGCAAGATGAGCGCTGCGTCTCGGCGCTGGGCCTGGTGCACCAGCGCTTTTCCACCAACACCTTCCCCGAGTGGCCGCTGGCGCACCCGTACCGCTATGTCGCGCACAACGGCGAGATCAACACCGTCAAGGGCAACTACAACTGGATGAAGGCGCGCGAAGGCGTGATGAGCTCCCCGGTGCTGGGCGCCGACCTGCAAAAGCTCTACCCGATCAGCTTTCCCGACCAGTCCGACACCGCCACCTTTGACAACTGCCTGGAACTGCTGACCATGGCCGGCTACCCGCTGGCCCAAGCGGTGATGATGATGATCCCGGAGCCGTGGGAGCAGCACGCCACCATGGAGGCTCGGCGCCGCGCGTTCTATGAATACCACGCCGCCATGATGGAGCCGTGGGACGGTCCGGCCAGCATCGTGTTCACCGACGGTCGCCAGATTGGCGCCACTCTGGACCGCAACGGCCTGCGCCCCTCGCGCTACTGCATCACCGATGACGACCTGGTCATCATGGCGTCGGAGTCCGGCGTGCTGCCGGTACCGGAAAACAAGATCGTGCGCAAATGGCGGCTGCAGCCCGGCAAGATGTTCCTGATTGACCTGGAACAGGGCCGCATGATCGACGACGAAGAGCTCAAGGCCAACCTGGCCAACAGCAAACCGTATCAGCAGTGGATCGAGAACCTGCGCATCCGCCTGGACGATGTGGTCGGTGGCAGCGAGCCCGCCTCCGCCTCTGAAGTCGAGGTCAGTTTGCTGGACCGCCAGCAAGCCTTTGGTTTTACACAAGAAGACATCAAGTTCCTGCTGGCCCCGATGGCCGGCAACGGTGAAGAAGCCACCGGTTCGATGGGCAACGACAGCCCGCTGGCGGTACTCTCCGACAAGAACAAGCCGCTTTACAACTACTTCAAGCAGTTGTTTGCCCAGGTGACAAACCCGCCGATCGACCCGATCCGAGAGGCGATCGTGATGAGCCTGGTGTCCTTCGTCGGCCCCAAGCCGAACCTACTCGACATCAACCAGGTCAACCCGCCGATGCGCCTGGAGATAAACCAGCCGGTGCTGGACTTTGCCGACATGGCCAAGCTGCGCGACATCGAAAAGTACACGCGCGGCAAATTCCGCAGCCACACCCTGGACATCACCTACCCGCTGGCCTGGGGCCATGAGGGCGTGGAAGCGCAATTGGCCTCCTTGTGCGCCCAAGCGGTCGATGCCATCAAGAGCGGCAACAACATCCTGATCATCAGCGACCGGGGCATCAGCGCCACGCAAGTCGCCATCCCCGCGCTGCTGGCGCTGTCTGCGGTGCACCAGCACCTGGTGCGCGCCGGGCTGCGCACCACCGCCGGGCTGGTGGTCGAGACCGGGACCGCGCGCGAAGTGCATCACTTTGGCGTGCTCGCCGGCTATGGCGCCGAGGCCGTGCACCCCTACCTGGCGATGGAAACCCTGGCCGATATTTGCAAGGACCTGCCCGGTGAGCTCAGCGCCGAGAAAGCCATCTACAACTACGTCAAGGCGGTCGGCAAGGGCCTGTCCAAGATCATGTCCAAGATGGGCGTCTCCACCTACATGAGCTACTGCGGCGCGCAGTTGTTCGAGGCCATTGGCCTGTCCAGCAAGGTCGTGGTCAAGTACTTCACCGGCACGCCAAGCCGCGTCGAAGGCATCAGCGTGTTCGACATTGCAGAAGAAACCATCCGCATGCACAAGGCGGCTTTTGGCGCGGACCCGGTGCTGACCCGCATGTTGGACGCTGGCGGCGAATACGCCTGGCGCACCCGTGGCGAAGAGCACATGTGGACGCCCGACGCCATTGCCAAGCTGCAGCACAGCACCCGCGCCAACAACTGGAACACCTACAAGGAATACGCGCAGATCGTCAACGACCAAAGCAAACGCCACATGACGCTGCGCGGTTTGTTTGAATTCAAGATTGACCCCGTCAAAGCCATTCCCGTGGAACAAGTGGAGTCGGCCAAGGAGATTGTCAAACGCTTTGTCACCGGCGCCATGTCGCTCGGATCGATCTCCACCGAAGCGCACGCCACGCTGGCCGTGGCCATGAACCGCATCGGCGGCAAGAGCAACACCGGCGAAGGCGGCGAAGACCCGGCGCGTTACCGCAACGAGCTCAAAGGCATCCCCATCAAGCTCGGCGACACGCTCAAGAGCGTGATTGGCGCCGACGTCGTGGAGGTCGATTTGCCCTTGCAGGACGGCGACTCCTTGCGCTCGCGCATCAAGCAGGTGGCCTCGGGCCGCTTTGGCGTCACGGCCGAATACCTCAGCAGCGCCGATCAGATCCAGATCAAGATGGCGCAAGGGGCCAAGCCGGGTGAAGGCGGGCAGTTGCCCGGCGCCAAGGTGTCGGACTACATTGGCCGCCTGCGCCATTCCGTGCCCGGCGTGGGTTTGATTTCACCGCCGCCGCACCACGACATTTATTCGATTGAAGACCTGGCGCAACTGATTCACGACCTGAAAAACGTCGCGCCGCACGCCAGCATCAGCGTCAAGCTGGTCAGTGAAATCGGCGTTGGCACCATCGCCGCAGGCGTTGCCAAGTGCAAGGCCGACCATGTGGTGATCGCCGGCCACGACGGCGGCACCGGCGCCTCGCCCTGGTCGTCCATCAAACACGCGGGCAGCCCCTGGGAAATCGGCCTGGCCGAAACCCAGCAAACGCTGGTGCTGAACCGCTTGCGCTCGCGCATCCGGGTGCAGACCGACGGCCAGATCAAGACCGGCCGCGACGTTGCCATTGGTGCGCTTTTGGGCGCTGACGAGTTCGGTTTTGCGACCGCGCCACTGGTGGTCGAGGGCTGCATCATGATGCGCAAATGCCACCTCAATACCTGCCCGGTTGGCGTCGCCACCCAAGACCCGGTACTGCGCCAGAAGTTTTCCGGTAAGCCCGAGCATGTGGTGAACTACTTTTTCTTCATTGCCGAAGAAGTTCGCCACATCATGGCGCAGCTGGGCATTGCCAAGTTTGACGACCTGATCGGCCGCTCGGACCTGCTTGACATGCGCGCTGGCATTGAGCACTGGAAAGCCAGCGGCCTGGACTTCAGCCGTTTGTTTGCACAGCCCAATGCACCGGTCGACGTGCCGCGCTTCCAGACCGAGATGCAAGAGCACGGCCTGGAAAAATCGCTCGACAACATCCTGATCGCCAAGAGCCGTGCCGCCATCGACAAGGGCGAAAAGGTGCAGTTCATGGAAATGGCACGCAACGTGAATCGCTCGGTCGGCGCCATGCTGTCCGGCGCGGTGACGCAGGTCCACCCCGAGGGTCTACCCGACAACACCATCCGCATCCAGCTGGAAGGCACCGGCGGTCAGTCCTTTGGCGCCTTCCTGGCGCGCGGCATCACCCTCTACCTGATTGGCGATGCCAATGACTACACCGGCAAGGGCCTCTCGGGCGGCCGGATTGTGGTGCGCCCCAGCATCGAGTTTCGGGGCGATGCGATCAAGAACACCATCGTCGGCAACACCGTGATGTATGGCGCCACCAGCGGCGAAGCGTTCTTTGCGGGCGTGGCCGGCGAGCGTTTTGCCGTGCGCCTGTCGGGTGCAACCACCGTGGTCGAAGGCACCGGTGACCATGGCTGCGAGTACATGACCGGCGGCACCGTGGCGGTGCTGGGCAGCACCGGGCGCAATTTTGCCGCCGGCATGAGCGGCGGCATTGCCTATGTCTACGACGAGGACGGCAAATTCGCCAAGCGCTGCAACACGGACATGGTGTCCTTGACCCGGGTATTGACCGCGGCGGAGCAAAAAGAAACGGTGGAGATGAGCCTTTGGCACGGCGGCCAGAGCGACGAGGCGCAACTGAAAAAGCTGCTGGAAGAGCACAACCGCTGGACCGGCAGCAAGCGCGCGCGCGAGTTGCTGGACAACTGGGATGTCGCCCGGCTCAAGTTCGTCAAGGTGTTCCCGAACGAATACAAACGCGCGCTCGCCAAGATTTATGCACAAAAAGAGGCTATAGCCCTCACCAGTCGTGCGAAAGCAGCTACTAAAAAAGAAGTAGCCCCTGCCAAATAAGGAAAAGAATCATGGGAAAAATCACGGGTTTCATGGAGTTTGAGCGCATTGAAGAAGGCTACAAGCCAGCGCCAGAGCGTTTGAAGAATTACAAAGAGTTTGTGATCGGCCTGAACGACGCGCAAGCCAAGCAGCAGGCCGCGCGTTGCATGGACTGCGGCACGCCGTTTTGCACCAGCGGTTGCCCGGTGAACAACATCATTCCGGATTTCAACGACCTGGTGCACCGGGGCGACTGGAAAAACGCGATTGACGTGCTGCACAGCACCAACAACTTCCCCGAGTTCACCGGGCGCATCTGCCCGGCCCCGTGCGAAGCGGCCTGCGTGCTCAACGTGAATGACGACGCCGTCGGCATCAAGTCGATTGAGCACGCCATCATCGACCGCGCCTGGTCCGAAGGCTGGGTGCAGCCGCAGCTGTCAACCCACAAGACTGGCAAAAAAGTGGCGGTGGTGGGCTCAGGCCCGGCCGGCATGGCGGCGGCGCAACAATTGGCCCGGGTCGGTCACGACGTGACCCTGTTCGAGAAGAACGACCGCGTCGGCGGCTTGCTGCGTTACGGGATTCCTGACTTCAAGCTGGAAAAGTCGCACATTGACCGGCGCGTGCAGCAACTGCAAAAAGAGGGCGTGACCATCCGCACCGGGGTGCTGATCGGCGAACTACCCAAGGAATCCAAGGTCACCAACTGGGCCAAGGAAACGATTTCTGCGCAGCAACTGCAACAGGATTTTGACGCTGTATTGCTGGCCGGCGGCGCCGAGCAGTCGCGCGACCTGCCGGTACCGGGGCGCGACCTGGACGGCATTTACTTCGCGATGGAATTTTTGCCGCAGCAAAACAAGGTCAACGCCGGTGACAAAGTCAAAGGTCAGCTGCGCGCCACCGACAAACACGTGATCGTGATTGGTGGCGGCGACACCGGCTCTGACTGTGTGGGCACCAGCAACCGCCACGGCGCCGCCAGCGTGACCCAGTTCGAAGTCATGCCGCAACCGCCGCTGCAGGAGAACCGGCCGCTGACCTGGCCCAACTGGCCGATGAAGCTGCGCACCAGCTCCAGCCATGAAGAAGGCTGCACGCGCGAGTTCGCCATCTCGACCCAGGAATTCATCGGCGAAAAAGGCAAGCTCACCGGCCTCAAAACCGTTCACATCGAGTTCAAGAACGGCAAGATGGTGGAAATCCCCGGCACCGAGAAGACCTACCCGGCCGATCTGGTGCTGCTGGCCATGGGCTTTGTGAACCCGGTCGACACGGTTCTGACGTCTTTTGGCGTCAACAAGGACGCGCGCGGCAACGCCAAGGCCAGTTCTGAGGCCACCGGCGGCTACGCCACCAACGTCGCCAAGGTGTTTGCGGCCGGTGACATCCGGCGTGGCCAGAGTCTGGTGGTGTGGGCGATCCGTGAAGGCCGCCAGGCGGCTCGCGCCGTCGATGAGTTCCTGATGGAATCAAGCGACCTGCCGCGCTAAGAGATGCAGCCCCCACGCTTGTCGCTGCGCGTACTACGCTGCCCCCCGGGGGGTCCCAGGCCGAGCTTGGGGCGGCCCGGCGCCAGCCTGAGTATTGCCAATCCCTTATGATGCAGGGGCCGGGCAACACCCGGCCTTGTTAATTTGAGAACTTGCGGGACAGGCCGTAGTGACGCGATGCGAACAAGCTCTGTCCCCAACTAAATAGTTGTCCCCCCCACTTCATCGATGGCCCCCACATCCGACTCTCTTGTTGAACTGCGCAATCTCACCTTTGGCTATGGTGAGCAGGTGGTGCTGGACGGCATTTCGCTGTCCATTCCGCGTGGCAAGGTGACGGCGCTGATGGGCGCCTCGGGCGGCGGGAAAACGACCATTCTGCGGCTGATTGGCGGCCAGAACCGGGCCCAGTCTGGCGAGATGCTGTTTGACGGGCAAGATGTCACGCCAATGAACCAGACCCAGCTCTACGCGGCACGCCGGCGCATGGGCATGCTGTTTCAGTTTGGCGCCTTGTTTGCGGACTTGTCGGTGTTTGAGAACGTGGCCTTCCCCTTACGCGAACACACGGACCTGTCTGACGCCCTGATTCGCCACATCGTGCTGATGAAACTCAACGCGGTGGGCTTGCGCGGCGCGCGCGATTTGATGCCCAGCGATCTCTCGGGCGGCATGGCACGGCGCATTGCGCTGGCCCGCGCCATCGCGCTCGACCCTGAACTGGTGATGTACGACGAGCCTTTTTCCGGCCTGGACCCGATTTCATTGGCGATTGCAGCACGCCTGATCCGCCAGCTCAATGACTCCATGGGCTTGACCAGCGTTTTTGTATCGCACGAGCTGGAGCAGACCTTTGCCATCTCGGACCACGTCATCATTCTGGCCAACGGCAAGATTGCTGCTCAGGGCACACCCGAACAAGTGCGCCAAAGCACTGATCCGCTGGTGTACCAGTATGTCAACGCGCTGACAGATGGCCCGGTGCGCTTCCATTACCCGGGTCCATCGATTGAAGAAGATTTCAGTGCGGGAGCTACGCTATGAGTTGGTACAAACCGGCTGATGTCGGCTTTGCCGTGCGTCGCCAGCTGGCCGATCTGGGCCTGGGCGCGCGCCTGTTCATGCGTCTGTTGGGCACCTTTGGGCCAAGCTTCAAGCGTTTTGGCCTGATCCGCGACCAGATTCACTTCCTGGGTAACTACTCGCTGGCCATCATTGCCGTGTCGGGGTTGTTTGTGGGTTTTGTGTTTGGCCTGCAGGGCTACTACACGCTGCAGCGCTACGGCTCCTCCTCGGCGCTGGGTCTGCTGGTCACGCTCACGCTAGTGCGCGAACTCGGCCCGGTGGTTACCGCCCTCTTGTTTGCCGGGCGCGCCGGCACCTCGCTCACCGCCGAGATTGGCCTCATGAAAGCCGGCGAGCAAATTGCGGTCATGGAAATGATGGCGGTCGACCCGGTGCAACGCATTCTGGCGCCGCGGTTCTGGGCCGGCGTCATCACCATGCCTTTGTTGGCCGCTGTGTTCAGCGCCACCGGCATCATCGGTGGCTGGGCTGTGGGGGTGTTGATGATTGGGGTTGACGGCGGTTCGTTCTGGAGCCAGATTCAGGGGGGCGTGGACGTTTGGAAGGATGTCGGAAACGGCATCGTCAAGAGCATCGTGTTCGGCTTTACCGTGACCTTTATCGCGCTGCTGCAAGGTTTCCAGGCGCAAGCCACCCCCGAAGGCGTGGCCAGTGCCACCACCCGCACCGTGGTGGTCGCATCACTGGCCGTATTGGGCCTTGATTTCATCCTGACCGCCATGATGTTCACGATATGAAGATCCAAGCAATGATCCGGTTTTATCTGCAATTAACCAAGAAGATGATGTATGCAACGCTCCAAAAATGACATCTGGGTGGGTCTGTTTGTGCTGATTGGCGCGGTGGCGATCCTGTTTCTGGCTTTGCAGGCCGCCAACCTGTTGACCCTGAGTTTTCAAAAGACCTACCAGGTCAGCGCCAAATTTGACAATATTGGCGGGCTCAAGCCCAAAGCAGCGATCCGCAGTGCCGGCGTGGTGGTGGGCCGGGTCGAAAAGATTGTGTTCGATGACCAGTCGTTCCAGGCCCGCGTCACGCTGGCACTGGAAAAGCAGTACACATTCCCCAAAGACAGTTCCCTGAAAATCCTCACCAGCGGCTTACTCGGTGAGCAGTACTTGGGGCTGGAGCCCGGTGCCGAAGAAAAGACTTTGGCCGCCGGTGACACCATCTCCAGCACCCAGTCGGCAGTGGTACTGGAAAATCTGATCAGTCAGTTCTTATTCAGCAAGGCCGCTGATGGCAGCACACCGGCTGCTATCGGGGGTCAATAAATGGCCGGGAGTCATTACATGTATCAAACAAATTTTCTGCCAATGCGCAGCGCGTCGCGGGCTGGGCTGGCACTGGTTGCAGCAGCCTTGGTCGGCTGTGCCAGTGCCCCCGCAGCCCATCCAGGCGATCCGCTGGAGTCCTTCAATCGCGGGGTCTACCAGTTCAACGATGCCGTTGATGGCGCCGTCGTCAAGCCGGTGGCTACGGCCTATCAAGAGGTGATTCCTGCGCCGGTGCGCCGGGGTGTGCGCAACTTTTTTTCAAACTTGCAGGATCTCTGGTCAAGCGTGAACAACGCCTTGCAGTTCAAAGGCGAACAAGCAGGCAATAGCCTGGCCCGCTTTGGCGTCAACACTTTCATCGGCCTGGGCGGCGTTCTGGATGTAGCCTCCGAGCTGAAGATTGAGCGCCACACCAAGGATTTTGGCCATACCCTGGGCTATTGGGGCGTCGCACCCGGTCCGTATCTGGTGCTGCCCCTGCTGGGCTCGTCCACATTGCGCGACACGCTGGCGATGCCGGTGGATGCGCAGGGCAACCTGGTCTCTGGCATTGAGCACATTCCAACCCGCAACAGCTTCACCGCGTTGCGGCTGATCGACACACGTGCCTCCTTGCTGGGTGCCTCTGCCATGCTGGAAGAGGCGGCGCTGGACAAGTACAGCTTTACCCGAGACTCTTATCTACAGCGTCGGCGCAGCGGCATTTACGATGGCAACCCGCCTGACGATGGCCAGGTGGAAAAGTCGCCTGTGAAACAAGATTTCTCGGATGCCCGCGACCGCACCCGGGCCTGGGTTAAAACATTAAAAGAATCCGGCACGGCCGGTGATGAGAAGGAAAAACCATGAAACGACGTTCATTCAACCATTTTCTCACGGCGCTGATTTTGAGCAGCTTGGGTGTGCTTGCTATGCCCGCCAGCGCCGCCGACGAAGCCCCGGATGCGTTTATCGAGCGCTTGTCGACCGAGGTTCTGAACGGCATCAAGGCCGACAAAGCCATTCAAAGCGGCGAGGTCTCACGGATCATCGACCTGGTGGACAAGCTGGTCATGCCCAACGTTGATTTCAAGCGCATGACAGCCTCGGCCGTGGGCCCCAAGTGGCGCCAGGCCACGCCAACGCAACAGCAGCGTTTGCAAGAAGAATTCAAAATCTTGTTGGTGCGCACCTATGCCGGCGCCTTGTCCCAAGTCAATACCGTAACTTTCAATGTCAAGCCCATGCGCTCCCGGCCCGGCGACAAAGAAGTCGTGGTCCGCACCGAAATCCAGGGCCGCGGCGACCCAATTCAACTCGATTACCGACTGGAAAAGACATCCGGCGTCGGCTCTGGCTGGAAAATCTACAACCTCAATGTTCTGGGCGTGTGGCTGGTCGACACCTACCGCAGCCAGTTTGCGCAGGAAATCAATGCCAAAGGCATTGACGGCCTGATTGCCACGCTGAGCGAGCGCAACAAGGCCAACGCCAAGAAGGGATGACCGTGTTGGCCTTGCCCCAGGAGTTGACCCAGCCCCAAGCCAATGCATGCCTGCGCGCACTGATGCAGGACCTGGCTTCGCTGCCGGGCGCTGAGGCGGCGGTTGATGCCAGTGCCTTGAGCCACTTTGACTCCTCTGCGCTGGCGGTGTTGCTGGAGTTTCGGCGTGCCGCAATGGCGCAAGGCAAGCGTTTCTCAACCCAGAGTCTGCCCCAGCGGCTGGCTGATCTGGCCACGCTTTATGGCGTGATCGAGTTGCTGGCGGCTGCGCCTGTGAGCGCGCCCGCCCCGCTAAACTAACGGCCTCTCATGCCCGCCATCTCCTTTCAGTCAGTATCCAAAGCCTACCCTGCTCCGCGCGGACCCCAAGGCAGTACTTTTCTGGCGCTCGACCGCGTCAGCCTGGATGTCGAAGAGGGTGAGTTTTTTGGCCTGCTGGGCCCCAACGGCGCGGGCAAGACCACCCTGATCAGCATTCTGGCCGGCTTGAGCCGCGCCACCGCTGGCCGCGTCACGGTGCTGGGGCACGATGTGCACCTCGATTACGCCCAGGCGCGGCGCAAGCTCGGCGTGGTGCCACAAGAACTGGTGTTTGATCCGTTCTTCAATGTGCGCGAAGCCTTGCGTTTCCAGTCCGGGTACTTTGGCATCAAGCACAACGATGCCTGGATTGATGAGCTGCTGGACAGCCTGGGCCTGGCCGACAAGGCCAACGCTAATATGCGCGAACTCTCGGGCGGCATGAAGCGCCGGGTGCTGGTCGCGCAAGCACTGGTGCACAAGCCACCCGTGATCGTGCTGGACGAGCCGACCGCAGGCGTGGACGTCGAGTTGCGCCAGACCCTGTGGCATTTCATCAGCAAGCTGAACAAACAGGGGCATACCGTCCTGTTGACCACACACTACCTGGAAGAGGCCGAAGCCTTGTGTGGCCGCATCGCCATGCTGAAATCCGGTCACGTCGTGGCGCTCGACAGCACCAGCGCGCTGCTCAAGTCCGGCACCAGCAACCTGTTGCGCTTCAAGATTGATGGCGAGCTGCCCGAAGCACTGGCATTACAAGCCCGCGTGACCGGGCGCGTGGTGCAGTTCCCGGCGCAGGACGCGCAGGCCATTGAGCGCTACCTTGCGGCTGTGCGTGAAGCCGGTTTGAGCGCGCAGGACGTGGAAATTCGCCGGGCAGATCTTGAAGACGTTTTTTTGGCAGTGATGGCCGCCCATGGCGACGAGGCCAGCAGCCCGGGTTCCGTCGCCAGCCTCCAAGCCAAGGGGGCACTGGCAACATGATCCTGGATTCCTCAGTTGGACGCGCCCGAGTGGGCTGCTGGCGGCGTGACCGGGTAGGCGCGACAACGCTGCAGGCTCATGCCTGCGAGGCGGAGCAACACCCCCGGGCGCGCGGCCAGTGGCTCAATCGGGTGCGTAGCGCTCTCACCCAAAAGGCGAGGCGCGTCGAAGCTGAAAAAGTCAATGGCCATATGGAGTTAGTAAAGAAATCAAGCGGTCAACTGAGGAATCCAGGATGATTGGCTGGAAGATGCTTTTTTACAAGGAAGTGTCGCGTTTCTGGCGCGTCGCGTTTCAGACCGTGGCCGGTCCGGTATTGACCGCCATGCTTTACCTGTTGATCTTTGGCCACGCGCTCGAATCGCATGTCAAGGTCTACGACACCATCAAGTACACCGCCTTTCTGGTGCCCGGTCTCGCGATGATGAGCCTGCTGCAAAACGCCTTTGCCAACAGCTCGTCGTCCCTGATCATGAGCAAGGTGATGGGGAATCTGGTGTTTTTGTTGCTCACGCCCTTGTCCTACCTGAACTGGTATGTGGCCTACGTCGGCGCGGCGGTCGTGCGCGGTCTGGTGGTGGGCGCCGGGGTTTTTGCTGTCTCGGCCTTTTTTACCGATCTGTATTTTGTGGCGCCATTGTGGCTGCTCACCTTTGCGGTGCTGGGCGCAGCGCTGATGGGCACATTGGGGCTGATCGCCGGTTTGTGGGCCGACAAGTTTGACCAATTGGCGGCGTTTCAGAATTTTGTGGTCATGCCCATGACGTTTTTGAGCGGCGTTTTTTACTCCATTCATTCCTTGCCGCCGTTCTGGCAAACCGTGAGCCACCTCAATCCATTTTTCTACATGATTGACGGCTTTCGCTACGGCTGCTTTGGCATCAGCGATGTGTCGCCCTGGCTGAGCCTTGGCGTGGTCGCTCTGGCGCTGGCGCTGGTGAGCACGGTGGCTTTGCTGCTGCTGCGCTCGGGCTACAAACTTCGAACCTGACTTTTACATTGAGAGGTGTTGACATGACTGCCGACGAAATCAAAAACATCATTGCCGCCAACCTGAAGTGCGAGCACATCGAACTCACGGGCGACGGCCACCACTGGTACACCACCATTGTGTCACCCGAATTTGAAGGCCTGCGTGCCATCAAGCGGCACCAACGGGTCTACGCGACGCTGGGTGAGAAAATTCACAACAACGAGGTGCACGCCTTGTCGATCAAGGCCTTCACGCCCGCCGAATGGGCGGCATCACCTCAATAAGTGCTGCGCCCTGACTGGCGCTAGCAGCGCGTGCCTTTTCATCTTTACGAACTGATTCCATGGATAAATTACTGATTCGCGGTGGCCGGCAACTGAACGGAGAGGTGCTGATTTCAGGTGCCAAAAACGCCACCCTGCCCGAGCTGTGCGCCTGCCTGCTCACCGCTGAGCCGGTGACGCTGAGCAACGTGCCGGCTCTGCAGGACGTGGCCACAATGCTCAAGCTGATCCGCAACATGGGGGTGACAGCCGACTGCAGTCTTGAGGGCACGGTCACGGTCAATGCAGACGCCTTAAGCTCACCTGAGGCGCCTTACGAGTTGGTCAAGACCATGCGCGCGTCTGTATTGGCGCTGGGCCCGTTGCTGGCGCGCTTTGGCGAGGCCACCGTCTCCTTGCCGGGCGGTTGTGCCATTGGCTCGCGCCCGGTGGACCAGCACATCAAGGGCTTGATGGCGATGGGCGCCGAGATTGTGGTCGAGCATGGCTACATGATCGCCAGACTGCCAAAAGGCTGGACGCGCTTGAAAGGTGCGCGCATTGCCACCGACATGGTCACGGTCACCGGCACCGAAAATTTGATGATGGCCGCCACCCTGGCCGAGGGCGTCACCATCCTGGAGAACGCCGCACAAGAGCCTGAAATTGCCGATCTGGCCGAGATGCTGATCAAAATGGGGGCCAACATTGAAGGCCACGGCAGCAGCCGCATCCGCATTAAAGGTGTCGAATCGCTGCACGGTTGCAGCCATCAGGTCGTGGCGGATCGAATTGAAGCGGGCACGTTCATGTGCGCGGTAGCGGCCACGGGTGGCGACGTGCTGCTGAAAGCGGCTCGCATTGATCACCTGGAGGCCGTGGTCGAAAAGCTGCGCGATGCAGGCGCCACTGTGAAGAAGGTAGAAGGCGGCATTCGCATTGCGTCACACGGCCGTCTCAAGAGCCAGAGCTTTCGCACCAGCGAGTACCCCGGCTTTCCCACCGACATGCAGGCGCAATTCATGGCGCTCAACTGCATCTCGGTCGGTACGGCCGTGGTGACCGAGACCATTTTTGAAAACCGCTTCATGCACGTCAATGAGATGACTCGACTGGGCGCCAATATCCAAATCGACGGCAAGGTGGCGGTGGTCGAAGGCGTGGAGAAACTCTCCGGCGCCACCGTCATGGCAACCGACCTGCGCGCTTCGGCCAGTCTGGTCATCGCGGGCCTGGTGGCTGACGGCGAGACGGTGGTGGAACGCATCTACCACCTGGACCGCGGCTACGACCAGATGGAAACCAAGCTGCGCGGTCTGGGCGCCGATATTGAGCGCGTGAAATGATTTGCCGGCGCTTTCGCCTTTTTAGAACATATTTTATTTGATAGCGCTAGGCGCTGATTGCATAAGGGCTAGAGACCAGAATGATCACTATTGCATTGTCCAAAGGTCGCATCTTTGAGGAAACCATCCCGCTGCTCAAAGCTGCAGGCATCGAGGTGCTGGAAGACCCGGAAAAATCGCGCAAGCTGATCCTGAGCACCAACCAGAGTGATGTGCGCGTGCTGGTGGTGCGCGCCACCGACGTGCCGACCTACGTGCAGTATGGCGGCGCCGATCTGGGCATCACCGGCAAAGACACGCTGCTCGAACATGGCAGCGAGGGTTTGTACCAGCCGCTGGATCTGCAAATTGCCAAGTGCCGCATCAGCGTGGCAGTGCGCGCCGATTTTGACTACGCCTCGGCGGTCAGACAGGGCTCGCGCTTGCGGGTGGCGACCAAGTATGTGGCCATCTCGCGCGAATTCTTTGCCACTAAGGGCGTGCACGTGGACTTGATCAAGCTGTACGGCAGCATGGAGTTGGCGCCGCTGGTGGGTTTGTCGGACGCGATTGTGGACCTGGTCTCCACCGGCAACACGCTCAAGGCCAACCATTTGGTGGAAGTCGAGCACATCATGGACATCAGTTCACGCCTGGTGGTGAACCAGGCCGCCCTCAAACTCAAGCAGGCCCCGATTCGCAGAATCATTGATGCTTTTGCCTCTGCGATTTCCCCTGAATCTCTTTGAGAACGCTATGACACTTGCAGCGACCCCCGCCCGTCTGTCAACCGCCAGCAGCAGCTTTGATGCTGATTTCAAAGCGCGACTGCATTGGTCGGCGGCGGCCGATGCGGCGATTGAGCAGCGCGTGGCCGACATCCTGGCAGACGTGCAGAAGCGCGGCGACGCGGCGGTGCTGGAGTACACCGCCCGCTTTGACGCTCTGAGCGCGAGCACCATGACCGATTTGGAGCTGACGCAGGCTGAACTTAAGGCCGCTTTCGACGCCATTCCCGCAGACCAGCGCGACGCCCTGCAAGCGGCTTGCGCCCGCGTGCGCAGCTACCACGAAGCGCAAAGACAAGCCTGCGGCAAGAGTTGGAGCTACGTTGACGCCGACGGCACGCTCTTAGGCCAAAAGGTCACGCCGCTGGACCGCGTCGGCATCTATGTACCCGGCGGTAAAGCGGCCTATCCATCGAGCGTGCTGATGAACGCCATTCCGGCGCACGTGGCGGGTGTGGGCGAGATCATCATGGTGGTGCCCACGCCCAAAGGCGAGAAAAACGCGCTGGTGCTAGCCGCTGCCTATGTGGCCGGCGTGACCCGTGCGTTCACGGTCGGTGGCGCCCAAGCGGTGGCGGCGCTGGCCTACGGCACGCAGACTATTCCCCCGGTCGACAAAATCACCGGCCCCGGAAACGCCTATGTGGCGGCCGCCAAACGGCGCGTCTTTGGCACCGTCGGTATCGACATGATTGCCGGCCCCAGCGAGATTTTGGTGTTGGCTGACGGCAGCACACCTGCGGACTGGGTGGCGATGGATCTGTTTAGCCAGGCCGAACACGACGAGCTGGCGCAGAGCATTTTGCTGTGCCCCGACCTGGCTTATATCGATCTGGTGCAACAGAGCATCGACCGTCTGCTGCCCGGCATGCCACGGCGCGAGATCATCGCCAAGTCACTGAGCGACCGCGGCGCCCTGATCCATACCCGGAGCATGGAAGAGGCGTGTGGGATCAGCAACACCATCGCGCCGGAACACCTGGAAGTATCCAGCCGTGACCCGCACCGCTGGGAGCCGCTGCTCAAGCACGCCGGCGCCATTTTTCTCGGCGCCTTCACGAGCGAATCGCTCGGCGACTACTGCGCCGGCCCGAACCACGTGCTGCCCACCAGCGGCACCGCACGCTTTTCATCGCCACTGGGAGTCTATGACTTTCAAAAGCGCAGCAGCCTGATCGAAGTCAGCGAAGCCGGTGCCCAGGTGCTTGGAAAAATCGCCTCGGTGCTGGCGCACGGTGAAGGCCTACAGGCGCATGCGCGGGCGGCGGAGATGCGACTGCGCTGAAGCTAGCGGTGGTTTTCATTCGCATGGCAGCGTTATCACAGCACCTGCCAGGAGCCGTTCTTGTTTATTGATGATGAGATTTCTCTGACTTTTGAAGTTCGTCGACCAACCAGTCTTCAAGCGCAACCGCCTCGGCTCTGGAGCCCCGATAAGGAGCAATCCAAAGTGACACCTTGTTGGGTCCTGGCACAAAGCCAAAGGGGGCTACCAGCGTCCCAGCGCTAAGATCGTCCCGCACCAACATTTTGGGAACATTCGCCACGCCGAGTCCGCACTTTGCAGCCTGAATCATGAGATAAAAATGCTCGAACGAATCTGCGACCTGAAGTCCCGTGTTGGCATGTCCGGATGCACTGAGCCATTCTGACCAGGCCAATGACCTTGTCTTGGTCGCCAGTAAACTTGCTCTGCCCAAATCTTCAATCGATTGAATGCGCACTGACTGCATGTATTCAGCCGAGCAAACTGGCCCAATCCATTCGTCGACCACATCCCGCTTCAAGGCGTCCTTGGGGACGTCTCGGGTCGAGAGGCGAATGGCGATGTTGATGTTTTCCCGCGAAAAATCAACCGGGCCTGAACTCATGTTGAAGCGCAGATCAACCATCGGATGCGCTTGATGAAACCGTGCAATTCTCGGAATAAGCCAGTACATCATGATCGACTCTGAGCATGAAAGCGTGATGGGGCCAGACATCAGTTGGTCAATACTGGCCTGTATCAAATTGAAGGCCGACGACAAGCCCTCGGCAAGTCGGGCCCCCTGCGGCGTTGTATCGGTGGAATGCGCATTGCGATTAAGCAGCTGAATACCGAGGGACTCTTCGAGCGACCGCACATGTCGACTGACCGCCCCATGGGTGACCGAAAGCTCATTGGCAGCGTCGCTAAAGCTGCGAAGTCGGGCTGTTGCTTCAAACGCGCGTAATGCGTTGAGTGATGGTTTCGGCGTCTTCATTTTTTGCTATCCGACTCAACGGGTTCTCTGGATCTAAGTCACGTTTAGAGACTAGGGTTTTCCCTTGTATTAGGTGAGTTTTTCTCACATTAGATGGAAATCATATCGTTTGATAAATCTAATTGTCAAGAATATCATTCGAATCACGCTGCTTGGTATGGCCAGAAAAGCGCATTTCCCAGTAGAAATACCTGAATCTAAAAAGTCACACAACGAACATCAATCAATGCCTAGCAAAAGTTCTGACCGCCCTGAATTCACCGCACGGTATTTCGTCGAAAGCGTCGTCTCTAGCGAAAAGGCTGCGGAAATCATTGCCGGGGAGCAATCAAGCGGGACCTTTATGTCTTTGCCTGGCGAGACCGATGAGCTCAAATCCCGATCGCGTGCTCGCGTCACCCGCATCGACACCCTGCCTCCCGCGCTAGAGCCATCATTGCGCAGTGCGTTTGTCGAGCGTCGGCAGCAAAAGGGTATCTATCACCGTGCTGAAATTGAGATTGCATTCCCAATCGCCAACGTTGGGCCCAACATCACGACATTGTTGGCCACTGTGGCGGGCAACCTGTTTGAGTTGGGCGAAATCACCGGATTGAAGCTCCTCGACCTTGACATGCCACAGGCCTATGCCAGCCAGTTTCCCGGGCCCAAGTTCGGGATTGAAGGCACGAGAAATAGAGCGGGCATCAACGGCCGGCCATTCATTGGCACCATCATCAAGCCGAGTATCGGGCTATCAGCCCAGGAGACTGCAGAGATGGTCGACGCGCTGTGTGCGGCCGAGATCGACTTCATCAAGGACGATGAACTGCTGGCTGACCCGCCCTATGCCCCCTTTATGGATCGGCTCAACGCCGTCATGCCTGTATTGAAGCGGCACGCTGACCGCCTGGGCCGCCTCCCGATGTATGCCTTCAATATCTCGGGCAGCATCGACGACATGTTGCGCAGGCACGATGCGGTGCTTGATGCAGGAGGGACCTGCATCATGGTCAGCGCGAATTGGGTTGGCTTCGCGGGCGTCGAGCATCTGCGCAAGCACTCTGAGCTGCCCATTCACGGACATCGAAACGGCTGGGGTGCCTTCTCGCGGCATCCACATCTGGGATTTTCCTTTGCGGCCTATCAGAAACTTTGGCGTCTGGTTGGCGTCGACCACCTTCACGTCAATGGAATTCGCAGCAAATTCAGCGAATCGGACGATTCGGTCATCGCATCGGCCAGGTCTTGCCTGGCGCCATTTGCCGGCGTCACGCCCCTGATGCCCGTGTTCTCATCAGGACAGTGGGCCTCCCAGGCGCCCGATCTCTATGCCAAGCTCAAGTCGACTGACCTCATGCATCTGGCGGGCGGTGGAATTTTGGGCCACCCAGATGGCATTGCGGCTGGTGTGACGAGCATGCGAGAGGGCTGGGAAGCCGCCGTTTCAGGCGTGAGCCTTGAAGCGTTCGCAAAGACGCACCCAGCCCTGCAAAAGGCACTCATCAAATTCAGCAACAGCTGATTGCAACGAGATTTTGCATGACCGAATCACCACGCATTGCCTTCTACGGCGACGACTTCACGGGCTCCACAGATGCACTTGAAGTCCTTGCATTTGCCGGCCTTCGTTGCGCGTTGTTTTTGAATGCGCCGACACCGGAAACGATAAAGGAATTCGCTGGTCTCGACGCGATAGGGATCGCCGGCGACAGCCGAAGCATGTCACCTTCGGAAATGGACGAAACGCTTCCATCGGTCTTTAAATCTCTTGCAGACCTGAAGGTAGCCATCGTGCACTACAAGGTCTGCTCTACGTTCGACAGCTCTGCGTCCATCGGAAGTATCGGAAGGGTTATGGAGATCGCCCGCCGAATCTTTGGGCCAGCGTACATACCCATTGTGGCGGGAACGCCCGCGCTTGCCAGATATTGCCTGTTTGGGAATCTGTTTGCACGATCGGGTACCGACGGGCGGACCTATCGCATTGACAGGCACCCGATCATGAGCATGCATCCCGTCACGCCACTCGACGAGAGCGACCTGGGCAAATTTTTGGGCCGTCAAACCGATCTATCAATAGAAAACTTTGTGGCTCCGAACTTCGAAGGAGATCGCAATGGGATGGATGAACAGTTAGAGGCGCTGACTAGAGGCCGGCCCGACGCCGTGCTCTTCGACGGCCTGACCCATGCGCACATGACAGAAGTGGGCAGGCTGCTTGATGCCCATGCGCATCGGCTTGGAACAGCCTTCGTCGTCGGCTCCTCGGGCGTCGAGTACGCGCTGACCCAGTGGTGGCGTGAACTAGGTACAAGAAACCCCAGTCCGTTGAAATTTGAATCATTTGCCGGCGTTGATCATGTCCTGGCCGTTTCGGGCAGCGCCTCTTCTCTCAGTGCACAACAAATTGACACTGCGCTGGCCGCCGGCTTTGTCGGCGTAGCAGTTGACGCGTGTGCGCTCGTCGATGACGAACGTTGGGAGGACGCGTCGTCCCGCTTGGTCGCTGACGTGCTTGGCCAACTCGAACAAGGCAAGAGTGTCATTTTGCACACAGCCCGTGGCCCAGCAGACCCGCGCATTGAGGCCATGATGGCGTTCATCGTATCGCGTGGCAATTCCAGAGAAGAAGCAAAACACAGCGGCAGGCGCTTACTGGGCATACGCCTTGGTTTGATCGTCAACGCGATCTTGTTGGCCGCCCCACTGGAACGATTGGTGTTGTCTGGTGGTGACACGGCCAGCCAGATTACCCGCGTACTGGCACCTGACGCCTTGGAAATTGAAGCCAGACTGGCGCCAGGCGCACCACTTTGCCGATTCCTTTCGAATCAGCCGCATCTCAGCGGACTGCAGATTGCGCTGAAAGGTGGGCAAATGGGCGACGCGTCGTATTTTGTCAAAGCGTTACAGGGCAACGTGTGAATCCCGGTGAGTGCGATCCACAACATCCGGGGATATATCTCAGGGGATTCACCAATCGGAAACAAGTTATGAAGCTTGTCCATCCAAATTTTAATCGTAATAATTTTTAATCAGTTGAATCACTTCATAAGGAGAAATCGGCAATGAAAGCAGCATTGGTAACGGACTTGGAAAAGGTATCGATTCAGGAAATTGATCGCCCAATAATCAAAGACGATGAGGTTTTGATCAAAGCAAAAACCGTCGGTGTTTGCGGTTCAGACCTCCATCTGTTCAGAGGGACACATGCATTCCGCAAACCCCCGGCGATATTAGGTCACGAAATTGCAGGCGACGTCGTGGAAATAGGCAAGAACGTCAAGACGGTCAAGGTTGGCGATCGCGTCACGGTAGAACCGCAATATGGCTGTGGAGAGTGCGAATATTGCCAACAGGGTCTCGTGAATTTGTGTGCCAACAAGGTTGTTCCAGGCACCGCAAAGTGGATAGGCGTTTTTGTCGAGTATTTCAATGCACCTGAGCGAACAATTCACAAGTTGAATGATTCGGTCAGTTACCAAATGGGAACGATGATCGAACCGCTTGCGGTGGCAGTGCGAGCACTTAGAAGAGCAACGGTCAAGGAAAAAGATTGTTTGGTTATTCTCGGCGCTGGAACAATCGGACTTCTGACCTTGGTCGTAGCCAAACAAATGGGCTACAAGAAGATTGTGTGCACCGATACCGCTGAATTCAATCGTGAAATGGCAATCAAAAATGGCGCTACCTTGGCCATTAACCCGATTGATACTGATATTGTGGATGTCGTCAAAAAACTGACCGATGGCAAAGGCGCCGATCTGGCACTTATTGCAGCAGGCGCCAATAATATTGTTGACCAAGCCACTGCGTGTGTGAAGAAACGTGGCGAGATTGGCATCATTGCCATGATCACAGAAAAAATACCTTTTTACTCCTACCAGATCGTCATTAATGAGCTGACGATGTACGGCGCCATGACCTATGAAACAAAAGATTTCAAAGAGGCTGCCGACATGATCAATGCGGGTCTTGATCTGAGCAGTTTCATTACCCAGACCATGGATATTGAACATACTCAGAAAGGTCTCGATGTTCTAAGTCAGAAAAAAGAACATGTCGTTAAAGTCATGATCGAATTTTAAATTCTATTGAATTTAAAATACTGCAAGTTTTGCAGCAGGGGTTATCAACAACAACAAGATCACGACAGTGACTCTGTTAATGATTTTTGTGGTCGGTGTTTTATTATTAATTTATATTGGAGAATATCTTGAAAAAGTTAGCCTTATCGTTAATGCTTGGTGTCGCAGTTGCCTGTACGGCATTTGCTGCAGATCCAGCAAAGAAACCTATCGTCATGAAACTCGGTCACATTCAGAATGAATCCGATTTGTGGCACTTGGGCGCATTGAAATTTGCCGAGTTGGTCGACGCCAAAACAAAGGGCGAAGTACAAGTCAAGGTCTTCCCCAACTCAACGATCGGAAACGACCGTGACATGGCTGAGGGTCTGCAGATTGGGTCTGTTGACTTTGCATTGATCGCTGGCGTGCTTGGAAACTTTGAGCCTTCAATTCAAATTATGGAATTGCCGTATCTTTTCAAAGATGAGACCCATTTGCGCAAGGTCATGTACGGTCCGATCGGCGATCAAATCCTGGACAACTTGCTAAAGAGTTCTGATATACGGGGACTGACTTTTTGGGAACGCGGCCCTCGGCAACTGACGACCAACAAGCCAGTTAACTCGCTGAGTGACATCAAAGGCCTCAAGATCCGGGTGCCTGAGATTCCCCCCATCATTGCGGCATGGAAGGCCATGGGAACCAATCCTACGCCGATGGCGTGGGGTGAGGTGTATACAGGATTGCAGCAAAACGTGATTGAAGCTCAAGAGAATCCTATTCCATTTATTCATGCCGGCAAAATATATGAAGTGCAAAAATATATTGCCATGACGAATCATAAGTACGAATATGTACTCATTGCCATGAGCAATAAAGCCTGGTTAAAACTTAACCCGCAGCAACAGAAAGCGGTGAAAGAAGCAGCCGCAGAATCAACCCAGTATGAAAACAAGCTGGTCTTTGAAAAATCAGACAACTTGCTCAAGGACCTGCAGGCAAAAGGGATGAAAGTCACAAAACCAGATACGACCGAATGGGCCAAGCTCGCTCGCACTGTGCATCAGCAGTTTGCGGAAAAATATGGTATCGATCTTTACAACAAGATTATTGAAGCCGGCAAGTAAATTCTAAATAGATTTAAATTGCACCTTTGCATCAGCTCATTGCGGCTGATGTCAAAGGTGTCAATTTATAAAGGAGCTTAAATTGGAAAAAAGGCTTTATGCACTATTAAGAACCGTATGTTTCTTATTGATGCTGGCTATGGTAGCTATTATTTTTTCTCAAGTTTTGGCGAGATACGCATTTTCAGACTCACTGTCATGGTCAGAAGAAGCCGGGCGTTACATTTTTGTGTGGATGACATTTTTAGGTGCAGCAATGGCTGTTCGAGACAGGCAGCATGTGAGTTTGGATCTTGTGTTAAAGAGCCTCCCATATTCACTTCAAAAATTGTTAATCATGGTTAGTTATATTTCGATGCTCATTTTTACAGCAGTAGTGATTTATGGGGGGGTTAAATTTGTTGCTCGCGGATCCAGTCAAATCAGTTCAGCCCTGGAGATTCCGATGCATTACGTCTATATCGTTTTGCCTCTCGGAGGAATATTGATTTTCGCCTATTTGATAAAGAATTTTTATGAGGACGTCTTTGCCAGACGCTGATGCCATGACCTTAGTTTTGTTCAGTGTGTTCGTAGCGCTTGTCATCATCGGCGTTCCAATTGCCTTTGTATTGGGAATTTCTTCGCTTGCGGCGATGTACTTTGTCGCTGACTATCCCATGCAAGTTGTTGTTCAACGCATGTTTGCGGGCGTAGATTCCTTTCCGCTGATGGCAATCCCCTTCTTCATGCTCGCTGGTGCTGTCATGGAAAAAGGCGGAATCACCAAGAGGATTATTAATTTTGCATTGTCACTTGTCGGTGGACTGCGCGGAAGTTTGGCCCATGTGGTTGCCATATCTGGCGTCATTATGGGCGGCATCTCGGGGTCCGGGGTGGCGGATACTGCGGCCATCGGAACGCTCATGGTTCCGGAGATGAAGAAGCGGGGTTATGAACTTCCATTTTCTGCTGCATTGGTGGCGGCATCAGGTAGTATCGGTCTTATTATTCCGCCGAGCATCGCCATGATTCTTTACGGCGTTTCTTCCGGGACTTCTATTGGCGATTTATTCATGGCTGGTTTTTTGCCGGGAATATTAATTGCTGCCGGATTCATGATCGTCTCCCACTTTCATGCAAAGAAGCGAAATTATCCAGCTGAATCCCGGATGACAAGGTCTGAAAAGCTATTGTGCTTCAAAGATTCAATCTGGGCTCTTTTGTTGCCTGTGATCATTATCGTGGGCATCCGCATGGGCGTTTTTACGCCGACGGAGGGTGGCGTCGTTGCAGCTGTCTATGCGATCGTTATTGGAAAATTTGTCTACAAGGAATTGGCTTGGAGTGATTTTTCAGAAATATTTAGCAGTGCGGTAGGCAGCACAGCCACGATCAGCTTTCTGATAGCTACCGCATCATTGTTTGGCTGGATACTCGCCAGCGAACAAATACCGCAACAAATTAGTGAGACCATTCTTAGCATTTCCAGCAATAAATATGCAATATTGCTAATGATTATTGGCTTACTCCTGGTTGTTGGTGTGTTTATGGATCTTGGACCAGCCATTATTATTCTGGTGCCTGTTCTCGTGCCTGTTGCAACTTCTTTGGATATAAATCTGACGCAATTTGGTTTGATTATGGTTCTGACTCTGACCATTGGGCTATTAACACCACCGGTCGGTACTGCGCTTTATGTGGCCAGTAATATCTCCAAGGTATCTTTGTCGCGTTTGAGCGTTGCTGCTTTGCCTTTCGTTGGCGTGATGCTATTTGTGCTGCTGTTGATGGCGTTTATTCCTGGCTTGACGACATGGGTCATTAAATAATTTGTTTCGCTTTACCGAGCAGCATGGAGTCGAGTAAAAAATTGAGATCAATTCGATTGGATGGGAAATGAAGCGATATTGGCAGAGTGATCTGCTCACACATTTCAGACCTTCAATTCCGATCCACGATTTAGCCTCAAATTTTTTCCGACCCTGTACATCTAAGCCCGCGGCGCTATCTAGCGCAGCTTCTACTTAAGGTTTGACATGACGCAGAGGATTGCTTTTATCCACACAGTGGGATTTCTTGCTGAGACATTTCGGCAGCTTATGCGCGCCGAATTGCCCGATGTTCACTGCTTTCACATTCTGAATGAGAGCCTGTTGCAAGACCTGTTACGTGGTGGGCCACAGGAAGCGGTGTACCGACGAGTTGTTGAACAGATTCTGCTCGCCGCCGACGCGCAGCCAGACCTCATCGTAGTGACCTGTTCCTCGACTTCGCCGGCAGTCGATATCGCCCGCCGCTTGGTCAATCAACCCGTGCTCAAGATCGACGACCCGATGGCAGCGCAGGCCGTGCATGCTGGCGCTCGTATCGGCCTGCTGTGCACAGCGACAAGCACGGTCGGCCCCAGCACCGCGCTCCTACATTCACATGCTGCTGCGCAGGGTGTCTGTGTGAGTGTTCATCCTCTGGTCAACAGCGAGGCCTATGGGGCGTTGATGGCCGGAGACCGATCACGCCACGACCAGTTGGTACGTGCTTCTGCGGCGCAGTTGGCCACCGATGTGGACGTGATTGTTTTGGCCCAGGCGTCACTGGCGCATTTGCGGGATTCGCTGCAGGCGGAGCTGCCCTGCCCCGTCCTGGCCAGTCCGCCGCTTTTGATGCTTGAAATTGCGAGCCGTATGGCTGGCGAACAAAAAAAGGTTTAATCATGAAACTTGGATGTATTGCCGACGACTTCACGGGGGCCACCGATTTGGCCAACAACCTGGTGCGAGCCGGCATGCGTGTGGTGCAGGCCATGGGAGTGCCCATGCAGCCGCTGGATTCTGATGCCGATGCCGTGGTTGTCGCACTCAAAACGCGCACCCTGCCAGCGAATGAAGCCATTGAGGAGTCGCTCGCCGCGTTGCGCTGGCTGCAGGCGCAGGGAGCACAGCAGATCTATTTCAAGTATTGCTCCACCTTCGACAGCACGGCGCAAGGCAATATCGGCCCGGTCACCGAGGCGCTGATGGACGCGCTGGCCGACGAGACCGGGAGCGATTTCACCATCGCCACGCCGGCTTTTCCGGACAACCAGCGGACCGTTTTCAAGGGCCATTTGTTCGTCGGTGACGTGCTTCTCAATGAGAGCGGGATGCAAAACCACCCCTTGACGCCTATGACAGACGCCAATCTGGTGCGCTTTCTGCAAACGCAGTGCCGCCGCTCGGTGGGCCTGATCGACTACAAGGTGGTGGCACAAGGCGAGACTGCGATCCGCGAGCGCATCGCAGAGCTTCGCGCTCAAGGGGTGGGCGTCGCGGTTGTGGATGCCATCTCCAACGATGACCTGCTGCGCCTGGGACCTGCGCTCAAGGGCATGCCACTGGTGACCGCAGGGTCAGGGGTAGCCATTGGCTTGCCAGCCAACTTCGGGATAGCACCCTCCAACACAGCCAGCGCGCTGCCTGCGGCCATCGGCTTGCAGGCTGTCGTTTCCGGCAGTTGCTCACTCGCGACGAACCGGCAGGTCATGGCATTCATCAAAAGCGGCCAACCGGCTTTCTCGGTCGACGCCTTGCAGGTCGCGGCTGGCGTCGACGTGACCCGGCAGGCGCTGGCATGGGCCGCCCCCCTCTTGGTTCATGGCCCGGTGCTCATTTATTCGACTGCCCAGGCCAATACGGTCAAGATGGTGCAAGGACGCCTGGGTGTGGAACAAGCCGGCGCCATGTTGGAGCGCACCCTGGCGGCGATCGCGCACGGGTTGGTGGCGCTTGGCGTGCGTCAGCTGGTTCTGGCGGGGGGCGAAACCGCTGGTGCCTGCGTGCAGGCGCTGAACATCACGCAAATGAAGATTGGCTTACAAATCGATCCTGGCGTGCCTTGGTGCCATGCCCAGACCGAAGCAGCCATTCCGGATGGCCTGCACCTGACGCTGAAGTCAGGCAACTTCGGCACCGATGATTTCTTCACCAAAGCCTTCACGAGGCTCGCATGACAGAAACAGATGCTCGCGAAGAAATCTGCCGTGTCGGGCGCAGTCTTTACGAGCGCGGCTACGTGCACGCGACGGCCGGCAACATCAGTGTGCGCATGGATGATTCAGAAGGCGGGGGCTTCCTGATCACACCGACCGATGCCTGTCTGGGGTTTCTCGAACCGTCGCGTCTGGCGCGCCTTGACGCCCAGGCGAAGCAGATCAGCGGTGACAGTGCCAGTAAATCCATCACGATGCACCAGCAGATCTACCAAGCCGCCCGGAAATTTGACCCCAAGACCCGGTGTGTGATCCATACCCACAGCACGCACTGCGTGGCACTGAGCCTGTGCCCGCAGATCAATGATCAAGCGGAATTACTGCCCGCACTGACACCGTATTTTGTAATGAAGATCGGGCGTGTGCCGGCCATTGCCTACCACCGCCCGGGTGACCCCGCCGCTGCGCAACTGGTGGCACAGACTATTGCACGTTATGGCCAGGCGGGCACCCCAATTCGCGCCGTGATGCAGGCGCGTTTGGGACCCAATGTCTGGCATGATTCACCAGGCGAAGCCATGGCTACGCTGGAAGAATTGGAGGAAACAGCAAAAATCTGGTTGGCAACCAACCGTTTGGCGCAAGCACTTGGCGCACAGCAGCTTGACGACTTGCGTCTGGCCTTTGGCGCCCGCTGGTAGCGGCGCGCGGCAGACCGTGGTCAAGTGGCCATCAAGAAGAAGTTTGACAGTCAATCCGCAGGCCGACTTTAGGGCCCATGGTTTCACCTGAAGCTGTGCATCACGTTGAATACTAAGCGGCTCCTTGGTGGCCGTTGGCACCTTTAGGTCTGCTTCGAACGTCTCACCCAGCGGCGACCCAGTGCGTCGCGCCCTTACACTGCGCTGGCATGCCGCCTGAAATACCGGTGCCGTGTTGTCGACCTATCTGGAAAACCTCAATTATCCCAAAGAGAATGCTTTCGTTAAAGAATTTGATTGACTCCTGCATTCGCCCCGACGTGCGCGCCATGCACGCCTATGCCGTCCAGGATTCAAGCGGCATGGTCAAGCTCGATGCCATGGAAAACCCGCACCGCCTGCCGCCCGCGCTGCAACAGGAACTGGGGCAACGGCTGGGCGCCCTGGCGCTGAACCGGTATCCGGATGGCCGGGTGAATGATCTGCGTCAGGCACTGGCCCGCTACGCCGCCATGCCCGAGGGCTTTGAGCTCATGCTGGGTAACGGCTCGGACGAGATCATCAGCCTGCTCGCGCTGGCCTGCGCCGTTGCGCCCAGCAGCGCCAATGGTTTCAGAAAGGCGCGCGTGCTCGCGCCCGTGCCGGGCTTTGTGATGTACGCCATGAGCGCGCAGTTACAGGGGCTGGACTTTCACGGCGTGGCGCTGACCGAAGATTTTGAGTTGGACGAGGTCGCCATGCTAAGCGCCATCAAGGCACATCAACCCGCCATCACGTATCTGGCTTACCCCAACAACCCGACGGCCAATTTGTGGAATGACGCGGTGATCGAGAGGATCATTGAGGCCGCAGGCAACCAAGGCGGCCTGGTGGTCATCGACGAGGCCTACCAACCCTTTGCCAGCAAGAGCTACATTGACCGGCTGGCGCGCCATGAGCATGTGCTGCTGCTGCGCACGCTCTCCAAATTTGGCCTGGCCGGTATCCGCCTGGGTTACCTGATGGGCCGCAGCGCCTTGATCGCCGAGATCGACAAGGTGCGCCCGCCCTACAACGTGAGCGTGCTCAACTACGATTGCGCGCTGTTTGCACTCGAACATCAAGAGGTTTTTGCAGCCCAGGCCCACGATCTGCGGGCACAACGTGCTCTACTTTTCGCGGAGTTGGCCAAGCTGCCCGGCGTGCAGGCTTACCCCAGCGAGGCCAACATGCTGCTGCTGCGCGTGCCTGATGCGCAAAAAACCTTTGAAGAAATGCGATTGCGCAAGGTGCTGGTCAAGAATGTGGCCAACATGCACCCCTTGCTGTCCAACTGCCTGCGTCTGACGGTAGGCACAGCCGATGAAAACCAGTACATGCTGACCGCGCTTCGACACAGCCTCTGACGACACCAGGCCAAGCCCCTGAAAACTGCTACGATTTTCACGTTAACATTCGCCCTTATGTCCATCCCCATCGCTCTTGTGCCCGCGCGCACCGCCGAAGTCACCCGCAACACTGCCGAAACCCGCATCACCGTCAAGCTCAACCTTGACGGCAGCGGCCAGTCGAATCTGGCAACCGGCATCGGTTTTTTTGACCACATGCTCGACCAGATCGCGCGCCACGGCCTGATCGACCTTGATGTTCAGGCGGCAGGCGACCTGCACATCGACGGCCACCACACGGTCGAAGACGTGGGCATCGCGCTGGGGCAAGCCGTGCACCAGGCCGTGGGCGACAAAAAAGGCATTCGCCGTTACGGCCATGCCTATGTGCCCCTGGACGAGGCCTTGAGCCGAGTGGTGATCGACTTTTCAGGCCGCCCGGGCCTGGTGATGGACGTGCCGTTCAAGAGCGGCATGATCGGCACCTTCGACAGTCAACTCGCGCATGAGTTTTTTCAAGGCTTTGTCAACCACGCCTTTGTCACGCTACACATTGACAACCTCAAAGGCGAAAACGCCCACCACCAGGCCGAGACCGTGTTCAAGGCCTTCGCCCGAGCCCTGCGCGCCGCACTGGAGTTCGATCCGCGCGCCTTGGGGCAAATACCCTCGACCAAGGGTAGTTTGTAGTTTTATAATCCAAATCGGCCTCTAGCCCTCGTATCTATTGCGCAAGCAGCTATGAATTCAGAAGTACTCAACGCGTCTGGCAAGACCGTGGCCGTGGTCGACTATGGCATGGGCAATTTGCGCTCGGTGTCGCAAGCGGTGCAAGCGGCAGCGGCTGGCACCGGTTTTCAGGTGATCATCACCGCGAACCCCGACCAAGTGCGCGCGGCCGAACGCATCGTGTTGCCCGGCCAGGGCGCCATGCCGGACTGCATGCGCGAACTGCGCGAGTCGGGTTTGCTGGCCTCGGTGCTGGAAGCGGCCGCCCATAAACCGTTGTTTGGCGTTTGCGTCGGCATGCAGATGCTGCTCGACCACAGCGCCGAGGGTGACACGCCTGGCTTGGGGCTCATCCATGGCGAAGTTCTCAAATTTGAATTGACCGGCCAGTTGCAACCTGATGGCAGCCGCTACAAGGTGCCACAGATGGGCTGGAACCAGGTCTGGCGCAACAACCACGGTGGCCCGACACACCCGGTGTGGGGCGACGTGCCGAACGGCAGCTACTTCTACTTTGTGCACAGTTTCTACGCCCATCCGTCGGATGGGCGCCACAGCGTGGGCGAGACTGACTATGGCAGCCGCTTCAGTTCAGCGATTGCGCGCGATAATATTTTTGCAACCCAATTCCACCCCGAAAAAAGTGCCGAACACGGTTTGGCCCTGTACCGCAACTTCCTCCACTGGAACCCTTGATTCCATCACTACTTCAATGCGCGACGTCGTGACACCGCCTTGCCGTGCTAAAGCACTGCCTGCGCCGGCTCGCCTAGCCTCGCATCGAATTTGAAATGGAATAACCGTTTTTACCAGCAGCCTTTCCTCCACCACTTCTGAAGCATCATGCTTTTAATCCCAGCAATTGACTTAAAAGACGGCCACTGTGTACGCCTCAAACAAGGCGACATGAATCAATCCACCACCTTCAGCGAGGACCCATTTGTCATGGCGCGCAACTGGGTTGACAAAGGCGCGCGCCGCCTGCATCTGGTTGATTTGAATGGTGCCTTTGCCGGGCATCCCAAAAATGAGCAGGCAATTCGCAAGATTCTCAAAGAAGTAGGCAGCGAGGTCGATGTGCAGTTGGGTGGCGGTATTCGCGACCTTGACACCATTGAGCGGTACCTGGATGCGGGCCTGCGCTACGTCATCATTGGCACAGCCGCCGTTAAAAACCCGGGTTTTCTGCAGGATGCCTGCACCGCCTTTGGCGGGCACATCATCGTCGGCCTGGATGCGCGTGACGGCAAGATTGCCACCGACGGCTGGAGCAAGCTCACGCGCCACGATGTGGTGGACCTGGCCAAGAAATTTGAAGACTACGGCGTCGAATCCATCATCTATACCGACATTGGCCGCGACGGCATGCTCAGCGGCATCAACATCGAATCCACCGTGCGCCTGGCTCAGGCCCTGACGATTCCCGTGATTGCCTCGGGCGGCTTGTCCAATATGGCCGACATCGAAGCGCTGTGCGCAGTCGAGGGCGACGGCGTTGAAGGCGTCATTTGCGGCCGCGCCATTTACAGCGGCGACCTCGATTTTGAAGCGGCGCAGGATCGGGCCGATGAGCTCAATGGGTAGGAACATATATCCGCAGAATTTTGTCAACTTGCTTCGACCCGCTCGATAAAGTGTTGGCCTGATATTGGACAAATTTTTAGCCCAAAGCCACAATCGCTCCATGAACGTCGTTTTATCTCCCATCGTTTCCGAGTTTGAAACCGAGGCCGCCGCGGCCAGCTACGACTTATGGTTCCGTGCCAAGGTCAAAGAGGCGTTGGACGACCCACACCCCAGCATGCCCCACGACGAAGCCGTTGCCAGAATGGACAAACTGCTGGCCGAAAAAAGGAAAGCCCGTGTTGTCGGTTAACTGGAAGCTCAATGCACAGGATGATTTGACTGAAATTATTGATTACATAGAACAGCGAAACGTAGCTGCTGCGCAAGCACTTTACGCCACCATCTTGCGCGCTGCTGAAAATTTGCCCTCTATGCCCTACCTGTTTCGTCGCGGACGAGAGCCTGGAACGCGTGAGTACGTCGTGCATCCAAACTACATTCTGGTCTATCGCGTCGGCAAAGATGTCATCGACGTGTTGCGTGTGTTGCACTCCCGTCAACAGTATCCATGAGAGGTGCGAAGGGGGCAGGTCTCCAACCCTTGATCAATTCCATGAACAAAAATTTTTTCTGGCAGCTGCGTCTGCAGAACCCTCCCGCAGAGAATCACTAATCATGCTCTCCAAACGCATCATCCCTTGCCTCGACGTCACCGGTGGCCGGGTCGTTAAAGGGGTCAATTTTGTCGAACTGCGCGACGCCGGTGACCCGGTGGAAATCGCGGCGCGCTACAACGAACAGGGCGCAGACGAGCTGACCTTTCTGGACATTACCGCCACCAGCGACGGGCGCGATCTGATCCTGCACATCATTGAGGCAGTCGCCAGCCAGGTGTTCATTCCCTTGACGGTGGGCGGAGGCGTGCGCACGGTCGACGATGTGCGCCGCCTGCTCAACGCCGGCGCCGACAAGACCAGCTTCAACTCGGCAGCCATTGCCAACCCGCAGGTGATCCGGGACGCCTCAAGCAAATACGGCGCCCAATGCATCGTGGTGGCCATCGATGCCAAGCGCCGCCTGGCCCTTGACGCCGCCAGGCTCGATGCCAACGGCCAGCCGATGGGCGAGGGTTGGGATGTGTACAGCCACGGTGGGCGCAAGAACACCGGCTTGGATGCCGTGCTCTGGGCCCGCCTGATGGCCGAGCTCGGCGCCGGAGAAATTTTGCTCACCAGCATGGACCGCGACGGCACCAAGGCCGGGTTTGACCTGGCCCTGACCCGCGCCGTGAGCGACGCGGTGAGCGTGCCGGTGATTGCCTCCGGCGGTGTCGGCACGCTGGACCACCTGGCCGATGGCATCCAGATCGGGGGCGCCGATGCCGCGCTGGCCGCCAGCATCTTCCACTACGGCGAGTTCACCGTGGCGCAGGCCAAGGCGCACATGGCCGCGCGCGGCATACCTGTCAGAATCTAAGGCTGTGCTGGACAGGCGGCAAAGACGAGAAGCGAACAAGCTTTAGCCCCTGTTTATTGATAATTTCGGGCTGTAGCCCGCGCCAACGCTGCCTCAGCAGCTATCAATTAGGTATGAAATGACTAACACGAACACGCCCGCCTTGAGCTGGCTCAAGCATATTCGCTGGGATTCCAAAGGTCTGGTTCCTGTGATTGCCCAGGAGCAAGGCAGCGGCGACGTGCTGATGTTCGCCTGGATGAACCGCGAGGCTCTGCAAAAGACCGCGGAGCTGGGTCAGGCGGTCTATTTCAGCCGTTCGCGCAACAAAATTTGGTACAAGGGAGAAGAATCGGGCCATGTGCAAAAAGTGCACGAAATTCGCATGGACTGCGACAACGACGTGATTTTGCTCAAGGTGACGCAGCTCGGGCATGAGCCCGGTATTGCCTGCCATACCGGGCGTCACAGCTGTTTCTTCAACGTGTATGAGAATGGCGAGTGGAAAGTCACCGATCAGGTCTTGAAAGACCCGCAAACCATCTACAAATAGGCGTTCATGACCACAAATCCATCAACTTCTGACACCTTGGCCCGCTTGGCCCAGGTGATCGAGAGCCGCCTGCCGCATAGCGGCGGCGACCCGCAAGCCAGTTATGTGGCACGCCTGCTGCACCAAGGGCCCGATGCTTTTCTGAAGAAGATCGGCGAGGAAGCGACCGAAGTTGTGATGGCAGCCAAGGATGCCGACCACGGCAGTGACAAAGCAAAGATCGTCTATGAAGTAGCGGACTTGTGGTTCCACTGCATGATTGCACTTGCGCACTATGGCTTGAGTCCTGCCGATGTGTTGGCAGAACTGGAGCGGCGCGCCGGCACCAGCGGTCTGGAAGAAAAAGCCCTGCGCAAGGTGACTGCGCGTGAAGACCAGAGAACCGGAGCCGCACAATGACCCAAGACTATTCCAACCCCAGCCGCGATCCTGACCAAGACCGCGTCAGCCTGCAAAAGTTGCAGTCGCTCAACACCATTGGAACCATCAGCTACATCCTGCATTTGATCGTGGCCATTGGCGCCCTGATTCCGGGCGGGCAGTTTGGCCCGGCGCTGCTGATCGTGGCCTTGGTGATTGATCTGGCGAAGCGCTCAGATGCCGAGGGCACCTGGCACGCCTCGCACTTCCGCTGGCGCATCCGCACTGTCATCATTGCCGCCTTGCTTTATTTGGTCACAGCGCCCTTGTGGCTGATCCTTCTTATACCCGGCTGGATCGCCTGGCTGGTCATTTCAGCCTGGTTTTTGTACCGCATCGTCACCGGGATGGTGCGCATGAACAAGGGCTTGCCCATGGAGTTCCCCGCATGATGGACGAGATCGTTGACAGTGACCCGAACTGTCTGTTCTGCAAGATCGTCAGGGGCCAGATTCCCTCGAAAGTGGTGTACCAGGACGACGAGATTTTTGTCTTCGATGACATCCATCCGTGGGCACCGGTGCACTTTTTGATGATCCCCAAACGGCATATCCCGTCCATGGCACAAATTGGTCCGGAGCACGCCGCGCTGCTTGGGCGCATGCTGGTGCTGGCACCTCAGCTGGCTTTGCAGCAGGGCTGTAATCCTTACCCCGAGGGGGGATTTCGCATCCTCTGCAACACTGGGGACGAGGGGCGCCAGGAGGTACGCCACCTGCACATCCACGTCATGGGCGGCGCGCGGCCTTGGCTCAAGGGTTAATATTCAAAGCATTTCGCGCAGGCCGTACTTCGCCGACTAAAATCGGTTTAACTTGATAGGAGAAACCCATGGGATTTTCGACAACACATCTGATTATTTTTTTGGTCATCATCATCGTGATTTTTGGCACCAAAAAGCTCCGTAACATCGGCTCCGACCTGGGCGGCGCGGTTAAGGGCTTTAAAGACGGAATGAAAGACGGCTCGGACAAAGCCGCCGACGCACCGGCTGCTGCGCCGCAGCAGGTCGCCACCAACGCCACCGCCGCTAAAGAAACCATTGATGTCGAAGCCAAGACCAAGGTCTGACGGACTGAATCTCAAATTATTCAGACAGCGGGAATCGCTTAAGTGATCGATATTGGCGTCACCAAGCTGGCCATCATTGGTGGCATTGCCTTGATCGTGATTGGTCCCGAGAAGCTGCCGGGTTTGGCCAAGACCATTGGCACCTTGCTCGGGCGAGCGCGGCGCTACGTGGCCGACGTCAAGGACGAAGTCAACCGCTCCATGGATTTGGACGAACTGAAAAAGATGAAAGACACGGTTGAAAGCGCGGTGCGCGACGTGGACAACGGCATCCAGACCAGCGCAGCCGATTTCGAAAAAAACTGGACCGACGCGACAGCACAGGCCTCCAACACAGCGGCTAACGACTTCTCTCCAACACCGCCAGTGTACCGGCATCCCAACAAAAAATGGCGTGTGAAGCAGGGCGCCACACCCAACTGGTACAAAGCCCGCGCCGGTATTCGCACCCGCGCGCTGTCAGGGGCTGCTCGCGTTGCCCGGTTTCGCCCGCACAAAGCCCAGTGATGACTGATCCCGATAAAAAGGCAGATGACCTGGCCGGCACTGAACAACCGTTTGTCGCCCATCTGATAGAGTTGCGCGACCGGCTGCTTCGCGCGGTCTATGGCATAGCCGCGGTCTTGGCCGTGCTGCTTTTCTACCCCGGTCCCTCCCAGCTTTACGACTTGCTGGCAATGCCGCTGGTCAAGGCGCTGCCGGAAGGCTCGCGCATGATCGCCGTGGGGGTGGTCTCGCCGTTTTTGGTACCGATCAAGGTGTCAGTCTTGGCCGCCATTGGTTTAGCCCTGCCCTGGATCCTTTACCAAATATGGGCCTTTGTAGCGCCGGGCCTGTACAAGCATGAGAAAAAGCTGGTGTTGCCGCTGGTGGCCGCCAGCACCATCTTGTTTTACCTGGGTGCAGCGTTTTGTTATTTCTTTGTCTTTGGGCAGGCCTTTCCGGCAATTCAGCGCATGGCGCCGATCTCGGTGGCGGTCAGTCCGGACATTGAGGCTTATCTTGACTTCGTCATCACCATGTTCATCGCCTTTGGCGTGGCTTTTGAAGTGCCCATTGTGGTGGTGATACTGGCCCGGATGGGCATGGTCACAGTGGCGCAACTGAAGTCATTTCGCACTTACTTTGTCGTTGGTGCGGCCGCAGTGGCCGGTCTGGTGACGCCACCCGACCCGGTCTCCATGATTGCCCTGCTTGTGCCGATGGTCCTGCTGTATGAAGTGGGTATCTTGGCGGCCCAATTCTTTATCAAGCACACCGCAGCGCCTGATGACACGGCCGATGAAACCGCCAAAGTCTAGTTTATGGCGCTGGCCTGCGTTGTTTGGGCCGCACACTGGGCGTCACTTCGACTTCAATCTGGCTGTCGCGGCGCAGCAGGCTGAATTGGGAAGCGACACCCGGCTTCAAGGCCGCCACATTGCTCAGTAAATCGGCCACATTGCTAATCGGCTTGCCGGCCACTTGGGCGATAACATCGCCGGGCTTGATACCTGCTTGCGCTGCCGGTCCGTTTTGCAGCACCCCGGTAATGATCACGCCTTCTTTGGCCTTGACACCAAAGGTGTCGGCCAGTTCAGGTGACAGTTCGTTGGGTTCCACGCCAATCCAGCCACGCGTGACCTGACCGTCTTTGACGATGCCCTCTAACACCAGTTTGGCCGTCGCCACGGGAATGGCAAAACCAATGCCCATGCTGCCGCCCGAGCGCGAATAGATCGCCGTGTTGATGCCCAGCAGATTGCCATTGGTGTCCACCAGCGCGCCGCCCGAGTTGCCCGGATTGATCGCTGCATCGGTCTGAATAAAGTTTTCAAAGGTGTTGATGCCCAACTGATTGCGCCCGAGCGCGCTGATGATCCCGCTGGTCACGGTTTGCCCGACGCCAAATGGGTTGCCGATGGCCAGCACCTGGTCGCCCACTTGCAGCGTATCTGAGTTGCCCAGCACGATGGCGGGCAGACGGTCAAGTTCAATCTTCAGAACCGCCAGATCGCTCTCCGGGTCGGTGCCAATGACCTTGGCGCGCGCGCGGCGGCTGTCGTTCAAGACGACTTCAATCTCATCGGCGCTCTCCACCACATGGTTGTTGGTCAGGATGTAACCGCTGTCGCTTACGATCACGCCGCTGCCCAGACCTACCTGCGGCTCATTGCCCTGCTCACCAAAGAAGAACTTGAACCACGGGTCCTGATTGCGCGGGTCGATCCTGGCGGCTTTGCTGGTATTGATACTGACCACTGCCGCCGATGACTTTTGCGCCGCCAGCCGAAAACTGCCGGGCGGCACCACGCCCGCGCTGCCAGCAGGTGCCTCTATCAGGGCCAGCGCGCCGGTTGACGCGGACCGAGTCGGCATCCAATCGGGTTTGAGTGTCGCCACCACAAAATACGCTGCGAGCACCACGGTAACCGTTTGAGCAAACAACAACCAAAGACGTTTCATAGGAATAAGGGGCTAAGCGCCCTTGCACTGGTTAGATAGGCCAAGAGATAAACCGATAAATTGTAGGCTGCAGACCGCGCCGGAACAGGCGTAAGGACTATCAACACTTGAGATTGCGCATGCTGGACGTTGTACAGTGCGGCCATTTCATGTCCAAGAAACGCCAGGTCATCCACATTCACCTTGACGCAGCGCCAAAGCCGGTGCCGGGTGCGCCGTGTAACGGCTGTGGCCTGTGCTGCCTGCTGGAGCCGTGCCCGCTGGGCGTTATTTTGTCGGGGCGGCGTCATGGTGCCTGTGTGGCCGTGCGCTGGCATGACGATATACGGCAGTACCGTTGTGGCGCCTTGAGCGAACCTGTCGCGGTGCTGCAGCGTGTCTTGCCGGCGCGCTTGCAGCGCCTGTCGCCCGGACTGAGCGCAGGGCTGGCGCCGCTTCTGGTTGGTTGGGCGCAGCGCTGGATAGCGCTCGGCCAGGGCTGCGACAGTCGCCTGGATGTGAATATGCTGACGGAACCACTGGAAGACGCAAAGATTCCTTGACAATGCAGGGGCGAATGCCCGCCCGACCTCTTCAACCCCCTTTTTTTAGACTATGACCGATCGGACCCAACTCCTGCAAGCCTTTGACGCGCTGCTGCAACCCGAACGCTTTAGCGACTACGGCCCGAATGGGCTACAGGTCGAGGGCGCAATCACCGTGCGCAAAATCGTCTCTGGCGTCACCGCCAGCCGAGCTTTGATTGAAGCGGCCATTGCGGCCCAGGCCGACACTATCTTTGTGCACCACGGCCTGTTCTGGCGCGGTCAGGACGGACGCATCACCGGCTGGCTCAAGGCACGGCTGGCCCTGCTGTTGTCACATGACATCAACCTGTTTGCCTACCACCTGCCGCTGGATGCACACGCTGAGCTGGGCAACAACGCGCAACTGGGTTTGAAACTCGGTCTTCGCACGCTGTCACGCTTTGGCGAACAGTGCCTGGGGTGTCTGGGCGAGGCCATGGAGCCGTCCGGCTTTTCCTCTGCCGAGATGCTGGCAAGACATATTGAATTTGTACTAAATCGGCCTGTAGCCCTAGTCGGACCTGCACAACGCGCTATTAAAAAAATAGCATGGTGTAGCGGCGGCGCGCAAAGCTATTTTGAAGCCGCCATCGCTGCTGGCGCCGATGCCTTCATCACCGGCGAGATGTCGGAGCCGCAGGCGCACCTGGCACGCGAGTGTGGCGTGGCCTATCTGGCCTGTGGTCACCACGCCAGCGAACGCTACGGTGCACCCGCCGTGGCAGCACAGGTGGCGGCCCAGTTCGGCCTGGCACATGAATTCATCGACATTGACAACCCGGCTTGAATGCGCCCTGCCCCATGAAAAAACCCATTGCCATCACCCTCGGCGATTGCGCCGGCATTGGCCCTGAAATCATTGCCAAGGCATTCCGCGATGCACCCGAACTCACACGAGGCTGCTTCGTGGTGGGTGATGTCGCAACCCTGCGGCGCGCTGCCAAAGTCATCGATGCAGGTGCCATCCCACTGCCCGTGGCGCTGATTGAGTCCGCAGCCCAGGCGCTGGCCATGCCACCGCGCTGCCTGCCGGTGCTGCAAATCGGCAACTTGGCCGAACCGGTGCCTTTTGGCCGCCTGAGCGCCGAGGCCGGAAAATTGGCCGCCGAATGTGTCGTTTGGGCCGCGCAAGCCGCCCTGCACGGTGAGATTGCAGCGCTGGTCACGGCACCCTTGCACAAGGAAGCGCTGGCGCTGGCGGCCGCGCCTGGCGCCCACTATCCGGGCCATACCGAAATGCTGCAGGCTCTATCCGCCGCCCATGCCCATCAAACACTTAGCGACATGCCGGTGCGCATGATGCTGGCGAATGACGAGTTGCGTGTGGTGCTGGTCAGTATCCATGTGTCTTTGCGCGACGCCATTGACGCCGTGACCTTTGACAATGTGCTGCAAACCCTGCGCATTGCCCATGTTGCCCTCACCGCCAGCCTGGGCCGTGCCCCGCGCATCGCTGTCGCTGGCCTGAACCCGCATGCCGGTGAAGGCGGCCTGTTTGGTCATGAAGAGATTGACATCATCACGCCAGCCGTTCTTGCGGCGCGCGCCCTGGGCATGCAGGTGAGCGGCCCGTTCGCGCCAGACACGGTGTTCATGCGCGCGCGCGCAAAACCTACAAAGCCGGGTGAGTTTGACGCGGTGGTGGCGATGTACCACGACCAAGGCTTGATCCCGGTGAAGTACCTGGGTGTCGAGCAGGGTGTCAATGTGACGCTGGGGTTGCCGCTGGTACGCACCAGCCCGGATCACGGAACGGCGTTTGACATTGCAGGGACCGGACAGGCCGATGCATCGAGCCTGATCGCAGCCATTGTCATGGCGCGGCGCTTGTGCCAACAGAAAAATTTATAGAGAATGAGGCTCTAGCCCACGTAAAGTAAGCGTCAACTGCTATCAATAACGCAGTAAATCTACCGCTTCAGACTGTCCCGGATTTCGCGCAACAACAGCACATCTTCCGCAGGCACCGGGGCCGCTGCAGGAGCGGGCAGCGGCGCTTTTCTCTTGAGGCGGTTGATCTGCTTGACCATCATAAAAATGATGAATGCCAGAATCGCAAAGTTGACTGCCACCGTGATGAAGTTGCCGTAGGCCAACACCGGAACACCGGCTTTTTTCATGGCGTCCAGGGTCATCGCGGTGCCTTCAGGGGCTTGTCGGAGCATGACAAACAAATTGGAAAAATCCAGCTTGCCGACAACGGCTCCGACGACCGGCATCACCAAGTCACCCACCACGGACTCCACGATCTTGCCGAACGCCGCGCCAATGATCACCCCAACGGCGAGATCCATCACATTGCCCTTGACGGCAAACTCCTTGAACTCTTGCATCATTGCCATTAATTATTTCTCCTGTTGTTGAAAGGGGGCCAATTCTTTACCAAAATCGCCAATCTCGCAAACAGCCAACGCAAGCGCCGCGCACTCAGCCCCTGTGGATCGGTCAGCTACAATCTTGTTCAATCTCCCCCCTCCATCGTGTTGTTTTTCCTTGAGGATTCCCATGAGTGAAACCCTTGCCCACAGCGGCAACGTCGACGACAGCAAGCGTACCTGGCTGATCGCCACCAGTTGCGTTGGCGCTGTTGGCGGCATTGCGGCCGTTGTCCCTTTTGTCAGCAGCTTCCAGCCCTCTGAGAAGGCAAAGGCGGCTGGCGCGGCCGTTGAGGCCGACATTTCTGCGCTCTTGCCGGGTGAAAAAATGACCGTGGAGTGGCGCGGCAAGCCAGTCTGGATCATGCGTCGCACGCCCGAGCAACTGGCCGCACTGCCCAAGCTGGACCCCCAGTTGGCTGACCCCAATTCCGAACGCAAACCCGCAGAGCAAGCACCCGCCTATGCCCGCAACGCCACCCGTTCCATCAAGCCAGAGTATCTGGTCGCGGTGGGCATTTGCACCCACCTGGGCTGCTCGCCCTCCGACAAATTCCAGACCGGCGCACAACCCTCTCTGCCGGACGACTGGCAAGGCGGCTTCTTTTGCCCTTGCCATGGTTCCACTTTTGACCTGGCCGGCCGGGTATTCAAAAATGTGCCCGCACCCGACAACCTCGAAGTGCCGCCCCACGTCTACCTTTCAGACACCCGGTTGCTCATTGGCGACGACAAAAAGGCCTAAAGGCACACATCATGGCTGAATTTCACGAAATTTCCCCCAACGCCGCCGCTGGAGAAAAGCTGCTGAACTGGATCGACAACCGGTTCCCGCTGTCCAAGCTCTTCAAAGAGCACATGAGCGAGTACTACGCGCCCAAGAATTTCAACATCTGGTACGTGTTTGGCGTGCTCTCGTTGCTGGTGCTGGTGATTCAAATTGTCACCGGCATTTTTCTGGTGATGCACTACAAGCCCGATGCGGCGCTGGCCTTTGGTTCGGTTGAGTACATCATGCGCGATGTGCCCTGGGGCTGGTTGATTCGCTACATGCACTCCACCGGTGCCTCGGCCTTCTTTCTGGTGGTCTATCTGCACATGTACCGCGGCTTGATCTACGGCAGCTACCGCAAACCGCGCGAATTGACCTGGCTGTTCGGCTGCGGCATCTTCCTGGCCCTGATGGCGGAAGCCTTCATGGGCTACCTTTTACCGTGGGGCCAGATGAGCTACTGGGGCGCCCAGGTGATTGTCAATCTATTCTCGGCCGTTCCATTCATTGGCCCTGATCTGGCCTTGCTGATTCGCGGTGACTTCGTGGTCGGAGACGCCACGCTGAACCGTTTTTTCAGCTTTCACGTGATTGCCGTGCCGCTGGTTCTGCTGGGCCTGGTGGTCGCGCACATCATCGCCTTGCATGAAGTGGGCTCCAACAATCCGGACGGCATCGAGATCAAGGCCACCAAAGGTCCGGACGGCATCCCTCTGGACGGCATCCCGTTCCACCCCTACTACTCGGTGCATGATATTTTTGCCGTCAGCGTGTTCTTGATGGTGTTCAGCGCCATCATCTTCTTCGCGCCAGAGATGGGTGGCTACTTTCTGGAGTACAACAACTTCATCCCGGCCAATCCGTTCCAGACGCCACTGCATATTGCACCGGTCTGGTATTTCACGCCCTTCTATTCGTTGCTTCGTGCCGTCACGGGCGAGATGATGTACGTGCTGGTTGCCTGCGTGATCGCCGGGGCGCTATGGAGCGTCGTCAAGATCAGAATGCCCGCCTTTTTCAAGGCCTTGATCGTCGGCGGCGCGATTGCGGTGGTGGCCATGATGCTGTCCATCGACGCCAAATTCTGGGGTGTCGTGGCCATGGGCGGAGGTGTGGTGATTCTGTTTTTCTTGCCATGGCTCGACAACTGCGCCGTCAAGTCGATCCGTTACCGCCCGAGCTGGCACAAGTACCTTTACGCGATTTTTGTCATCAACTTCCTGATGCTGGGCTACCTCGGCTTGCAACTGCCATCGGCCATCGGTAGCCGCCTGGCCCAGGCCGGCACGCTGTTCTATTTTGGCTTCTTCATCCTGATGCCTTGGTGGAGCCGCATGGGCACGACCAAGCCGGTGCCGGATCGCGTCACCTTTAAAGCGCACTGAAGGAAACAACAAGCTATGAAAACCATGGGTTTCACTCAAAAAATCATTCTCGGCTTGCTGTTGCTAGTCGGGCTGGTCGGCGCTGCGCAAGCCAATGTCGGCGGTCCGGCCTGGGACAAAGCACCCAACAAGACCAACGACATGGGCGCCCTGCAAAATGGCGCCAAGCTGTTTGTCAACTATTGCCTCAACTGCCATTCGGCAGCGTTCATGCGCTACAACCGGTTGACCGACATCGGCTTGACCGAGCAGCAGATCAAAGACAACCTGATGGTCACCAACGCCAAGGTCGGCGACACCATGATTGCAGCCATTGACCCCCAGCAAGCCAAAGCCTGGTTTGGCGTCAATCCACCCGACCTCACCGTCATCGCCCGATCACGCGCTGGCGCCGGCGGCAGCGGTGCGGACTATTTGTACACGTACATGCGCTCGTTCTACAAAGACGAAGCAAAGCCCACGGGCTGGAACAATCTGGTGTTCCCCAATGTGGCCATGCCGCATGTCTTGTGGCAATTGCAGGGTGAGCGCCGCCCCATCTATGAAGAGATCAAGGAGCACGGCGAGGTGACGCAGGTGTTCAAGGGTTGGGAGCAACTCAAGCCTGGCAGCATGACGGCCCAGCAGTATGACGAAGCCATGGGCGATCTGGTGAGCTACTTGCAGTGGATGGGCGAGCCAAGCCAAAACACACGGGTTCGCATCGGCATCTGGGTTCTATTGTTCCTTGGGGTATTTTCTATCGTCGCCTGGCGACTCAACGCCGCCTACTGGAAAGACATCAAGTAGCGGCGGGAATAAGCGCTTGGGTTTCGCCTTGAATGGCGCGACTTGAGCTTCTCGGAGTGGGATTGCAATTGCCATCCCACTCCTTTTAGTTTCAGCACCGCTAGACGGCAAGTCAGCGTGCATTGAGACTAGGTTTTGATTTTTAGGAGCTTCCATCATGATGGTGTTGTATTCAGGAACTACCTGCCCGTTTTCCCACCGTTGCCGTTTCGTCTTGTTTGAAAAGGGCATGGACTTTGAAATTCGCGACGTTGATCTTTACAACAAGCCTGAAGACATCAGTGTGATGAATCCCTATGGGCAAGTGCCCATTTTGGTGGAACGTGATTTGATCCTGTACGAATCAAACATCATCAATGAGTACATTGACGAGCGCTTTCCGCACCCGCAGTTGATGCCTGGCGACCCGGTTGATCGGGCGCGCGTGCGCCTGTTCCTGCTCAATTTTGAGAAGGAACTGTTTGTGCATGTATCGACGCTGGAGTCGCGCGCAGCCAAGAGCAACGAGAAGGTGCTTGAAAAAGCGCGCGCTCACATTCGTGATCGCTTGACGCAACTGGCACCGGTCTTTTTGAAGAACAAATACATGCTGGGTGACGGCTTCTCGATGCTCGACGTGGCCATTGCGCCGCTCTTGTGGCGTCTGGACTATTACGGCATTGACCTCAGCAAAAATGCAGCACCTTTGCTCAAATACGCTGAGCGCATTTTTTCTCGTCCAGCCTATATCGAGGCGTTAACCCCATCCGAAAAAGTCATGCGCAAGTAAGCGCTGCTCCAGAGCACCATGATTGACACCACACCCGCGCCTTCTACTCGACCCTACCTCATTCGGGCCTTGTACGAATGGTGTACCGACAATGGGTTCACCCCCTATCTTGCCGTGACGGTGGACGACAGTGTGCGGGTTCCGCGTGAATATGTGAAAGACGGGCAAATTGTGCTTAACCTGGGTCTCGAGGCCACCAGCTCACTGCAACTGGGCAATGACTTCATTGAGTTCAAAGCCCGCTTTGGCGGCACAGCGCGCGAGATCGTCGTGCCAGTCAACCAGATCAGCGCCATTTACGCACGCGAGAATGGGCAAGGCATGGCCTTCCCGGTGAGTCCCTCACAACCGACGAATGCAACGCCAGTCGTTTCAAAAACCCTGGTGTCAGTGCCCGTTGGTGATGACAGCGCAGAGCGGCAACCGGCGCCGGTTCAATTGGCAGACGCCGAGTCTGAGCAAAAGAAGGATCAGGCCGGCGAAAAGCCTAATCCACCCCGAACGCCGGCCTCCGGTGGCCGACCGACGTTGACACGCGTGAAATAAGGAAGGCTTGCCTCTTAAACGCTTGCTCCGTCCAGTAAAATAGAAATGTGCCGATTTAGCTCAGTTGGTAGAGCAACCGCCTTGTAAGCGGTAGGTCATCAGTTCGAATCCGATAATCGGCACCACCAGACAGTACAAAGGCCTTCAAGGAGATATTCTTGAAGGCCTTTTTCATTGGTGAATCAGTGTGCTACGAAGCAACGTCGTACCAAGCCCAACATTGACACACCCCATCCAGGCGGGGAACAACCGGATCACTGAGCGCCTCCCGACCGGTCTCTTAAAATTTTGATAAAAATAGCCCCTAGCCCACGTCCTTATTGACTATATTGCTATCAATTAACAACTCTTCGAACAAAATATCAGACGGACTGGGGCTGATCCCTGGCGAAGGTGACCACATGGTCTACCCGGGCCCGGATGCCGATCCACTCACCCACCTTGTGGTCGTGATGGCTGGGCACCAGAGCCATGACGGTATCGCCACTGGCCAGGCGCAGGGTGTACAGAAAGTCGGCGCCGCGAAAGGACTTGCGCAAAATTTCGGCCTTCACCGGTGCGTCGTCGTCATGCACGATGTCATCGGCGCGAAGCAACACATCGCAGTCACCATCGGCAAAGGCGCTGGGCAGCGGACAACCGGCGATATCGGTCAAATCGCCCAAAGCCGTGTGAACGACGACCTGCTCATTCACGTCGCGCAGCGTGGCTGGCGTAAATACACCATGACCGATAAATTCGGCCACGAAGCGTGACGCCGGGCGGTGATACAGCGTGTAGGCGTCGTCCCACTGGTGCAAATGACCCTCGTGCATGACGCCAATGGTGTCGCCGATGGCAAAAGCTTCCAGTTGATCGTGCGTCACAAACAGCGCCGTGGTGTTGGCCGTCTTCAGGATGGCGCGCACCTCATGCGCCAGACGTTCGCGCAGATCCACATCGAGGTTGGAAAATGGCTCATCGAGCAGCAGCAGACGCGGCTTCGGTGCCAGCGCCCGCGCGAGTGCCACGCGTTGCTGCTGGCCACCCGAGAGTTCATGCGCAAAGCGCGCCTCAAAGCCCGCCAGGCCGACCAGGTGCAACACTTCATTCACGCGCTCTGCGCGCAGCTTGGACGGCAGATGTCGAATGCCAAAGTCAACATTGCGACCAATATTCAAATGCGGGAACAAGGCATAGTCCTGAAACACCATGCCCACTTCGCGCTGCTGCGGCGCTACATTGACACTGGCGCTGCTCACCACGCGTCTGTCCAGCTTGATACTGCCGGCCGCCACCGGTTCCAGCCCGGCCACAGCGCGCAGCAAGGTGGTTTTGCCACAGCCTGATGGTCCAATGAGCACACCGATGTCACCGGCATGCAGACCAAAGGATACGTTCTGCACCGCCGGCTGGCTGGCACCGGCATAAGCAACGCTGAGTTGTGATACTTCCAAAAACATAGCCATCATTCTAGATGCATACAATTCTCATTTGAACAACACCAATTAATCACCTCCATGCTATTTCGACACTTGCGACAATTGCTGCTGCTGGCCCTGACGCTGGCGTTCATGCTGCCGGTGCTGGCGGTGCTGGCCTCCTGGCTACCCTGGGGGGACTCGGGCCTGGTGGCGGCGCAAATTCTGCGCGAAATGAGTGGCACGGTTCTACCCAACTACGTTTGGACCACTGTGCGTCTGTGCGCCATGGTGGGCATCGGTGTGATTCTGGTGGGCGTGCCTGCCGCCGTTGCGGTCACGCTGTTTGATTTCCCGGGTCGCCGTGTTTTTGAGTGGGCTCTGCTGCTGCCGCTGGCCATGCCTGCGTACGTCGTGGCCTATGCCTACACCGATTTTCTTCAGTACAGCGGCCCCCTGCAAACCTTTATGCGCAGCAGCCTGGGTCTGCAGGGACGCGTACTGCCCGAGATTCGCAGTCTCGCAGGCGCGGCCTGGGTGTTCATATTTTCACTTTACCCCTATGTGTACCTGCTGGCGCGCACCGCATTGGGCGAAAGCGCCACACACCTGATGGAGGCGGCGCGCCTGTTGGGTGCGCCGATGCGCCGACGGATACTGGAGGTGGCCTTGCCTCTGGCCCGCCCAGCCGTCGCCGCCGGCGCCGCCCTCGCTTTGATGGAAACTCTCGCGGACTTTGGGGTGTCGAGCTACTTCGGCATCCAGACCTTTACAGCCGGCATTTACAAGGCTTGGCTGTCCATGGACAACCGCATTGCCGCGGCGCAGCTAGCCACCATGCTGCTGGGGCTGGTGGCCCTGCTTTTGTGGCTGGAGCACCGGTCAAGAAAGCGCCTGCGCTTTGTGACCACCCGTGGCGCTCGCGCCGGCACCATGGACGCGCGAGCACGGCCGTTGCAGGGACACCAAAAGTGGCTGGCCTGGGTTCTGTGCGGTGCGCCGGTACTGCTCGGTTTTGTCTTGCCGGTGCTGTTCATGCTGCGCCCGTTGCTGGCCGACTGGCAAGTCCTGTCATGGTCACTGTTCATCGGATGGTCGCTGAACAGCCTGCGGCTCGGTGCGATCAGCGCCGTGTTGGCCGTCGCCCTGGCCCTGTTCCTGGCCTTTAACCTGCGCCGCCGGCCCGATGTACCCGCGCGTCTGGCGGTGCAATTGGCAGGCTTGGGCTACGCGGTACCCGGTGCGGTGCTGGTGGTGGGGCTGCTGCTGCCCGTGGGCTGGCTGCAGGCGCTGGCGCCCCAAAGCAGCGTGGGCTATGTTTTGACAGCTACTTCGTTCGGCTTGATCTGGGCTTACCTGGTGCGTTTTTGCGCCGTGGCACTGCAGTCGGTGCAGAGCGGCTACGCCAGAATCCCCAACAGTTTTGACGAATCGGCCCGCAGCCTGGGCACGGGTGACCTGGGTTTGCTGCGTCTGGTGCATTGGCCGCTGCTGAAGCGATCCACGGCAGCGGCCGCCCTGCTGGTGTTTGTGGACGTGATGAAAGAGCTGCCAGCCACTTTGGTGCTGCGTCCTTTCAACAGTGACACATTGGCCGTCGTGGCCTACCAGTTGGCGCGCGACGAACGTTTGGGGGAGGCGGCCCTGCCGTCACTGGCGCTGGTGCTGGTGGGGCTGATTCCGGTGATCCTGCTGAGCCGTACGCTGCGCGCGCCTTCGGCTTGAGTCAGTACGACCCATTCAACGCAAGAAATTGCCCGAACCAAACAACCCAACCAGACCCACCATGATCAGGTAGATGGCCACAATGGTCGAGAGCAAGCGCGGCATGATGAGGATCAGGATGCCGGCGATGAGCGAAACGATGGGGATCAGATGGAGTGTGATGTTCATGACGGGCCTTAAAAAGATAAATAGTTGCATGCCGTCTTGCATCCGGCGATGGTGTTGTCCAGCTTACAAGAGCCGCCTATGATTCTCTGTGTGGTGACGCACATAATTCCAATATTGCGTATGCCTTGACTGAAAGTCACACCGGTCACAGGCTAATTTGAGCCCAGCGTGTGCCAGCACACAGACTTAGCCCGGTTTCCCCTCTATAACCTGCTTCATCGATGGTATTCGCCATTCGGTCAATAGTTCAATGGAGAATAGATATGACGAGAAATTCAAGGCAATGGTTCACCGTCCTGTGCGGGGCAGCGATTGTTCTGACGGTCGGCTGTAGCAGCCTCAAGACCCCCGCAACCGCCGATGTCGCGGTCTCGAAAGCGGCAGTTGAAAATGCCGCCGGTGCAGGCGGCGCTCAATATGCACCGCTTGAGATGAACGCCGCACGTGAAAAAATGGCCCTGGCCAACAAGGCCATGGTAGCCAAGGACTACAAACTGGCGATCGAATTGGCAAGTCAGGCCGAGGCCGACGCAAAGCTGGCGCGCAGCAAAGCCAATTCAGCCAAAGCACAAGCCGCCGCAGACGCCTTGGACGACGACATCCGGGTCCTGCGCATAGAGTTGGACCGCACCAGCAAGTAAAAATTTCCCTCTGGACTTTTCAACAGCTCCAGCGTTCGGCCGCGCCACACCAGAGTGCGGCAACCCCTTCAAGGACATCAATATGAAAAAACATTACTCGACAGCCATTGTGCTGGCCATTGCCACTCTCGTCGGCGCTTGCAGCTCCGGCCCCCGTACCACCAGCCTGCTGGATCAAACACGCAGTGACTACCGCATGGCTCAGGGCAACCCCCAGGTTGCCACCTACGCACCGCTGGAAATGAAGCAGGCAGGCGACGCCATGGCCCAAGCCAACGACGCAGCCAACGACAACGACAGCGCTGAAAAGGTCGACAAACTGGCCTATCTGGCCAAACAACAAATCGCGCTGACACAAGAAGTGGCTAAACAAAAGGCGGCAGAGGCGCAGGTCGCAAACGCCGGCAAAGAGCGTGATCAAATTCGTCTGCAGCAGCGCACAAACGAAGCCGATCAAGCCAAAGCCAGTGCACAACAAGCTCAACTGGCCGCGCAGGTAGCCCAGGGCGAAGCAGCAGATGCGCAACGCCGGACGCAGCTGGCCCAAGTCGAAGCAGCCGATGCGCAGCGCAAGACGCAGGATGCACAAGCCCGTGCGGCGCAGCTCGAAGCTCAATTGGCGGATCTGGCCGCCAAAAAGACGGCACGCGGCATGGTGATCACCATGGGCGATGTGCTTTTTGGTACCGATCTGGCGCGGTTGAACGCAGATGGCATGCGCTCGGCACAAAAGCTGGCCGATGTGTTGCAGCAAAATCCAGAGCGTACCGTATTGGTGGAAGGCTTTACCGACAGCACCGGCGCTACCGCTCATAACCAGGCTTTGTCTGAGCGTCGCGCCGCCGCCGTCCAGAACGCCTTGCTGGAACTAGGCGTCGCACGTGAACGTGTCGCTATTCGCGGCTATGGCGAGTCCTACCCGGTAGCCGCCAACGACACGGCACAAAATCGCCAGTTGAACCGACGCGTGGAAATCGTCCTGTCCGACAACAGCGGCAAGATCAGCAACCGTTAATTCCGGCCACCGAGTGGCAAAAAAACCCGCTACGTTGAAAAACTAGCCATTACATTAAAGTGTTGATGGCTTTTTGGCAAAATTGGAGCATTGATTCAAGGTCGTATCTGTAGTGGATACGACCTTTTTCTTCGTCGGTGCTTGGCTATTTTTGGGCGAATGCCG
>Ga0180732_1000033_pt1 | contig 162311 bp, 120 predicted proteins | sample KR11_01MetaG_FD_148674 | JGI IMG/M metagenome (GOLD analysis project Ga0180732, IMG submission 148674) | Groundwater microbial communities from the Olkiluoto Island deep subsurface site, Finland - KR11_0.1 MetaG | ecosystem: Environmental > Aquatic > Deep subsurface > Groundwater | place... | reverse complement strand
AATCTGAATGAGTTCTTTTCTCTATGAAATTACGAAATTCAGGGTGAAAACTGAAAGGATACCCCACGCTTTAGCGTTGGGGAGCACTCATTAATCGTCATTCAGTGTGAAACGGTTAGGATGCCCCCGGCTTTAGCCGTGGGGAGCCCTCACTTTCTCTCTCTGACCTTCTTGACCATGAGTATGGGTCTGTCCACGGCCTTTGCAATCCTGTCCTGGACCCTGCCGAAGTTCACCGCCATTCTATTCTCTCCCTGGGTGGACCCCATGACCACCAGGTCGTAGTTCTGCGCCTCTTCGATTATGGCCTTCTCTATTGAATTCGTCCTGAACAGTTTGATATCGTTGGGGATGCTGTGGATGTTGCACAGTTCGGAAAGCCGTTTTGCATAATCTTCCTGGCTCTTCATGCGTGCATCGGAAGTGTACGGGCTGAATATTGTGATGTTCGATTCATCCCTCTTGGCAATGAGAACGGCATATCCGGTTGCATGGCTGGCATGCCATTCCGGCGCGGAGACAACCAGTATCCTGTTCACTTTCTCTCCCAGGTCGGCGACTTTCATGACTATAACGTCGCACTTGACCGAATGGATGAGTTTGTCTATAGTGGTGCCCAATATCCTGTTCTCCCCTGTAATGCCCTTCCAGCCCATGACGAGCAGGTCCACGTTGTCCTCGTCTATGGTGTCGAGGATGGCCTCGGATGCAGCATGGGAAATCAGAACAGTTCCCCTGGCCTTTATCAGTTCCTTGTCGCCAATCTTCTTCAGTTTTTCCACCAGCTTGATGTACGGCGATGTTTCCTTATACTTCACATAATCAATCGGCGTACCGAAAGGCAACTCGATAACGGAAACTATGTTCAGGTCCGCATCCTCCACCCTGGCCACCAGTGCCGCGAACTCCACCATTTGCTTCTGACCTTCATGCAAAACCGGCACCAGTATCCTGTAACGCTTGTCTTCCGGCCTTTCCGTGATGATCTCCAGTATCCCCTTCTTGAGAAGTTCTTCCGGCCCCACGGTCTCGATGACCCTCTTGCCGGCGCCGAAGTAGTAAAGGACCAGACCTATGGCAATCCAGCCAAGCGCAATGAACCATGCATCGGAGTATTCCACCCACAGGGCATAGGCCAGTATCATCAGGGCACCGATGGCCACCAGCGGCAGTACGGGAAACAGCGGGATTTTGTAGACCCTTTTTACTTCCGGCCTTTTGTATCTGAGCATGATGGCGGAGAGATTCACCATCATGAACACAGAGAGGAACATTATGGCCGTGGAGGCGGCTATCTTCTCTATTGGTAGGGTCACTGCCATGAAGATTATGATTGCACCGCTGATTATTATGGCCATATGGGGTGTGCTGTTCTTGCTGTGCAGCTTGCCGAATGTCTTCGGCAGAGTTCCGTCGCGACCCATGGCGAATGCCACCCTTGAAGACGCAAACAGCGCCGAATTCACCGCGGCCAGAGCGCCGAATATAACGCCGACGCCGACTATTACCAGGCCGTGGGGCATGGTCAGGGAAGCCACCTGTGCCACCACATCATCTCCCCTGAATGCCGTTCCTATCTGTGTCCAGTCTATTACGCCAACGCAGATGATGGAAACAAGTATGAATAAGATGGTAGAGAAGGTTACACATATCCATGTTGCTTTGGGAATGTTTTTCAGCGGATTTCGGCATTCCTCCCCGCACTGGGCGATTAGATCGAACCCCTCGAACACTATGAAAGTGAGGCCCATTGCCACGAAGAGCGATGAAATGCCGTTCGGTATGGGGTTAGAAACTATCGCGCCGACGTCACCGTCACCGCCTCCGCCATAGAGAAACGCTGCACCGGCAATTATGAACGCGATGATGACTGCCAGCAATATTCCGGTGATGAGCATGCTAGTTATTCCGGTTTCCTTTGTGCCTTTGTAATTGATGTATATGAAAACCACACATGCACTGGCTGCCAGTACTTTCACCAGAAGGTCCCCGTCGAAGCCGGGTGGAATTTTGCCGTAGGCATCCAGTATCCAGATGATGCCCTTTCCGAAGCCGAGAACGTAGAAGCTGGTGACAATGCTGTTGCCGAACCATAGCATCCAGCCGGACAGAAATCCGATTGGTTCCGGCAGCCCTTCCCTCACCCAGCTGTATTCCCCGCCGCTGCTGGTGAAGGCGCTGTTCAGTTCTGCGTAAGATACAGCCGTAAGCATGATAATGCTGAAATTCAGAATCATTACCAGTACCAGTCCCGGTCCGGTAATCTCCAGGCCGTAGCCGATGAGCAAAAAGATGGTGGAACCTAGCGTGGGCCCGAGGCCGATGATGATAACCTGCAGCAACCCGAGGTCCTGCTTCAGCTTGACCTCAACGCCGGAATCGGGCGGGTTCTCCATGCCCTCATGAACATAATTCGGTATTTAGTGATAATGGTCAAGCGTGTGTCATGAATGAAAAGAGTTGCCACGCTCTCGACGGAACGTGTGCTAACAGAATGTCTGGTGTGGCTCTGCCACGACAAAGACGCTTGGTATAATGCTGGCGCGTGGGCGCGCCAGTTCAACGCTATCCATGCCTGGGAGTCCCGCGCGGCCGTCATCAGAATGTCGGCTAGGCTGGGTGCCGTTGTCACCACGGGCTCACACCCGGGGCATGACAGTTGAAGATTGCAAATGGCATCATTTGTTTGGAAGAATATCACTTGATGCCAGAATAGTATAAAACCCCGCCCTCACAGGCGGGGCATGCTGCTGTGAGAATGACGTGCGGGTTTGGATGGCGAGGACAGGTGCATGATTGGCCATCCCCTATGTTCTGGGCGGGTCTTTTGGCTTGCTCTTACAGGCGGGGCACATCATACGCCGCCTCCCGTCGAATCTAACAAAAGATCGCTCTCGGCGGAGGGCTGAGCTACGTTACGAATCGGTTGTGGGTCCTTTGCTGGGTAAACGTTCTCATAAGCGTACGATATGGGGGTTTGGCGGTCATTTTTCTCTTTTTCCGGCACAAATCGGGCACCAATGTCCCCGTCTAGCACTACTTGGTCTTGCTTCCCATTCGTGTCCTTTGCTACATCTCCATTTTAATTTGGTATTGCAATCCACATATTTTTCTGATAAACATTCTCCACCCTTTTCTCTTGCAATTGCCTGCATCTCTTCAATGGTCAACCGGTGGCTGTCAGATGTTCTGATATGTCCACAAGTTGGACACCATGTACCTTTTTTTATATACAATGGTTTGGCCTTCCATGTGTGTCCTTTATTGCACATCCATTTCAGTTTAGTATGAATATCGACATACTCATTTGACAAACATTCTCCACCCTTTTCTCCTGCAATTGCCTGCATCTCTTCAATGGTCAACCGCAGACTGTCAATCAATTTGATATGAGCACAAGTTGGACACCATGTACCTTTTTTTATATACATTGGTTTGGCCTTCCATGTATGTCCTTTATTGCACATCCATTTCAGTTTAGTATGAATATCGACATACTTCTTTGACAAACATTCTCCTCCCTTTTCTCTTGCCCTTTTTTGCATCTCTTCTATAGTCAACTTAAGAGAATTAGCGCTTTTGATATGGGCACAAACAGGACACCATGTACCTTGACTCTTCATATTGTGGGGTGAAGATTTCCAAATATGACCCGCTTTACACTTCCATTGTAATTTTGTATGTGGATTCACATATTTCATTGATAGACATTTACCTTCCCTTGCAGTCGCCATTTCCCTCATCTCTTCGATTGTTACTCGTGTTCTATCTATACGACTGCATTCAGGGCACCAATGACCACGTTTAACACCGCTAGGGATTGCTTTCCATACATGCCCTCTCTTGCATTCCCACTTCAATTTGGTAGTGGTGTCTATATAATATGTTGACAAACATCTGCCGCCCCGCATCTTTGCGAGTTCGCACATCTCTCCTATTGTTAATTTTTTTGGCATAGGCAAGTGACGATATGGCTTCAAGATATAAATGTTACATCATTAAACATGTTCTTGTCCGGATACCGCGACCTTTAGGTCTGCGGAGGAAGGCAAATTCAATTGTGTTGAAAGCGACACACCAGGACAAGAAATAGTTTAATTAAAGTGCTCCCCTCGATATCCTGTTCTATCATCATATACGAATCAACCTGAATGAGTATGGATAATTAAGAATTCATGAAATTCAGGATGAAAGCAATTAGGATACCCCACGCTTTAGCTTGGGGGGCCCTCATTTATATCGTTTGACTCTCAAGCCAGTTCTCCAGCCCATCCTTCATTGCCAGGTATGATTCCACAAGTTTCCTGCCTTTTTTTGTAAGTCGAGTTCCGCCCCCCGATGCGCCCCCGACCTCGGTGGCAATGATTTCCATCCCGCACCTTTCATTCAGTTCGCTGACCATTTCGTGTGCGTGTCTGTATGAGATATTTAGGTTTCGAGCCGCAGCGGAAAGTGAGCCAGTCTCATATATTTCCATGAGCAAATCCGCTTTTCCTTCGCCTATGATGGGTTTACCATCCATTTCCAACCACAACTTGAATTTAGGCTTTAATTTCATTCAATCACCCCAAAATTTGAACTGCGTCCCCGATATTCACAGTTCCGGGTATGATGACCTTCGCGAATATCCCTTCCTTTGGCATGACACAATCCCCGACTTTTTCCCTGATGCTGCAGCCATGATGGCATTCCTTGCCTATCTGCGAAACTTCCAAGATGGTTTTCCCCGCCGAAATTCTGGTGCCTACTTTGACAGTCTCCCAGTCAATTCCCCTGGTGGTGATGTTCTCAGCGAAATCCCCTGGCGCAATTGTGGCCAATTTCACCTTGAATATTTCAATTGACTCAATTCCGAGAAGACTTATCTGTCTGTGCCAGTCCCCGCTGTGGGCATCCCCGGCCAGGCCACTTTCAGTTATCATCACTGACCTGACAGGCATCTTCTTCTCACCTTTCTTGGCGCTCAGATTTATAGAAACAATTATTCCTTTTTTCATTGTTAATCGGTATTACATGCGGTCTATTTAATCTATGCTGGTTAACATTAAATACCGTTATGCAATTCCGAGCATAACGGTGGCATTCAACATGAGAAAAAATCAAATTATTGCGATTGCTATAGCGGCTATAGTGGTATTGGCAGCTTTCAGCACATGGTACTCGATTGCCAACAAGGACAAACCTGTGAGCGTCATCCTAGCCACGACAACAAGCACCCAGGACTCAGGACTGCTGGATTACATTCTGCCGGATTTTAATGCGAAGTATGGTGCAGATGTCGAGGTAATTGCTGTAGGTACCGGGCAAGCGCTGGAACTTGGAAGGAATGGGGATGCCGATGTGCTGTTCGTGCACTCTCCGGCAAAGGAAATTGACTTTGTAGATCAGGGATACGGTTTATACAGATGGACTGTAATGTACAATCAGTTTGTCATCGTTGGACCGGCCTCTGACCCTGCCTGCATTAACGGCATGGCGTTAGCAAAAGACGCATTGGAGATGATTTATAACACGAATTCAACTTTCTGCTCAAGGGGAGACCAGTCTGGAACCCATACTGCAGAACAGAAGTTATGGACATCAGCCGGTTACAATTACACCGGCATATCCGCGCAATCCAACTCAAGCTGGTATCTGTCTCTGGGCCAGGGGATGGGCGATACGCTCAGAACAGCATCCGAGAAACAAGCGTACACATTAGTAGATGAGGCCACATGGTTCAACCTCGAATCACAGCTTGAGCTGGAAATATTGGTCAAAGGGGACAACCTCCTCTTCAATCAATACGGTGTAATACCGGTCAATGGCACGATGCATCCGGCAATCAATCAGGACATGGCAATCAATTTAGCGAGCTGGGTAACGTCGCCTGAAATTCAGGCCATGATAAATAATTACACGATTAACGGAAAACAGGTTTTCACACCCAACACTGATAGGGGGCCATGATATGGAAAGCGATCTGCTCAATGTAACATTGCTCTCGATACTTGTCTCCGGGACTGCCACGCTGTTAGCTTCTTCAATAGCCATTCCGCTTGGCTGCTACCTGGGCATGAGGAAGTTCAAGGGGAAGGAGTTGGTCCGCACTGTTACTTACACACTTTACGGTTTCCCTCCCGTGGTTGCCGGCCTGGTTCTTTACATCCTGCTGTCGAACAGCGGCCCGCTCGGCAGCCTCCAGCTTCTTTTCACACCCATCGCCATGATACTGGCGCAGACTCTGCTTGTAGTGCCCATTGTAATTGGCCTGACAATGTCAGCCGTATCTACCACCTCGAAAGATTATACGGAAACAGCAATCATTCTCGGGGCGGACAGTTGGCGCACGGCCAGGACAGTAATACATGAGGCAAGGATTGGCATAATCTCCGCAGTAATGGTGGGTTTCGGGAGAGCTCTCGCGGAAGTCGGCGCTGTCATGCTTGTCGGCGGTAATATCCAGTGGCACACGCGAGTCCTCACGACCGCCATAGTCCTTGAGACGAGGGAGGGTAATTTTGAATACGGTCTCGCCCTGGGGGCTATCCTCCTCACGATCGGCATGGTATTCTTCTATCTCATGAAGCGCTATCAGGACAAGGGGATGCTTACATGAGCGCAATAAAGGCCAGGGGCATTTCCAAATCATTTGGAAACAGGTGCGTGCTGAAAGCCATCGATCTCGAAGTTGAAGAGGGCGACCTGTTTGCGATAATAGGGCCCAGCGGCGCCGGGAAAACAACGCTGCTGCGCATCCTTTGCAGCCTTCAGCCGCCTGACTCTGGCACGGTAACTATCTTGGGCAAGCAAATGAGCTACAGGGAAGCGGAAGACCTGCCGCTTCGCCGCAGGATGTCCTTCATCTCGCAGAAGCCAATCGCATTCAGGGAAACAGTGAGAGAGAACGTGGCCTATCCACTGAGGGTCAGGGGCATTGAAAACGGGAATGAAATGGTCTATCATGCGCTCCAGCATGTGGGATTGCTTGACTTGGCAGATAACTTGGGCGTAACACTTTCCGGCGGTGAGTTACAAAGGATGGCATTTGCGCGCGCCACTGTTTACAATCCCGAAGTTCTGATACTTGATGAATTTACAGCTCACCTGGACCCCTACAACATAAAGATGCTCGAGGATGCGGTTGTTTCTTATCGGAAGGAGAAGGGCGCAACCGTCCTCACGGTGACACATAACCTGTTTCAGGCGAAGAGGATTGCCAGTACTACTGCGTTCATGCTCGACGGTGTAATAGTTGAACAAAATGAGACCGCCAGGATATTTAACAGCCCAGCGGACGAGAGAACAGGCTCATTCGTCAGAGGGGAGATGATATTTTGATGCATGACCCGTTTGGCAGACCTGTGAAGAGCCTTCGTTTCTCTCTCACCGCGCGCTGCGACCTGCTGTGCTCCTACTGTCACAAGGAAGGCCAGCGCGCTTCAGAATCGGAGATGACAACTGCCGAAATAGAAAGGATCATCGAGATTGCCGCCATGACCGGCATTGCGTCGGTCAAATTCACTGGCGGGGAACCATTATTGAGGGAAGACATTCTTGATATTGTTAAATTGACCAATGAAAGAATTCATGATGTTTCAATTACCACCAACGGGACCAAGCTGGCTGGACTGGCCGCTCCTCTCAAATTTGCCGGATTGACCAGGGTGAACGTCAGCCTGGATACATTCAATCGCGCGAGGTATAATGAATTGACTGGCATCGACAAGATCGATGACGTTATACAAGGAATTCGCGCAGCTGTGACTGCGCAATTGCTTCCGGTAAAGGTCAACATAGTCGCGCTGCAGGAAACCACGGTTGATGATATCCTACTCACCATGAGGGGCGTATGGGGCCTTGGAGCGGTCCCGCAAATCATCCAGCCAATCGGCAATGGTGCTGGCTCATCTACCTTCGACCCGGTGGAAGAAATAATTAAAAGGACAGCCTTGAGGAAAATTGAACGCGAGATGCACTGCCGGAGCAGATATTTCCTTCCTGATGATGAAGGAATTGAGCGCGAGGTCGAGCTAGTGAGACCGATGCACAACACCAGATTCTGCGCAAACTGCACGCGCTTGCGGATAACAAGCGACGGACATCTCAAGCCATGCCTCATGCATAACGATGGGCTGGTAGACATTATCGACCCCATCAGAATGGGTGCAAGCGATGATGAGTTGCTTTTACTGTTCACAAAAGCAGTTAATATGAGGAGGCCATATTGGACATAGGAGGTATGGAATGAAGACGGTTGACATTTCGGAGAAGGCCCCATCGCGAAGGACGGCGGTGGCTGAAGGGCGCCTATCGTTAAAGGAAGAGACAGTCAACGCCATCCGTGAAGGAAAGGTCAGGAAAGGCGACCCCTTCAAGGTTGCCGAGAGCGCGGCCCTCCTGGCCGTGAAGAAGACGCCCGAACTAATACCTCACTGTCATAACCTCCCGATTGCATCAATAAGCGTAGAACTTTCCATTAAAGATGCAGAGGTCTTGTGCACATGCGCCGTCAAGGCAAATTATTCGACCGGGGTCGAGATGGAGGCGCTGGTCGGAGTGTCCGTAGCACTTTTGACAGTATGGGACATGGTCAAGTACCTGGAAAAGAACCAGGATGGCCAGTACCCCGGCACTGCTATAACCGGGATAAGGGTCCTTACCAAGCTCAAGGAGGGCAATGCATGAGCACTCATGAGCACAAGAAGAACGCGATAACGAACATCGGTTACTACGTAATCACGGTCAGCGATACCCGTACCAAAGAAGATGACACCGGTGGCCAGCTTATCATGAGCATGGTTAAGGACGGGGGCCATAGTGTTGTTGGCTATGAAATAATCAAGGACGACCTTAATTCCATTACCAAACATTTTTTAGAAATTACTGAGAGAGAGGATGTGGATGCAGTAATAATGACCGGTGGAACAGGAATAGCCAGAAGGGACATTACCCCGGAAGCAATCCTCCCGCTTCTGGACAAAAATCTTCCCGGTTTTGGCGAGATATTCAGGGGCCTGAGCATGCAGGAGATCGGCAGCGCTGCCATGATGAGCCGGGCGCTTGCTGGCACTAAAAATGGTAAGGCCATATTTTGCATACCGGGTTCCAGGGGCGGCATACGGCTTGCCATGGGATCCTTGATTCTCGAGGAAACCGGGCACATGCTCTGGGAGATGAGGAAATGACAGGAATGAAGCCATTCAGGGACCTCATAACATTCGAGGAAGCTCTCAAGATTATTCTTGAGAACAGCCAACCAGTATCCCGAACTGAAACCGTGGAACTTGAGGATTCAGCCGGCAGGGTTTTGGTCAATGATGTCACCGCTTCAAGGAATGTGCCGGGTTTCTCAAGGGCCGCCATGGATGGCTATGCCGTGCGTGCAAGAGATACATTTGGCGCCAGCCGGACCGCGCCCAAGACACTGAATAACATGGGCCAGATATTTACTGGTGAAGCACCCAATGTCACTGTTGAAAATGGCCAATGCATTCAAATCGCAACAGGCGCTCCAATGCCAGAGGGAGCGGATTCAGTCGTGATGGTCGAGGAAACAGCCCATGAAAATGACAGCATCATGATATTCAAGCCAGTCTATCCGGGGGCCAATATGTCGTCTCATGACTCAGACATCTCCAAAGGAACTGTTGTTCTAAAGGCTGGCATAATACTTGACCCCCCCAGGATAGGCGTTCTTGCCGCGCTGGGATTTGAAAAAGTTGATGTTTATGGAAAACCGAAGGTTGGTATTTATCCGACAGGGAGCGAAATAGCCAAACCAGGAGATGAATTAAAATTCGGGATGGTCTATGACATTAATTCTTATACACTCGCTTCCCTGCTGGAGAAAGCGGGAGCAGAGGTCATCATCCACCCCATAGTGAAGGATACTGAAGATGCCCTTGTCAAATGCATCCAGGGCGCCAGTCAAGACGATTACGCGGTTTTCTCAGGCGGCAGCAGTGTTGGAGAGAGAGACCTTTTATCTTCAGTTGTTGAAAAATTGGGGACTATCCTTTTCCACGGCATCGCGTTAAAGCCGGGAAAGCCCACTTTGCTTGGGAAGGTGGGAGAAACCATGATCCTTGGGTTGCCTGGCTATCCAACATCATGCCTTACAAACGCTTATGCTTTGTTCCTACCCGCTGTAAAGAAGATGGCAAGATTGCCCAACGAAATAAACCAGGTCAATGCCCAGCTAGCTGAGCGGGTGGTTTCCACAATCGGTAGGCATCATCTTTACACTGTGAGATTGGAGAACGGCCTTGCATACCCGGCATTCAAGGAATCGGGAGCCATAACCAGCATGTCAAATGCTTCGGGCTGGATAGATATACCTCAGAACACCGAGTTCCTGGAGAAAGGCACCAGGGTTGTTGTTAACATGTTCTGAATTATGGCATTCCAATAGTCCTACCATAATCTGGAAACCGGGTTGCAAAGGCCCGAGGGTGGCATTCGTTATCAGATTGCCTGGATGGCCGGGTGCCGTCGTCACCCCGCCCTTACAGGCGTGGCATGCTGTTGGGAAAATGACGTGCTGTTTTGTATGTCGAGGCGGGTTTGGGCAATGGAATTGTAGCGCCACTCCGGTCCATCCCAACCAAAGAACGCGGCTCCGGCACCGATCAACCACCTCATGCCCCGTCTGAATCACGTCTCATATTATCTGGAGGGCGGGGATGTGTTTAAATCGGCACACAACCCGGCCCCAGCTCCGGCACCGGCCAACCTCATCCATTCCCCATTCCCAAATCTCACAAAAACGTTTATACACTTATTAGATTATCATCAACCATGAAACTCAAACTCGACGGTTGGCAGCTCGGAATAACTTTCTCAGCATGCCATTTCCTGCCTGGCCATTCGAAATGCAACCGGCTTCACGGCCACAATTATGCAGTGCATCTACACATCACCGGCGAACCTTTGGATGGCGGCATGGTACACGATTTTGTGGCTCTCAAAAAGGCAATGAAATCCGTAGCTGACCAGATGGACCATTGTGTTCTCATGCCTGGCAAGTCCAAAGTCATGAAACTTGAACATGTAGGCACTCAAATTAATGTCTCATTTGAAAACAAATCCTACTCTTTTCCGAAAGACGACGTCAAAATTCTGGATTTGGATTTGGTTTCCGCGGAAATGATGGCTATTTATGCTCTTGATTCAATAGTTGCACAACTCGACCTTGGGGGCAACATAACAAAAATCAAGGTCGGCATTGATGAGGGAATTGGCCAGGGGGCATGGGCATCCAGAGAGCTGTAGGACAACAGCGCGCTGTTGTACTTCTCTCGGGCGGCCTTGATTCCGCCACGTGCCTTGCCATTGCCAGCCGGGACCATGAGGTCCATGCACTCACATTTGATTACGGCAGTAAACACTCAAGGGAAATAAATGCGGCAAAAGCCATTGCAAAACATTTTGACGCCAAAAGCCACCGAATTTTGAAGGTTGACCTTGCCGTGATTGGTGGTTCTTCCCTGACCGAGGATTCTATTCAGATAAAAGAAGCTGGCTCGGTGGATAAAATTGGGCAAACAATCCCCAACACCTATGTCCCTGCCAGGAACATGACGTTCCTCAGCCTTGGCATGGCACTGGCGGAGGTTGTCGGCGCCAGTAAATTATTCATCGGCGCGAACTCGGTGGATTACTCCGGATACCCGGACTGTCGGCCGGAGTTCATAGCCGCATTCCAGGGGGCTGCAAGGCTGGGCACCAAGGCCGGCGTTGAAGGCCGCCCCATCAAAATCGAGGCGCCGCTTCTCACATTTTCCAAGTCCCAGATAATAATTAAAGGCGCAGAGCTCGGTGTGCCCTTCGAATTAACATGGACATGCTACCGGGGCGGAGAAAAAGCATGCGGGAAGTGCGAGGCATGCCAGTTGAGGCTGGCAGGATTCAGGGAGGCGGGAATCGATGACCCTGTCAGATATGAAAATTAGACCTGCCACCGAAGAAGACATTAATGCAGTCATTCGAATCACCAAGGCAAACGGCCATTTCTGGACCCCGGAGGTTGATGGTACGGAAGCTCTTACCAGAATTCTTGAGTGGGATAACAATCTATTCCTGGTCTATGATGATGCGGGCGTTCAGGGATTCGTTCTGGGCACATGGGACGGCGCAAGAGCCTACATCCACAAGATTTCTGTGCACCCAGACGTTAAGGGGAAAGGCATCGGAACCCTGCTTGTGACCCATGCCATTGAGTTCTTCGGGAACCTTGGCGCGCCCACTGTGGCGGTGGCGGCTGCCGACGGAACCCGGGATGAAGAAGAAAATAGTACTGGCTTCTGGGAAAAAGTTGGATTCGAACCCATCCCGGCCAGATTAATGATTCACTTTGATGTTCAAAAGGTGATTGAAAATGAAGATAAATGAGATATTTTACAGCATTCAGGGCGAGGGCGTGACCATGGGCATACCCACGATATTCGTGCGGCTCACAGGCTGCAATCTGGACTGCAAATGGTGCGATACGGCGTACGCCCGCACCGAGGGAAAGGAAATGAATCTCGACCAGATAATGGAAGAAATAAGGAAGATTCGCTGCACTCAGGTCTGCATAACCGGGGGCGAGCCCATGTACCAACCGGAAACAGTGAAATTGATTGACGTCCTTCTGGGCGAAGGCTACCTGGTAACACTTGAGACCAACGGTTCCAAGAACCTTGAGGCGCTGGAATGCTCCGAGGCCCTGATGATAAGCATGGACGTGAAATGCCCGGGCTCCGGCCAGTCTGACAAGATGGACCTGTCCAATCTCGAATTGCTGGGGCCGACTGACCAGTTGAAATTCGTCGTTTCCGATAGAACCGATTACGAGTACGCCCGGGACATGATAAAAAAATATCACCCAATCTGCGCCGTTGTCATGACCCCTGTGTGGGGCGTTGACATTGCCGAGGTCATAAAGTGGGTGCTGAAAGATAAACTCGACGTGAGGGTGCTTCCCCAGTTGCACAAGTTGGTCTGGGGTGACGAACGCGGGCACTGAATTAATTTATTGCCTCGCCGCGGACGACCTCGATTCTGAAGTCGCCGGGTATTCTGATGCCGGCCTTCCAGAGTGCGATCTTCGTTTCCTTGAAGTGCGCACGGCCTGCTCTGAGTGTCATGATGACCTGGCCTTTTCTGACGCGTGCCGCGGTGCCCACGGCTTTTCCGAAGGCGTTCCTCATTCCGCTGGATATACGGTCAGCACCTGCGCCGGTAGCCATCTTGTTTTCCCTGATAACCTCATGCGGGAAAATATGTATCTTCATGAAATATCCCTGGGAACCGGCCTTCTTCTGGATGGTCCTGTTGCATGCGATACGTGCCGCTTCCAGGGCCGTGTGCCTTATGGCCACGGCAGATTCCGAAATTAGCCGCATCTCTATGGGAAAATCACCCTTTGAGTTTCCCATCTCGAACTGGGATATCCTGCTGTTGGGCACTCCGCCCATGTACTCCCTGCGCGTGTAGGATTGCTGCTTTATCCGCCTGTACATCCTTGCTGGCTTTCTTCCTGCCATGTGATTCACGTCCTTAATTTCGGCCCCCCAGGAGAATATGGCTCCCGTGGAGGTAAGTCCGGCATAAGATGGTTTGATATATAATGATTTTCGATATGCTATTTCTTCAACCATTACCCAATTAATTATATATATGGCGGAGTTGATTCATCCTCAATGATACTGATAAAACTGGGCGGAAGCGTTGTTACGGACAAATCAAAACCCATGACATCCCGACCCGAAGTGATAGACAGGCTGGCCATGGAACTATCAAAGATTCCCGGCCCCAAAATAATAATCCACGGCGGCGGCTCCTTCGGCCACATCAAGGCCAAGCAGTACGCACTTCACACGGGCTTCACAGACGAATCCCAGAGGGAAGGGATATGCCAGGTTCAGAACGACATGCGTGCTCTCAACAGATTGATCGAGGAAAGCCTCAGAAAAGCAGGCGTGCCGGTTGCATCCATACCGGCCGGCGCAATAGCCACCTTTGACAACGGCGCACTTGCCAGTTTTCCGTCCGATGTTTTCCAGCATTACCTGGATATCGGAATTACCCCCATTTCCTTCGGCGACGTTGTCATGGACCGTTCCAGAGGGATATCAATCTGCTCCGGCGACGACATAATGCTGAAACTGGCAGCGGACCTGAAGGCCGAGATATGTATCTTCGTTACCGCTGTCGACGGAATATTTCCCACTTACCCGCCTGCGGAAGGCCAGGGCCCATTACCCGAGATAGGCCGCGATGATGCCGTGGCATTCACAGTTAAAGATGCGGACGTTACCGGCAGCATGCAGAGAAAGCTAAAACTCATGTTCGACATCGCCAATCTTGGAACCAAAGTTCAGATAGTGAACGGCCTGGTCCCGGGCAGACTGGCAGATGCCCTTTCAGGTAAGTTCGTAATCGGGACAGTTGTGAGGGGTGATTGATTGAAATTTGAGAGAAAGGCGGACCACATCGATATATGCCTGAACAGGGACGTGAACGCATCCAGGAATCACTGGGAGGACATCCAGCTACTGCACAGAGCGCTTCCGGAGATAGACATGGGCAGCATCGACACCTCGGTGGAGCTTTTCGGCAAGAAGCTCGCCGCGCCGGTGATAATATCCGCCATAACCGGCGGCTTTGACGGCGCCGAGTCCATAAACCGGAACCTGGCCAAGGCCGCGGCCGAATTGGGCATCGGAATGGGCGTTGGCAGTCAGCGTCCGGCTCTTGAACATCCCGAACTCGCATCAAGCTACGAGGTCGTCAAGGAGTACGACGTACCACTGGTCATAGGCAATGTCGGCGCGCCCCAACTTGTAGAACAGAAGAAGCGCCATGCATTCGGAATTGACGATTGCAAACGCGCCATGGAAATGATTGACGCCGATATACTGGCAATCCATCTCAACTTTCTCCAGGAGATAGTCCAGCCCGAGGGCGATACGAATGCCGCGGGATGCCTCGAGGCCATGGGCAAGGTTGCCAAACAGATACCGGTGCTCGCCAAGGAGACTGGTGCAGGAATATCCAGGGACATGGCCCAGGACCTCCGCATGAAAGGCGTCAAGGGCATCGACGTGGGTGGTCTGGGCGGCACCAGCTTTTCTGCGGTCGAATATCATCGAGCCGTGGGCCGCAACGAGGAAACCCTTTCCAGGCTGGGAGAGACATTCTGGGACTGGGGAATTCCGACGCCGTTGTCCATACTGGAGGCGGACGTCGGGCTGCCCATAATCGCAACCGGCGGCCTCAACACCGGCCTGGATGTTGCAAAATCCATCTCACTGGGCGCCAGGGCCGGCGGCCTGTCAAGAAAGCTGCTGAAACCTGCCACGGAAAGTCCGGAAGCGGTAATCAAGGAACTGGAAATGATAATCGCCGAACTCAAGGCGGCGATGTTCTTGGTGGGAGCATCCCGCATCCAGGCGCTGCAGGACACCCCGGTCATCGTAACCGGCCATCTTTCAGAATGGCTCAATGCCATGGAACCGGAGGAGTGAAATTGCCGACCACGTACTCCACGGTGGACGGCGAGACACTGGAGAGCAGTTTTCTCGGATTCCTGAAGGAGAACAGGCAACTTATCGTCGACGAGATTTTCAGGTTCATCCCCAGAAGCCAGGACATAAAGCCAATGAATTTCGGTCTGGACAATCACTGGAGGATGGTGGTGGATTATCCGGAGCGCGGCGGCAAATACGTTCGACCGGGGCTGCTTCTCCTGTCCTGCATGGCCAGCGGCGGAGAGGTCGCTAAGGCAATGACAACTGCGGCCGCAATGGAAGTCTCCGAGGACTGGCTGTTGGTCCATGACGATTTCGAGGACAAATCCCTGGAGAGGCGGGGGAAACCCACCCTCCACCTGCTCAACGGAGAGGAGATGGCAATCAATGCCGGCGACCATCTCCACCTGATTATGTGGAAGATACTCATGGCCAATCACGGCACCATGGATAATTCCAAGGCTTGCGTAATTGCAGAGAAAATGGTGGATTTCCTCCAGACGACCTGCGAGGGCCAGTACCTGGAACTTTCCTGGACCAGGAACGGCAAGATAATCTCGGAGGACGAGTACTTCGAAATGGTTGACAGGAAGACTGGCTGGTACACTGTGATAGGGCCGCTGCAGCTCGGCGCGCTGATAGCAGACAACACCGCAGCATTGGAGCCCATTGGAAAACTGGGGAAAAGCCTTGGCCGCGCATTCCAGGTCCACGATGACTGGTTGAACGTGTTCTCTTCCAAGACCGGGAAAGAGCTCGGCGGCGACATCCTCGAGGGAAAGCGGACGTTGCTACTCATTCATCTGGTCGACCAGCTTGAGAAGGTTGGAGACAGGATGAACCTCGAATATGTTCGGATACTGTTCTCGAAGAAAAGAGAGGAGAAATCCGATGAAGATGTCAAAAAGATAATCGCGCTCTATGAAAAGCACGGTTGCAGGGCCTGGGTCCGGGCCAGGGCGAAAACGTTCGCGTTGGAGGCATTGCCCCTCATTGACGGCATCCCGTATTCAGAGGAAGGAAAAGCCGTGTTGAGGGACGCCGTGCAATATATTGTTAATCGGGAATTGTAGGGGCGCTAATAGAATACCGGTTTGGCCGGTGTGTGTTCTGCGGGTTGAATCCTCATCACGGCCCGCACTTTATTCCGTCCCCGGTCAGCCAGAATTCCGCCCTCCGGCCCTCTGCCAGGGACCTGTGTTTCATCAGAACTGCTTCCCTTCGCCCGGCCATATCCTGGTCCCTGTCCAGCCTTATTATGACCTTGCAATTGTGCCTGAGCACGTGCCCGCCCAGTGCCTTGTACTCGTTCCTCTCGATATCTGTATAGACCTGGCTGGTGATGAGGATGGGAATCACCCTCCGCCTGCATAGAGTGAGAAGCGCGGTTATCTGGGCAACGAATGAGCGGCGCTCGGTCCGTTCCAGGTCCTTTGCCAGCTCCACCCTGTAATGGCCGGTGGCCGAGTCCAGCACCAGCAGCCCGATATCGTCGTTCTTCATTGCCAGCATCACGGCCTTGTCGATTATGGCTTCCTGCTCCTCGAAATCGAACGGCTCGAAAATCAGCAAGGATTTGACCATGTTATCGTATTCTGCGCCGAAAATTTGCTGTATCCTGTCCCTGGAAAGCCCCTCGGAGTCTATGTAAATAATCTTCTTGCCGGAGTTGATAATCGCTCTGGCCAGTACCAGGCACATGTTGGTCTTGCCGCTGCCCGCCTCCCCGTAAATCTGGGTGATGGCGCCGGATTCGAACCCGCCGCCCAGGAGATTGTCAATGCAGCTAGCGCCCGTGGGAACCTTCATGCCGACGGCTACCGCGCGGCGGCACATAAATGTTGGGTGCGTGTAGGTGTTTTGTTTTCTGATATTTTAGATTTTAGATCTTAGATTTTAGATTTTTGTTGAGAATATGTGTAAGTGGTCAATCTTCAAAAGTTATTATTCCGCAATAACAGATGTGATTATATGATTGGCTACTGTAATCAATCCCCGCTTCAGTTAAATCAAAAAGCCATAATTTATTGCCAGAACTATCTGAGATAACAGGGGGGTACTTGGAGATGCGGACCACTTACCGATGTAAGAGGCTTCACATCAGTGACCTCTTACGAATGCGTCACGTCGTCAATCCGTCGTAAATCTACAATCTACAATCACTAAATCGAAAATCGTCATACATCTACAATCGTTGAATATTTGTGGAGGCGCTCAATTTTTCGGCTTCGGCCGTTCAACTCTCTCTCTCAGCATCTCCAGAATCATTTCCTCTCTTTCTGTCGGCTGGCCGTCCAGGAGGTTCATGATTTCATCGTAAATATCGGCCTGGGTCGTGCTGATGTCCGGCACACTGTCCAGGATGACGTTCTCCAATGCCCTGTGGTCTTCGTCCGACACGCCCAGATGGGTCTTCAGTGCGTCTATGAGGTGTTTTTCAGAACTGGTGAGGATGCCGCTGCGCCATGCCACTGCCAGCGCTTGACGGTATACTTCGGTCTTCATGGTCTTCTCGTCCATCATGCGCCTGTTCTGCTCTTCCATGTTCTCCAGGACTTCCATGCACAGAACATCACCGTTCTCCAGGGCCTGGCATACTATATCGGAAAATCGCAGATGCACGGAAGTCGCACCGTCGATATCCGCGATTCTCATGTCCTTCACATCCTGGCCCATCTGCACCTTGACAATGATTTTGCCGATGCGCTCCTCCAGCTCCCTGGCCTTGGTCAATCCCTGGGGAGTGAGGGAGTAACATTTCATCTTCTGCTTTCCGCCTGTCACGTGACGCACATTCTCCTCCAGAAGCCCGTTTTCCATCAGTTTGTCAAGATATCTGGATATGTGCTTTCTCTGTATGCGTGTGTTCACGGAAATGCCCTTCTGTGTTACACCGGAATCACACTCGTAAACATCATCCAGGCTGCCGAAGTTCAGCATGTAAAGCAGAATCCGTTCCTCGCCGGTTATCTCCAATCCGTCCGCCATGGGGTGGGATTGGCAGGATTGTATAAATAATCTGTGAAAAATCGTAAGAGTTCAGTTTTCTGAAATTTTAGATTTTAGAATTTAGATTTTAGATTTTAGATTTTAGAATTTAGATTTTAGATTTTTGTTGATAATATGCAACGCCGTCAATCCGTCGTAAATCTACAATCGTCAATCTACAATCTACAATCGTTATCATAGCTTCATTTCACTGAATACTAACGAAAAAGTGACATGCGTAACAGGACATATAATCATATTTTCCAATCCAATGATGTTTTATATCCTCCTGCAATGATTATGTCCATGCATGCCCCGAAGATTCTGGCAGTAATAGTCCTGGCCGTTCTCCTCGCCCCATCCGTTGCCGCCCTCACCGAACTGGATTACGGCACCCATGATATTTCCGTCACCCTGCAATCCGGCCAGGATGCAGCATATCTCGTTCCCATGAAGGCCGGCGACCGTCTCATCGTTGACCTGGCCGTGACAAGCGGCGGCCCTGCGGATTTTTACCTGACGAATATCACGGCTTACAATGTCTATGCGGCCAGTGTTTCCGGCAGCCTGAACTTCCCATCCCTTTACTATCTCGGGGGCCAGTCCTCGGAGAATTGCCAGGGCATCGTGTATACTTACGATTCCCTGATAGCCAATGATTATGTCCTTCTGATGGACAACACGGCCAACACCGAGGCCGGCGCTGCACCAGTCGGCCCTGTAACCATAACCGGCACCATAACTGTCGAGCGCAATGTCTGGACCCTGGTAAATATTATTATAACCATACTTATAATAATCTGCATAATCCTTTTCATGCTCTATCTCCGTTGGCCTGAAAAAAAGGCATAATCGTTTTATGCATGACCGCAATATCCCAATCATGTATGAGGAAGAGGACGGAGCCCTTGCTGTCCGACTGGCCAGGGCGTCCATTGACAATGCGGTGAAGCGCATACCGATGCCGGATATCCCGGTCCCGGAAAAATTTCTTGCGGAATCCGGTGCGTTCGTTACTTTGAGCACCTACCCGAAGCATGAGCTCAGGGGCTGCATAGGCTATCCAGGCCCGTATTTTCCGCTGAAGGAAGCGCTTGTCAGAGCAGCCAGGGAAGCAACAAGAGATCCCCGTTTCAAGCCACTGAAGGATAACGAATTGGATGGCATAACTGTTGAAGTGAGCCTTCTCACTCCGCCCGTGCCGCTGGCAGTCAAGAATCCGAAGGATTATCTCACCCAGATCAAGATTGGCCATCACGGTCTCATAGTGGAACGGGGCGGGTTCAGCGGCCTGCTTCTGCCCCAGGTACCGGTGGAACAGGGCTGGGGCGTGGAGGAATTTCTGGCCTACACCTGCAAGAAAGCCGGCCTTTTCGGAGATGCCTGGCAGGACCCAAAGACCAAACTATCCACATTCACGGGAGAGGTTTTCGGCGAGGAGAAGCCCAGGGGCACTGTCACCAGGAAGGTGCTGGATGGCGCATGAGCTCGTCATCAAAACCAGGATTGTCCATGGTAGCACTTTCAGGAATGTCAGCATCGGCATCGACAACGGTAAAATTTCTGCGGTGAAACCGAACCTCCGCGGGGAAAAAGAATTTCATTTTGAGGATTACTTGGCACTCCCCGGCGGGGTGGACATCCACACCCACATGCGGGAGCCTGGATTCGAGAAAAAGGAGGATTTCTTCACCGGTACCAGGTCAGCGGCCTTCGGCGGAACAACAACTATTCTTGACATGCCGAATACGGAACCCGCCGTCACAACCGTTCGCGCCCTTGAAGAAAAACTTGACCTGGTTGCGGACAAGGCCAATGTGGATTTCGGGCTTTTCGGCCAACTGTCCGATGTCGATGAAATAGAGAAGATGACCAAGCTGGCAATCGGATTCAAACTCTTCATGGCGGACACCACTGCCACTGTGGCGACCACTTCCCCGCCGGAGATACTGCTCAACTCCGGACATCTGGCCGGCCGCGTCGTAACCGTTCATGCCGAGGACCCCGAGTTGTTCGCCAGGGAGGAATGTACCGACCTCCACAGGCACAATCTCATCAGGAACATGAGGGCCGAGACAGAAGCCGTGAAAAAAATTCTGTCCATAGAATCACCGGTTAAACTTAACCTTGCCCATTTGACCACGACGGACAGCGTGGACATGGCCCGTAAGGGAAAGGCGACCTTCGAGATTACGCCGCATCACGTTCTTCTGGATGAATCCATGGACCTGGGCACCAATGGCAAGGTCAATCCGCCCCTACGGAAAAGGGCCATCGCGGACCGGCTCTTCGACGTTCTGAAAACAGGCCGGGCCATCATAGCCAGCGACCACGCGCCCCACGCCGCCGATGAGAAATCTCTCGACTTCACCATCGCCCCGTCCGGAATCCCCGGCGTTGAAACCCGTGTCCCGCTGATGCTTGCCCTGGCCCAGAAAGGCATGCTGAAACATTCCGCAGTGCAGGACATGTGCTCCCAGCTTCCCGCGGGCCTGTTCGGTCTGAAGAAAGGACGTATCGAACTGGGCTATGATGCGGACATTGCTTTTTACGATTTGGACAATATGATAAAAATTGATGCCGCCAACCTCCATTCCAAATGCGGCTGGACGCCCTTCGGTGGTTTCGATGCCATCTTCCCGGCAGGCGTTATGCTCAGGGGAAACATGATAATCCGCGGCGGGGAACTGGTCCTTGAGAGAACCGGCAAGAATCTACGATGAATTGTCCAGCCTATTCAGCGCCACCGTGATGCAATGGTCTGCGTGAAGGCTTATGGGCCCCAGCGAGATTTTCAGAGTGTTGGGCCAGTTCTGAATTATTTCCTCTTCCTCCGAAGTGAGGTCATCCTTGCCGCCCAGTATGAAAATATCGTTTCCTGTCAAAGCGGCATCGGAAACAGAAGAGCCTTCTTCTTTCAGATAGACTATTCTCCTGCCTGTGAACTCAGCCAGCACATCCGCCAGATTTTTTCTCGCCACGTATATCCCTGGGGTGGATTTCTGCCAAACGTCGTTCGCCGTCTTCATCAGGGCGTTCTTCACCAGTGCGCCTGTCGAGCGTTCGTCCGGGTTGAGGTATTTCAGTTCCTGGCCTTTGAGATGTATCATTACCGGCGGTCGCGGTTCGCCCAGCAGGACCAGGTAAAGTTCAACATCTCTCCGAATGCTGTTTGAAAGCATGAAGGCCGAATTCACGCACCTGAGAAGCACGTCCAATCGTCCCGTGGAGCCGGAAAGGTCGTTAAGTGAAAATTTTCCCTCGGTGGTGACTTTGTGGCCTATGACAACGAACGTCGTCATCTACATCCCCATGCCGCTGAAAGAACCATCCTTCATCTGCTTCTGAAGCTGTTTCCTGAGCTTGCGGTTACCCATGAGGCCCTTCATCTGCTTCTTGGTTGTGTTGTAATGGGCGAGTAGCGCGCGAACGTCCTGGACTCTCATGCCGCTGCCCCTGGCTATTCTCTTGACCCTCGAGGATTTGATAATTTTCGGGTCCTCCAGTTCCTCCCTGGTCATGGATTTCATGATTATCTTGAATTTGCGAAGCTTCTCCTGCATGGCATCCATCTCGCCCTCTGGCAGATTCGCGGGCGCACCCGGGAACATGCTCATGAGCTTCTTCAGCGGCCCCATGTTGGTCAGCATCTCCATCTGGTCCCGCATTTCAATAAGTGAAAACTTTCCGTGCATGATATTGGTCATGGTCTTCTCGGCCTTGTCCTCGTCAATGACGCCCTCTGCGGCTTCCAGAAGCGACTGGATATCTCCCATTCCCAGCAACCGGGATATGAATCTCGAAGGGTCGAAGAGCTCCAGGTCCTCTATGTGTTCGCCGGTTCCGATGAACAGGACCGGCGCATCGGTCACATTAACCGCGGAAAGCGCGCCTCCGCCCTTGGCACTACCGTCCAGCTTGGTCAGGACGACCCCCGTAACGCCGACAGCATCGTGAAACGCCTTGGCTTGCGGACCGGCTTGCTGGCCCATTGCCGCGTCAACAATCATAATTTTTTCCGTTGGATTCGCCACCTTGGATATGGCCTTTATCTCGTCGATGAGGTCCTTCTCCAGGGAATGACGTCCAGACGTATCCAGAATAATCACATCGAACCCGGAGAAATGCTTCATGCCCTCTTTAACTATCTTGGCGGCGTTCTTCTCCCCCGGGATGCCGAACACCGGTACCTCGATGAGCGCGCCAATCTGGCTAAGTTGGTCGTACGCTGCGGGGCGATGGACGTCAGCCGCGACGAGCCCCACTTTCTGACCTTTCTTCTTGAAGTATCTGGCTAGCTTGCCGGTGGTCGTCGTTTTTCCCTGGCCGTACAGACCCACCATCATGATTACCTGGTTCTTCAGGCCGATTTCCCTTTTCTCCCCGAGGAAGTTGACCAGCTCTTCATGGACGATTCTGATGACATGCTGCTTGGGGTTGGAGCCGGCCTTCGGCTTCTCAGTCAGCGCCCTACTTTCGATGTCCTTGGTAATTTTCAGCGCAAGCTGAACGTTCACGTCGGCCTGCAGCAGCGCCCGCTGGATGTCCCTGACAATCTCCTTGACCAGGTCCTGGTCGACATGGGAGGCGTTCGCGATCTTCCTGAGGACGTTCTTGAGAGAATCGCCCAGCTTTTCCATAACCATGGTTCTCGGTTCCGTTGTATAATGGAGGGTAATAAAAGGTTTTGGGGTGGAAATGCGCGTAAAAATTAGAGAGCAGATAGGGAGACCGAGACGGGGGCATTTTCCAGCAATGACCAGTCGAGGGTAAAACGAGTTTGATGTTGTAATAAACTCTCTCCCCCTCGGCTCGGATTGAAGCAATAAAGAAGTTGAGAGCCGAGGGGGAGAGTTGAACTCCCGTATGAGGCTCTGCAGGCCCCCACATAGCCGCTATGTTACCTCGGCACTATGCTATATCTGCATGGATACTGATATGGTTATTAAATTTTTGCCGAGATTGTCTTACTGTTCTCCGGACTTAAATCCGATAACATCATTAGAGGTCACTGATACGAAACCTCTTGCATTGGTAAGTGGTCCGCATCCCCAAGTTCTCTTCTATTGTCATAAATAATTTTAACAATAAGGGATGCAATTTTGATATAACTGAATCGGGAACAGATTACAACATACAACCGGATAATCACATCTGCCATTACTGAATAATAAGGTTTGAAAGGTGACCACTTACATAACATCCAAGATTTTAAGAGGTTCCGCGTTATATCTTTCGGGTCATGAGGGAAAAGGTTTTGAAGGTCCTGCTGGACCATGGCACTCTTGTCGAGCCAGACGCTGCCAATTTCATTCTTTCCCAGAAGGACCCCGTTGCTTTTGTCAGGCAGTTCCTGGAGGGTCGGGAGAACCTGCCTCTCATGTTGTCGCTCGATGATTTGAAGGACGTTGCATCGCCCCCCATCCCGGAGGCGCCGGCAGTTCCCGAACCGCCCCGGACCCAGAAACAGCTCATTGCCCGGGGCGGCGAGATTGAAGACGATGAACCACCGAAATCCCCTGTTACGATAATCGATGAACTGCATATTATATCGGACGTAACTGGCACCAGCACCTGCGACGGTTCCATCGAGAACTTCACCCAGTTCTTCCGGGACCGGTACCGCATTCTCCGTCGGATAATCAAAAGTCATGTTGAAATGGGCAACACCGTCAAGATATCCCAGATAAAATTCATGGACAGGGAGGCAAAGATAATCGGCATGGTCATGGACGTGAACAAGACGAAGAACGGCCATATCGGCATGACCATTGAGGATGATACAGGCGAGCTTTTCGTGCTGATACACAAGGACAGCGACCTCATCGGCGAGGTGATACTGAAGGACGAGGTCCTGGGCTTCGTGGGGAAGATAAGTGCCGGTTCCAGGCGTCCGGGCGATTCGGAGAAGAGGAGTGACATGTTCATTCCGTCGGGCATCCACAGGCCCAAGATCCCGGTCATCCGTACCCAGAGGCGGTCGGCCAAGAACCTGGACGTTGTTTTCATGTCCGATATTCATACCGGAAGTTCCCACTTCCTGAACGATGCCTGGTCCGGATTCATGGAATGGATAAATTCCGACGATGCCAAGAGAGTGAAATATATCATCGTCGCCGGGGACCTGGTGGACGGCATAGGCATCTATCCGAACCAGGACGATGAACTCCGTATACTGGACATAAACAAGCAGTACGAGGAACTTGCCCGCATGATGGGGCACATTCCGAAACACATGACCGTCCTGATGCAGCCCGGCAACCACGACGCGGTGCGGCCGTCCGAACCACAGCCGGCCCTGGATGAGCGGTACAGGAAATACTTCGGTCCGAATTTCAAATTCATAGGCAATCCCTGTTATTTCAGCATTGCCGGCGTCGAGATACTGGCCTACCACGGCAGAAGCATCGACGACCTGGTGAGCACCGTTCCGGGAATCAAGTACCAGGACCCTGTACCGCCCATGCTGGAGATGCTGAAGCGCCGCTTGCTGGCAGTGAGCTACGGCGGAAAGACGCCCCTGGCGCCCGAGCTCAAGGATTACATGATTATCAATCCGATTCCCGATATACTGGTTACTGGTCACGTGCATCGCACGGCTGTTCACCGGATTACGGGACTAACTCTGATAAACGCCTCTGCCTGGCAGTCCCAGACGCCTTTCCAGAAGATGCATAATTTTCATCCTGACCCGGGCAAGGTGATAGTCACAAATCTGAAGACCGGCCGGTGCAGGATAAAAGATTTCATGCCTCCGAAAAAAGAAGAGAAAGAATAAAAAAAAGAAAAAGGGGTGTGAATTTAGTTCACATTCAGACTTGTGGGCATGAAGTAGTTCTGTCCGGAGCTTATGGTCAGAACATCTCCGCTGGATATTGCCGATGCGGTTATGAGTACGGTGGCACCCACGTTGAACTTCGCCGTATCCGTGTCGAACCCGTCGGCATAGGTCCAGGCACCGTCAGAGTACCAGGCCATCTCGGACCCGGATGGCGTGAACACTGTCACGTTATCCACCCCGGTGGGTACTCCGGACTTGGTGATTGACACGGCAGTTGAGTCTATCAGAGCTCCTGACGATGCGCTGGATATCAGCAGGCTCACCGTCGTGGATGTCTTGAACTGCTGGTTCAGGCCGAGCGGCTTCTCTATCTTGTCGATGCCGCCCAAGTTCATCACCATAACGTACAGCACCGCTGCCAGCACCACCGTTATGGCCACCATGAGGATGGTCGCTATTACCGGCGATACACCCTCGTCTCTCTTTTTCCATATCCTTTTCATGTTGTGTCCTCCTGCGGTTTCCCGCATGTAAAATATTCGGACGGCGCGGTATAAACCTATTTTTGACATGTCACTTTTCACCGACAGATTTATTGCATTCCGGACGGATACCCGGTTGATGACAAGGAAGAGGCTTGTGACTGCCGGAGAGGCGGTCCTGCTGCATTTGCTGGGTCACCTGAGATATACTCCCGAGGACGCGGTACCGATTGAACTCACCCAGGCAGGTATTTCCAGGGCAATCGGCATAAGGCGCAGCCATGTGTCCCAGTCCCTGGACGCCGCAATCGGGAAGGGCGCCGCGGAGGAGCATCTCTCCAGGGTGAAAGGTGAACGAAGGCGACGCAAATGCTATTTTCTCACCTCTGACGGGAAATCGGCCGCTCGTGACATCCGGGAAAGCGTCGGCTCCGCAGTTGTAAAATGCAGGCTTCCCGACGGACAGAACTTTGACGGCCCACTCACGGACCTGGAAGAAATCCTTGGCCGCGATTTTTCGCTGCCGAGACTGGCACTGCTGGCATCCGGTGGCGAGATAGAGTTTCCCGACACTTCCAGGGAGCCGTATCTGCCCAATCACATTCCACAAACGGATATGTTCGTCGGCCGAAAACCAGAACTGGATTCCCTGGAACGCCTGTTCGACGGCAGAGAGAAAATTCTTTTTCTGACCGGTATGCCCGGCGTCGGAAAAACATGGCTGGCAGCCCGAGCCGCGTCCGAGTTCGGCGCCGGCGAAACGTTCTGGTACGGCATTACCGAATGGAGCAGCCCGCGTCACGCATCTTCTCACCTGGCGGATTTTCTTGCCGCCACGGGTTTCCACAGGCTCGAAAAGTATCTGGAGACAAGGGAAGTTCCTGACATGGCCGACCTCCAGGACATTCTCATGTCCCTGCCTTCCAGAGTAATATTGATATTCGACGATTGCCAGAGCGCGGGTGCCAGCATGGTCCTCTTCCTGAAGATGCTGGCTGCCGTAAGCACATCCTCGAAAAACCTGGGCCTAGGGTTCCTGGGGCGGCAGATGCCGGAGTTCCTGGGCACGCATCAATTGATGAACCACGGGAACGTGGCTGACATTGTTCTTGAACCCCTGGACAAAGAATCCAGCATGGAGATGCTCCGCAGCCGCGGCATACCCGAGCAGGATGCTGCCAGGATAGCGGAAAAATCCGGTGGTTATCCTCTCTACCTTTCCCTGGCCGGAAACCACGATGGCACGGCCGAACCGGACGATATAAATCAGATGCTGGCCAGGGAAATTTGGAGCACGCTGCCGGATGCTGGAAACCAAATGCTGTACCTCCTTTCGGTGTTCAGGGAGCCTGTCGGCCCGGACGCACTGGTGGAGCGCATGGAGGACATCGAGACCCTGGAGGCCCTGAAAAAGCGTTGCATAGTATCAGACAGAGGCGGCTGGTCCATGCACGGCCTGCTCAGAGATTTCTATTACTCCAGGCAACCGCCGATCGAGAGGCGTTTGAGGCACGAGCGGGCGGCTGAATTCTACAATATGCACTCTGCTGGGGCGGACGCTTCGGTAGAGGAAATCCATCATCTGTTCATGGCCCTTGACCATGATTCTGCGGTTATGGCTCTTGCAACCCAGGGCAATACCCTTCTGGGTCACGGCTATGTGGACGAGATTCTCGGATTTCTTGCTCTTGTTCCGGAGGACTGGCAGAACGCGGACGAACTTTTCCGGCTCGGATATCTCAGGGCGGCCGCACTTGATTTGCTCGGGGACTGGGACGGCGCAACGGAAGCCTACGGGAAATGTCTGAAACTGGCAACGGACCTTGAACCTGACAAGGAGGCCGATGTGCTGAGGCGCCTGGGCGCCATACAGTACAGGCGCGGGAATTTCGAAGAGGCCCGCCTGACATTCGAGCGCGCCCTGAAAATCGCTTCCATGCCATGCCTGATCGCGGAACTCCAGGGCAGCCTGGGCGTGGTCATGTGGAAGTCCGGCGATGTTTCAGGCGCCAGGAAGGCCCACGAATCTGATTTTGCCGTTTCCGAGAAGGAGAACGACCGGAGAGGCATGGCCCGTGCCCTGAACAACCTGGGAATACTGGACTGGCAGGCAGGCAACAGCACCGCCGCGCTGGAGAGGTACGCTCGCGCCCTGAAGTTTGCCGAAAAGATTCCGGACAAGAGGCTCATCGCCATACTCTACAGCAACATGGGCGATGCCCACAGGACCATGGGCAAAACTGAAGATGCAAAAAGGTATTACGGGCGATGTCTGGAACTCGCCGAGGACCTGAAGTTCAACTGGCAGGTGGCAGAGGCGTACCGCGGCCTGGCTGACCTGATGCCAGAAAATAGGTTAGATTACCTTTCAAGGGCCCTGGCCATATTCGAAAGGTTGGGCGCAGAGGACGATGCGAGAACCGTAAGGGAGATGATGACATGAATGAAACAATATTATTCGAGGAACTGACAAGCAAGGAAGTGGGAACAGGCATTGACAAGAATTCTGTGGCTATTTTCCCAATCGGCGCATTGGAGGAGCACGGCCCCCATCTGCCGCTTTCGACGGACAACCTCCAGCCCGAATATGTGGCAATTGAAGTGGCAAAGAAGCTGGGTAACACGTTCGTCCTTCCAATCCTGAAATACGGCCAGTGCTCCAGCACCCGGAACTTTCCGGGTACTGTCTCCCTGAGATTCGAGACCCTCCAGATGATTGCCGAGGACGTTCTCACTGAACTCCACAGGACCGGATTCCGGAATGTGGTGGTACTCTCTGGCCACGCGGGGCGTTTGCACATGGCCGCCCTGAAGCTTGCGGCGGGGCATGTACTCGAAAAACTGGATATGAAGCTCATGGTCCTTTCAGACTACGACATAGCATACGCCATGAAGGAGATTGAGATTCCTCCGGACGACGGACATGCCGGTATGATTGAAACCTCCAGGGTCATGGCCATCCGCCCGGACCTGGTGAAAGGCTCCGCGGAACCGTGCCACCCAGAATTCCCCAAGTATCGGGTCATGCGCGATGCCCAGAAGTATTTCCCTGACGGCGTGATGGGCGACCCCCAGCTTGCCAATAAAGAGTTCGGGGAGAAGGCCAATGGCATTATCATTGACGAACTTGTCGACATAATCAGGATGATGGTCGATGAGTGAAACATCGAAGATTTTATACCGGATAGTGCCATTTCCCATCCCGGGTTAGGAGGAATAAGATTATGAGCAATTGTCCGAAATGCGGAAAACCGATGAAGTTTATCGAACAACACCAGCGCTGGTACTGCCACGCTTGCAAGCAATACGCGCCCAAGGCGGCCACCGGCCAACCGGCCGCCCCGCAGCAGCCAATAGCGCCGGTAGCGCCCCAGCAGCAAGTAAATCCGCTCTGGACCCAGAACGTCTACCGCATCAGGAAGAAAGTTCTAACGCTCTGGAACAAATACTGGATAGAGGACCAGCAGGGCAAAATCCTCGGTTTCAGCAAAATGAAGATGTTCAAACTGAAGGAAGATATTCGAATTTACACTGACGAGAATATGACCACCGAACTTTTTGCCATAAAGCAGCAACAGATTCTCGACATCTGGGGCACGTTCGCGGTCGTGGACACCCAGGACAACAAGATAGGATACATCAAAAGAAAAGCCCTGGCATCCACATTCGTCAGGGATGAATATGAAGTTTATGACGCCTACAATCGCCTGATCGGCGGCATCTACGAAGACACCGGCCGGGGCCTGGTCAGGAAGTACGTACCGCTTGGCGGCCTGGTGCCCCAGCACATGGACCTCACCCTCAATGGCCAGAAGATAGCCACCATCAACCAGGAGTTCAAGATTATCGGCGACATTTGGCAGCTGAACTGCATTGCTGTTCCGCCATACCTGGACAGGAGGGTGCTGCTGGCATGCCTGCTGATGATGGGTATGATTGAGCGGAGCCGGAAGTAGGCGGGCGGTCGTCGAATCAGGATATTGCCATTAACCAGTTCACAGAAACAATTTTAAGCCTGTAAGTTCATATTGGGTTTAGTGATAAAGGTCAAGAAGCCTCAGGCGTTCAGGCCTGAGATGAATTGACCATTTACACGAATATAAGCAAAAAGTTGGCCGCCATGCGCCGTCCAATCTATTGCCCATGAAATCAAAGCTAAATGGCTTTGATAAATCAGGTGCATGGCCCCCTAGGTAAACTTCCAGCCCTGGCAACAAACGCCAGCCACTTTAGGGACTGGTAGTTTACTGGGCAGGAGAATGCATCATGAGGAACTTGACTGGGGTTGAGAGCAATATCGGGAGGAAGGAAACATGGAGAGCGAAATCGCACTTTTGAAGATAATCCAGAAAAACGCCCAGTTGCAGCAGGACGGCCCCGGGCCAAGTCGTGTCCTGGTGATGTCCGGCCCCCCTCTTTCAGGCAAGTCCCATCTTGTTGGCCTGATAGAGAAACGGGTTCCGGGCCGTTTCCTGCTGGTGCGCTCCGATGAGGTGCGGCCCATTGTTTCCAAATGCCTGGGACGCCAGCGCCCCGCATATGACGATATCGAACATGTGACCACTTTCATGGTCGCAAGCGAGGTCGTGAGAGCCGGGCTTTCCCTGAATTGGCCGGTCATAGTCGATGCCACCAATCTCAAGGAGGAGTTCCGCAGGTGGGCGTATGTGCCAGCGGACGACCTGAAGGCCAGCACGATCGTCGTTTTCATGCAGGTGACGGACGAAATCGCCATAGCCAGGCTGTCGGAGCGGGACCGGGACGGCTCTGCCGCGACATTCAATGTCTATCAGAAGCTAAAGTACGAGATGGAACCGGTGGACAGATGCACCAGGCCATATCTGGTGATAAACTCGGACGGAGATATGCGCCCCCACGCGAAGAACCTGGCGGACTGGCTCACCGGAAAGGTCGATACCGTGCCCGGGCTGAAGAACCGGGTGCACGAAGGGGCCCGGGGGAAGGGACCCGCGCCCGGCGATGCAGGGAAGGAAAGCAAGATAACGCTGGTCGATTTCTATACGGGTGAAGTGATGGAGAGGTAGGGGCGGTCGGCCGGTGCCGGAGCGCTGTTCTTTGGTTGGGCTGGGCCGGGATGGCACTACAAATCGTTTCATCGGCATCGATACGGAACCGAAATACCTCAACCTCTCTGTCAAGCGCTTCGCAGACCTGGCCAAGAACCTGAAGAACCGGAATAAGCTTGAAGGCTGGGAGTAACCACCCTACAGCATTGCTTCCGCCGGCGGCGCCTTCTCGGCCTCCACGCCCAAAAACTTCCCCACTATCGGCCCATACACGTGCTCCTTCAGCATGTTCATCTCTGCGAGCGAGAACATCAGGCGCTTCGGCTCCTTCACGAAGACATCATCCTGCTTGTAGACCTCCGAGAAGCTGTTCATGCACCTCCTGTAGGTTTCGAAGTCCTCGTATGCTGTCAGCGCGGCCACATCGTCGCCGCCGACCGCCATGAAAACAGGCGGCTTTATGCCTGCCAGTACGTCCATGATTTCGTTTCTCTGCTTTTCCGGAATGTGCAGGTTGAGCTTGGCATGGTCGAAGACCAGCATCTTGAAGCCGAGTTTTTTGAGATTCGGTATCAGTACGCTCCTGAACATCCTGGCTTCCTCGAACCGGTTCCGGAGTTTCGTGACCGTGCGCTGCGAAACTGAAATAACCTTTGAAAGTTCTGTGTCGGTTAGTTCAGGATGACAAATCAAACCATGGTACACGCGCTTTCCCACATTGGTCAGCCGGACGGGCTTCTCATGGCCCTCTGAAAGATAGCCGGGTAGGGATGCCAGGCTCCCGAACTCTCCCGGAAAGCCGAAGGTCTGTTGCAGCAGCGGTTCGAAATCAAAGAAGAGCGGCACTCTCGATATCTCGAACGGGAACGTGAGGAAAGTAACCCCCCCGTCGTCAAGGAAACCCTGGGCAGTGTAAAGTTCCTTTATCTCCGCGATGTTGCGCCTCGCGTCCGTGAGGTTCCGGGCGATCTGGAGGGAGATTGCCTGCGTGTACTCGCTTCCTGCCCAAAAGACCTCCCTGTGGTCCCTTACCAGCTTGTTGCCGGTGATGAGCCTTATCTCCAGGGGAATTGTTGCCTTGTAGTAGAAATAGGTCACCGCCAGGAGCTCACCGCCGAATTCCTGGAGGTGCGGGATGCGGACCCGCGAGTAATAACCCCGCGCCAGCAGCCGCCGCCTTATCGCGGTAATTGTCGAAAGGTTTAGACCTGTGTCGGTTGCGAGTTCCCTGTCTGCGTGTTCGGGGTTGCGAACCATGTGATACAGAACAAGCTTCTCGCGTTTTGAAATGGATTTTTCCATGAAGGGGGATAGTGCTTCGCATAGATAAAAACTTCTCTTTTTATTATTAACGGTATCTATTAATGAATGATGTTCTTAAATTCGTAAAAAACACATTATTATTTTGTTAAAAGAGTAATCTTTATATACCCCATCGTCTAATGTGGTTTCATACCCCGGCAATGTGCCGTGATTTGGGAAGTGAAAAACATGAAAAAAATGGCAATAATGGCAATAACGATGTTGACTATGGTCGCGGTACTATCAAGCGTAGTGAATGCAAACTCCATAGCGAGCGTTTCGACTGACAAGAAAGAGTACGAGCAGAGAGAGAACGTCCAGATCCTGATAACAAACAACTGCCGTGGTGCTCTGGCTTTGTGCGATTACTCAATCCAGAACGAAAATGGCGAGAATGTTTACACACCCAAGATCGTCGCTTATAGCACAATATTGCAGCCAGGTGAAATTTACACATACATTTGGACGCAAACCGATGATAACGGCAACATGGTTGTCCCCGGTACATACGATGTAATTATTGATTACGACAGCGTTCAGATAACAATACTGGCCGCAGAGGAACCAAATGTCGGCCTTGTCACTGACAAATCAGACTATTTGGTGGAACAGAACATCCTGATTACCATGACTAACAATGATGATAAATATGTTATTGTAAGCAACGAATACTGGGTAGAGGATGCAAAGGGGAATGTTATCTACACGCCCAGGATGGTGACCTTCTTTAGACCGCTCGCACCCGGGGCTTTCATCGAGTACACATGGAATCAGATTGATGACCAAGGAAAATATATCGCACCAGGAGCATACACAGTCTGCATCTTGCAGGACAGTGTCCGCATCAATATAATCGACACCCCGCAGATCGAGGTTGTCACTGACAAGCCAATATATGATTACGGAGAAAGCGTCCAGATTACCTTTACCAATGTTGGCGATTACACTATAAGCGTTTGCACCGGATACTTTGTCCTGGACAGCAACGGAGAGATCGTGTACACACCCAATATGATAGCATTCACCCCTCCATTACCACCGGGGAGCAGCATCGAATACACATGGGACCAGACAGTTGATGATGGAACGCAGGTTCTCCCCGGAACATACATAATATGTACCCAACACGGCAGCGTGACGATAGACATAACAGCGCCGAACCAGAACACGAACAACGGCGGCCTGACCAACAACGGTCATTCAAATTCCGGCACTGATCTGGAGATCCAGCAAATCATCACACCAAAACCTGTGGGACCGCGAATTCGGACTTAATCTGCCGTACTGTTTGAAGACTGAGAGTCGCCAGTGCCTGAGCCCAGGTGGGGAAGATTGGCGGTATTTTCCCGATTCCTCGCACGAATATGATTGATAAAAATTAAGTGCGAGGAACCGGATTTTCGTGAAGCGCCCTGCCGATAATGCGTTGAACAAGTTCAACGCAATCACGGACGAGAAATGCTAACAGTTGCCATCAACCGTTTCCCGTCCTTGACTCGGCCGGCTTTGCCAGCGATACAGTATTGACGCTGACCTTCGTTCGAACCGGCGAACCACTAAGGAATAGATCTTGAGTCTATCGCCGTAAGCCTGCGTTCGTATGCGTTAATATTCGGTTCACGGCTTAGTTGCGGCCACATGTGGCAACTCCTATCGCCGTTAACCAATGAACTCCTTCAGTCTTTACGACCCGCACATCTAAACGCAATTGGCCAGGCTTGGCTATCCTCGCACATTGCGGTCAATAGCGTATACCTACATAAGTTTTTGCGAGCCTTTCCTCGGTTTCACCAATCTATGACCCAAACAGTATCCACAGGCACGCGCACCCATAGCATCCGAATTTTTCTTTTTGAAACTCCAGATTGCGCTGGCTGACCCTACGTAAAAAGAAAAATTCGGAAAGAGAAAAACTATGGGTCAGCCTGCTCATCTTCCGTAAGACTGGCGTCCATTTGAACGCCAAATTTACCAATTAATTGTCCAAACAACATCCGCTGGCACGCGCACCCAGTACCCTTCTCCGGGTGTCATCACGTATGAACCCGCCAAAACCTGAATGTACGGTGAGGCACTATCATAGCCCTCTACACGGTCGTATCCGGTACCGGCCAGTGCATCAGCTATATTTTTTGAGCTGTTCATGGTCGGGCATCCGACCAGGTTCCAGCCAGCGTATAGGTTTATGCCTATGGAATTGGGCGTTGAGCCACTCACGGTAAGGTTGCAGGCCTCGGTCGCATGAATCCAGAATCCCATTGTATTGTCGATGTTGGCCAGGTCGTTGGTTGAGGCACCTTGTCGGTAGGTTTTCCAGCGGCCGCTTTTGTTCGTATTGTCATAATATTTTACAACGTCCCACTTTCCTATGATGGAAGCCAATACACTCGGGACTGTGGTATTGTCCATTTCCAGGGGAATGGAAACGAGATTCCAGCCTTCCACTAGGTCGATGTAATATGGTTGGCTTGTGATTGTGATGATTATGCTAGCTACATTGTTCTGTGGTTTCACGTCCGTGCTCAACCATGTTCTGATTACTATTTTATAATCTGTTGAATTTGAAAACAAGAAATTCCAGCTTAACTGGACTGTATCGTTCTGGTCGAGCGAAGCCGTTATTGTTTGGTTGATTGGGCCATAAACAGTGTTCTCAATTTGGGGAACAATTCCGTTCACTATTATATCGTCAACCACCCACCAGTAGTCGAAATCGCCTACATATCTGAGGCCAACACGCACATCAGCTTGACCCACAACAATTGAGGAAATATCTATGTTCTCTGTTGTCAGGGCTATGTCTGGCCCAATCTCATGGAATACAACATTATCAGAAATATCAACATCTCCATCTATAGTCACGTAGACATAAATTCCCTCGGGTTCCACCTCTCCATACCAGTTGTACCTGTGAGTGAAATTCAATTCGACTACCCCGTAGGCACTGCAGTCAAAGGAAGGGGAAATAAGCCACGAATCAACAGAACCTGCACCGGCTTCATCGCTGTCGCAGACAAATCCATAATCCGTGCCACCAACAATGGTGCCATACCTGCCGCCGTTATTGGTTGATTGCCAGTCCCTCCAAGTAAATACAGAATTATCCCATCCGGCAGGTAAAGCGCCGACCTCGTCGAAATCCTCTGAAAGTAAAGGGGTTATGGCCCCCTCCTGAGCAACCTCTATTATCTCGCAGGACACATCGAAGTTTGATTGTGGGTTAGTCCCATAATTTTCCACGGTCGCATTGATGCCCATTGTTCCGACCGGGTATGTGCCGCCATCGGCCGGTGCATCGATGGACGTCACACCAACATCGTCAGTTACAGGTGCGCTGCTTACCCAATTGATTGAATTTTCTATCAATTCATCCTGTGTATTTTCATTGTCAATATCATCAATATCAAAAGTAAAATAGACTATCTGCCCGCCATTTGAAACAACTGCATCATCATCATAGGCAATTATGCTGTTGCATGCCGCGACTACGGATGCGATTGGCGGTGTGCCTCCCCATCGCAGATTCGACCATCCATAGACGCCGACAGCGTCTGCATTGCACCTTACTGCATCAGCATCTGCAGATGTGTCACCGGGATTTGTTTCCGTGAACGAAATAGTAGACGCAAGTGGGTTGGGGGTTGTAACCAGGGGATGTCCCCCATCCTTGAGTTCTATGTCGTCTACATCCGAGTATATCCAATCCCCGGTCGCATGAAGTACGGTATTTCTGAACAAATCGCCAGATGGGCGGGCATTGGTGTCTAGGTCATAGGCCACGTTTCCGCTCTCGATAATGAGCCGTCCTCCGCCGTTCACATGGTCCATCAGAGATATTTTGTACTGCTCATCCAGGACAGGAATAAAATCATCCCCGCAGCTCCAGACAATAAAATCATAGTTTGGCCATGTCGAGTCATCTGTAACTGGTGCCTCCTCGATGGTTACGGCATACCCCAATGCCAGCAATGCTGTCTCGAACGTCTCGATACTTTGATCGTCGGCAAAATTTATGTCATTATCATCGTCAATGATCAGAACGGTCATGTTTCCACCCAATGATATTGGCGGAGAATTGCCAGCCACATTTCCAACGCAGAGGACTAACACACACACACACATCAAGGAGAACGCTTTTTTGCTCAAATCAATCACACCTATCACTACTTACTAATATTCACATATAATTACTTTATATTTAATCTTTAGGTATCTTACCATTAAAATTTTATTTTTCTGAGCATTATATCTGTTAATACATATCAAAATAACACAACTTTTTTATATTTATGTTAAATATCCCGTGTGATGCTAAATAATTCCTTAACACATAATGAAAAACTTGTTTTGTATGGTTTGATACGCTATCCTCCTCTGAATAATCGTGAGCTTTCCCAGACCCTGGGCCTAAAACAATCCACAGTAACCGCAATACATCGAAAATTGAAACAAAGAGGATATATTCGAACCGTTCGAGTACCACTATTACAGAGCCTTGGGAGTGAGATGTTGGCTGTTACCTACAGTGTCTTCAGTTCTTCGATGTCACTAGATTCCAGGCTTCAAATCAGCGCGGACATTGCGGAAAAACACGATGAGGTGTTTTGGGCAGTGAGTGAAACAACCCAGGGCATCTCCCTTCAAATATCGAAGAATTTCACTGAAATAAAAATGAATATTGAAAGGCTCGAGAAGGCTTATTGTAAACATAATGTAACCAGCGAGCCAAGTATTACGCTTTTACCCTTTCCTTTTAAATTATCCAAAGTCATCAATTTCTTTGATTTTGCACCATTCTTGAATCAAATCTTTGATTTAAAGAAAGGTGATAATGAGCAGGTGCCTGCTTACGGGGGTGATAATAATGGTGTTTTTCTCAACGAATCAGAAAAACCAGTCTATCATGCATTAATAAAATATCCCAGCCTTTCCGACAAAGAACTGGCTGAAATCCTTTCGATATCCAGACATACCATTGCAAGGGCAAGAAAAAAATTTGAGAACGATGCTCTTATCAAAACCATCCGAATCGTGGACCTGAAAAAACTCGGATTCGAGATACTGGTTCTTAATCACTTCTCATTCAACATGAAATTATCTGAGGGGGAAAAGAAAAGGGGAATTGAAGCACTGATGGAAAATAAACAGCCAATCTTCATGGTCTTGGGGGATGTGGAGGGTGTTTCACTGGTCCCGTACAAATCGTTCGAGGAATACAGAGAATGTTGCGGAAAGATCGCCGACCTCAATAAAAAAATCGGTATGTTCTCGAAAGCCCCGACCAGTCTGCTCCTATCCACTACATCAATGACCCATATCAAGGACCATGATTATGCGCCTCTGACTAAGAAAATATTGGGGATATATGTTGATTGACAGCCAGAAACGCCTTTGCAAATAATATTGAACTTTGAGTATCATTTTTCTCATATAATGAATTCAGAAATGATTTCAGGTAAATAATCTCAGATAGGCACATTTCATTTTCTGTTCCCACATCGAATGAGTATAAATTCAGTTGGCTAGACATTGCATCAGGCAACTAAAACCCGTTATTTAATATTATCTGTATAGTCATATTTTTTGTTTATGATTTGGTTAGTTATTTTATCGGTTAATGTGGCAGAATAATAATGTGATGCAGGCACTTCTTTTTTCAACATTAATTATTTCAAAACAAATTTCTAGACCGCCTGCAAACTTTTATAGTGGTTGGGCATTTCAGAACTCCCGAATGGGCCGGTGGTCTAGTGGTTTTGGTGCGTGCAAAAGCCCGTGCCACCGCAAATGACGTCGCCTTTACAAGGCGAAGATCGGCTGTTCAATTCCGCCTCGGCCCACTCTGGTTTTTTTAATTTCATACGTGGGGTCCAGGCTAAGTCGCGGTCAGATGTGGCCGCTCCTTCCGCCCCCTCTCCCCCTCACAGTTAAACATATATCCAAGTAATTTCTTTCATATCTTATTAGGTTAAGACCGAGGGGAATACCATGATGAAACAATCTGACTCCGGAATCGCATTGAGACTGACCGCCCTGGCCATAGCGCTGGTGTTCTGCATAGGCATGTTCGCGCCCATGACGGCCGGCAGTGTCCCGGCCGCGCAGCCCGTCCCGGCTGCCGCACCGGTGCCGGATGAGCCGGACACGATTGAGCTGCAGCCGAATGCGAGTGTGGGGAAGGATACCTGGATCCGAAGTCTTATTGTAAATGACAATTTCGGTGTCAACACTCTAATGCCAATTGGAAGTGCAGGAGGGGAATCATTTGTTGGTCTGATCCAATTCGAATTGCCCAGCAACAATGTCGCTACTCTTCAACAAGCCACTCTCTCAATGTACAATCAAAGGGCCAGTGCCGGAACTAATGTATCAGTACATGGAGTCTCGGTTATTTGGGAAGAGGGAGAAGGGGATTTCAGCACGGACGCTTCCAATTGGACCTATAACACAGATACTACAACATGGACAACACCAGGTGGAGATTATTATCCACTGAATTCCTCGATGGAAGTCAGCGTATTAGATACCTGGTATTCATGGGATGTCACAAATATTGTAGGAAGCTGGATGAATGGATTATGGGACAATAATGGTTTCTTGTTAAGAACAGATACCAATGACTGGGTTCAGTTCTATTCCAGCGATTATTCAATGGAACAGTACTGGCCCAAGCTCACAATCACATACGCCGCCGAGATAACCGACCCGGTCCCTGCCCAGGTCTTCCAGGAGGACGACCCGGCACGGGATATCGCGCTGAATGGAAGGGCGAACGGCTCGATAGAGCATGTCTCTAACATTGCCAATACATCGCTCCAGCATCCTTTCTGGGGTAGCATGGCCAATATGTATCATTTGATGACTCTTTACAATGCAAATGAAATCGGCGGTGAGGGACAGATAAGAAAACTTTCATTCAATCGCACCGCCTTAACCGATACTGGCATCTTCAATAATGTGAAAATCATGATGACCCACACAACCGCTACCGCCCTCGACCCCACCACATTCGCGATAAACAATGTGACTACAGGAGCGGCCATTGAGGTATTCAATGAGGCAAGCATATTTCTCAACTCTTCATCATTGGACAGCTGGATACATTTTGACCTCAACGATAATTTCACATATGATTCACAGTACAATTTGATAGTTTGGATAGAATGGTCGGGCGACGGTGGAGACGATGTCAGCCTGGACGCAACCATCACCGGTCCGGTCAAATTCCTTCAGTACAACGATAATACCGCCGCCCTCTTGGGGTGGTCGAGGCAGCTGGTCACGAAATTCACAACCGACGTCGTGGACAACGCCGTCGTGGATGAGGGAACTACCAGCAATGCCTACCCGTTCTGCCCAGGAGTGGAGCCTCAGATGAGGATGCAGATGCTGTACAACAAAACGTTCATCAACCAATCGGGCATCGTTGACAAAATATGCTACCAATCGGCAACGGCAGGTCCCGCGACTGGCACGTTCAACGATCTGAGCATCAGGATGGCTCATTCGACAAACGGTTCCTTGGACACGGTCTTCGAGGCCCATCGCACGGGTGCTTGGGTGGAGGTTTTCAATAAAGCAACATATGATATATCCACTACAGGCACACCTGAATGGATTGAATTTGACCTACAAAATACGTTCAATTACAACGGTATCGATAATCTGTTGGTTGACATAAGGTGGACGGGTGCTTCGGGCAATTTTATATGGCTGCAAACAAGGAGTTTAGGATATGATTGCAGGGCTGGTGCGGGCGATTCATCCGCAACCACGGCCGATTACACAGACGGCACTTTCTACAACATCCAGGTCCTCTTCACCGACTCCGTCTCCCTCACCTGGTCCGCCACCAGCAGCGACCCGACCCTCTTCGCGGCGGGCGTGGTGAACAACGAGCTGCGCATCACCCCGCAGCCCGATGCGTTCGGCACAGGCACGGTTAGCCTGCGCCTGACAAACACGGAAAACGGCGGGTATGCCACTCAGTTGATACCGGTCACCATAAGTGCAATTAACGACGCGCCGATTCTGGCGGCCCTTCCCGACATCATATGCGTTGAGGATATTCCCAGGATTATCGACATTGCGGCCAGCATGTCGGACATCGAGGACGACATATACAATCTGGTGGTCATCGAGGATTCGGCCTACGCCAACGTCTCGGGCACCAATATCACCTTCCTTTACCCGGAGGGCGTGGCATTTGAAACTGTGTCCGTCACCATAAGCGACCCGGGCGGTCTCAGCGACATGAAAACATTCTTGGTGAATGTCACCCAGATAAACGACGAACCGTATTTCACGGGCTTCCCTGCCAACGTAACCTGCGATGCCACAATGCTCAAGACACTCAATCTTGTGTCTGCCGATGAGGAATCCGCATCCAATGACCTGACGTTCTTCACCGCCTCTCCCTATGCGAACATTACCGGGCACACGCTCCAGCTTCTGTACCCCAAGGGAATCGGCACCGACCAGATTACGGTATTCCTGGTTGACGAACTGACTTACGGAACCCAGAACAATGTGAGCTATCTGCTCAATGTGACAATAATCGACCATCCCGACGTCGTCGCGCACACCCCGACCGGAACCGCAGTGCCAGTTATAACCACAATCCAGGCTACTTTCGACATGCCTATGAACACCACCAAGGTCGAGAGCGCTTTCAGCCTGAAACTCGGCACAACCGCCATCAACGGCACATATTCATGGAACGCCAACGGAACGGTAATGACCTTCACCCCGGACACCCATCTCACAAACGGCGTCTATGATGTCGAGATAGCGTCCAGCGCGGAAACCGCGAACGGCATCAAGATGCTCTCGGCATTCAGGTGGAACTTCACGGCCGCCCTGGGAACCTTCGACGGCGATGGTGACGGCATGCCGGACCAGTGGGAAATTGATAACGGGCTTGACCCGAATGTTGATGACGCTGACGGCGACCTGGATAATGATGGGATGCCCAACATCTACGAGTACGAGCAAGGCCTTGACCCGGCTGTCAACGATGCCGACGGCGACGCCGACGGCGATGGCGCCACCAACCTGGAGGAATACGAAGCAGGTACAGACCCCAATGACCCCAAGAGCGTTCCGTCGGAATTCGGCTGGATTATGTGGATAATGTTGATAGCTGTCATCGCCGCAGTCGTTCTGGTGGTTGTGCTGCTAATGAAGCGCGGCAAGAAACCCGAGCCGGAAGCACCCTATCAGGAAGGTAACTATCCGCCGCCACCGCCGTCGGAGGGATACCAGCAGCCCGGACCGGATAACCAAATGCAACAGCCCGAGGCATATCAGCAACCCGGACCGGAGCAGCCGCCTGAAGTGGGACCGGGGACTCTGCCCCAGGAATAAGCAGCCAACAGCAAAAAACTGCCAGGCACAGTTCTGGCAGTTCTTTTTCATTTTTCCGGGATTCATTTGTTTGCTTCGATTATTAATTTCACGGTCTTTTCAACCCAACAATTAATAACAAATCTTAAATATTTAATAATCATATACATCTCTGTGGTAAAATGAATCGTTCACAGTTGTTGCTCGTACTGGTCACCCTTACCGTCGTTGCCGCCCTCATCGGCGCCTCGCTGTACGTGGGTGTGTTGAAGGATGATGACCGACTCCAGGTAGTTGCCAGTTTCTATCCGCTGGCCTACATGGCCCGGGAGATTGGTGGTGAGCGCGTGACCGTGACATGCCTCATCCCATACAATTCCGAGGTTCATGCCTGGCAGCCTTCTCCCAGCGACATCATCGCCGCTGACAATGCTGATGTTCTGTTATACAACGGCGCCGGCCTGGACCCGTGGTTCGAGGAGGATATCCTTCCGGCCTTGGGGGACAATGAAAGGATAGTCGTCGAGACCACGCATGGCCTGGAACTCGATGATACCGGCCTTCTGGCGGGAACCCGTCAGGACGACGATCATGACCATGGCGATGTCGACCCTCACACATGGGTCAGCCCATTCATCGCAAGGCAGCAGGCCGAAAAGATTTACGAAGCCCTGGTGGAGGCGGACCCGGAGGGCGAATCACACTATCAGGCAGGGTGGGCGAACCTCTCCGCCAAGTTTGATGATTTGGACTCCAGGTACATGGCCGAACTGGCCGTCAAGACCAACGGAACGGTGATAGTTGCCCATGCAGCATATGGTTACCTGGCACAAAGGTACGGTTTCGAGCAGCACGGGGTTATAGGCCTCAGCGCGGACGAGCAGCCAAGCGCTTCAGTCATTGCAGGTATATCCGACCTCATGGAAGATGAAAGCATATACACGCTCTATGTGAACCCCATCTACTCCGACGCATACATCCAGACATTGAAAACTGAGATACAATCAAGGACAGGTAATGACGTGTATGTCCACAAACTCTATCTGATGCTCGGTCCGACCGACGGCCTTGATTACCTGGAACAGATGGAACAGAACCTTGAAAATCTGAAATACGGATTGGTGGGCTGATGGAAAGAAAGCCTGTTCTGGAAGTCAGGAACCTGGACATCTCCAGGGGCAATGAATCGGTTGTGAGGGATGCGAATTTCACCATATACAGCGGAGAATACGTCGGCATAATCGGGCCCAACGGCGGCGGCAAGACCACGCTGTTGCTCGGCATTCTCGGGTCATTGAAACCGGACCGGGGGTCCATACAGATACTGGGTCAGGAACAGGATAAATTTCGCCAGTGGGAAAAGGTAGCATATGTATCCCAGAATGCGGTGAATTTCGATTCCAGTTTTCCAATGACAGTGAGGGAAATGGTTTCCCTGGGCCGGGTGGGCAGCCTGAACCTGGGGAGAAAATTGAGCCCGGCGGATTGGAAGGCCGTGGACGAGCATATCCAATTGTTGGGCCTGGAGGAGCTGGCTGAAAAGAGAATCGGCCAATTATCCGGGGGCCAGAAGCAGCGCGTGTTCGTTGCCAAGGCCATGGTGCGGAATCCCGAAATACTGTTCCTGGACGAGCCGATTGCCGGTGTTGACCCGGAAACCCAGGAAGCGTTTTACAAGAAGCTCAGCGACCTGAACGTTGCCAAGGGCGTTACCATAATCATTGTTTCCCATGACCTTGCTGCGGTTTTCTGCCGCATGTCCAAGGTGCTTTGCGTGAGCCGCGATGTCCATGTTTCTGAGATAGGCGAGGATTTCGAGCCGACCGAAATTCTGCGCAAGGCATACGGGGAGCATTTCCACTTCGTGTATCACAAGCATGAGTGCAAGGGGGATTTCCATGATTGATCTGCTGGCCATATTCGGATACAAATTCTTCCAGAATGCGCTGCTGGGTGGAATTATCTCCGCCGCCGCATGCGCCTGGGTCGGCCTGTTCCTGATTCTCCGCAGGGAGTCCATGATGGGTGACGGGGTCGCACACACGGCATTCGGCGGCATAGCCATCGGTCTCCTTCTGGGCATCTCTCCGCTTCTCACGGCCCTGGTCATCTCGGTTATTTCCGTCCTGGGCATATCTTACATGAAGAAGAAGGGGCTGGCCAATTCCGACGCGGCCATTGCCGTCATAATGGCCCTGGGTTTTGCAACCGGTCTGATAATCATTTCGCTGGCAGGCGGTTTCAACGTGGAGCTTTTCAGCTATCTGTTCGGCTCCATACTGACAATAAACACCTGGGACCTTGTACTGGTCACCGCACTGGGCCTTACCACTCTTACTTTCCTGGGCATATTCTACAAGGAATTGCTGTCCATGACATTCGACGAAGATGCGGCCAGGATGACTGGCATACCGGTCAGGGCCATGTCCGTTGTCTTCAACATACTGGTTGCCATGACCATAGTGGTCTCCATAAAGGTAATCGGCATCGTACTGGTCACCGCCCTCATGATAATTCCCGGGCTGGCAGCCCTGCAGCTCAACCTGTCTTTCAGAAAAACCGTGGGCGCGGCCATCACATTCGGGACCATCAGCACCTTTGCGGGTCTGGTTCTCTCCTCATTCTACGACCTGGCCACCAGCGGCGTCATAGTATTCACCGCCGCCGCCATATTCGGCTTCGTGGCTCTTTACAGGAGGCTGGCATAGATGACCAAAGGCCTAAACGGAACGAAGATAGTTTCCCTCAGCCTCCCCAACAACATACTCCGGGATATCGATTCCGCCGCCGACGAGATGGGCTACTCCAGCCGCTCCGAACTTGTGCGGGACGCGGTGCGTGCGTTTCTCCGGGACAGGTCGGAAATTTCCAAGCTGGAAGGCCACATCAATGGTGTACTCATCCTGGTGTATCATCATGATTCAGCGGCCCAGGTCTCGGAAGTACGGCACCGTCACATGTCAGTATTCAAATCATTCATGCACGCAGATTTCGACGGCGGCGATGATTGCTGCGAGGTCCTCATGTTCTGCGGCGAAGCGAACGATGTCAAGGAATCGTACAACCAGCTTTCAACCCTGGTGGGCGTGAAGGAAGCGAGGATATTCCTGGCCTGAATTAATCAAATTTTAGATTTTAGATTTTAGATTTATGCTTGGAATATGCAACGCCGTCAATCCGTCGTATATCTACAATCTACAATCCCCAAATCTACAATCGTCGTATATCTACAATCTAAAATCGTCAATCTACAATCGCCAATCCATCATCCTTTTATCGGACTTCATCTTTCCAGGTTTCATGGCATTGTTGCCCGATTACGGAGACACCAACGACCCCAATGTCAGGGCCAAGTACGGCAAGTTGGAGGCCAAGGTGGGCCTGGTCGGAAACACGCTGGTGTTCGTGGGAAAGCTCTTGCTGGCAATAATGGTGGCCAGCGTTGCAATCCTGGGTGATTCCCTGAACCATCTCATGGATATTGTTGTATCCGGCGTTATACTCTATTCCTTCATAGTGGCCGCGAAGCCGGCCGACGTGCACCACCCCTACGGGCACGGACGAGCCGAGTCCATCCTGGCGATAATTGTTTCTTTTCTGGTCATCGCCATGGGCGTCCTGGTGATTCACGAAGCGCTTTCCAGCCTTGACAGTCCCAGCATATCGGCGGACCTTTCCACCGTGCTGCTCATGCTTGTATTCACTGCCGTGAAAATCTTCCTGGCTCTGTTCGCGTTCTCCGTTGCCCGGAAGATTGACAGCACCGCAATTCGCGCGGACGCGTGGAATCATCTCTCCGACTCCATGATATCCATCGCTGTCGCCGTGGGCGTGGCAATTACTGTTTTGTTCCCGGCCTACAAGATTCTGGACCCGGTGCTGGCCATCGGAATCGGTCTGTTCGTGATAGTCGTGGGCATCAAGCTGGTGTATGATTCAGCATACAGTCTCATGGGCAACGCACCCGACAAGGCAACCCTTGAGGCCGTTGAAAAATGTGCCCGCCAGGTTCCGGGCGTCATCAATGTTCACGGCATCGAGATTCATGAGTACGGGGCGTTCAAGGCCATCAACATGCATGTCCGGGTCGCAGAAACAATGGGCGCGAAGGACGCCCACGAGATAGCGGAAAATGTCGAGAAGGCCATTCGGGAGACGTTCAAGACCCGACCCCTGGTCCATATCGACCCGGTAAAGCGGCACTGCGACCAATGCGAGCTGGACATGATTGAGGGCATTGCGAAGACCTTCTCGGGCGTCATATCCGTGCACAAGGCCATGCTCCAGCATACCGGCGATGGTTCCATCGTGGACATGCATGTCCTCATCGACGGAAAGACCAGCGTGGAGAAAGGTCATAAACTCGTCCATGACATAATGACCAAGGTGAATGAGACATTCCCGGACCACAGGATAGACATCCACCTGGAACCCTGCACCGGTAATTGCCCGGCATGCGCCGAGGAATGCGAGAGGAAGGGTTCCGCATGAGGTTGCTGCCTCCGGCCGAATACGGGATGGCCGCAAAATTGCTGGATGAAGTGCCTTTCAACACGCTGTTCGCCGGGACGGTGCTGGAGGGCCACATGCTCGGTTCCGTGTATGCCGATGGTTCCAACCGCACGTTTCTGATTGTCCACCCCTATGGCATGTCCCTGCTGCTCGGACGCACCGACAGTCATGAATTCAACAGGGACCTGGAAGCATACATGATGAATGCCGACAGGCGCAGAAAAAGAACCGAGTGGCTGCAGATATATCCTCTTGATTGGGTGCCCGTTATCGAGAACATTCTCGGCGGAAATTTGGTCCGCAAATCGGCCGAACCGCAGGTGGACGATCCGACCAGAGTAATGGTGCTGGAAAGGGTGAACTTCCGGTTTGACATGGATAGATTCCCTGCCGCACATTCGCCGCCGCCCGGAATGATTGTCAGAACAACAGCAGAGATGTTCGAAAAAATACGCGGCCAGATTGTTCCCCGGTACTTCTGGAGGGATGCGGAGCACTTTGTCAGTGACGGCGCGGGATTCAGCCTGATTATGGAAGAAAAGTCTGTCTCAACAGCTTTCTCCGCTTTCGTTATCGGCAACCGGCTGGAACTGGGCATCGAAACGGCTGACGGATTCCGCGGGAAGGGATATGCCGAGCATGTGTCCAGAGCGCTCATCGAATTCTGCGTGGAGAACGGTTACGAGCCGGTCTGGTCATGCCGCGGCGATAACATCGGCTCGTTCAGCCTCGCAGTGAAATTGGGATTCGAGCCCACCCTCCGGATACCGCATTACAAACTGGCAATATGAAATTCATGCGCCTTTTAAATCGGCCAGCGCGGCTTCAGTCTTCCTGAGCCATATCCCCATCCCCATCTTCCTGAACTCTCCCAGGGCCTTTTCCAGCAATTTTTTTGCTTCTTCCGTTTCGCCCATCATCTTGAGGCACAGACCGGTATCGTAATCAATCATTGACAGGAGCGAGGTGTCTCCGACGTCAGAGAGCAGCTCCCGCGCCTGTTCGTACGTATCCATGGCCAGGGGAAATTCGCCCATGTCCCTGTGAATGGTCCCGAGAACGTAAGTCGAGGCCCCTTCCTCGCGCTTCGCGCCCAGCTCCCTGGAGAGTTCCAGTGCCATATTGGCGTAGTTTAGCGCAGCATCGAACTGCTCCATCTTCGTGTGGACGTCCGCCAGGCCATAATAATTGTAAGCCAGGATGTGCTGGTCCCCTATCTCCTTGCATATTTCGACGCTCTCCAGCTGGCAGTCGATACCCCTCTGGTTCTGCTCCAGGTCCGGATACACGTAACCAAGGCTGCTCAGGGCCCATGCAACGCCGTTTCGGTCTCCTGTCATCCTGTAGAGTTCCAGCCCCCTGAGATGGTATTCCAGTGCTTTCTCAACATCACCTCTGGAGTGCAGCAGATTGCCGATATTGTCAATCGTACTGGCCGTGCCGCTCTTGTCTCCAACCATCTCCCCATATTCCAGACCTTCCATGAAGTATTCCAGGGCTTCATCCAGGCGGCCGGTCTCCATGTAAACAACGCCGATATTATTCAGCGTGCTCTCCTTGCCACTATCGTCTCCTATCTTCCTCTGGATGATCAGGGCGTCCTGGTAATGCTCCAGCGCCTTCTCGAAATTGCCACGGAACCACCATGTGATGCCCATGAGGCGATGCGCATCCGCAATCTCTTTTTTCACGTTGAGGCGCGTCGCATCCACCATCGCGCGACCCAGGAGTTCCAGCGCTTTGTCGTATTCACCTTTCCTGACATGGTTCAGAGACATGGTTGTAAGCAACCTGCACCTCACCGGGTCATCACAATCGCCCAGTATCTCAAGTCCTGTCTGTGCGGCAGTGATACCGCTCTCGTATTCGCTGTGTTTCTCGAAGGCGTGGGCCATCTTTCTGTATAAATCCGCTTTTCTGACGGTTTCTTCTGCGATTTCTATGGCGTTGGAGTACCCAACAATAGCACGTTCGCAGTCGCCCACCAGGGTGTATAGGTCCCCGAGCCATTCGTTGATGCGCACTATCTCTTCAGGTAATTTCACAATCTCCAGAGCATGGTTGTAGAACACTATGGCCTCCCCGTTGGCGTATTCTTTCCTGGCCCGGTCCCCGGCGATGACCAGGTACTTCGCGGCCCTGGGGTCCTTCGCCTCAAGGAAATGATGAGCCAGTTCACCGGCAATGTCTTTCTCCCTGCCTTCGAACAATTTTTCATAACTCTGCGCCACCGCGCGATGATATTCAATCCTCAGTTCGTTACCGATGCTCCCGTAGAGAACGTCCCTTATCTTGCAATGGTCGAAATGGTATTTTGATTCACTGGAATGGATGAGCTTGTGGATTTTTTCAATCTCGTTCAGGTTCTTGAGGAGCGACATCCGATTCATGTCTAGGGTCTGGCCGACCACGTCGCTGCCGAACCGTTCCCCCACGACACTGGCGCATTCCAGAATTTCGTACTGCGTTTTCAGCAGCCTGTTCAGCCTTCTCTGGATGACATCGAATATCTTGGAAGGCAGATGCATCTCGCTGAGCGGCTTCTCCATGACCCAGATATCGCCGCTTCTGCGGACGAAGCCCTCGTCCACCAGCAGTCGCAGGATTTCCAGGACGAAGAACGGATTTCCGTCGGTTTCCGTGTGGATTTTTGCGTAAAGTTCTTCGGAAAATTCCGCGGGGCCCAGCGAGCCAGCCACGATGCCTTGAGTGCCGTCCTTGCCCAGTCGTTTCAGCCGTATCTCGGTGAAAAGCGATTCTCTGCTCATGTTCTGCAGAGTGGTCTCCAGGGTGTGGGGGGTGCCGTCCGGCCGCGGAACTATATCCTCCGGGCGGTAAGTCCCAAGTATGAAAACCTTGCCTGAACGCGTGTTCCTGGAAAGGTAATGCAGTAATCCGAGCGTCGACGGATCGGCCCATTGAAGGTCGTCGAGGAACAGCACAAGCGGTTTCAGGGCAGACGCCCTTTGCAGTCCCAGAAGTATGTTATCGAACAGGTTCTCCTGCCTCAGTCTTGGGTCGTCCATGACGAATGCCCCGTCATACCTGGCCGAAGTGACCAATTTCATCAATTTTTCTTCGGCCCAGCCGCACTGGGAAACATCCACTATGTCCGGCCTTATCTTTTCCCCCACTTCGGCCAGGATCCTGTCCATGTCATCTATCAGAAATTCATTTTCCGCACCCTCTATCACCATCGCCAGCGAGAATTTTCCCCTGGACTGGACCAGAATACGGTAGCCGGAATGGCTTATGGAGCTGAACTCGCCGATGCCGCTGGACTGACCCATCATCCTCAGAGAATCGGAGACGAAACTGGATACTGCCTTCAGCATTGCCGCGAAGATGTCTGCATCCATATTGCTCTTGGTGCGTTCGGCCCGGGCGAACAGCATCCCAGCATCGTTCATCAGATAGCCCGACAGAATTTTCGGCGGCGGGGTTCCGGCAACCAGTTCCTGCATACCGCCTTCCCTGAGTGCCTCCTTCACCGGCATGAGCGGTTCAAGGCATTCAGGCAGGCACCAGCCCCGGATGAGAGTGGCACCGTCGCTTTCCGCAACGGACATTATTTCAGAAACAAGGCGGGTCTTGCCTATGCCGGCCTCTCCCGATACAAGGTAAGTAGAACCGCTTCCGGCGACGGAACGTTCGAAAGCCTGTGAGAGCAAGCCAAGTTCATTCAACCTCCCGACCATCTCTGATTTCAATAACGATTGCCCTTCCATTATCATCGGTTATGCTGTCTATTGGTAAAAGGATTTCGCGGTTACACTTGTGTTAACAATTGCTTGAAATTTAGCCAGTGAAATGATATGTTGGAATGCTCACCAGCCGCGGTTTCCGCCGTCACGTTGCCTGTCACGGTCGCCCTGTTTGTTGCGGCCGTCTCGGTCACCGCGATTGCTGCGACCGCTTCGGTCGCCGCGTCCGCCCTGGCTGCTCCTTCCCCGGGGACCCTGGGACTGCTGGCTGCGCGGCTTTCGGCTATGCGGTTTTGCGGTTCTGGGCATTTCCTCTTCGGCTTTCAGTTCGACCCTGGACATGTACGGTATCTCGCTTACCACCGGAATCGGCTGCCTGATGAGTTTCTCTATGTCCCTGATGAACGACTGTTCTTCGGGACTGCAGAGGGATATGGATATGCCGCGGCAACCGGCTCGGGCCGTTCTGCCTATGCGGTGAACGTAAGTTTCTGCAATGTTGGGAATGTCATGGTTTATCACGTGGGTTATGCCTTCGACGTCAATGCCGCGGGCTGCGATGTCCGTGGCCACAAGCACTCTGATACGGCCTGCTTTGAAATCATCCATGGCCTTCTGGCGGGCGCTCTGGGTCTTGTTCCCGTGTATCCCCGTTGCACTTATGCCGGCCCGCCCCAGTAGCCGAACCAGTTTGTTGGCACCGTGCTTCGTCCGCGTGAATACAAGCGCCCGACTGGCGCCCGGGTCCTTGAGAATATTGACCAGCACTGTGGTTTTCTGCCTGACTTCCACCATCATCAGTCGCTGCTCGATGAATTCTACGACCGGCCTTTCCGGAGTAACGTCCACCCGCACCGGGTCATGGACCATGGTTTTTGCTAATTGTACGACCTTCGGGGGCATTGTTGCCGAGAGAAACATTGTCTGCCTCTTCTTCGGAACGTATCCGAGAATTCGCCGGACGTCGGGTATGAAACCCATGTCCAGCATACGGTCCGCTTCGTCCAGCACGAATATCTCCACGCTGTGCAATTTGATGTATCCCTGACCGATGAGGTCCAGTAACCGGCCTGGCGTCGCCACCAGAATGTCGACACCCTGGCCCAGGCTCTTCACCTGGGGACCCTGCCCCACACCGCCGTACACGACTACCGTGCTCATTTTCAGGTATCTGGTGTACATTTTCAAATTCTGATGAATCTGAGCAGCCAACTCCCTAGTCGGTGTAAGGATAAGCGACCGAACGACTCCGCGTTCGGGCTTACGGGGATTTTTGGCCAGGTGCTGGATAATTGGCAATGCGAATGCCGCCGTTTTCCCTGTACCTGTCTGGGCGCATCCCAGCAAGTCCCGGCCCGCAAGCAACGGCGGTATAGCTCTGATCTGAACCGGTGTCGGTACTGTGTATTCGATATCGCGTAATGCGTGGCTGATTGGTTCAATAAAACCAAAATCGGTGAATTTCTGACTGTCCATGAAGAAACCTTCGATGTCACTACCAAGGCCAGGGGGTATTATAAGTAATCGGTTGAATAGAGGTTGTCAATATATTAGTGATTTCTTGGATTACTGTTCATGACATGAATATACTGGCCAAATAATCATACCTGCTAAAAAAAGCGGTATATCACTAAAGACTTGACAGCCTCGCCATAATCACCTCATTTCACAGAATACTAACATTTTGGGTAAGAGTTCAGTATTATGAAGTTTGCTCGTTAAATTGTAGATTTTAGATTGATGCTTCCAGTATGCTGTTTTGTCAATCTTTTTTAGTGAACAGTGAATAGTGATAAGTGAAAAATGAAAAACGTAGTATTTTCGTCCTTGAGAGCCAATTCTTTCACCATTTACTGTACATATGCCGAGAACGCTCAGTCCTTCAGGGCTGAGATGAATTGGCATGAACAGTAAACGAGATAGACCGTTGCATGCCGTGCTCATGTAATCAAAGTAAATCGAAGTCAATGTTGCTTCGATTGATTAGGCATGCAACTTATTGTGTGAACTTCCAGCCCCGAATCAGCGAGCAATACCTTCAAGCGATAACGCCAGTCCCTTTAGGGGCTGGTAGTTTACCTCCCAACGTCACTTTTCACTATTCACTTTACACTTTTCACTATTCGCTTCGGCCAGTCAATAAGTCCGTAAATCTACAATCGAAAATCTAAAATCTACAATCGTTAGATATTCATTTCACTGAATACTTACTATGGGGCATAGGATTTATACCGATTAATGCCTGCCATGTAGCCATGGAAAAACCCGGCGGAGGGCCGTCGCACAAAGGCGTTCAGACCCTGTTAGGCAATCCGAGGAAGGCAATTCTCAAGTTGGCGCTTCCCATGATACTGGCCATGTCAGTTCAGACGCTGTACAATCTTGTGGATGCCATCTGGGTATCTGGCCTGGGGACCAACGCCCTCGCCGCTGTCGGTTTCTTCTTTCCGTTCTTCTTCATGATGATGGCCCTTGCAACCGGTATCGGAACCGGCGGCGGCGCGGCAGTTTCCAGAAGAATCGGCTCCGGAGACAAGGCCGGCGCGGATAGCGTGGCTACCCACACAATGGTGATTATGGTGATTGTCGCGTTATGCATAACCCTACCGTTCCTTCTGCTGGCCAGGCCCATATATACCGGCCTCGGGGCAGGGGATGTAGTAAATGATGCGGTGGCATATTCCAATGTGATATTTGCCGGGGCGGTGATAATATTCTTCAGTTTCGTGGCCAATTCCCTGCTCAGGGCGGAGGGCGATGCAAAAAGGGCCATGTTAGCCATGATACTGGGCGGTATTTTGAATATCATTCTGGATCCCATATTCATATTCGGCCCATCCCATCCCGGCGTGTTCGGCTCTTTCGGCCTGGACATGGGCGTTGCGGGTGCGGCATGGGCGACCCTGCTTTCCATAAGCGTATCTTCAATGCTGCTCTTCTACTGGCTATTTCTTCAGAAAAGCACCTACATCCACATGGTCTTCAGGGGCTTCAAGTTCAAGATGGAGGTGATTCGGGACATATTCAGGGTAGGGCTTCCGGCGTCTGTCCAGCAACTGTCCATGTCAATAACGGCACTGCTCATCAACTTGATAATCGTATGGACCACTGACAGCACAGACGGCGTTGCGGTGTTCGCAACCGGCTGGCGCGTATCATCCCTGGGGATACTTCCCCTCCTGGGCATATCCACTGCCGTTGTCTCGGTTACCGGCGCGGCATACGGCATGAAAAATTTCAACAAGATGGAAACGGCCCATCTCTACGCCACCAAGCTGGGTCTCACATTAGAGGTCGCAGTGGCAGCATTCATATTCATATTCGCAGCCCAGGTCACGCTCCTTTTCACAGCGTCCGCAAGCGGTTCGGCCATAGCTCCGGATTTCATCAATTATTTCAGGATAACTTGCCTGTTCTACCCCTTCGTGGCATTCGGGATGTTATCTTCTGCCATGTTCCAGGGAATCGGAAAGGGAATGAATGCCCTTCTGGTCACATTGCTGAGGACCGTGATTCTCACGCCGCCGCTGGCCCTGCTATTCTCCTCCGTAATGGGCATGGGCCTGGAAGGAATATGGTGGGGCCTGGTCATGGCCAACATCATCGGTTCGCTGACTTCATACACCTGGGCCAGGGCTTGCACCCGTAAGCTGAAACTCGAAAAATCGTCGGCCGACCTCTGAAATCTATTCATGTGGGTAATAATTCACTCCCAGAATCCATTCCCGGAGATTATCCCCTCGGGAATTTATTCAAGAGGATTACCCGCCTCTGGAATCCATTCTCGGGATTAGCCACCCCGAGAATCATCGCAGGGCTCGTCGTCCCCCATTGGTCTGGAGTGCTCCGGTCCGAATGCATGGGTACAGGCATCCATTGGTAAAATCACCATCTTACTTCCGCAGCATTCCGGTGCGTCGGCCGCTTCCTCTTTCTTCCCGCATTTCCTGCACTGAAATTCCTTCTTCCCTGTCATAGTTTCACCAGTTAATGATTGCGGGCGGATGCAATAAAACTTTGCATCGGATATAAGAGGTCACTGATGTGAAGCCACCTGCAACGGTAAGTGGTCCTTATCCCCAAGTTCTCCTCTATTGCTACAGATTGTTCTGCCAATAAATTATGGCTTTTTGATTTAACTGAAGCGGGAATTGATTGAACATGTCCTCGCCCACATACCGCGACTTTTAAGTCTGCGGATACGGGCGCTTTCAAGCTGCTCTTCCGCGAGGACTTGTTCAATAAAAGTGCTCCCCATCTATTCTGAAATTTCAGCAATCAGGAATAAATCTGAATGAGTTCTTTTCTCTATGAAATTACGAAATTCAGGATGAAAACTGAAAGGATACCCCACGCTTTAGCGTTGGGGAGCACTCATTAGAGTAGTCAGCTGGATAATCAAATCTGTTATTGCCGAATCTTAACATTTGAAAGCTGGCCACTTACATTCAGTCTTCGATTATCTTCACATTCTCGCCGCCGTGCCTTGTCTCTCTGGGCCGCACACGGATGAACAGCGGTACCTGAAGCCCAGCGCCGCAAACAATGGCTATGCCCAATGGTAGCTGTTGAATCTCCTCTGTCGTTCCGGCAGTGAGACCTTCCACCGAGGAAATCACGGCCTTCAGGTCCAGCGGATTGGTGATCTTCAGGATAATCTGGGTTCCGCACTGGCTCAGGACATTCTTATCAATTTTTGCGGCCCTCTGGGTGATTACCACCATGCCCAGTCCGAACTTGCGCCCCTCGGCTGCAATGGTGCGGATTATCTTGGACGCGGCGGTACTGCCCTGTTGCGGGCAGTAATTAACAGCTTCGTCCACAACAACCAGCATGGGCGGTATGGCGTTTATCTTCCGCATCTCGAAGAGCGAAGTGAGCACCCGATTCACAATCAAACCGGCAATATCGGGCGCCGTTCCCTTCAGGTTCAGAATGGTCATCTTGCCCTTCTGGACCAGTTCGTCCAGCTTGGTGCCGCGCTCGGCGAATATGTTGATGTCGTCAAGATACAGCAATTCCTGGATGAGGTTGACGTTCTGCGCGTCCTCCTGGGCCTCCAGGGTCCTTATGATGTCCTTCATGGAGAAAGTGGGTTTTGTGGCCTTGATCATCTCCAGGACCTTCTTCAGCGCGGGCAGTGCCTGGCGGACGTTCTTCACGTTGGTGAGAGAAATAATATCTCTCGCTTCCAGGTTTCCCAGGGTGAATCTCAGCGGTTTCGCGTCCTTGTTTGTCTTTGTGTCCGGGGAGAATTCCGCAATCTGGTCAGCATAACCCCTCGGATGAATGCCGAATTTCTCGGCATACTCGGAAGGTGTGCCAGGGTCTCTGAGGGAGCCGTACTCCCCGTGTGGGTCGATGACCATTACCGTGGCATCATGCTTGAGCAATTCCTCCACCAGGACGCCAGTCACATAGCTCTTGCCGCCTCCGGTCTTGGCCAGAATGCTCACGTGCTTTGAAACCATGTCATTTATGTCGAGAAGTATCGGAATATCATGACCGCTCAGCATGCCGATGAACGCGCCTGTTTTTTCGCCGCACTTGATGCCTATCACTTTGGTAATCAGCTCGTCATCAGCCCGGGTTACGGGAGAACCGGCCTTGAACGGTGCCCTGGGCGTCTGCAGCAGCCCCTGCTCGTCCCTGTAACCTATGATAGTGATCTCTGCCAGAACCTTCTCCTGAATGTCCATGAGTTCGCCCTGAGACATCTTTATTGCTTTGTCAACAGAAAGATTCGTTTTTCTTTCCATCCTGTCCACCTGGCCCAGGACCGGGCCGCAGGATTCATGCGGAACCTGTACGTACTCGCCTTTCTCCAGCGGTGCCATGACGCTGCATTTTAACTCAGCGGTGCCAACATCTCCGTAAACAATGCCAATCAGACCCGGATGTTCGTCCTGATAAGTGGTATCCTCATTGTACTCCGCGCTGGAGTCCTCTATGGTCTCATCTTGAAAATCATTGTCCATGGCAATCCCATCCTGCTAGGGGTATATATATATCTTACTTAATATATTTTGGTATGTGCTCATAATTTGGGTTTTGGTATTTTTCAAAATATCTTCCAGTACTTTCCTATCTCTCTTTTCAGGGAGTTGAGCATGCTGTCGGTGGCCCTTGTCAGCGAATCCTCGGTGCAGGGCGGTGAGCGGTGTGGTTGTTTGGGGGAAAAGGCCTTGTAATCCGTATTCAGAACCTCGCAGCCGCAGAACTGCGCCAGCCACCCGTACTTCACCCAGTTCCCATAGCCGCTCACGGTCATGTCCAGCAGTTTTCCGGAGGTCTCCAGTGCGACATCCCTTGTCCGGCGAGACACCTCGGCCAATCCGTCCAGATCAAGGCCCAGCATTGTCAGTTCATCCCCGTAATATGGATCAGAGCCGCCGTTCCTGATGAACAATTGCGGTCTAAATTCCCTGGCCAGCGGTTCGATAATCTCATCGAAGGCCATTCCGTACTGGTTGTTTCCCGAGAACGGTGGCATCGGTATGTTGACAGTATATCCTTCGCCCTCGCCCTCGCCGGTCTCCCAGACGAATCCCTTCCCCGGGTATATGGTCCTCGGGTCCTGGTGTATGGACACGAAAAGAACCTTCGGGTCCTTGTAAAAAATGTCCATGGTGCCGTTTCCATGATGCGCGTCCGAATCGAGAATCATGACCCTGTCCAGGCCGTGGCGTTCAATAAGTGCTTTGGCACTTATGGCAACGTCATTGTAGATGCAGAAACCTTCCCCGTAATCCGGGCCGGCATGGTGGAATCCGCCGAAGGTGTGCGCGATATTCTCATAGGTATCAACCAGCAATCTCGCTGCCTGGAGCCCCGAACCGGCAATCAGCCGCTGGGCATTGACCGCGCCCCTGGTGGCCGGTGTGTCTATGCTCAGCCATCCGCCGATTTTCATGGCTTTTTGAACAATTGCCAGATATTCTTCGCTGTGCGCCAGTCGTAGTTCATCATCGGTTGCCGGTATCGGTTTGATGATATTGCACTGTTCCAGAATCTTGGCCTTTCTCAGTAATTCCAGAAATTCTTTGAACCTCGTGCCGGTGAACGGATGTCCAGAACCGAAATTGAACTGGTTTAGTTCATCACTGAAATAGAGAGGAATCGGCGGCAAGTGAAAACCTGCCGGACTCAGTAGGACCTGGCCTTGCCCTCGGCCCTGTCAGCTTTTTCCCTGATCTGCCTGGACTTGGCTCTGAGCTTGCTAATTTCCGCTTCCTTCTTCTGGATCTTTGCATCAATCTTGGCTGCTTTGGCACGAAGCTTGGCTGCCTTGGCCCTGGCCTTGGCATTCTTTTCCATGTTCTTTGCTTCTTTCACTGCCTGCTGTGCCTCTCTCTTCGCCATTTTTGCATCTTGAAGTTCGCTCATAATGATCAAATTCAGTATAGACATCGGGTGATATATACTTATTTGTGAAACGACCCGGCTCTCAATACCTAAAATAAGCAATTTTAACTTGTTGCTCTGCAAATGTCCTTTTAGTGATAAAGGCCGGGAACCCCCCGGTTTTTAAGCCGGGGATGATAGGCCATTTACACGAATATTACAAAAAGAGATCCGCCATGCTCATATGCATGACCTGCCATGCATCGTGTGCATATATCATCACATGAAATCAAAGCTAATCGGCTTTGATAAATCAGGTGCATGGCCCCCTGGGTAAACTTCCAGCCCCGGCAACAAACGCCAGCCACTTTAGGGGCTGGTAGTTTACGCCCCTTGGTTCATGAAATCGCAAATCCTTTTGGTAGCATCCAGGGTCTTGCCGCAGTAGGTATCCAGGAAATTATCCGGCAAATTCTCATGCAGCGGAACGCCTTCACTGGCCGCCAGCGCCGTGGCGCCGTCGAAATTGACATATGACATGCGGAAAGTGAACTCGTTCGCCGGCCTGGAAAAACTCACGCCTGGGACGGTAGCCACGTGTTTCTCAGTCAGCAAAGCCTCGCACAGGTCCTTTCCGGTCATTATGCCACGTTTGTTGAGTTTGTCCGCTATGGGGGTAAAATCCGGAAACAGGTAGAATGCACCCTCCGGTGGATGAATGCGGGCGCCTGACTCCCTCAGCATCTCGGCACATCTGCCGCTCAGTTCCCTGAAAATTCTTCTCACATGCCACAGATATCTCTCGAGTTCCAGTCCGCCCTTGAATGCGGTGACCCCGGCCCACTGTATGGGACTGCTCACCGAGGTATAGGTCTGGCTGGCTGCGTCTGTAATTGCCTCCCTGAGCCAGTCGAGGTTTTCCGGGAAGGTGAACGTACCCAATCTCCAGCCGCCTGCCGCGCACCATTTGGATAAGCCGGAACTGAGAATAGTGCCCTCCGGGTAATATTTGGCAACGGAAACATGCTCACCCCTGTGATGTATCTGGGCGTAAATTTCGTCCGAAAGGAGAATGACCTCATATTTTCTTGCAACTGCGGCGATTTCCTTCAATTCCTCTGCCGTGTAAGTGCCGCCGTCCGGATTTCCCGGGTAACACATTACCACAATCCTGGGGCGATATGTATCGTGTTCGCTCTCGCAGAGTTCGGCAAGGCGCTCCGCGCTCATGTGCCACTTATCCTCGAAATTCGTGTTGATTAGCTGGACCTGCCTTCCTATGAGTTGGGCCTGGGGGACATAGGATACCCAGCATGGCGTCGGAACAACAATCTCGCCATAGAACGAAAGCTGAAGAAGGTACATGAGCATCTTGGAGCCCGGCCCTATCAGGACATTGTTGGGATCAACTTTGACGCCGTCCTTATGCCAGTGATAATCTGCAACCGCCTTTCTGAGTTCGGGAAGTCCTTTCACAGGCAAATACCTGTTCTCGGTGGCATACATCTTCAGGGCTTTGACCACAAAATTCGGTACCGGGAAGGGCGATTCACCGATTCCCAGGTTGAGTACCTCGACGCCATTCTTCTTCATCTCTCTGCATCTGTCGTTTATGGCCAGGGTGGCGGATTCGCCAAGCCCTCTCAGGTTCAGGTTCAGGCTTACGTGTTTGTGTATGTTCATGCATATCCCTTTCTACACACTCTCGCATCGGCCCGGTGAAGATATTATTCTCCTTCTTTAACGTTTCCTAGGCAAGTGATAAATATCTGGCAGCCATCCGAATGCCCATGAGAATTCTGGTGGAAGCCTACGGATGCACCCTGAATCGGGGCGAGGCCGATGAATTCATCGACGGTCTGGTGGAAGCCGGTCATGAACCTGTCGTGAGTCAGGAGGATGCAGAAGCATTTGTCATATTCACCTGCGGCGTTATCGATACAACCGAAAGGCGCATGCTTAGAAAGATAGGGGAGTTCTCGAAGGAGCCGGAAAAACCCCTGCTGGTATGCGGTTGTCTGTCCAATATCTGCCCGGATAAAATAAGGAAAATCGCACCGCATGCAATGCTTTTCGGCCCTTCAGAGCAGATTAATGCATTAAAATCCCTGGGTGCGGAATGGCGACCAAATAAAACAGCCAGGAACGGCGCCGTGGGCATACTACCCATAGCCACCGGGTGCAAGGGCTCATGCACATACTGCGTTACCAGGAACGCCAGGGGTGCGCTCAAAAGCAGGACGCCGAAAGACCTGCGGCAAAGGTTGGGTGCGCTGGTGAACAGCGGTGCAGCCGAGATACAGCTATGTGCTCAGGATTCTGCGGTCTACGGGGCAGACCTGGGTATCGGCCTTGGAGAATTGATCGGAACCCTTGAATCGGTGAACGGGGATTTCATGATGCGGATAGGGATGATGAACCCGTCGGGCGTCAAGACCAATTCGGACAATATACTGGCAGCCTACGGGAGCCACAAGGTCTTCAAGTTCCTTCATCTGCCGGTTCAATCTGGAAGTGATTCTGTCCTGGAAAGGATGGGGAGACGCTACACCGTTGAGGATTTCTCGAACATTGTGCGGGAGTTCAGGAGCCGTTTTCCGGGTCTGACTCTTTCAACAGACATCATTGTGGGATTCCCCGGTGAGACAGACGATGAATTCCTTGAAAGCATGAAACTGATGAGGGCCGCCAAACCCGACATAATCAATATTACCAGGTTCTCATCTCGGCCGGGAACCGGGGCACACACCATGAAACCGAAAATCATCAGTCGGAAGATCAAGGACCGTTCAAAAATAATGACGGACCTGAGGTTTGAATTGACCGGTGAAAATTATCGGGATATGGCAGGAATGGCGGTTCGCGCACTGGCCACCGAGCGAAAAGTTCCCGGAACGACCCTCCTCAGAACCCCTGAATACAAACCCGTAGTTGTGGATGGTGAAGCCGAATTGGGCAAGTGGCATTCAGTGGAAATTACCGGAAATGCCCGGGCGTATCTCTCAGGTATTCTGAATGACACTTCTGATTAAGGACATGGCATCTTTTCTGAAGTTAGATGTATGACGATTTTCGATTTAGGGATTGTAGATTGTAGATTTACGACGTACGGTGAATGGCGAGAACTAAAAGATAAGCGATTCTTCATCACTTGGAAGTTTACCCCGGATTATCTATCCAAACTTTCACGAACTGGAGTTGTAAGTTGATGTTATCACAGTTCGCCATTCGCCAATGATGAGGAAACAATTACAAACTAAATCCAGCATCATAAAATTGCCTTCATTATACAAACAAATGGTGAATGCGAAAGCTAAATCAAATCACTTTGTAGCATTCGCCCTGATTCATCATTTAGCAAGCAAACAGAATCATAGGGTGTGAAATTTCCGCAATCGACATTATGCAAACGATGAGATTGCGGATTGTAGATTTACGACGGATTGACGACGTTGCATATTATCAGCACAAATCTAAAATCTAAATTCTACAATCTAAAATTTCAGAAAACTGACCTCTTGCTCGCTCTGGAAACAATTAAATAAAATCCTGCTATCTGGACACCCGTGACACCCACGGACAAGGCATTTGTGATAAGCAAGGTTGAGTTACTTCTATCCGAAAAGATGGCGATGCTTGCCATGCTGAGGACCGGCATAGCTGTTTTCACGCTGCCATTCTCGGTGCTCACAGTCCTGATTGCCACCTCGGATTTCTATCAGTTCTCGAAGGTCGGAGCCCTGCTGGTGGTGGTATACGCCCTCTGTGCCATACTGGCATCCGTTGGCGGATATCTGGTTTTCAAATCCATCAAGAACATACATGTGTTGGACCGCAAGATAGAGGAAATCAAGAAACACCACAAATTCATGAGCCATCTCATTGTGGAGTGATGGTATGTCCGGCCTTATTTTCCTGAAATGCAAGGACTTGCCAAAGGTAAGAGCTTTTTATCTGAATACTGTTGAAATGGAAGTCTGGCTTGAACAGCCCCGGATATCAATTCTCAGACATGGCAATTTTCTTATTGGCTTTCATGATACCGGAGAAATTGATGATGGCTGCCTGTTGACATTCTACTATGAAACCAATGAAGAAGTTGATGCCATGTACCAGAAATTAAAGGATACGGCCAGTTTCGCCCCCAAAGTGAATGATAAGTACAATATTTACCATTTTTTTGCCAAGGACCCAGAAGGCCGAAATATAGAATTTCAACGCTTTCTTCAACCAGTGAGCGGAGATTGGAGTTAACTATTTATCCCCTGGAATCCATAGCATCATGGGGGATAAAATGGGAAATGTAAAAGATGTTGACCAGGATAATTTTGAGAAAGTCATGAACGGAAGTAAGGGGAAGTTGGTTGTTGTGGAATTTTACACGCAGACATGTCCGAATTGCAAGGTCATGATACCGATTTATGAACAGGTTGCCGGGGAGATGTCGGGAAAAGCGATATTCACCAGGGTGGATTCCAACAGGAACATGCAACTCGCCCTGAGATTCGGCATAATGGGCGTACCAGCGTTCAAGTTCTTCTGCCACGGCAAAGAGGTGGGCGGCATAGTCGGAACCACCAATGTAACAGCCCTGGCAAACACAGTGAAAGACCTGATAAGGCACGGCGCGGGCTGCAAATCCACCGCCCTCATCTACGAGATTGACGGTTATGCATAATCTTCAGAACGGGCCGTGAACCTTCGCTTCCTGGATGATATTTTTCCTGCCCATTGCTTTGAATTCATCTTTCGAGTCAGCATCCAGCCCTGATACCCAGAATGCCCCGACGGTGAAATGATAACCGGTCCCGGGGTCTGCGGCTACAATCCCTTCTATCTTCCTCTTGTGGCTGTGCCAGGAATGGAACGGCTCCTCGGAATACTTTGTGACGTACTTTCTCTTATCAACGCTGACCACTATTTCGAGCCAGCATTTCATCACAGGAAAACCGATTCTGCCTTTGTGATATCGGACCTCGTCGTACAGGTAACTCAAATCGCCCGCGGATAACTCGCAGGCATCATGCGGATGAGTGTGGTAGCCCCCGACCAGATTGACCCCCTTCAGGCCGCTGAGCGTGTAAAGGAGCACCCTGGCCCTCCACCCGGCAAGTTTGTTGCCGTCCGATATGTAGGCGTATCCCCTCCGGGCAGTTTGCTGCGGGTACGCCGCGGAAATGAGAAGCATCCTGCATGATTTTTTTTTGACTGTTCTGGTGACCATCTTTCCCATGAGAAAGCCGCCGCTCTCCCTTGAATATGTTTCCATGGCCGAGGCGCAGAGGCACTGCAACGCTCCGGGGTCCAGAATAATGTCAGGCAGCATCGCTGTGTAATCGTCATTCGATTATTAAAACTGTTTTCCTAATGAATTTTCAAAAATATTCACAAAATGAATGAGTGTGCCGCCTTTTGACGGGCGGCACATTATCTGTTTTAGAGCTGTATCTCTATGCCAAGGCGCTCGGTCAGTTCCTTGTACCGGTTACGGATTGTGACTTCTGTGACGCCTGCCACATCGGCCACTTCCCTCTGGGTTCTTCGGGCATTGCACTGTATGGACGAGATGTAGATTGCTGCTGCCGCGACCCCTGTTGGGCCTCTTCCGGAGGTCAGTTCCTTCTTGGCTGCCTCGCTGAGTATGTCCATTGCCCTGGTCTGCACATCGCCGCTGAGCTTCAGTTCGCTGCAGAATCTGGAGATATAGTCCTCCGGTCTGGTGGGCATGAGCTTGAGCTTGAGTTCCCTTGTCATGAACCTGTAAGTCCTGCCTATCTCTTTTCTGCCAACGCGACTGGCCCCCGCAATTTCATCCAGGGTCCTCGGCACATTGCACTGCCTGCAGGCGGCATAGAGTGAGGCCGCGACAACGCCCTCGATGCTCCTGCCTCTGATCAAGTTCTTGTTCACGGCTTTTCGGTAAACCATGGCTGCTGTTTCCCTTACGTTTCTGGGCAATCCCATGCCGCTGGCCATTCTGTCCAGTTCGCTGAGTGCGAAGGCAAGGTTTCGTTCGGTTGCGTTGGACACACGTATCCTGCGCTGCCATTTCCTCAGTCTGTAAAGCTGCGCCCTGTTCCTGGTGGGTATGCTCTTCCCGTAGGAATCCTTGTTCTTCCAGCCAATCTCGGTGCTCAGACCCTTGTCGTGTATGGTGTAGGTCATGGGTGCGCCGGTTCTGGCACGTTTCTCGCCCTGGTCCGCGTCGAAAGCGCGCCACTCGGGGCCCTGGTCAATCAAATTCTCATCGAGAACAAGTCCGCAGTCCTCGCAGACAAGCTCGCCGCGATTGTAGTCTCTTATAAGATGGCTTCCCCCGCATTCGAGGCATTGCATCACTTCTTCCGTGGCTTCTCTTTTCTTCGGTATTGTTTCACCCCCTTCTTTCTGGATGACCCGATCTTGCTTCTGGCATGATTGATGAAGGAACGCCCGCTTGTCTGGGTTCTTTTTGGTGCAAGCTTTTCTTCCGGGTCCAAATACAAAGAGGTTCCGAGCAATCCCAAGGTATCCACGTTGCTTCTTGGCCTCAGGGAAACATAGGGCGCGTTCACGGGTCCGAAAACCCTTGCCACTCTCCCGACCTCGCCGCCCCTCTGGTCGTACACTCTTGCCCCCTGGGCAGGAATGTCCTGTGCAGTGGTTTCGGAGATGCTGAGGAGTATGGTTCCGTCATGAATGACGTTCTTTACGGTTCCCAGTTTCTTCATGCTTTCCTCATTGTATTTGTAGTTTTGGACTTTATACTAAGTGGAATTACTATTTAAATCTTTCGCAGCGTTTATTATACTTCACCACTATTTCCATAGAAAAGGGTATATATCTGTACTTTTCGGAAGTCTGGGTAAACTATTATATGCTGTTAATCCATAACTATTTAAAGGACATTGAACGGATATTTTGTATAACTAACAGCGGACGAATGCGGCGCATTTTGACCGGCTGCAGGCGTTGAACGTTGTGCGTTGAATACGGTTATAATCAATCAACAACGCAGTATTCGACAATGATGCGGAAACATCGTGGGAATCCGCCATGCATCGTGCAATAAACAAACATATGAAATCAAAGCGAATTAGCTTTGATAAATCAGATGCATGGCTTATGGAGGTAAACATCCAGCCCCGCAATAAATATTAGCAACTTAGGGGCTGGTAGTTTATTGCAAAATTTAGCATCATAAAATTGCCTTCGTTTTACAAACAATCGGTGAATGCGGAAACTAAATCTATGCAATAAAGAGCGTTCGCCATGATGAATTCAACCAAAGAGCAATCCCAATCATCGTGTGATGAATTTCCGCAATCGACATTCTAGAACCGATTTTGATTGCGGGACGGATTAAACATTGGTTATAACCACTCTAGGTTTATATAGGATATTGGGCATACTCTATTTATCAAAGGAAAAGAGGAGATTTTATGGCAGGCGAAAGGATCAAGAGGAAAATTGTCTGGGAAAAGACCGGTGTGAGTGAGATAATCGGCACGATTCTTATGTTGAGTATTACTGTCGTGCTGTTCTCCGGCGTGATTACCATGGTGGGCACCATGCCCGCACCCAAGCAGTCCTTCGTGGTGGACCTGAAGTGCAGCATTCATCCGGTGAACGTTGATAACTGGACGCAAGGTGTAGATTTCCGAATACTGCATCAGGGCGGCCAGGTCATGGACAATATGTGGATCAAGATTTACCTTGCAGTGGACGACACGATGCTGGTGGAAGACGTAAATGACGGGCTCGTGGATGCCAACGGCAATGCAAAGTGGAACGTGGGCGAGTACTGGAAACTCTTCGTCGGAAACGCGAACGTGACCACCCTCGACAATAATTCCACCTTCTCCCTAACCATAGTGGACCAGGAGAGGAACACGCTGGTCTGGCATGAAACTCTTGGCCTGCAAGTTCACACTTATTATCCGATAATAAAACGCGCATGGGTGGATGTCGACATCGCGACACCGGTGGATGACCCGGGCCCGATTTCTTTCACGGTTCCGTTCATCATGTATGTGGAGGTTCTTGACCCACAGAACAATCTCAACAGAAGCAGCGTCTTCGTGAACATGGGCACCATGTACAAGGACGGGAGACCGTACACCCAGCTGACCGATACTTTCATTGACACGGACGGGGTGGAATACGGCCATCTCGATGACAATATCTACCTCGCGGTTTGCAATCAGCCCAACCAGACCAGCGTGGGTTACTACGATTTCAAGTTCTTCGCTACCAACAATTACAATCAGACCTCCGGTGTGTTCTTCAAATTCCCGGTGGGCATCATAGTCGGGGAGAATCCCCAGATTGTCGTGGACAGCGCCAATATCAGATTCAGCAATGACCAGCCCACCAATGGGGATCAGGTAACCATTACCGCCACAGTTCAGAACCTGGGCTATGCCGGTTCCAGGGTAAATGTATCGTTCTACATGAACAACAAGACCAACATGATAGGCAACCTCACCATACTCGTGCCCATGTCCGGTGAACGCGACGCTTCCATGGATTGGCTTGCATCCCCGGGCGGTAATCACACCATAATAGTCAGCGCCTGGCCCCTGGACGGGACAGAAGATCCTTCAGCCACATGGGACAATGAGGCCAACAGGAGCATTGTGGTCATGCCCAGAATCCTTCTGGTGGATGATGACGGTCACGTGAACGACCTGAGCGATTATGATACTGTTTCATACATGAGGGCGTCTCTCGAATCCGCTGATTTTGTCTATGATTTTGTGACGGTTGGCGCCGGCGACGGCCCGGGATATGATTACGGCGATTACCCATTGAAGGATTATGACATCGTCGTATGGATGACCGGTTACAGGGAAACCGGTACGCTCACGCTCAAGGACATTAAGCAGCTGATATTATTCCTCAACGGCGGCACGAACACTTCATCCGGCGCGCAGGGCGGCAGCCTCTGGTTGATAAGCCAGGGATTCTGGAGGGACGCGAAGTTGGGCGGTGTGTGGGGTGACCTCGATGAGTTTGCAAAGAATTATCTCATGGTTCCAACATCTTTCCTCATGCCCGATGCGGCACTACTCAACACATCACTCTATGGCAACTATACCAACCCGGTGACCGATTACTTCGCGGATAACCCGATTTCAATCGGGACCGGCGATGTGTTCCATTGGCCGACCATGGGCGTCATGGATAAAGACAGGATAGCCCTCACCAACTTCGGTGAATCCGAGGTGTATGCCATGACCTACGATTCGGACCTGGACCTCGGCAACCCGACCAGGGATTCCAGGAGACTGACCCAGACATGGAGCTTCGCCAGGATTTCCGATACGGCCATTCAGGCACAGTATGCATACAAGGCAATTATGTGGTTGGGCAATATTGAATATAAATTCACGGAAGATTTGGCTATTTCATCCCAGACCACCATGCCGAAGATTGTTTTCTTCAAGCAGCCCGTTACCATCAGCTTCACTGTACGTAACAATGGTTTCAAGGTCTACAATCCCGCATCCGACAGGGTCGAATACCTTCTAAGAATATATGATGCCGACCAAAATATCATCAAGGAAGTGTACAGCTACCTCAACACCACGCTGGGAATTGGCAACAACAACACGGTTACGGTCAATGAGACCTGGACCCCCCAGACCCTCGGTTACCACAGGATATGGATAATGATTGACCCGTTCAACATGATTCCCGAGAGCAACAAACTCAACAATATGATATCCAATTACTGGGGAATGGGGGAACTGAACGTCCGGTACAGGGTTCTGCTGATTGACGATGACGGCAGCACCAACAATGGCGGTTCCAATCACAATGAGACCTTAGATATGATTGCATCCCTTGATTACTTGGGCTATGACTACGAACTGCACAACGTTAGCGTGGATCTGGATGGCCCGGCCTTCGAGGCAGGCGTGAACGGTGTCGGATTGAGCGAGTACAACGCCGTGATATGGGTCGCCGGTCAGACCGACAACTCTCTCACTCCGAACGACCTGCTCAACATAACAAGCTACACTGAAATCGGCGGCAATTTCTGGCTGATAGGTACAGGAATAGACACAATTGATTCTGGCTTCCTCAGTCAGTACTTCGGAATATTGTCTGTCACGGCAGACCAGGGTACTGGAACAGAATTGCAGGGCGTTGTAAAAGACCCGATATCCCACGGTATGGAATACTCCATGACCGACGACGGGGATGCCGATTACATGGTACCCGTGGCAGGCGCTTCAGGATTCACCCAGGATGATTCGGGCAATTACAATTCTGTTCGGTTCCAACCCACCTCCGGCATACCCTACAGGGCCGTGACAACGGCCTGGTTGCCCTCCAATCTCGATGTTTTCGAGCAGAGGACGGAATTTGTCTTCATGGTGCTCAGGTGGTTCGATAAGCCCGAGGACAGGATAGAACTCAGGGTGACAAACACGGACATCTCGATTTCCAACGATTATCCTCAGCTTGGGAGCGGTTATGTGATAAAGGTCACGGTCCAGAACACCGGCGGTTCAACCGGAAATGTCCTTGTCAGGTTCCTTGACGGTTCCACCCAGATTGGTTCGGATTCAATATCTGTATCACCGGGCGGCTTGACCACTGCCGAGATAATATGGGTTCCGCTTTTCGCCGGCCAGAGAACGATTCATGTTCTTCTCGACCCGATAGCGGAAGTACCCGAGATATTCGAGTGGTCGAACAACAATGCCAGCAGGCAGATTTACGTCTATTTCTTCTGGGATAACATGGAATTCGGGGCCGGAAAATGGTCGCACAGCAGCACCATCACCCTCATCAACGGCGAAGGCCCATTGGAATATTTCGGAACCACAGCGGTCAGCGTGAACATCGAGAAGGACTGGGACTATACTGCCAGCAAATACATCGAGAACTGCACTGACCCGGGATTCTACCACACATTTGACAAGGCCACCTGGCTGCAGGAACCGGCCGGTGCGACGACCACGTCCAGAAAGCCCCTCGATGTGGTGTTCGCCATTGACTCCTCCGGCTCCATGGCATGGGACGCAAGCGGTAACAATTTGCCAGGCACATACACCAACCCAGCCTCGAGATGGTACAATGCCAGAGTAGCGACAATAGGATTCATCCAGGAACTTACTGATGTGGACAGGGCAATCATATTCACCTTCAACAATGGTGCTGACTTTGCACCTCTGATATCCCCTGCCAATTACTTGTATATGACAGCCACCAACAAGCAAACATTGATTAATGCGCTGAACGGATTCACGAACGTTGCGGGAGGCACACCGTTCTATGACACATTGGGCAAAAGCGTCGAATACGCTGTGAACAATGCATTGAACGTCAACCCCACACTTCCAAACCTTCTCAGCCTTGACAGAATGGAGTTCGTAATCGGGCTTGGGGATGGGCAGTCAAACAGAGACGATGAATGGACACCGAACTGCAACTGGGGAACGACCATGACAGACAACCAGTGGACAAACGGTGGTGTTAATGTCAACGGCATGAAAGGAATTCTGAATGCACCACCAATAATATACACAATCGGCGTCTCCGGAATACCGCATGACCCGGCCTACCCAAGCGCAGGGGATGACCCTAGCTGGTCCCGCACCTCACCCGCAGTCACATATCCTGAAGAATATGACATGTGGCATTGCGCTGATTCGTCGCCGATAATACTCGATAGCGCAGGCGGAAAATACGGTGAGAGCGCTCCAGGCGTGGACAATGTCGGGCACTACTACTTCACCAACGACCCAACTCAACTGGAGAGCGTGTTCCAGAACATCCTGGAGAGCATAATCATCCAGCTCGAGGGTGAGGAGCAGACAAGGTCCTCATTGCCTGGGCCGAGCACCATGGCAACCACCACCTACACATATGCCGCAATCACCAGCCCATCTGCCACGCACAGGGCTTACTATTGCGACGTTGATGCCATGCCGCCCACAGGAGGCAACTTGAACAGCCAAACTGAAGCCACGACAACAGAATATGGGCAAATTGCCACATCAAACAATGTCAGGTGGACAACACCTAACCCGGGCAACGGTGATGAGGTATTCATGTGGAGCGAGTTCCAGATCGCCGAGAGCCCTGCCACCATAACACAGATTAATTTCAACTTTGACGGACAATGCAACCAGGCAACGGACTTCGGGATATGGGCCACGAACGGGGCATGGGCACAGGTAGGGATTGTAGTATCAGCCGCAGCAGATACAGACGCGGTGTTCACAAGAAGCGTCAGTGGCGCTGGGTGTGCCGCCTACATTATTGGCGGAGTGCTTACGTGGGGCGTCTACGTTGATTATAGTTTCGACATCAGCCGCATCGACCTGTTGAGCGTTGACATTATCTGGAATTCATCACCTTACATAGTCAACACAGTACCGGCGAACGCAGCGACAAATATTGCCTTGACTGACAACATCGTCATCACCTTCAACAAGGAGATAAATCCCACAACATTCAGCTACAGCGTGACACCAGACCCAGGCGGATGGAGCACTGCGTGGAACGGAGGATTTACAGCGGTCACATTGAGCCATAGCAACTTTAACGAGAGTACAAGCTACACAGTTACAGTTTTAAGTGCTGAGGACACCAGCAGCAATGCCCTCATTGCGGATGTAATACCCAACCCCTGGACCTTCACAACGACCGGGCCTCCGGTGATAACCATGACCACGCCGGCCAATGGCGCAGTGAATGTGGCATTGACCTCTACGGTGGTCGTGACCTTCAGCAAGGCAATGAACACGGCTTCCGTGACCTACACCTGCCTACCGCTAGTAACTGTCTGGTCAGTGGTTTGGAGCGCGGGTAACACCGTTGCGACATACAGCCACACCAACAGCTTCGCGTCCAACACCCCGTACACCTTCAGAATAACTGGCGGAAATGATGGTACAGATCCACTTGAAGCCGGTGTAATTCCTAACCCCTGGACATTCACAACAGCAATCGAAATTCCACCAACAATCACCAATACAGTACCTGTGAGCGGGGCGACAGGGGTCGCCCTCACCCAACTTGTGATTGTCACCTTCAGCGAGGCAATGAACACAGGCTCGGTGGGATACAGTATCTCGCCGAACCCGGGCGGACTGGCAATTGCTTGGAATAATCCCACCAACACAATAGCCACCATCAGCCACAACGCCTTCACCACCGGTGGTGTACTGTACACCGTGACAATCACCGGACTGGACACCACCGGAAATGCATTGGCGACCGGAGCTGTTCCGAATCCATGGAGCTTCAGGACTGAAGATTACATACAACCGACCATAATCTCCACGACGCCATCGGATGGCTCTACAGGTGTCGGCACAGGACAGCCTATCGTTATCATGTTCAGCGAGGCAATGGATACTGCCAGCGTGCAGGCGGCTTTCGGCTGCGCACCCAACCCGGGCGGTTGGACATATGTCTGGAATTCACTCCGCACCGAACTGACTGCCAAGCATTATGATTTCAATCAAATGAAAAGTTACACCTGCAGTGTTTCAAACGCAGCTGAAGATGCGTCTGGCAACAGCCTTGCATCAACCGGAGCTACGAATCCATGGTCCTTCACCACCGGAGTCGGAGGAGGCAGCGGCTCAACTCCCGGCCTTGCCCCGGACGGTGCCAACGTCAACAAGAGCGCGGTGACAAAGGCCATGGACCTCAGGAATCAGGAAAAAGCCACCCTCGAGTTCTGGCACAAGTACAACATGGTGCCTGGCGCGAACGGCGGCATTCTGATGGTCGGATACAAGGAATCCGCGGCAGGACCCCTCAAATGGAAATACGTTGTCCCGAGCAGTGCCTATACCGGCAACCTGCGCCTGAATATTACCGACAGGGTGGACAGCTACGGCACTTTCATCCAGTGGGGCTGGAACGGCATCAGCGGCCGCGGCACGTTCACCTGGGAGAAGGTCAGTCTGAACCTGCTGAACTACGTGCCAAACACGATTGCGGCGGGATATGAATGGCGTTCCAATGTCAGTGTCAAATTCCAGTATTACCAGTACGGCGGCGGTACCGGCTACGGCTGGTACATCGACGATGTCAGGGTAACGGTTTCACGACCCAATTCCGCAGTGCCGGATTCTGCGAGCCAGGACCTTTGGTATTTGACAGGTGCCCAGGCCCACAGCGGAAGTTACAGCTGGGGCAATGTGGATCCCTTGACCGGTCTGATGAAACCGGGCATTGACAATTACCTGATGAGCACGCCCATCGACCTCACGAACGCGAAAACGGCCTACCTCAGTGCCTATGTGAAGTTCAACCTCAATTTTGCCAGCGGCGCCCCGCCGGACGGTTTCAGGGTGGAAATAACCCAGGACAACGGCATAACATGGACCGCTGTGAACCTCGGCGTGAGGTCGGCATGGAACATTTCGGGCACCGACGCTGATTGGGAGGATGGATATCCCGGGGACGGAAAATCATACACGGGAATCAGTGACCCTGGCGATGTTGGCACCTATTGGGTGAACCTTGGCTCGCTCACAAGGGTTAACATAGACCTATCCAGCTTCTCGGGAAATGCCATACAGATTCGGTTCCGTGTCATAACCAATTCGGATGCGGGATATGCGCATAGCAATAACGTCGCTCAGGGCGATCCGGACTTCGGCGGCTTCTTCGTGGACGATGTGCAAATCACCGGAGAAACAATATTGACTGGGTGATAACGTGAAACACACAAAAAGAAAGCTGGTATGGGACCGGAGCGGTGTGGCAGAAGTTATCGGAACGATTCTCACTCTGAGCATAACCGTGGTGCTGTTCTCCAGCATCATCCTCATGGTTGACGAGTTTCCCGCCCCGGGTGACAATGTTTACACCGATTTCATTGCTACCATAGAGCCCTGGAACGGTGACTGGAACAACGGAGCATTCGTCCACATAACCAACACCGGCGGTCAGCTCATGACCGGTATGTGGACCCTGATAGTGATTTCCATCGATTCCCAGACCTTCACCTTGCGAACGAAAGGTACCATGCCCGATGATGGCAGGACCTACGGCCTGGGTCCGATGGTTGCCGGTCACAGGGGTAACGACAACGGTGATGACAATTGGGATACCGGCGAACGCTGGACGCTGCCCAGGAATGAGACATGCATCAGTCAGGGCTCCGATGTCAGCGTCATAATTTTGGATGAGGGAAGAAATGCCCTGGTTTGGAGCGCGAAGATTCAGGGTGACAGGAACAGCTTCGGCCCCATAATCACCAATGTGGTTGTGGATTCCGACCTGGAGAGCATCAGGCAGGAACCGATTCAGTTCGGAAGGCAGTTCTACATCTTTGCCGATGTCTATGACCCGGACGGGGACCTGGACACCGATTCTGTGTACGCGGACCTGAGTTCTATCGGTCTATCAAACAACGTGACCATGTACCATCTGGGCGACGGCCTTTACAGGAGCGGCCCGGTAATGGGGCCGAACGTTGGGTCCGTACCGCTCGGATATCACATTGTTGTGATTCACGCCACAGATTTCAGCGGCATGCACAGCAGGACCACAGGGCGCATCGCCGTGGGTCTTGACCTGAAGGGCCAGCCAAACCTTGTTCTCAACTCGCGCAATCTGAAGCTCAGTTCGGATACCCCAACCAATCGCCAGACTATAACAATCACCGTAACCGTTGTGAATTACGGCGGTTCCTGCAACGGTACGCTGAGCATCACCGATATCATTGATTCTACAGAGAGATTGATTGCCACCGAGAACTTCACAATCTCCGATGGTCCTGACCAGGTGACCAAGATAATCAAATGGACTGTGGGACCGGGCGGAGGACACACCCTAAGAATCGAGGCCTGGCCGGTTAATGCCATAGATGCCGATCCTCTGGACAATATAGCTTTCCTGAACCTCACTGTGATGCCCACTATTCTGTTGGTGGACGATGACAACCACCCTGCCGATTACAGTTATATGGACGTTGCCAGCTACATGAAAGGCGCCCTTGACTCCTGCGATTTCAGGTACGATATCCATGTTGTGGGCACTGCCAAGAGCGGACCGGCCTATACATTCGGCGAGAGAAAACTCTCCAATTATGACATCATCATTTGGATGACTGGCTATGAATACACCACGACGCTCACCAGCGCCGACAGGGTCAACCTCACAGCCTACCTGAACGATGACCTAGGCACCGGAAGGGCCGGAAGCCTGTGGCTAATCGGTCAATCGCTCTTCAACGACGTACCCACCGCATTCTTCGAAGATGTGCTCAAAGTGGAGAATGGCTTCGGCGCACCCACCCTCATGGGCGACGAACTTATGGGCGTGGACGGCAATCCCATCAGTTACGAGTGGGACACTTCATTCATTTCCATGACGAACCGACATCCCAGCGGTGACCCGAATTATGAAAAGAGCTGGGCAATTCAGCCGCGGTCCGGGGCAGAGGTCACATTCAATCAGGATATCGTTGAACCCCTCATCGGCCATGCTCTGAATTACGAGAACAGCGCCCTGGATTCCAGGCTGGTATTTTTCCCCTGGGAGTTCTCAAGGATAAAGGATACCGGTGATCAGGCCGGTGTGACGTTCAGGGTCATGAATTGGCTCGGAAATCTCGGGAACAGGATCGGTGAAGACCTTGCAATATCTGAACAGGCCCTTTTCCCCAGTTTCGTATTCTTCAATCAGAAGGTGACAGTTACCGCAGTCATAAGGAACAACGGTCCGACGAATCTCACTGCCGAGGCTGGTCTGTTCCTCGACGGCGGCAATGTGCCGGTTGCATGGTATCCTTCAGTGGTTGTGCTTGCCAACGGCGGAACGGCCACGGTTAACGGAACCTGGAACGCAACCCTTCTTGGCACCCATATACTCAAGTGGAAGGTGGATCCCAACGGTCTCATTGCCGAATCCAACGAGAATAATAATGAGGTGCCTTCCCACGTGCACAGCGGCGAGGTCTTTGTGGAGTTCAGAATTCTTGTGGTGGACGATGATGCCAGCTCGAACAACGTTAACAGCACCGGTATCCCGGCAAATGACACAGCTTACCTTACCGAATCTCTAAACAGGCTCGGTTATATCTACGAATATACCTACATAGAGAACACAACATACGAGGTTCCGGTAGGGGAGGACGGACCGCCAATCGAGGTGCTGAAAGATTACAGCGCTGTGTTCTGGGTGGGTGGGAACAGCACAGCCGCCCTTACTAATTTGGATGCTTATAATCTGGAACAGTACCTCCTCAACAATGCAGGCAGGCTTTGGCTTTCCGGGAACGATATGTACAGCGGACTTTCGGCGGGTAACCGTACAACCCTGTTGAACACGCTGGGCTTATCCAATGTTACCGTGGACCAGCCGATTTCCGGGACCATGAGGGGGGTTGATGACAATCCGATATCGCACGGCATGAACATCTCCATTGCAAACAATCCATATGCAGACATGTTGATTCCGGTTACGGTTGACAACGGTGTCTTCTACAGAAGCTATATTGCCCATACCTTCACGGCGGTGATGTACGAGGAAAGCAGTTACCACGCTTTCACCAACGGCTTCTCCCTCGGAACACTGTACGGCAGCGATACCGAGTACATTGCCGGCAACAATGCGACGGACGAATTGACATATCTCCTTCTCAGATGGGCAGGCCGGCCGGAAACAAGGAGCGAGGTTCGCGTAACAGAAAGGGATTATTTCCTGCAAAACCCGCATCCGCAGATAGGCGGTGCCTATGTAATGAGGACCAAGGTGCACAACGTGGGAGCAAACAACGCCAATGCCCTGGTCAGGTTCATGGACGGCACAGTGCAAATTGGCTCGGATACCATATCCATAACACCGGGTTCGTCAACATCCGCCGAAATCATATGGACCCCGCTTTTCGCCGGTCAGAGAATCATCGGCATACTGGTGGACCCGGTGAACGAAGTGGATGAAATATTCCAGTGGTTTAACAACAATATCACGTTCGACACCTATGTATATTTTTTCTGGGACGATATGGAAAGCGGAACTTCCAAGTGGACGCACGCATCCACTCTGATGAACATAAACGGCGAGGGGCCGCTGGACTTCCTGACTGCATCATACACGACAGTCAATACAAATGTCATCGGAACCTGGGACTGGAGCAGAACCAGCGGGGTGGTCAACACCACAGCGCAGTATCACAGCCACCCGAATTCGTTCTACATGGAGGAGCCGCAAGGGTACTTCGGGGTCTTGGCCGATGTTCTCGTGGCAATAGTGCTTGACAACTCTCCATCGATGACAGACAGGATATGCCCGGACGGGACAGGTAGAACGTACCTGGAGGTTGCCCAGGATGCGGCGGCAGCGATGGTTAACGAATTCAGCAATGATTCGGCAGTCGGCGTCTACGATTTCAAAGGCGCTAATGAGAATGTGCTGATAGGCATCACTTCACTCGCTGGTACTGGTAGGCAGACAGTCATAGATGCAATCTACGCCAATCTGGACCAGGGCAACACAAATACTGCAATATGGGACACGATAGGCATGGGGTACGAGGCTGTAAATGCCGCAAAGCCATTATATCCTAACAATTACGCGGCCGTAGTTTCTTTGGGAGATGGCTTTGACATACAGGCATCCGATACATCGGCATATGGTTTCATGAAACTTGAAGCTGGCAGTGATAAGTGGGCACCCTGGGGTAATATGTACCCAGAACTTGGATATCCAAATACCAACTACCCCAATCATTGGGGTAAATACTGGCATTACAAGGACGCATTGCCGGGCGAATGGGTAAATTCCGGAACGCATGGCGGTGCATTTATGAATAACAGGAAGGGGCTGGTGAACTCGGACATTCCGATTTACACTATAGGATTGGCACTGGAGCATTACAACCCGCCTTACGCCAGCCCGGTGACACCTGTCCCACCAGAATACACGCGGGATTTGCGCACTCATGTCACGAATACAGAATCTGGCACTGTGGAATACAATTTCTGGCGCATCGCCAATACCTCGAAAGCCGAGTACTTCTACTCCGAGGACGGTTCAAACCTGGAGGACATCTTCAAGCAGATAGGCCGCATAATCGCCGCAGGCGGTTTCAACCAGACCCGCTCTTCCACACCTGCGCCCGAAACAAGGGATGACGACAACATGGACAAGAAGGCGGTTTCCCCTGCCTTCGACCTGAGCGAGTACGAATCGGCCACATTCTCGTTCTGGCACAAGTACAACATGCTGTCCGGCGGAAATGGCGGCATCGTTGGGGTGGAGCTCTGGGATCCGAATCCCGCACCCGGTTCGTGGAAATTCCTGTACATAATCCCGCCCGGGGCTTACACCGGTGGGATATACTTCGATTACAACATCTACGACGATTTCGGCAATGTGATAAAATGGTGTTTCAACGGCATCAGCGGGAGAAATACGTTCAGTTGGGACCATATCAGTGTTGATGTGATGCCGTTCATAGAAACGTTGGGTCTGCAGAGAACAGGCAATCCGGATTATTTCAAGGGCAACGTGAGGATGGCCATGAAATACATGCAATTCGGCGGCGGCACCGGCGTTGGCTGGTACATCGACGACGTGAAACTGGATGTTTCCAGGGCCGATACAAATCCAAACAATCTTACAGCGGACGCCTGGCGGCTGACCTCCGCCGATTGGAGTTATGGACCTCTCGGATGGAACCATTCGGCCCACAGCGGCAACTATGCATGGTGGAATGGCGATACCGCAACCGGCTATGTGAGAACCGGGTTGGACAATTCCCTGATTACAAACCCCATTGACCTGACCAATGCCAAGGCGGCATACCTGAGCGCTTATTTCAAGTTCAACCTGAACGAGGTGCAGGGTTCCCCGCCGGACGGTTTCCGGGTGGAGATAAGCAGCGACGATGGCGTCACATGGAAAACTCTGAACCTCGGGGTTCGAACTGCATGGGGTGTTTCCGGGACCGGGCTTTATGCGAGTGATGGCATTTATACAGGCATAGGCGACTCGGGCGAGGGTAACTATCTCACTGACGGATATTGGGTCGGAGCAGGCAGCCTGAGCAGGCTCAACATTGACGTCACCCCATGGGTCGGGAACCAGATTCTGATCCGCTTCCGCACGGTGACCAACAACCTGCCAGCGGCATCTTATCCTCATAACAACAATTTGCATTTCTCTGATCCGGGCTTCGGCGGGTTCTACATCGACGATGTGGTGGTTTACGGCGAAACCCTGTTCGGGTAAGGAACTGAGTCAATGAAGGACTGGCGAATTGCACAGAGTGTGAAGAATTCGGCAGGGTTCTTCAGTAACGATGTGAACGTCTATGGTGAAAGCATATACGGCTAGTAATGTTCGCATCGTTGAACGACATAGGAAGCCGATAAAAAAGTGAAAAAGACACCGTGCGAAATCGGGTTGAACATATGAAATATTTAAGGGAGCACATCAAACTCATCATCAAATCCGGCGAGGGTTACAACCTTGAGTTCAAGGAATCCTTTTCGGACAGGATTGCGAAAGAGATGTGTGCGTTCTCCAATGCCAATGGCGGGACAATATTATTGGGAGTGACCGATGACGGCGTTATAAAGGGAATCTCCATCACCAACAAGCTGAAATCGCAAATCCAGGACATCGGACGGAACCTGGACCCGCCAGTCATATTGGATGTCGAAGGTTTGGAAAACATCTTGGTAATCGAAGTGCCCGAGGGAACGAGAAAACCATATTCGACCAACGGGAGATTTTATTTAAGAATCGGTGCGAATTCCCAGCAACTGAAGCGCGAGGAGATAAGGAGGTTCTTCCAGGATGAAGGCTTGATACTGTTCGATGATAAAACAAACATGCGATTCGACATTGATGATGATTTCAATGCCCAGAGCTTCGAGATATTTCTGGAGTTGGCAAAGATAAGTCCAGTCATCGGCAAGCAGCATATTCTTGAATATCTCTTTCTGGTAGAAGGGAAACATTTAAAAAATGCCGGCGTCCTGCTGTTTTGCCAAAGGATTGAAAAATTCCTTCCCCAGGCAACAATTACATGCGTTTTGTACCAGGGAGATACGAAATACAAGATCCTGGACCGAAAAGAATTCGATATGGACATGTTATCAAATTTCAACAGCGCCACAATCTACCTGCATTCAAAATTGAACACCGAATTCATCATAAAAAGCGGTCCAAGGGAGGAGAGACTGGAACTTCCTGAAAACGCCCTGAGGGAGGGACTGCTCAATGCAATCGCTCACAGGGATTATTTTGTTACCGGCGCCAACATCCTGGTTGAGATATTCTCTGACAGAGTAATGATAACAAACCCGGGCGGATTGGTCAAGGGTCTTAGAAAGGAGGACCTGGGCAAAAAGAGTCTGTCCAGGAATAATCTGCTGTTCGGCCTCATGCAGAGGATGGACCTGGTGGAAAAAGCAGGCACAGGTATTCTGCGAATGAACCTGGCAATGGAAAAATACGGGTTGAAAAAACCAGAGATAGAAACCGATGATAACTGGTTTACCATCGTTTTTAAAAGGCCAAATCCCCAAAGGAAAAACATGAAAACCAGGAAAGGACCTTCGGAAGAAACTTCGGAAGAAACTTCGGAAGAAACTTCGGAAGAAACTTCGGAAGAAACTTCGAACAAAATCATCAATTTGATGCGAGCCAATCCCAAGATAACTGCAAAACAGATATCACATGAAATCGGCATCACTTCAAGAGCTGTGGAGATGCAGTTGTCAAAATTGAAAGGAAGGGGGAAGATAAAACGTGTTGGCTCCACGAAAAGCGGTTGCTGGGAGGTTGTGGGGTGAGGGATTGTAGATTGGCAAATTGTCGATTGGGTGATTGGCGGGAATGAACATGAGAAAACGATTGCTCGCTCTGGTCATGGCATCCATGTTTGCATTCAGCATATTGCCCAGCGATGGCAGCTTTATGCCAACCAATAGCAATCCGCAGGATGGGCGTTCAAATCCTGCGTTCGCTTTCGATCAGTATCATGATTACATGGATATCAAGACCGAACTGGAAAGGATCTCTGCGGAATACTCCAATATTACTCAGATAATGACCTTGGGCAAGACCTGGGAGGGCAGGGACATAATGGCTCTGAGGCTCACAGATAAGCCGGACGAGAATGAAGCTGACGAACCGTCGGTCCTGATAATGGGCGGTCATCATGCTAACGAGCTGCCGTCATCGGAGGTGCCCATGTACATTCTCGAGTTCCTTGTGAGCGAGTATCAGGACAACGTCACCGTGAGGGAATGGGTGGATACCCGGGACATCTGGTTCGTGCCGCTTGTGAATCCCGACGGTCGGGAATATGCCATGAATTCCGACCCGACATGGCGGAAAAATCGTAGTCCCATAGACACTGACGGCGACGGCACTCCCGAGGGAATAGGTGTTGACCTAAACCGGAATTACGGCCATCTCTGGGGAGAAGTGCCCGGCACGAGCCACAACCCGGCAGACTCGAATTACTGCGGTCCCACGGCATTCTCCGAGAACGAGACACAGGCCATAAGTAAGTTGGCGCTGGCTGTGAATTTTTCCATATCCGTTTCATATCATACCTACGGGGATGTAATCTATTATCCATGGAACAACGGCATCGACACCCTCAGCCCGAAAGGCGACCTGCTGGAAGCCATAGCCGGAGACCTGGGCCACCTCACAGGGTACGTTCCAATGCAGGGCAACGTTGCTTACCCGACCACGGGTGACTCTGACGATTGGCTCTATGCCGATACTGAGTGCCTACCTTTCACCATCGAAATGGGCACCCAGTTCATAGCTCCGGCAGGCCAGCTGTTATCCATGTGCAAACTGAATCTGGATGCCGCACTGTATGCCATAGATATTGCTCCAGAACCAGAAAAGACGCTTCTGCCCGACTGGACCTTCATGGTGTACATGTCCTCGGATGCGGACGACGGACTCGCAGCAGCGGCATTCGAGGACCTCAATGAGATGGAAGTGGCAGGCAGCACCCAGGATGTGAATATAATTGTTCTTTACGACGGCACAACATTCGGAGACAGCAAGATATACCGCATAGAGAAGGATCCGGGTGGTCTCAATACGGCCATAATATCGCCCACGGTGGATGACATGGGCGTGGTGATAGACCCGGCGACGAGAGAATTGGATATGTCCTACCCGACTGTTCTGCGCAGTTTCGTCAACTGGACAACAGCCAATTATCCGGCACAGAAATACCTCCTGGGCTTCTGGGGGCACGGGGACGGCGTTCTCAGGCAATTCGTTCCGGACAACGGGCGCGGGATGATCATCCGTGAGCTGAACCAGGCCCTTGTGAATTTTCACCTGGATATAGTCGGCTTCGACACATGCTCCCTGGGCCATTTCGAGGTGGCCTCGGAGTTGTTCAGCAGAGCTGATATCATGATAGGCTCCGAAGCGGAAGAACCCCTGACCGGGTGGAATTACGCTGCGTCGCTTCTGGACCTGACCCTAAGGCCTTGGATGCGGCCCCGGGAACTTGCCTCGGAGATTGTGTCCGATTACCTGGCAAGTACCCTGAAAAGCTACATCACCCAGGCTGCAATCGACCTCTCGGTGCTGCGGTACAGGCTCATGCCAGCCATGGAAAATTTTGTAGCAGTGGCGAGTGATTTTGCTTATCTGGATTATGCAAAATATTGGCAGGCAAGAAACCTGACAAGTACTTTCCTGCCAAGTCAGGATGCGGTGGACCTGTTCGAGTTTCTGGGCCGGCTCAGGGACCAGAATGTTTCCACGCCAGTCATGAACAGAATCGATGAGATTCTTAAACTCAGGGACGAATTGGTGATACACTCCGGAACCGGTAGCCTCTACCCGCAAGCGACAACCATGGCAGTCTATTTCCCGGCACTCGAGGAACCCATCTCCCCCATCTATCTCGGATACAAGTTCCTGGACACGGGCTGGGATGATTATCTGGCCCTGATGAAAACGCCCCCGCCGAGACCCGTGATAAGCCATACACCGGGCTATGTCGCGAACAACACTGTAGGCCCTTACAACATAACGGCAGAAATTATCGGTGCCGGCCAGGGACCGTTCACCCTGTTCTACAGGCAATATCCTCAGGCTTGGCAATCGGTTTCGATGCATCGGGACGGTGACGTTCTCTTCGGGGAAATCCCCGGGCAGGCCGACGGAGAATTGATAGAGTATTACATCCTCGATACGGTCAGCCAGGTAACCGAGCCCTACGAGATTAAGTGGGGAAGCCAGGCTTATTTCAATTTCACGGTATTTGTCACATGTGATATCTCCCTTAAATGGGTCCAGGTTCCTCCCGAGACCGCGGTGGCGGGTAACTTCACCCTGATGAAGCTCAACTGTTCCAATGCCGGGCCGGAACCGGCAATCGCCAACATCACTCTCCGGCTGATTTCCGACATGGAAGAAACGGTGCTCGCCCAGTGGAATATTAATTTGAGCGCCAGGGGGTACGAAATCGTAGAGTTCAACTGGACGGCCGAATCGGGTAATTGGACAGTCGAGGCTGATGCAGTTGCGCTGTCTGTCGATGATAGCAATGTTTCAAATCAATTCGCTCTTGCATGGATCAATGTTACCGCCCCCATCTCCGAAACCCAGAACTTTCTCGCGGAATACGGCCTAGTCATTGTGCTCCTGGTATTCATCTGGGCAATACCGGCAATCTTCGTAATCCACACCCTGCGGAAGTCCCGCAGAAGGCGACGGGAAACCACAGTCCAATCACTGAAGAATGCCAGGGAATTTCTGGAGACCACCAGGGATTTCGGTGCGGACATTACCGAAGCCAGCATCCTTCTCGCCAGGGCAGAGGCTGCACTGGCAGGAAATGCACTGCCGCAATCTGAAAAACTGATAAGCAGGGCGAGGGAGAGCGCCATGAATGCCGTCGGGATTCAATCTGGAGGCCATGAAAAACAGGGGGGTGTTGTGCCCTGAATTACCATGAAAAATTATGCTGTTTCCTCATAACATATATATATAACATAACGATTACTGAATATTATCCAATACAAACCCGAAACCATCCACGTTGGGGAATATTTACTCGGAATTCCGGGGTGAACTAAATGAGCAAAGAAAACTCGAATACAGTGCAGAAGCTTGTGAGCGTATTCATACTGTGGTGCATGGTTGCCGGTGCCTTCATCGGTTTGCTGACAACCCAGGTGGGTTCAGGCGCCGAACCGGTGCCGCCGACACCTGCATTGGTGCCGTCGATAATTGATGGAACCACTTTTACCATCGAAAATTGGGGCACCTACGATGCTGACTTCAATATAACCGTTCAGAATGGTGGAACCCTCCGAATAATTAACAGTACCCTGAACTTCCTCCAAGACGACAATACGAGTTATTTCATCAATGTCAATAACGCCAATCTAATAATGGAGAACTCCACCATCACCACGGGAGCCACACCCCAAGCCGCCTGGGACCCGTTCTTCAGCATCACCTTGACTGACGCTACCTTCGAAATGACCAGAAACTCCGTGCTGGCATTCCCCGGCTGGCTCAATGTCACCAACACAAACACATACATCAACGACTCCTGGATAACCGGATTGGAACCGGCCATGTTCTACACGGACTGGGCAGAGGATTACCCGACCTTCAGGGACGTTGTCAGCTACTGGTGGGATTTCACCGCTAGGGACCTGACCGACGCCCAGGACGATGCTCCCATAATGAAGTTCGTGGATTGCCCGGGCGTCACCATCGCAGACTCCAGGATTGATGAACAATATGAGGACGTGGATATGGTACCAAGTACATTTATTGAATATTTCCCTCCATCTGTTGCTGCAACATCCCCCCCGCCTATAGGTGATGTTAATAATCTAATTAATTTAGACTTGAATTATATGAAAGTTTCATCAGGTCTTTCAGCACAAGTATTAGATATTACTGATTTTACGACGAATGGCTATAATGATGATATGTATCTTGTGAATAGTGTACGAGTTGAAGTATCATACAACACATCAGAGACTGGTGTTGGTGGATATGATAGCAGTGATTACATTGAATGGTGTGTTGATGGTGGTACATTTCAACCAATATTATTGTTACAGGCAAACCAATCTTATCCGCCCACGACAACAGGCACATCTATACTTCTGTCACCCACTCCAACAATCTCAGAACTAGCATCTTCGAATGTACGATTCGCAAATACTGATTTGGATGCAGAAGCCGCAGTATTGTTCGATCAAATTTTATTAGTAGTGGAATTGTATCCACGTTTTAATCCAACATCATCTATTGTTTTAGATAACGCCGACATGTCCATAATCAACAGCTATGTGGGCATTGATTGGACCTCTGCCATTGACAACTATCATGCCAAGAATGCCTTCGACCTGATCAACGGTGCCAACCTGCATCTTTACAACATGTCCATAAGCGAGGACGAGGGCGGCATCACCGGCATCAGAGACTTCTTGGAGATCCCGGTGGGGGCAGACCCCCTGCTGGACTACATGCCCATACGCGTCGGTTCCGATTGTGAAGCCTATTACTACAAGTGGCTGGATATCGAGGTCGTGGACAAGTACGGACTGGCCGTGCCGGATGCAATCATAAACTCAACGTTCTATTTCACCAACCAGACCGTCGTTGATATGGTGTTTGAGATAAACGACCTCACAAATACAACCGACAGCGCCAAGGTGCGGATGACTGATTATCTGAACCGCGTTTACGGCGTAATTCCGGCGGAATTCAACATGACCGGTTCCAACGGGCATGCGATGATTCCGTTGCTCACCACATTCCTCAACTCCACCAATTACCCCAACGGAGACCATGTGGGTGAATATGAGGTTGATGTCAATTATGGCACCAATTACAGCTACACGCCCTGTGACTTCAGACCGTTCCCCAACATAATGCCGGCGGATAATACTGTATCTTACCAGGTCTCGTTGGATGGCCTCGCCCTTCCCAGACCAATCGGTTCTCCGGGCCTTGTGGTCAATTTCAACACCGGCGATGTGTCCATTGGCGGTTCCGCGGTGGAGCCAATGACCATAAACGATTTTATCGTTGTTGAGGATTCGGCCACGCTAACAATAACCAATGCAAACCTGAAATTGGCCTATTCGGACACGGCGCCTTTCGAAATTATAGTCAGGGGCCAGGGTACGCTAATCTTGAACAACGTTGCCATGAGCACCCAGGGCAGCACCCCGATAACGATAACACTGATGGACGGTGCAAACCTGACAATGACCGGTTCAAGAACCACATCGGCAATGAACATAATGGCCTATGACGATGCCGAGATTGTTCTGGACACCACCGTCCTCGGGGGCGGTTTCGGTACCGGCCCGGACGCTAACGTGAGATTATGGGCCAGAAGCACCAGCTTCGCTCAGAGCATAACGAAATTCACAGGAACCTCGGAGGCCCGCCTCATTGGCTGTTACTCCCCGTCCGCCGCATTCACCATACAACCGACGGGCAATGCATTTGTCTGGATTTACAGGTGGGTTGCAATAACCGTGAATAACGGTCTTACCCCGCCGAATGGCCTCACGAATGCCTACGTCTGGATAAACACAACGACGCACCCCCAGTTTGCCGCGACGCTCAATAACAACGGTCTGACGAACATCACCGGCGTTTACAGGGTTCCGGTAATCAGCGATTTAATCAACGCGACCGGCTCCACCCCATACAACAACTACAAGGTGGATACCCAGTATGTGGGATATGCCAAGACCCACTCCAAGTCAATATCTCTGGGCCTGCCGACCTACTCCCTGAATGAGATGCTCCAGGCCAATGCCCTGGCTGCCAGGACTGTCGTCCTGGAAAATGTGTTGCCGGACCTTGCTCCCATTCTCACGGTTTTCCCGCTTATGGCCAACAGCAGCATCGGTCGCGGCAACGAGATATTGGTGAATGCAACAATCTCCAACATAGGAGACGCCACAGCCACCGGAATCGTGGTATGGTTCCAGGATTATTATGATGGCGCTCCAACCACCATGCACCAGGAGGTCATTCAGACCCTTGCCTCTACCCAGTTCATCAACATATCATTCCCGTACACCTGGTATCTGGCGAGCGATGTCGGCCAGCACAATATCACGGTGTCCATCACCCCACTCAAGGAACAGGACACTGCGAACAATAAGGACTACGTCAATCTGAACGTTACTTCCCAGGCGGACCTGGCCATCCGGCAGTACAGCGATGTGTGGTTCTCTGACAACAATCCCCTGGTGGACCGCCAGTTCACCATCTATTCCAATGTCTGGAACCTGGGCGATGCGAATGCGACCGATGTTCTTGTCTCTTTCTACGAACTTAACAGCGGCGCTCTCCTTGGAAATGCGACCGTAGCCAACATACCGGTGGATTCGGTTGCCGTTGCCAGCATACCAGTCACATTCACGATGAACAGCACCTACTACATACTCGTGTATGTGGATCGGGCCGATGCCATAACCGAGGTTGACGAGACTAATAACAACAACAGCGCCTGGCCAAGGCAGCTCATAGTCAGGGAATATCCCGGCCTGGCGATAACAGATTTCAGCGTCGTCGAGGGCACGAACATGGCCAATATCGGCCTCGGGTTCGGAACAGTAATAATAGAGACCTCCAACAGAACCATGGTCACCCTGAGGGCCAGAGTGCAGAATGATGGTGAGATGTTCGCCTCCGGTGTATATGTCAATTTCTATAACGGCCCAACACTCATCGGCAGAAGCAACACCCTCTCCACCATCTCTTCCGGAAGCGCGGCCTACGCCATGCTTGCCATGGAAGCCCTCACCCCCGGATTGCAGCAGATTTACAATTTGAGGGCAATAGCCTATGAGTCCAGCGGTCTGGGCCTGACAAGCAACGAGGCATTGCAGACCTTCACCGTCTACGATAACAGACCGGACATGTCAATCGATGAGATCATACTGGCCAACAACATGACCCAGGCCACCGACGGAAACGCGTTCCTCCTGAACGTCACCATATCCAACAACGGAATAAGCGATGCCGCGGAATTCGCAGTCGAGGTCTATGCCAGCCAGGAAGATTACAATGCCACCAAGCTCATGCACGCAAACGGCAACGAGCAATTCCAGGGCAGGCTCAACCACACTCTGGTCGAGCTTCTGGAGACCGGCGACAACATCACCCTGACGATGCGCTGCACCAGCATAACTGTGGGAAATCAGACATTGTTCATCTTCGTGGACCCCGAACTCAACAATTCCGATGCCATAGATTACGATGGCATAACATCGCTGTACGGCGACATCGAGGAATATAACGAGTTGAACAACAATGACACTTATGAAGTGCCGGTTGTCATGCCCGAACTCAGGATCATTCTCCAGATACCGGCAATCGGCAACAATGTATTCGTGGAGGGCGAGGTGGAGAGCGTTCTCATAACCGGGCTTGTAGTCCGTGCGGACAGCGCGAACATCGGCGTGGAAGGAATTCTCGTTACCATAATTGTCGGCGACAACGCACCCGTAATTGTCAACAGCAGCGCAGGCGGCTTCTTCAGCACTAGCGTCGCAGTGACCGCGGCAGGAAATTACACCATCCGTGCCTACGGCGATGACATAAACGAGGTCCAATCCTGGTTCAGGATTGACACTGCACCGTCCATCCCGTGGTGGATACTCATAGTTATCGCACTCGCAGTGGTGGCCGTAATCGTCGGCATAGGCCTCTATCTGTACTTCGTGGGCCTGGGCAAGACAGTCCAGTGCGGCGAATGCAGTGCTTTCATACCAGAGGGCGCGGCCAAGTGTCCCAAGTGCGGCGTGGAGTTCGAGACCGAGGTGGCCAAGTGCAGCGTGTGCGGTGCCTGGGTGCCCATGGACGTGAAAAATTGCCCGGATTGCGGCACAGAATTCACTGTGGGAACCGAGAATCTTGATGACTACGAGGCCAAGATGAAGCGCCAGTTTGAGGACGTTGTCAGGAAATTCCGCGATGAGGCCAAGAATGATCTCGGGCAGGAATTCACGGAAACAGAATTCCAGGCCTGGTGGGCTAAACAACCAACTTTCATCACATTCGACCTCTGGCTCAAGGAGGATGAGGAGATGAAGCGCATGGGTTCGAGACCGTGCCCGGTTTGTCAGATGGAAAACAGCGTAACGGCCAAGATATGCCACAAGTGCGGTTCCGTCATGGGTGAACCTGACACGCCGCCCAAGAAACCAGAGGGAAAGCTGCCACCGGCCAAACCCGAGGGTAAGATGCCCCCGGTCGGGGCCAAACCAGGCGAACAGCCAAAGCAGGTTCCACCCCAGCAGGCAGCAGCCCCGAAGCCCGCACAGCAGCAGCCTCAGGCAACCCCGCAACAGGTTCCGGCCCAACAGGTCGCTCCACAATCGGCCCAGCCATCGCCTGCTTCGCAGCCATCATCTGCACAACCAGGCAAGAAAGCATGTCCATCCTGCGGAATGGAAGTCAACATCGCTGAGAAGAACTGCCCCATCTGCAACCACGAGTTCCAGGACAAGCCACCGGAGGGCGGCGACCACACAAGGCGCATCATCAGAAAGCCAATAAAGAAGGTCGTCAGAAGGCCCATGGAAGGCGGCGGCGACCAACAGGGCGGCCAGTAGGCTAGATTAATGGGGCCGGCAACTCCGGCCCCCACCTTAATTTTTCTATAATTGTTTCTCGTGATATATCGTCATTTTCGCAATCTTATCAGCAGCATGCAAATTTTCGATTGACAGGCAAACTGCTAGCAACGATCTAAAATCTACAATCACCAAATCTAAAATCTATTATTCCTCGCCCGTAAACCCGGAATCATCCACTTCTTTCATGACCTTGTCCGGGTCCTTGTAATAAGCAGAAACGTACTTAGCCACATTGCGGTAACTGACATTTTTGCTCTTCAGATAAAGCAAAAGCCTGGTCCTTTTCTTCACTTCACGGAGCATTTCCCTTGTGCTCCATCCCTTGGTGATAGCTATCTCTTCGTAGATGTAACTGTGACCGCTGTAATTGAACGTATCATCTGCCGGATTCCAGGTATAGACGGAGTTTGTGATAAGTTCGTTATTGTCCGGGTTGATTCCCACCACTTCTGTGAGCGATTTCACGCGCCTGGTCATCTTGGTCCCGACCTTTACCTGGGCCTGGATGAGCACCATGTTCAGTGCGCTGATGAGTGCCCTGGGAACCTCGATTGGCGGCTGTTCCATTCTGTGAACCATTGCCTGGACACTTTCTGCATGGAAAGTCGTGTATGCACTTTTTCCGGTTGCCATTGCCTGGAAGACGACATACGCTTCTGAACCTCTGACCTCACCGATCATCATGTACTGGGGGCGTTGCCTCAGTGCGGCAGTGAGAAGTTCGAACATGTCAATTTCACCGGCCGCTTTTCCGGAAGCATCCTTGCCTCCGAATCCGTGGCGCGTTAGAAGCGGCACCCAGTTTTCATGGGGCAAATTGAGCTCACGCGTATCCTCGATGCTGACAATCTTCATCTGAGGAGGTATGAAAAGCAGAACTGCGTTCAGCGTTGTGGTCTTGCCGCTGGCAGTACCGCCACAAACCAGGATGGATTTACCATTCTCAATGCACAGCCACAAATAAGCCATCATATCGAGTGACATGGTTTTAAACTTTATCATGTCCAACGGCGTGAATGGATTTTCCCTGAAACGCCTGATTGTGAATGACGAACCGCGCTTGGTTACATGGATTCCTAATGTTGCTTGCAACCTGGAACCGTCCGGAATTGTGGCGTCCAGCATGGGTTCCGCCACGGATATATGCTTGCCGCAACGCTGGGCAAGCCATACGACGAAGCCATCCAGTTCCTCGGATGTTCTGAACCTCAAATTGGACTGGATGGAGCCGTACTTCCTGTGAAACACGTAGAGCGGTACGTTCATACCGTCGCAGGAAAGGTCTTCCACCTGTGGGTCAATCATGGTAACATCGATGGCGCCGTATCTGAGGAAATCGCGAAGAATGTAATACGTTACCCTCTCCTTGGATACCGGGTTGAGAGTAACACCAATCTCTGTCAGCAGGCTGTCGATGCCCTTTCTCAGGTAGGCCTCCTTCTCATCCACTGTGGAATCCATCATGAGTTCCAGCGAGTCCACCATGGTCTCCTTCAGAACTTCCAGAATGTCATCTTCTTCCTCGGTGAGGCGGGGTTCGATGACCTCGTAAAGGTAATCATTGCCAATATTGTCGTACTTGATTCTGACATAGGAATATCCGTCAATTACCGGATTTATTTCAATCTCCTGGATATGTTTTTCCACAATCTTGGGAATGGCCGTGACGCCATCGAGTATCTGCTTCTCGGTGTTCTGCGAGCCCTTCAGGGCGACAATCTTGATGGCCCTCTTTCCCTTGAGTTTCATCATGTATGCCTTTTTGAGATTGTCAAAGGCGTTGGGCCCCTTCTTTTTTATTTCAAGTGCATCGTCCTCTTGCATCGGGACCTGTTCCTCGGCAACGCTGTCAACCATTCTTCACTCACTCCTCTATAACACTGTCAATACCAGGAATCCCAGAAACAGCAGTATGATGCTGTGTCGCATCCCATTCGCTATGCTCCCGCTTTGCAGGACCCCTGCCATAATCCCGTCACCTATGGCGTGGGCCATGACGGCCAGGAAGAAGCATATCTGGATGGCCGGTATCGCCGTAACGTCCAGAGACGCGCCTCCGACGCCGCCCTCGATGCCGGCTGCTTCGGCCGCGGCGGCCACGTTCGTACCGGCTATTCTTATCTTGGGTAGGAAAGTTAAATTCAGAATTACAATGGTTACAAGGAAAACAGCGAAGGAGATGTAGATAACGGCCAGGTACGTGCTCATCTGGAGATTTCTCTCCGCAGCGGAATACTGCTCTTCCTTTGTATCGTGGGCCACCATGGTCAGCACGTCCGCCACGCTTCCGCCCGCATCGCTGGCCTTGACGACTATGGTAACTACCCTGCGCACCAGCGGTGTGTTCACCCTCTCGGAGAACAGTCTCAGGGTCTCACTGGCGGTCACACCCCATTCGATCTGGGCAGCCATCTTCTTGATCTCGGGTGTGAGCTTCCCGTATCTGCCCGAAGATGCAACAACTATGGCGTCAGCCAGGGTCATACCGAAACGACCGGCTTCTGCCACGTCTCTCAGGAAATCCGGCAACCGCTTCTCGATGTCCTTGGTATCCTGTTGTTTCTTGGAGGAATAGAACGCGTATGGTCCCATCATTATTCCGATGCCTATGAAAAGGAAATTCAGGAATCGTTGCATGGGCGATTGTCCCTGGTCGGGAATTCCGTCTATCTCTTGTCTATCACCATCGCCGTCCATGTCCCATGGGTCTCCCGAGTCATGACCGTCGAAAACGTCCCCCGAGTCGATAATACCGTTCTCGTTGGTGTCCAGGCCAATCTCATACGGTTTGTCTATGACACCGTTCTCATTGAGGTCCGTAGTGGGGAGCGCCCTCATGGACCAGTCTACCTGATTGGTGAGGTTGAGCAGTGCAAGAACGACGAACAGGGCGAAGACGGCACCGCTGATACCGAGTATCATTTTTGTGTAGTCGTGTCTCTTGCTCATCACGACCTTCTTCATTTCGTCCTTTGTCATTGCCATGTTATCAGGTCTCCTGACTGATGTTCCAGACCACGAATATGAATCCGAACTGGGACAGCGGTATCATCAGCCCAACCACCGCATAGAGAATCGTGAGTGTGTTCTCGGCATTGCCGCCGATGATGGCCATGATGGCCAGAATGACCACAAGGAAAAGCGGGAACGCCACCACCACAGTGACATAGCTCTCCCCCATCATGGACAGGGTTTCCATGGTGCTCTTGAGCATTAGCTTGTTTTCCTTTTCGTACTCTGTCGCCTTCATCAGGAAATAGGGCTTGAGCTGACCGCCGGATGTGGACGTCGTCACCACTCCCTGCAAGAAATCCTGGAATTTCTGAGAGGGCGAACGTCCGCCGCCGCGCTTGATTGCGGTCAATATGTCAATGCCCAGCAATTCAGTGTCCCTGGTAATCCACTCCGCTTCCTTCTGTATCTCGCCATAAACGGACTGCCTGGACAGTTCCTTGAACACCATGTCCACCGGAACGTTGGCGGATGCCATTGCGGATATGAAACTCATTGCGGATGATATGCGCTTGTCTATGTCTCTTCCTCTGGCCTTGGCCTTGCTGTGGGGGGATCCTTTCATGATGACCATCGCCATGATCGGCAGACCTATAGGCATTACGATTGCAAGGAGCAATCCCACAAACATCATGTCCAGTAACAATGTGAAAATAACGAAAACGGCGATTCCGCCAATGATGCCCACAATGGCGAGCATCAACGCGGTCATGTAAATTGTGGCCATGAATTCTTCGGGCCTTATTTTCATATGGGCCTTCAGGAGGTTCTCCTCAAGTTCCTGGTCCTCGGTGTACTTGGCCTTCACACGTTTCCCCATGATGCGCCAGCTCAGTTCCTGGAACGATGACAATTTGATATATTCCGGGACAGCGCCCTTGGGTAACCGTATCAGATGGGGTGCGTTCACCTCAACCTCCCTGGACCTCTTCGTCCTCAGGTGGCGACCCTTGGTTTCCAGTTTCTGGAACGTGTCCTGGGTCTCATGCGCCAATGTCTGCACCTCCCTCGTTCATCAGCAGGGATGATTCTTCAATCCACCCCATCTCCTCTCTGATTTTCTGAATCGTTTCCATGGGTTCCTTGTAATATGAAACCACGAGATTGGATATCTTCCTGAAATCAACGATTTCCTTCTCCACCATGTACTTAATGATGTCCACTCGCCTTTTCATCTCGGCGTTCATCTCCTCGTGGGTCATGTTCTTCATTTCCATGATCTGGTCCAGCATGAAACTGTGTCCCTTGTAAATGAATGAATCGCTCCGCTGATCCCATTCGTAGACCATGTTAGTTATGACCTCGTTGGTCTCGGGCTCGAAACCGACGAGTTCGACGATTTGGGTGATGCGTCTGACGATGCTGTCACCCACCCTGACATGTTTCTGAATGATGACGAAATTGAGAGATGTGAGCAGAATCCTCGGCGTGCTGATGGGCGGATTTTCCAGCCTGTTGATCATGCTCTTGACGGAATCCGCATGCATAGTTGAATACGTTGTGTGGCCGGTTGCCATGGCCTGGAACATGGTTGCCGTCTCGGCGCCCCTGACCTCTCCCACAATGATGTAATCAGGCCTCTGCCTCAGTGCGGCCCTGACGAGTTCGAACATGTCTATTTCGCCCGCTGCCTTGCCGTTCTTGTCACGCTCACCCACACCGGTCCTGGTTGTGCCGGGAATCCAGTTCTCGTGGGGTAGATTGATTTCCCTGGTATCCTCCATGGTGATGACCTTGGCGCCGGGCTTGATGAAAAGTGCCAGTGCGTTCAGCGTCGCGGTCTTTCCGCTTGCCGTTCCGCCGGCGATGATCATTGACTGACCGTGCTCCACCAGCATCCAGGCATAGGCCACCATATTCAGCGACGCAGTGTTGTATGTAATCAACTCCACAGGCGTGAAAGGCTTCTCCTTGAAACGTCTGATTGTGAACGACGAGCCGCGTGTTGTCACTTCGGTACCGTATGTTGCCTGAACTCTGTGACCCTCTGTGGTGGTACCGTCCAGGATTGGCACGGACACCGAGACCTGCTTGCCGCAGCGCTGTCCCAGGTAAATCACAAAGCTGTTCAAGTCCGCTTCTTCCTCAAATTTCACGTCGGTCTTGACGGATTCGTATTTCTGGTGATAAATGAATATCGGCACATTGGTCCCGTCGCATGAGATATCCTCGATATACTTGTCATTCATCATGGAATCGATGGACCCGTAGCCCACAAAGTCCCTTGCAATGAAATAATGAATCTTCCTGACCGTGGCAGGTTCAAGGCGCATCTCTCGGCTCTTTATGTAACTGTCCACGCTCTTCTTCAGGTACTCGCTCTTGTCCTTAATGGCCATCTTGTCCAGTTCATACTCAAGTGTCCTCTGAAGTGTGTCCTTGACCAGTTTGAGAATGTCAGCTTCCTTTTCGTCCATGGGTGGTTCATGAATCTGGTAAACGAATTCGGATTCGTTGTTGTCATATATTATTCTGGCGTAGCAAAACGGTTCCTTGATTGTGTATATCTCAATCTCGTCAACGCCGGTTTCGGTGATGTCCGGTATTGGACACAGCGGCGAACCTTTTCCTTCCTTCCATTTCTGTTCCAGGGCGATGACGCCAACCGGGACCATGACCTTGAGGGTTTGCGATTTCTTCTTCAGCATTTTTTGCATCAACGATTGCTTCATCCCCATGGTCCTTCCTCCTATGCCGCCCCCATTTCAGCGGTAGATACCTCCACATAAGCAACAGTCAGTGTAAATCGGGATACGACGTTCGGATTGATTCTCACACTCACCTCATAAAAATCGTCAATCGGGTCGTTGTTTGGTCTGAGTGTCGAGACAATAGTGTAATCGACAGTTCCGGCAGCCAGTTGGGCCGGAGTCCCGTATACCATCCCGGCGGCGGAGAGGGTCTGATTGAAGGATGAGTTCCAGGCTCTCTCGTACCAGGTGGTTTGGTTGAAGTAAAGGTAAGGGTTCTTGGCGGGATTGCCCGGCCCTATCTCGTCGGTGAGATTGTTGAACGTGGTTGTTGTAACTGCCCTAAGTGTCGTCTGGATTCCCCTTGTTCCGAAACCGACATAATTGGAATCATCTCCCCTCAGGTCTACCTGCGTGTAGGATATCGTGTAAGAATCGAGGCCAATCCTGGTGACGATGAACTGGGGCATGGCCTTCATGTACTCTCCGTCGGATTGCTTGAGGATGAGTGTGTCACCCTCGTAGGCCAGGGTCTGCGGTATGAAGTACCTGTTGGGCACGTAGAGCTTGATGGTTCCGCCGGCATTTGCTGTGTGATTCAACACGGCGGCTGAAGTATTGAAACTGAAACTCACGTTGTTGTAACTGTCCGAACGGTACACGGACAGGTAGCCTGGCGTTGGCGCGGCGAACATTGGAATTCCTTCAGCTCCCAGTTTCACGGGCGAGAACATCTGTACGGGGGATGAACCCTGAATTGTACCAGCCAAAATCTGCATGTCAACAGCCTGTTTCAGGGCTGCGAACTGACCGTAGGCGGCACTCATGTGGCTGGCTTCATTTTCCTCCATCCAGACCGGAACGTACTGGCTGGTGAACATGGACAGAGCCGCCAGGAATACCATCATGGCCATGATGGTTCCCACGGTGGAGGCGACGCCATCGTCATCCCATATCTTGTGCGGCCTAAGACGCTGTGCGGTTCTAGTATTCGCTTTCACAGGTCTTCCACTTGCAATGGTAAAATTTTGTCTCAACATCCTCTCGCTCCAATTAATAGTTTCAATATATATATAGCTGTCGCTGGTAAGCAAGTATTCAGTGAAATGAAGCAATAACGATTGTAGATTTGGGAATTGTAGATTTTAGATTTACGACGGATTGACTGGCCGAAGCGAATAGTGAAAAGTGACGTTGGGAGGTAAATGGTGAAAAAAATCGGTACTCAAGGAAAATACTCAGTTTTTCACTTATCACTATTCACTGTTCACTAAAAACTACAATTTAACGAGCAAACATCAGAAGACCGAACTCTTACAAAATGAACCAATCTTTATCTATTACATGGGTGATTAACGAGTGAAATCATGGTGACATGCGAGTTGTGCGGGGCAGAGAACACGAAAGGGCTGGAAACATGTTCCAGGTGCGGATTCGTGTTCCGGAAAGAGGTGCGGGCGGATATCAGGGACAGCGCGATTCTGAAACGGCACAAGGGCAAGACCCTGGAGAACGTCAACCGTGACCTCAAGAATGCTCAGGCCAAGTTCACGGCGTATCTGGACAACATGGCTGCGAGGAGGCTTTCAAGGGAAGAACTCTCTTCCCTGCTGGACGACGCGCTTGCATACCTTCTGATACCGCTTACCATGGGTGTGGAAGACGAACTCAAGTTCAACCAGCAGGAAAAACAATTCATTAACCAGGTAGTTGAAAATCTTGAAATCGCGGACATGGAGAACGGCGTTCCCGTGGGCACCCCGGGTACCTATATCCGGCTGAGCAATGCACTCCAGGCCCTGGATGAGCCAGAAATCGCCATGACGATGATAGACCGCGCCCTGTTGCTGAACCCCCGGAACAGGGATGCCATGCTGTCACGGGCCAAGTTGCTTTTTTACACGAAAAGATACGCCCAGGCCAGAAAGTACCTGGAGAAGATACTGAAATCCGGGGACGATGAGAAAGCAAGATATCTCATAGAACTCATAGACCAGATCTCTCCGGATTAACCGTATATACCGCGGTCGCAAAGATGGGATATGGGACATTTATTGCATTTCGGCCTCACCGGTGCGCAGATTGTCTGGCCATGCCTCACCAGCAATCGATTTACGTCCAGCCACAGTTCCCTGGGCACGATGCGGGAAAGGCATTCTTCGGTGTCGTCGGGATGAGCGGTCCTCACGAGTCCCATCAGGTTGCTTATCCTGTGAACGTGCGTGTCCACGGCAATGGCTGGTGTTCCGAATCCGTATGCAAGAACGCAATTTGCTGTTTTTCTGCCGACACCGGGCAGTTCCACCAGGGTTTCGAGATTGTCGGGTACGAGAGAATCAAAGCGCTCGCACAGCACCTTTGCCGTATTGATGATATTCCTGGATTTTTGCCTGTAAAATCCGGCTGGCCTTATCAATTCCTCCACCTCTTCGGGGCGGGCATGGGCCAGTTTCTCCGGTGTGTCGAAGACCGCAAAAAGTGCCTCGGTGGCCAGATGCGTGTTCTCATCCTTGGTGCGCTGTGAAAGTATGGTTGATATCAGCACACGGAACGGTTCTTGGGAACCCGGCGGCGGCCCGGGTGTTTCCGGGTCCCTGCCAGGATATGCGCCTGTTCCGTGCAATTCCGAGAGGATTTCCATGGCTTCCCTCATCCGAAGTTCATCCAGGTGTTCCAGCGCATCGGCCGCAGTGAATATGGAACCAGAAATCAGCACTGTTTCGGACGTCCCCGCAAGTTCCAATGCCCGGTCAATGGCCATGGCGACAGAATCTGCAATCTCCGTTTCCCCGGAAATTTTTTCTGCGAGTGACTCGGCCTTCATGCGGCGCTCGTACTTTGATTCCGTGACGATGATCTGCGAAACAAGCGGCTCGAGCAACTTCACAACGCCACCGACATCCTTGTCCACCAGCATGGCTATGACCAGTATCGGCGGCTTTTTCGAAAAATGTTTTCTCAGGAATTTTGACAGCGTTTCGGCCCCGCCCGGATTGTGGGTCGCATCGAGAATGACTGTCGGTCTCAACCTTACAACCTGAAGCCTTGCCCCCCACCGGGTGCTCTCCAGGCCCCTGGCAATGTTCTCCGGTTTGATGGGGAAGGTCTTCCGACTCAGAATCTCGGCCGCAACAATCGAGGTTGCGGCATTGCCGGTCTGGTGCTCACCCCCCAATTTAATTTTAATATTATTATATTTATTATATTTTGTAATGGCTGAAATACTCGAATTCAGCAATCCGATATCATGGATGCGGATGTCACATCCATCGGCCACACGATACAATTCTGATGACATCTCTCTTGCTTTTGCTTCGACAACTTCACTTGCCTCCGTCTCAGTTACCGCCGATACCGTCGGTATTCCGGGTTTGATTATGCCCGCCTTCTCGTAAGCAATCTTTTCCATGGTGTCGCCCAGGTGTTGGGTGTGTTCAAGCGAGATATTGGTGATGATGCTCAGAACCGGTTCCAGAACATTGGTGGAATCCAACCGCCCGCCCATTCCCACCTCGACGACGGCTGCATCAACTTTCCGCCTGGAAAAATGCTGGAATGCCATGCAGGTCGTGGCCTCGAAGAAGGTGCACTGTTTTCCCCTGGATGCCAGTTTCTCGACCTCGGGTTTGATACCCTTAATCGCCCGTAAAACCTCGGGCCGCGTCATGGGGATGTTGTCAATGCAAATGCGTTCCCCGAAGTCCCTCAGATGCGGAGAAGTGTAAGTCCCGACCTTCAGGCCGGCATCCATCAATATGTTAGTAAGAAAAGCGCACACGGAACCCTTTCCGTTGGTTCCGGCCACGTGGATCGCTCTCAATTCCTCATGCGGATTCCCCAGTTCGGCCAGCAATGTCCGGGTATTGTCCAAGCCCAGCTTCATTCCGAAATATTGGAGGCCGTACAGCCATTTCACTGCCGCATCATAATCATCTTGCTGTTTCATAGCCATCTCTCAATGCCTGAGGCAGCGCATGCCTGTGAGAACAACGGCCATGCCGTATTCATTGGCCGCATCCAGTACTTCAGCGTCCCTGATGGAACCGCCCGGATGTATCACCGCAGTCACACCGGCCTTTCCGGCAGCATCCACCCCGTCCCTGAAAGGGAAAAATGCGTCCGAGGCCATGATTGCGCCTTCGGCTCTTCCACCTGCCTTCTTGACCGCTATCTCCACCGAACCAACGCGACTCATCTGGCCGGCTCCGATTCCTACCGTGGCGGCGTTCTTCGCCAGCACTATGGCATTCGAGGTAACATGCTTCACCACTTTCCAGGCAAACAGCATGTCGTTCATCTCTTCCGGTGTCGGCGCTCTCTCGGAAACGGTCTTCAGTTTTGAATGGTCCAGTGTGCTCAGGTCCCTCGACTGCACCAGGATGCCGCCAACAACCCTCTTCATGTCGAAATTGGGTTTTTTCACATTCTCCAGATTTCCTGTTTCAAGGAGCATGACCTTCTTCTTATCGAGAATGGGCATGGCATCCTGGTGGAATGAAGGCGCGATTATGGAATCCAGGAAAATTTTCTTCATGGCATTTGCGGTATTCGCGTCAACTTCCCTGTTCAGTGCTACTATTCCGCCGTAGGCAGACAGGGGATCCGCACCCAGTGCCTTTCCGAACGCTTCGGAAATATTATCGGCGCTGGCGATGCCGCTGGGGTTCATGTGTTTGACGATTGCCGCGGTCGGCTCGTCGAAATCCTTCACCATCTCCAGAGTGGCATTCATGTCCAGTATATTGTTGTAAGAGAGTTCTTTCCCCTTGAGCTTCTTCGAATTGGCAATGCAGGGTTCGGTGAGGAAAATGTCCCTGTAGAACGCGGCCTTCTGGTACGGATTTTCCCCGTATCGGAGTGCCTGAATTCTTCTGAAAGGTATGACCAGCCGTTCCGGGAATTCCTCCCCGATGCCCAGCGCGTTCCTGAGCGTGCCTGAAATTATTGCATCATATTCCGCGGTCCGGGTGAACGCTTCCCAGGCCAGTCTCTTTCTCGTTTCAAGGGATAATTCACCTTTCTCCCGCAATTCTGAAATAACTGGCTTGTACTGTGACGGCTCCACCAGCACGGCCACACTTTCATGGTTCTTTGCGGCGGCGCGTATGAGGGTCGGTCCGCCGATATCGATGTTCTCGATTAGTTCGCTTACGTCGGAATGCTCACCTGCCGCAACCTTCTCGAACGGATAGAGATTGACCACAACCATGTGGAACCGCTGGATGCCCCTGTCCTTCAGTTCCTGCTGGTGTTCGTCGTTCGTCCTGGCCAGGATACCCGCATGAATCGTCGGATGAAGCGTTTTGACACGGCCGTCCAGTATCTCCGGGAATCCGGTAACGTCGGAAACCCTCTCCAGCGGAATGCCGTTCTCGTGAAGTTCCTTGTAAGTCCCGCCAGTGGAAACTATTCCGTAGCCAAGTTCGACAAGCGCCCTGCTGAACTCAAGTAGTCCAGTCTTGTCCGATACGCTTATCAAAGCCCGCTTAAGGTCATTGTCTGTCAATTAGAGCACCGACATGACATGGCAATCACCATGATAAATCTTAGGAGTCCGGGTAAGTGGTCAGCCTTCAGAAGTTATAATCCCGCAATAACATATTTGATTTTCTGACTGGCTGTTCTAATCTGTTTCTGTATCAGCTATATCAAAATGTAATAATTTATTGGCATAGCTATCTGTAGTAATAGAGGAGAACTTGGGGATACGGACCACTTACCGTTGTAAGAGGCTTCACATCGGTGACCTCTTACGAGTCCGGCAGATATGATGTATGGGCATTCCCGATTCCCCCGCTCCCGATTCCCAGTTTCCCCGGAACAATATGAAAAGAAGTAGCTTAGTATATATATTCTTAATGACATAACCTGCGGTGAGTGGATGCACATGAATTCGAAGAGCGGCGTTACGGCATTGGGATGCACAATTTTTATCGGAACACTCGGGGCTCTGCCCGGTGTCAGGAAAGGCACTATCACCAAGTTGATCAACGAGGGCAACGAGCATTATCGTAAGGGGCGATTGGCCGAGGCCATCAAAGCCTACAATCAGGTTCTGGAACTGGACCCGGAGAATCCCGAGGCCTGGAACAACAAAGGGCTGATACTTGCTGTTGCCGGAAACTACAGGGAAGCACTGAAATGCCATCTCAAAGCCATCGAACTGGATCCGAACAACGTGGATGCGATTTCCAACGTGGGCATGATGCACGCCAAGCTGGAGGATTACAAGACCGCTCTGGAGTGGTATGACAAGGCCCTGGTGCTCGACAAATCTCACGAAACTACCTGGAACAACAAGGGGAACCTGCTTTCGAAACTCGGGAAGTACGATGAGGCCCTGAATTGTTATAATCGGGCCCTGGAAATCAATCCCAATTACATGGCGGCCATGAACAACAAGGCCGTCGAACTGATACACCTGAAACGTTATGACGAAGCAATGGAACTCCTCAATGCCGTTCTGCGCTCCCGACCGCTGTTCTCCGAAGGCTGGTATGTCAAGGGAAAGGCCTATATCGGCATGGGAGAATTCGACAAGGCGATAATCTGTCTGGAAAGATCACACAGGCTCAACCCGGATTTCCAGCAGGCGAAGAGGGCACTCGATCTTCTGAAAAACAAACTTGTTCAACCACCCGGAACCAAGACCAGCCGCGCAGACAAAAAATCTGCCAGGACCCGTTCGGAGCAGGAAAAGGTCGAGAAGGCCATTCAGAAGGAGATAATGAAGCCCCGCTCGGACACGGAAATAATTACAGACGAGTTCAAGCGTCCGGAGGAACATCTGACCAGGGAGGAGAGCATCGCCAGGAATTTTCTTTTGGATGAATATCAGCCATTCAATGAACTGAAAACCGTTTCCGGTAAAATGCTCACCAAGCCGCAACTGGAAACGGCTCTCGACGGCCTTGAAAAGAAGGGTCTGGCAACTTCCAGGATAAACGGAAAGAACAAGGAATACGCAGCCGCACATTCCCTCGGTTCCATCGAGCAGGAATTGATTGAGGACAAGGAGAAACAGGAGCCGGTGGACGCAGGAAAAGACATCCACACCCTTGTGTCCAGGGCCAGAAGATACATCGAAAGTGGCCGTTTCACCGATGCATCCATCAATCTCAGAAAGGCCCTCAAGATTAACCCCTATGACGAGATGGTAATATGCCTGCTGGCTCAGGTTCAGTTCGAAATGGGGGAACACGACAGGGCCATAAATACAATTGCAAAAATACTCGGGAGAAGGCCGGACTTCGTACCAGCCTGGTTCACACTGGCCAATGCGTCTTTCAAGGCCGGGGAATACACAGAAGCGGCGGAATGTTACACCAAGATTCTCGAACTGCAGCCCAATAACAACGATGCCAGAAAAGGCCTGGATGCATCCCATACCAAAATCTCAAAAAGTTGAATTATGAATTATGCCGTCCCAGCTTTGAAAGCCGAAATCCATATTCAAATGACTCTATAAAATATTATAATGTTAAATAATCAATAATAAGCCAGTAACTCGAAAGCTTTATATATCTCTTTTAGCCATATAGGTCTGGCTTCAATCTGGCTCAAAAGCCAGGTCGGAGAAAAAACGATTGGAGGAACAAGAATGGTAATGGAAGCTATAAGTGTGGATAAGGCAATAGAAATTGCCAAGAGGAAGAATCTGAAGCCAGGCCGCGTGAAGGGAACCAAGGGTGTCCAGTTCACAAAGGGAAAGAACCCGCGTCTCGAGACAATTGACTGGGAAGAATTCAAGAGGACCCTGTCAGCAAGGAAGCTCCAGGTCTACGAGAGCGGCGGCTGGATGAAAATAATGAAGAAGTGATGGTCTCAACCATCACTTTTTTTTCTATTTTTTTAATTCTTTAATAATTTCAAACATCTTTTAATCGTTTCCATCAAATGGAATATGATAATATCAACATGCCCCGGCTGTCAGGCCGGGGTACTGGAACCATTCTGAAAACAGGTGACAAAACCAATTACATGAATCCCGTGAAGCCCCGTCTGTGAGGGCGGGGTCCGCATTGCACAGATACTTTTTTTCATCCTTCGTCCACCAATTGTAAAGCGTCGTCGTGAATACGCAACGTCAAGCTAGAAAGAGAAGTATCCTGGGACATGTTTGGTTGTAACTCCCCGCCCTCCCTGCGGTCAGGCGAGGATTCTTGAATGATAATGCCTCAGAATGCAGGGTAAAAGCGCACTCAAAATGCTGTCAAAACATAACCCCGCCCTCACAGGCGGGGCATGCCGCCCAAATCTTGAAAATAATACAATGCATTCAGTCTTAGAATTCAACCATTTTCTTCTCTTCAACCTTCTCGACTGGCGCATCTCTGTTATGAGTGGTCCCGCATTTCAGGCACGTGAGTTTTCCGGAGTCATAGCTGGCGTTGGTGTTCCCACAGTTCGGACACACGAATCCTCCGGGCCTCTGCATCGGCACCGGGGGTGGTTGGGGCGGTGGCGGAAAGGGCGGCTTTTCTGACCGGGGGGCGCTTTGCCCCATGCCTTGGTTCGGGTAATTTTGCCAATGCGGTGGCGGTGAAACATATGCACCGGCGGTCGCCGATTTCGGCCTGAGACTCGGAAACAGCTTCATCGACAGCTCTATTGCGTAATGCAGTAAGAAATATGCGCCGGCAACCAGCCAGATGAGAATGATAACCGATAGGATGCCTTCCAGTGCCAGATTGTCAGGCCATATCTTGAGAGCCGATGAGCTGAGATTAATGCTGAAATGGACAAGTATGGATGCGTGGAGCCCGTACCTCACGAATGCCCAACCCAGGGCCATCCCGGTTACCAGCACCTGGGGCACCTTCCAGAAGTCCCAGGAACCCACATGTGCTAAGGCGAATATCACCGAGGAGAACATTATCAGCCCGAATGTGAGTTTCGTTAAATCCATCCCGCCGCCCAGCAGTTTTTTGAATGGCTCTTTTTGGTTCTTCATCAGGCCGATGATGGCCAGCGGAATGCCAATCAGCAGCACCCTGGAAATCAGTTCCTCGAACACGGATGCGCTGAACAGTCCGTAGATGAGTTCGGGCCTTGACCAGCTGTCGAAATCCGGGGAATTCATCTCCACGTTTATTGCGGCCAGAAAAATGAAATACAGTATGCTGAACGAAATGCTGGCCATGTAAAGCTTGGCCACATTTTCCAGGCTGCTGGTGGCCTTTTCCGGAACTGTTAACGATTTGATTAATTTTCCCTTGGAAGACAGCCAGCTCCTGAGCATGTCGTGCTTCGCGGCGACGAAGGCGGATATCAGTATCCCCAGCATGAGAAAATGCCAGGCCTGGAAAGCCATTCCTTCGAAGGTGAAGAGCACAATCAGCCAGGGCGTTATGACGAATACCCCCTCCCTGGGCAGAACCATTGTGCCAGGATTGGCGGCGCTGGGGTACGGCGTGGTTATCCATTGCTGTATCTCCGGTGTCATGGCCATGACCACTATGAAACTCATGAGAATTACAAACAGGAAGGAAATGAATCCGGCGCTCCAGAGTATGGATTTGACCATGTTGATGAGGTCGGTCACGGGGTTGTAGGGCGGCGGTGCCGGGCGTGCTTGCCACGGGGCCGGCGACGGGGGTGGCGGAGGTATCGGGGCGGAATGACCCCGCATTGCCGTATTGTCTTGGCCTTCCATATAATATAGATAATAGTATCTGATTTATAATGATGATGCCCGAAAAATTCAACTGAGCTTCTCCGGGCAAATGCCCCTTCTGGAGCAGTTTCTGCACTTGCCGGGTTTGTTGTGATTTCTGTGAACGTTGCCGTTCTTCATCAACCCCCGCATCTCTCCAAGTTTCGAGACAACCAGCTCTTTCAGTGCGGAATCGTATTCGATATCGCTCTCCATATTGCCGTATTTTATCACGCCATGGGAGGGCGGTACCCCGAATTCCTCCTCGATGAGTATGCAATAAGCGGCCACCTGCAGGATGTGAGAGAACAGCGGGCCCTTGGGAACCCTCCCGGTCTTTATCTCCACTGGGATGTGTTCCTCGTCCACCATCAGGACATAGTCCGGTCTTCCTGCCAGCCCGTATTTTTCCGAGAAGAAGAGTTTCGGTTTTCTGTCATTGGTATCTATGTAGGTTATCGGCTGGGTGACCTGGTGTTTGCGCCTCTTGAACAATGCGTGTTCGAATCTCTTGAGGGAATGATAGAGGAAGTAACATGCCGCCACCAGCCATGCAAGTGATATGGCCTGCAGAATCTGCGCAATCTTCGGCTGGAAGAATCCGGAGAGAAGCGTTACCGAATTAACGCCTATGACCGCGGCCACAATTGCAAAAATCAGAATCATCCTCTGGTACCTCAGGTTGTGAGCGCCCTTGGGCATGGATTCGGCCTTGTAGAGAAAGTAGCATGCAGCCAGTATCCAGATAAGTGCAATAACGCCCATTATCATGCTCACGTCCTGGCCCACCTCGAACACCAGGGAAACACCGATTACCGAGATGAGGGTCGCGGCAATGGCGAACCACAGGACGATGCTTTCGAAGACCTTGGCCTGACTTTCTTCGGTCACTATGGTGCCCAGATCCTGTGCGGCGGTCTGGTGGGCAGTTTCTCCGTTCGCCAGGGCTTCCGACTCTTCTTTGACATCGCTCCGGCTAAGCCACCAGCTCAGGGGGCAGTAACCGTATTTCTCAAGTGCGCTGGCCGAAATCGTATTCTCATCTTTCGGCGCCCGGCTCTCAACCATGGGGCAACATCCCGCCCTGCAAATAAATAGTTTCCGCCCCGCAAAATCATGATTCCATCTGTTGATTATGATTTTGCGGAAATTTCACACCCTATGATTCTGTTTGCTTGCTAAATGATGAATCAGGGCGAACGCTCATTGTTGCATAGATTTAGTTTTCGCATTCACCATTTGTTTGTAAAATGAAGGGAATTTTATGATGCTGGATTTAGCAATAAACTACCAGCCCCTAAGTTGCTAATATTTATTGCGGGGCTGGATGTTTACCTCCATAAGCCATGCATCTGATTTATCAAAGCTAATTTGCTTTGATTTCATATGTTTGTTTATTGCACGATGCATGGCGGATTCCCACGATGTTTCCGCATCATTGGCGAATGCGCCGTTTTCAAATGGTGCCAGCTGCATTCACCGTACGTCGTAAATCTAAAATCTACAATCACCAAATCTACAATCGTCCACCTCTCCGCCCATGCAAAATCAGAAATACGGAAAGCCGGTTGAAGGTCCAGGTGTGAAATGAAAGTCAGATGCGACGGCCGAGATATGGATACGCGGGCTCTCTGGATGGACGGCGATGTGGTCAAATTCATCGACCAGAAGATACTGCCCCACAGGTTCGAGATATTGGGTGCCAGCACAGTCGAGGAAGTGGCCATTTTCATCGAGGACATGACCGTGAGGGGCGCACCCAGCATCGGCGCCGCCGGGGCGTACGGAATGGCCGTTGCTCAGATTACCGGGATGGATATTCAGGAGGCCGCTCTGCGACTGAAACGGACCAGACCCACTGCGTTCGATTTATTTTACGGCGTTGACAGCATGCTGGCCGCTGCATCACAAGGCCGGGACCTTGTTGCCGCGGCCGAGGAATACGTTACCGGCATAGCGGAGAAATGCCGGAAAATCGGTGAGCACGGCAACGCACTGATAAAGGACGGTTTTCGGATACTCACTCACTGCAATGCCGGGGCCCTGGCCACCATTGATTACGGCACCGCGCTCTCCCCGATTCGGGCTGCCCACAGAGCCGGCAAGAAGATTCATGTTTTCGCGGACGAAACACGCCCGCGACTCCAGGGCGCGGCCCTCACCTCCTGGGAGCTGGTGCAGGAAGGCATACCTCATGACATCATTCCTGATAACGCGGCAGGACATTTCATGCAGCGCGGCGAGATAGACATGGTCATTGTCGGCGCTGACAGGATTGCCGCCAACGGCGACTTCGCCAACAAGATCGGGACTTATGAAAAAGCGGTCTGCGCCAAGGAGAATGAAATTCCATTTTACACCGCAGCGCCAGTGAGTACGTTCGATTTCTCGCTTGAATCCGGCATGGACATACCCATCGAGGAGAGGGGCCAGGACGAGGTCCGCTATGTCAACGGCAAGCTCATATGCCCGGAGAAGGCGACGGCCCGTAACCCGGCGTTCGACATGACCCCTGCGAGATACGTGACTGGCATAATCACCGAGGCAGGGATATTCAGGCCCGGGGAACTTGAGCGGGAAAAACTGCAATAGTTTTTTAAATCATCAAAGATTGCGGTGAATCATGAAACTGGTCACAACCTGGTTCGGCACATTCATTCTGGACGACGGGGATAACATACTGGAGAAGACACTGTTCCCGGCCGATCCCGAAGAAATAGCCAAGCGCCTTCAGTCCATGGAAGCCGGAGAAATACTTCCCGAGGAGGAGGGGCTGGCTGACGGCAGGCCAATGCTGGTCAGGGAGAAAAGACTTGCAATCCTGGGCGATGTCCTGGATTTCGAGCAACCTGACATCCGGCCGGATGATTTTGACATTGACAGGACATTGCTGGGCAAGGCAATGCTTTCCAAGGGCAGGGAAAAGGTCAAGGCCAGTACCAGACCCGATGAACATATCGTGCAGGCGATAAGGACAATTGACGACCTCACTAAAATCGCAAATCTCATGTCGGAAAGGCTTCACGAATGGCATGAACTGAATTTTCCCGAACTTACTGCCATGGTCCCGGAGGCCAAGTACGTCGAACTTATCGCTGAATATGGGGACAGAGCAGCAATCCTCGACTCAGGAAAAGTGGATATCGCAGAGTCCATGGGCGCGGATGTCTCGGAAGCTGACGCGAGAGCAATGCAGTCCCTGGCCGCTAACATATTAACTGTCATCAAGGAAAAGGAAGCAATCGAAAAATACATCGGGCAGCGCATGAAGGAGATTGCCCCCAACCTCACCCATCTCGCCGGCCCACTGGTCGGCGCCCGGCTGATATCCCTCACAGGCGGCATGGACCGGCTGTCCAAATTGCCTTCCAGCACGATTCAACTTCTGGGCGCGGAAAAGGCCCTGTTCAAGCATCTGAAGGACAATGCAAGGCCGCCAAAACACGGAGTAATTTTCCAGCACCCGCTGATTCACAGGTCCCCGCCCTGGCAGAGGGGTAAAATTGCTCGTGTACTGGCTGCCAAGCTCGGCATGGCCATAAAAATTGACATGTACGGTGACGGCAGGTTCGTGGGCCCGGAACTGGAAGCGGCCCTGAGCAAGCGGGTGGAAGAGATTAGGAAAAAGCACCCCAAACCCAAGCCCAGGGCCAAGCCCCACGGTAAAAACAGGCACAAACGATAATAGTTTTTCCAGTCTACTAGAATAAAAAACCGTATCTGTGTTCAAACGGTTCGTTTTATCGTAAGAGTTCAGTCTTCTGAAATTGTCGATTTGTTAATTGTAAATTTGTTAATTGTGGCTAGCAGAATGCCCACCCGTATTTTAGATTTTAGATCTTAGATTTTAGATTTTTGTTGAGAATACGCCACGCCGTCAATCCGTCGTAAATCTACAATCTACAATCCCCAAATCTACAATCGTCAATCCGTCGTAAATCTACAATCTACAATCCCTAAATCTACAATCTACAATCCCTAAATCTACAATCGTCACTCCTTCATTTCACTGAATACTTACGTTTTATCAGAACATATTAATACGGTCACAATTTAGGGGCGATGTTAGTTCCCATGGCCAAAAAACGCAAGAGACAGGATGAAATAAAAGAGGAGCGGGAGTACAAGCCCCCGGTGTTCGACAGACGCGAGTATGTCATTACCGAGATGGGGGTCTCCAAGGCCACAATCATTGCGGCCATATTCTCCATACCCATGGGTCTTGCGGCCGTGTTTGTAATGCCGGTGGGCGGCTTCAGTGGCGGCCTCCTGGCGGGTCTTGCCGGTATAGGCATTCTCTGGTTCCTGCTGCCGATTCTGAAGATAGATGTGGCGCCGTTCAAACCCATGCAGTGGGCCGGGGTCATGTCCACCTATTTCCTCGTATTTCTAGCTGTTTGGGTGGTGCTGTGCAATCCCCCGTTCAATGACTTTGCAACGCCAGAGATCAGGGACGTCCAGGTGAGTTGGGACGGCGGCTATGCCAATGTGACAACTTCGGAACTGGACGTGATGGAAGCCCTGATACCCAACAATGCAACAAATATCACAATTCGGGCCCAGGTCACGGACAATAAGGATTTGAACAAGGATTCCGTCAGAATTTCCTACAGCACCCACGACCCGATACCCATGAGCAATCCGGGAGGAGAGCACATTTTTGAATCCAGTTTCAGCGATATTGACGAGTACACAATGTTCACAATCAGAGCCAGCGATGCCAACGATAATGACCATGAGGGATACACTTTTACCCTCAAGTATCTATAATCATCTGTCCCAGGGCATTCTTCTGTCCAGGTAATGTGAAAGCGCTTCCAGGATATTATCATCGTCCGGAACGGAATCATGCATTACGATTTCACCACGATTCCGGTTGAGGTCCTTTCCAGCATCAATGTCCTGAATGGCTGACTCAAGAAGTTCGATTGCGGAAGTGTGTTTTCTCCGAGCGATTACGTGCCAGCATCCGTCCTTTATGAACGGTGCGGACAGCGCATCCGGGCTGGAACGCCACTTGGCCAGAAAGCTCTTCGAGTTCTCCTGGACCGGGACCGGCGGCCCCCTGTGCAGCATCGCTCCCGGCAGGGTGGCGGACTGCAGTTCCATGATTATGACAAGTTTTTCCTCAAGTGCATGGCTGAAGGAATCCATTACCACGAATTCCCCATGTTCCAGGTGCTGGGCCACATTTCTCTCGAATTTTTGCATCTGTGGGTACAAAATGTCATCAATGAGGTCCGGTCTCGGCATTGTCAGGGAAATGATGTTGCCCCTTCCTGCCAGGGTCTTGTTGATTTCCTGAATGTTCTGAATTTCGATGGGATTCGGAAAGAAGAATTCCAATGCCGATTTCTCCGTGTAAACCCTGGCCGCGGCAATAAACAGCGCCAGATTATCATGGGAAAGCGCGGAAGCAACATTCCTGTTTGGGTCCACCGGGTCTATGAAAGTAAGAGACCCGTCAAATTTCCTGCCTGTCCTGTCCCCCAGTTCCAGGCGCATGCCGGTCCTCCAGCCCACAGCGTTCTCCAGCAGCTTGCCGAAGCCGCCGAACCGAATTATCAGAAGCTCGCAAAGGTACCCGGAGAATCCCATGGTCTTTGCATCCGCGCCGTAAGCCCCGATGCCCTTCATGAAGGCCTTGAGCAGCCTCACATGGTCCCTGAGTTCCGGTTTCAGGTTAGCCTTCACGTATTCCGTGTGGAAGGGCGTGCGGTCGACCGCGGTCATTTTCTGGCTGGAATCGATTATCCGGTATGCGGGAACAATATCCGCCCTGATGCCCATGAAATGTCCCTTGATGTAAGGGTGTTCGGCATAATGCTCACGGCCCCCGATAGCTTCCCTGCCGATTGCCAGTCCGACTTTCTCCAGCGTTTCCCTCGGAACCTTTGGGTCGAAGAGCAGGAACATGTCCGCGTCCGGGTCCTTCAGGTGCGTGTTCTTGGCAATGGAACCGACCAGGTACGGCTGGATGTCCTGGCCCTTGGCGGCGGCCGTGTCCATTACCCGCGCCTCCAGTTTCGCCGCGATATCGATGATGCGTGCATCCTCTTCCGGTGTGGGTTTCACCCTGGACAGAACTTCTTCTTCCACTTTCATGCAAATACCATTACGTCGCAGTGCATATATATTTTGGCTGTTACATGACAAGTAGTGAAAAGTGAATAGTGAATAGTGATGTTGGGAGGTAAATGAAGAGAGAATCGGTTCTCAAGGACAAAACACTCAGTTTTTCACTTTTCCTTTTTCACTAAACATGCTTCGCCTGGATGCCGTGACCTTGAGGTCTGCGGATGAAAGGCGATATATCGCCCGTTCGGCCATACTGCAAGATGACCTCAAGGCGATGAAAAATATTTCAAAGCAAATGTCAGAAGGCGAAGATTGTTTAGTTAAAGGTCTCCCCGGGCCCCTATCTGTTGCTGGCAAATGTGAAATAAACTGAGTGACAAGTCTCAATCAATGAATAATCGTCATTCAGTGTGAAACGGTTAGGATGCCCCCGGCTTTAGCCGTGGGGAGCCCTCACTATTCACTAAAAATAATATAGAAAATTAGAAAAGGGAGGGACCCGAAGGTCCCTCATTCTGTTTCAGGTTTTACGGTTCAATCAGTTCCTGCTGCGGTGCCTCGGGGGCCGGTGCCGGCTCCATTGGCGCAGGTTCGAAGGGCTCGTCGTCCTCGAAGTCGAAGTCATCTTCGTCATCGTAGGGCTCGCCCTTGAACATGTTGTACACGAACAGGAGTATTGCCAGCACGATGATGAAGAACAGGAACAGCGCGAGGGCCTTGAGGCCTGCGTCGAACCAGTTCAACTCTACGGGGTTGTAGGACTTGCCTGGCTGTGAACTCATGACGGATATGACGAGTGTATCTGTGGTTGTTGTTCCGATAGAGTTCGTTCCGGTTACGGCCACATCGATGGCGTATGGCTTGCCGTTGACCATGTCCTTGTCTGCGAACATCTCGTAGGTGACATTGAACCTGGCATTCGGTGCAAGATCGATAATCCTTATCAGGCTTATCCTTGCGCCCGGCATGCTGTAGACGCCGTCCATGTACAGGTTGATTTCTACAATCTCCCTGACATTGTCAACGTCCAGTGACTCCATTGTGTAGAACATGTCGTCCGGTATCTCTATCGGGCCCTCAACGTCCATCCAGTTCTCGTAGACTGCTGTCCAATCGAACTGGTCCTGGAAACCAATCACATCGCCCCAGCCGTATTCCGCGGTGGTGTCGCATGCGATTTCGACGTAGACGTCCCTGAGGGTGTCATCTCCGACATTCTCGATTACCAGGTCCATGTTGAACATCTTGCCGGGTACGATGTCTTCAGCGGTGAAAGCCGATATCTGAAGTCTCGGTCCGTATCCGCCGAAGTCGATGACCGCGCCCTGCCTGTAGTCCAGTGTTGCGGTGACGACCTCTAGGGTCTCCTTGATGGTTGCAGTGATGTGGAGCACGAACGGGTACCTGTCCGGCACGAGGCTCGGGTCTGTGTCAACGGTGAAATCAACCTCTGCATCGTCACTATCGGTCCAATCATCCGTGTAAGGCATGGCCTCATTGGCGTTGTCAGCCCAGACAAGCGGGTTGCGCAAGCCGATTACCGGCATGTACCACGGGGTTCCGGTGAAGTCTGCCTGCACCATGACGTTGATGAAGGCATATCCCTCATCATTGACCAAGGTCACGGTTATTATCTCTGCAATGATCTGGCCCTTGTCGCCCGCTTCATCGGTGACAGCTGTGTCTATCCCGCTGACATGGCACTGTATGACTGAGTCTGTGACCATTATGCTGAAGTAGATTTCGAGGTTCGCAAAGGTCTGGTCGAATCCGCTGGACCCACCGAGTTCAGCACCATTATAGTAGAACCCGTTGTAGATTATCGGGAGCCTGTGCTCGCCTATCGGGATTTCCTTGTCGACGATTGCCTTGATTGTGAATGTCTGCGTTCCTCCGACTGGGAAGTCGGGCACAGTGAAGATAGCGCTGTCATACAAAGGATTGCCAACAATGGTAGCATCGTGTTCCCAGTAGAATACTGGATTACGAAAGTATTCCCAGGCGGTGGTCGGGGAAAACCCGAACACCACGTTCGCGAGGTCAATGTTTCCGTTGTTCTCGACCGTGACGTTGAAGGTTATCAACCTGTCGCTGCCGGAACTTTGCTCAATCTCGGCATACGGGAGGGGATAGATGTTTGTCACGTCTCTTGTCTCGCCACCATCACCGAAGTCGGTTATGACGACCTGGGTCGCCCTGATCTGCTCCTCGGAATACTTCTGGTGCACTCCGCCGATTATGGGACCGCAGTCCGCGTCAGCGAAGTTGAAGTCTATCGGGAACCCAATGGGGTGCGAGCCCTCGTTGATGTCTTGGCCATTCCTGGTGTAGGTTATCGCGACGCTGCCGTCGTAGACATCCGGTTTTGTGTTCGAAGCTATGTTGAGCCTCCACCTGAGTGCGTCAGCGTCTGTTGTAACAGCGGCGATTCCAGCGTTACTCGCGACCGTTTTGCCCTGAACCGCCGTAATCTGGTTTGCGGGGGTCGTAGTCGGGAGTGTCAGCGTGCCGACCAAGTTTGTGATAGCTGTAGCGTAGTTGCGCAGGTACAGGTTTGCCTCTACGAACTGGTCGCCGGCCTCGAAGTACTGGTCCTCGCCGGAGACAGCGGTCTCCCAGAGCCAGGCTTCATTATCGAGAGCGCCGCCGTTGAGAAGTCCCTCATGGATGTCTTGTGTTGTCGTGTCGTCAAAAATCGAGCTGATGTAAATGAACGCCGTCTGGGTTATCGTTAGAGTGGTAGCATCAGGTTTCTCATAATCTATCTTGATTGATATTTGATGGAGTCCCAAAGCCACACCAGGAGCAATGTCGAACCTGAACCGTGCATTCCGTGTGCCACTTGCAGCTATGTCGTTAAGGGTTCCATCTACATTTATGGTTGTCCCGAAATCATCATCTACATTGGTCGTGCCCCATGCAACACCAGTATGATCATAACCGACTATGTTGAGAAGAGCACTGTCAGGGCTCGTGAGGGTTACTTCGACCTCATATATGGGAACGGTGATGTCCCTGTTGACAATCCCGAGTTGAATCTCGTCATTTGTGTTCCCTAACAAGTATGGATTACCACCGGTAACGTCATAATTGTATATCAACTTCACATCGTTCGCAGGTTCCACATCCGGCTCTTGCCAATTATTGTCATAGGCCAACGCGACATCTGTGTTCATGTTGTAGTCCGCAATTACCGGCGCGCTAAACGCTACCAGCCCGCTCATTATCATCATTCCCACCAAAAGAAGGCTAAGCTCCTTCCTCCATGTTTTCATATTTTTTCCTCCTTTGTTGTTATATTATATCGTTCTTTCTCTGCTTTCCCGTTTTGAAGTTAACTCAACGAATATTGCGCCTGTATATAAAGATTTTGTTTGTTTGTAAGTATAAGTATATAAATGTTAAATATAATTGATTGCATAGAATCAATGGCAAGATGAAAAAATATGCCTTTTTGCGAGTTTTCTATGGGTTCAAATAGTAACTCCTAGTATATATTACTTTCATTGCCTTTTTATATGCTTTTTCGTCATTAGCCGATGGTCCAATCCGAGAAAAACATTATCAATGCCAAACCGTATGCGGCACCCATGGAAAACGGGAATGTCCTGGTCCTGGTGGGCCGGGGCGGAAAGAGATACCTTGTTCGCAGCGGCCAGGGCATGAAAGAGATTGCAGGGTTGGGGGTGGTGGATACATCCCGACTAACTGAATCCCTCCCATCGGGCAGCGTGAGCATAGCGGGAAAGGAATTTTTCCTGGCGGAGGCCTCCCTGCCGGATATGCTGTCCTGCCTGAAACGCGGCGCCCAGATAATCATGCCCAAGGATGCTGCCCAGATAGTCATGAACTGCGGTATCGGCCCCGGGAAAAAAGTCCTGGAAGTCGGAACCGGCTCAGCGTCACTCACCCTGGCCCTTGCTCATTTTGTGGGTTCAGGGGGTAAAGTAATCACTTATGAATCCAATCCGAAACATGCCAGGAACGCTTGGGGTAATATTCAGATGTCCGGAATGGACAGCATTGTGGAGATGCGGGAGGCTGACGCATCCACTTGCACGGACGAATCAATGTATGATGCGGTGATCATGGACATGCCCGAACCCTGGGTGATACTCGATGCCATGACAGGTGCCCTGAAAACCGGCGGATACATCTGCGCGTACATCCCAACCATGAACCAGGCCGAGACAGTGATAAAGGCCATGCGGGAAATGGGATATTCGGAAACCCATGTCCTGGAGAACATCCAGCGCGAGATTGTCGTCGGCAGCGGCGGAACCCGCCCCTCATTCGAGATGCTGGGGCATACCGGGTATCTGTGCTTCGGAAGAAAGATTATGCCTTGAGTATGCTTTCAAATTGTAGATGTATGACTATTGTAGATTTGGGGATTGTAGATGTATAACGATTTTCGATTTAGTGATTGTAGATTGTAGATTTACGACGGACTGACGGCGTGGCGTATTCTCAACAAAAATCTAAAATCTAAGATCTAAAATCTAAAATACGGTTGGGCATTCTGCCAGCAAATATCTAAAATCTACAATTTCAGAAGACTGAATACTTACTCCCAGGGCCAAACTATAAATATCGCACGGAACATTGGGAACGACAGGAACATTAGGAAATCGTAGGAATGAAAGGAGAAATTGGGAACATGATGGGATTCATCAGCGATCCATTTTATCTTTATGCCATCAAGGATGAAATGATTGACAATCTATTTGTGAACAGGGAAGATGAGCTCAGTATTGCAAAGGGCATCTTGGGCATGAAATTCGGTGACACTATCGAGATATGCCTGATTGTTGGGGGAATAGGTGTGGGTAAGAGCAGCCTCCTCCACCGCATCGTGAAAATCGCTAATGATATGGGCTACAATGCGGAATTCTTCGACAGTCCCGATAGTTTTTACTCAGGTATCGAAAAAAGCCGCAAAAAGAAAACTGTGAGCCTGATAGACGATGTGGGCAAGGCCAGCGATGATGAAGCTCGTGAATTTTACAATCATACTGAAAAACACATGAGTGAACATGGCGGAATATTGTTTTTCAGCGACACGTATCACAGGCATAAGAAGACACTGGAGAGCCGAAATTTTACGGTATCCCAGAGCATCTCGCTGCCTAGAGGAATGAACAAGGAAAAACTTTCATATTTCCTACGGGAACGCATGAAAAGATGCTTGGCGCCTGGAGAAAAATTTGATTTTCCGTTTGAAGATGAAAGCCTGAACATCGCAGCCACGCGGTCCGGTGGTAATCTGCGGAACTTCCTGAATTACGCGAAAAACGGTTGGATGGTTGCCGCAGGCAGCGAAAAAACCACTGTTGGCATGGAAGAGATGAAAGCGGGAATGATAATCATCGACAGGGCACTTCTGGGAATTTGTGACATTATAGATTTCAAAATACTGTGGCACTCGACCACCGGCATCATCAACAAGACCTATCTGGCCCACAAATGCGAAATTGACACAAAAACCCTGGATTCCAGAATAGATGACAAACTCGCAGAGCTCATCACACAAAAAAGATCAGGGAAAGATGTGGTGGTGACATCTATCTACAGATACATAGACGGTGGTCAAGAAATTCTGGAGAATGTAATGGAAGGCCTGGGTGTTCATAAAGCCGATGTCACTGGCGGAAGAGATTAGGGTTATCGACGTTTGACTGTAAGGGGTGGGTCGGAACCGTTCTCGAAGTGTATAATTTGTTACACTGTTGCCATTAGCGATTATTTCTTCTTGAACTCCACATAATCCCGATACGAGAGTATCAGATTCTTGGCCGCATCCGTTTCGTTGAGGCGGCGCACGGACGCGGTGGTCGGCGCGTCATGCAGCACTTCGGCCGGTTCGTTGACCACTCTCTCCAGGGCGTCGGCGAAGGCGTCCAGTGTGGATTTTGATTCCGTCTCCGTCGGCTCTATCATTATGGCCTCGTCCACTATCAGCGGGAAATATATTGTGGGCGGGTGGAACCCGTGGTCGATGAGCCGTTTTGCCACGTCCAGGGTCCGGATGCCCTTCTCCCTCAGTTTGGCTCCCGAGGCCACAAATTCGTGCTTTCTCAGCCCTGGGTATGGGACTTCCAGGAACTTCTCCACCCTGCTCCTCAGGTAGTTGGAATTTAACACAGCCCTTTCCGTAACCTCCGTTAAACCGTCCCCGCCCTGGGCCAGTATGTACGCATAGGCCCTGATGAGCACGCCCCAGTTGCCATGGAACCCGTGAACCTTTCCGATGGATTTCTTCAGATCATAATCGAGGAAATATCTTTCTCCATCTTTGGCAACCATGGGTACCGGAAGGAACTCCGCCAGCTTTTCAACGACGCCCACCGGTCCCGCGCCCGGCCCGCCGCCGCCGTGGGGCGTCGAGAATGTCTTGTGCAGGTTCAGATGGACTATGTCGAATCCCATCTTTCCGGGCGAGGTTTTGCCCATAATGGCGTTGAAATTTGCCCCGTCATAATACAGCAACCCGCCGGCATCATGGACTATCCTGGCAATCTCCGCCGCATCAGATTCAAAAATACCCAGGGTGTTCGGATTGGTCAGCATGAAAGCCGCCGTACGCTCGGAAACCGCAGCAGCCAGTGCGTCCAGGTCCACTATTCCGTTCTTCGACGGAATGGTGATAATATCGTAGCCGGCCATGGCCGCGCTGGCAGGATTTGTCCCGTGGGACGTGTCCGGCAGTACCACCTGGTCCCTCTTTTCGCCTCTCGACTCATGGTATGCTCTGGCAATCAGCATCCCGGTGAATTCACCGTGGGCACCGGCGGCAGGCTGAAGGCTCACCGCTTTCATACCGGTTATGTGGGCCAGCATCTCCTGCAGTTCGTACATTATCTGGAGAGTACCTTGGACCTGGGAATCCGGCTGATGCGGGTGTATCATTGCAGAACCCGGCAGGGACGCCATCTCGTCATTAATCTTGGGATTGTACTTCATTGTGCATGAGCCCAGCGGGTAGAATCCCGAATCAACGCCGAAGTTCATCTGTGAAAGAGTCGTAAAATGCTTGACAAGGTCTCTTTCGCACAATCGCGGGATGTTGGGGCGCTTTTCTCTGATTATATTCTCAGGTAAATATTCATTTATTTTTATATTATATATTACATCATCAGAGAACGCCTCGTAAATAAGCGGCACGTCATGCCTTGCCTGCCTGTAGCTCATTTCAGCACCTCCTTCAGTGCCTGGGCATATTTTCGAATTTCATCGTCCGTTGTCCTGTCGGAGACTGCCACGAGCAGGCTATTCTCCATGTCCTCAATAGCCATCTCGACGCCGGGAATGACGCCATTTTTCACCATCTTTTCGATGAGTTCGGTGGATTTTATCGGGAAACGGGCAACGAATTCGCTGAAGTTCGGGCCGCTGAACACTGGTGCAGTGCATGCCCTGACTGAGGATATGGCATTTGCCAGTTCTCGTGATTTTTTCATAGTGTAAATCGCACTTTCCCTCAAACCGGAACCGCCACTGAGTGCCAGATAGGCGGCTGTCGCCACCGTCGTCAACGCTTCATTGGAGCAGATGTTGGACGTTGCCTTTTCCCTGCGAATGTGCTGTTCCCTGGTCTGAAGTGTCATGCAGAACGCGGTTCGGCCCTCGATATCCGTGGTCAGTCCGATAACGCGGCCGGGCATTTTCCTGACATGCTTCTTCTTGCATCCCATTATTCCCAGCATCGGCCCCCCATAGTTCGGGAAATTGCCCAGCATCTGACCCTCCGATACCACGATGTCCGCGCCGTAATCACCGGGCGGCCGAACGACTGCCAGGGAAAGCGCATTCACGCCGGCCACAAGGATCTTGTCACCGAGGGTCTGGCGCATCTCATCCGCCCCGGTCTCCAGCACCCCGAGGCAGTTCGGCGTCTCCAGAAGCGCGCCGAATACGTCATCCGTTAACTTTGATTCGAAATCCACCATGTCTGCCTGGCCGGTCTCCCTGTCGTAGGCATACTTCACCAGCTCAATCCCCGGACCCCTGCAATAATTCTCCAGGACGGATTGCCTTGGCCAGGAAATCGTTTCCGGAATGAGAAAAATCTTTCCCTTGCCGATCCTGGCTGCCATGAGTGCCGCCTCCCCCAGTCCGGTGGCATAATCGTACATGGAATTGTTGATTACCTCCATGCCGGTAAGCTCGCACATCATGCTCTGGTATTCCCAAAGAACCTGCAAAAGTCCCTGGCTGGTCTCCGGTTGGTATGGTGTGTAAGAAGTAAGAAATTCCGAGCGGCCGACAATGGATTTGACGGCCGAAGGAACATAGGTGTCGTAGGCACCGCCGCCCAGGAAACTGGACATGCGATTCATCGACACATTTTTTTCCAGTATCTTTTCGATGTGATTTCTTACGTTTTGCTCGCTTTTTCCGTTCTCAAGCCCTGAAATGCCGGATCTGATTGGTTCAGGAATGTCGCTGAACAATTCGCTAACCGAGTGCATGTTCAATGCTGCCAGCATTTCCTCCGTGTCCTTGTCAAGTGCCATTTCAAGACCTCAGCACCCCAATCGGTGAGCATATCATAAGGATTTCGATGCGCCCCCATATTTCACACATTTGATATAAAGAGTAAGCGGTATTATTAAATATTATAAGTATTATTGCCTACTTATAAATATAAATAAGGACGTGAAATTATGACCAACACTGACGCTTTAAGGAACGGTTCTGTGTCAAGGAAGGGAATGTTTGCTATACTTTTGGTAGCTGTTATGGTTTTTATGGTTGCTATGCCGATGGTGAGCGTCGCTGAATTAAATGGCAATACACCTGTCCCATCAAATCTCCCTGCTTGTTTATCTGATTGCATACCTCCTTTTCCAACTGGAGAATCCAATGTGCCGCCAATTCTTGCAAGTTCTGCCCCTGGTACCTCACCTAATGCAGTAGTGTATTATGGAGATAGACCCACATTCGATGCAGCTAATCCTGGTCTTCCAATTGAGGATTTCGAAACGGCCGTTGTAGGTGGGGGTGGGGTCACAACAGTGTGGAGCCCACTGGATGAAACAACGAACAATGGAATTTTTGCTACTGGAGATATACTACCAGGAATCCAGTTCACAGATGGACCTGTTCCCAATATGGCTGGTTCAGGTGATGGCATTGCTGTCCTTGGTGCCGGATTTGCTGGTAACCCATCCAAAAATATTGTGTCCAACTACTTTGTTCAGGACTTTGAAATTATCTTCCCGGACAACAACGTTTACGTGGTCGGAATGGATTTGGTAAGCTACTTTGGAGCCGACACAATGAACATTGACGTATATGGTCCAGGTGCTATTCTATTGGATTCCACAACAGCTCTCGGAACAAATGCTGGCTCTTTCTGGGGCATTTCCTCAACTGAATATATTACAAGAATCGTGATAGATTCACCTACAGACCAAGCAGAAGGTCTTGATAACATTGCTTTTGGTATGCCTCGGTCTTTGAATATATACTGGTATGACGATTATGAAGAAGAAGATTACGCAGGTTCCATAAGAGAATATCTTGAAGGGCGTGGTCACACAGTCACTTATCAGGAGGATGACGTTGGCATATGGCCAGATGCTGCAGCGTTGATACCAAACTACGATGTTATTGTTGCAGAGCACACTTGCGGTGGTGAAACCATAATAAACTTGGATCAGTGGTTTGCAGCAGGAAGAGGCTATGTTGCGCTTTTTGGTGGGGGTATGTACAACGACCCGCCGCAGGATGATTACATTATGAACCAACTGGGTGTTGGATTGGATGGCGGTTATGATGATGGGGCATGGACTCCTGGTGATCTATTCTGGGCAGACCCGGGCCACTCTATAGCCAATTATCCGAACTCTGGATGGGACATAACAGATATTCCAGATGGGCAGTATCAGTATCTTGTTGACATATCGGGTGGCGATAATGTTATCGAGTGCCCCGCAGGCCCTGTGCTTCAGACACAAATCGGTGTTGAAGGTGCAGGAAAAATTGCAGTCATGGGTTCCAACTACCATGATGGAGATAGAACAGATCCAGAAGCCAGAAAGCTTGTTGAGAACATGATATTCTGGGCTGCTCCACCTGTAAACCCATATGTTTTCCAAGTAACGCCGCCAATACAATTAGGATTGGGCTGGGTAGGCGACTATGTTGATCACACTATCACTATCCGGAACACAGGAGCACAGCCTGACGTATACAGGCTTTACAGTTCAAGGGGAATGTTCATCTGGCCAGTGGAAGTCTGGAATGTAGATAATACCCTGGAAATAAGCCACAGCGATATTGTTCAACCGGGCGGAACCTGGGACTTCAATGCTAGGGTCAGAATACCAAGAGTCGGGCCTGGAGAATTCGACATCGGAACAATTGGAATCGAGTCCGTGGGTAATCCAACATTAACCAAGTTTGTTGATGTGGGTACACTTACCTCGCTCTTTCCCCCGTTCTATGACAGCTTTGAAAGTGAAACATTCGGCTGGGGGCCATATACCCCGGAGGACTGGACAGTCAATGACCCGGCATTAGCAGGTGTCAATGGATGGACATCACAGGTAGGAGGATTTTCAATGTGGATCAATGGCGGCGCAGAGATTACCAGTGCGCCTATTTACTTGTCTAATGTCAACAATCCTATTGTTTCATACTGGATACAGAGAGGAGATGTTTTCTTCAGCGAGGCCCCGGATGTCGGAGATGACCTTGTTGTAGAGTACTATAATGTCTATCACAGATGGGTACAACTTGATAGTTTCAGCGGAGATGGCATGTCCGGAGAGGAATTCAATCGATTGCATGTTCTGCCTCCAAGTGCCATATGTCCTGATTTCAAGCTAAGGTTCAGACAGTTGGATGGTGCTCCAGGAAGTGATTACTGGCATATTGACGATGTGTTTGTGGGAACACCTGAGAGCAACTTTGACTTTTACCCGGGCATGACCGGGTATAGCCAGATGGTAGGATCTGGAACTCAAGCAATTTATGATTTCTTCATCGATAACTATGCACGCCACAGCGATTCATATGACATTTCCATTCGGGGAAACACATGGCCAACTTGGGCAGACCCAACCCCCCTTCAAGTAGGACCCGCGGACACAGGTTTCTTCAATGTGTACGTGAATGTTCCAATTGATGCAATACCCGGCACATCAGACACGGCAATCATCACCGTAACCTCTATGAGCGACCCGTCCGTATTCGATACGGTTATTGTCACAACAACGGTTGGACGTGTTCACAACCTTGACCAGGACACATGGTTCATAGACCTTCAACCAGCAATAGACGCGGCCAATCCTGGAGAACACATTTACGCATACTCCGGGACATATTATGAGAATATATTGATTAACAAACCTCTCACAATCACTGGAGACAACAGTCTTACCACCATAATCGACGGAGCAACTGTATCTGCAAGCAACCCGAATGTCCTTATTGCCTTTGCTGATGATGGAAATGCCGAACCCCTCAAATCCCAATTGATTGCCATGGGCGGATTAGGGACCGTTGACAGCATGGATGTTCGTTTTTACACACCCACATTAGGCGAGTTGCTGGCATATGATGTGGTCATTACTTGGACTGACAATACATATCAAGATAAAAATGCAATGGGCGATGTTCTTGCCGACTACTTGGATGCTGGTGGAAAGGTCATCCAGGGTGAGTTCAACTGGTACGATTCAAATTACATCCTTGGCGGCCGTTTCAACACAGGGCTCTACAGTCCATTTATATCTGATGAGAGTGGTGCTCACTACTCTTGGGCAAACCTTGGAGTTCATAATGCTGGTCACCCAATCATGGCAGGTATCGGTTCAACCCAGGACTTTTTTAGGGACTATGTGAGCCTGTCACCCGGTGCGGACCTGGTAGCGAGTTGGGATGATGGCGAGGAATTCGTGGCCACGAAGGGTCAGGTTGTTGGAATCAATTCATACCCCGGTCTTTACAGGCAATGGACAGGCGATGTGGATAAAATATATCACAACGCTATCTTCTGGCTGCTAGGCCCGGAAGAGGTTGTAGTCTATATCACATCCAATTTCGTGGCATTCAGCGGTTTCACTGTCGAGAATTCCGAAACCGGCATACTCCTTGACAGCGTTTTCGGTTGCGAAATATACGAGAACACGGTCCAGGGTTGCAGCCGCGGAATACTGCTTCAGGACTCCGACGGCAACATCATACATGACAATAACATTCTGAACAATGCCGGGCCAGGCATTCACATAGTAGGCTCGGTTTTTGCGCCATTCCAGGACGACTTCACTGTTGATTCAGGAAGATGGGTATACTATGGAAGCGCGTCAAGGGTTGGCGGTTACTGCCAGCTCACGCCAAATCTCAATACCCAGACCGGTAGAATCATGTATGACACACCGTTCACATCCGGCTTTGTTGCTGAGTTTGATTACCTGGCAGGTGGCGGAACCGGTGCCGATGGATTGACCATGTTCTTCTACAAGGAGGACTGGACGCCCCAGGGCGGCGGCAGTCTTGGATTTGTTGATGGTGATGGAACCGCCCTTGGATATGGCATTGAATTTGACAACTGGCCGGGAGGAACAGACCCAAGCGGCCAACATATAGCCATAATCAAGGACCAGGTAACCAATCATCTGGCCTATGTCAATGACGCGAGGGTCGAGGACACCACATGGCATCACGCAAAGGTCATAGTTACGGAAAACAGCATCACTGTCTTCGTGGATGACATGATTAATGCCCTTCTCACGTGGAACGGCGCTGTTGACAATACCTACGGACGATTCGGTTTCACTGCGGCAACTGGCGGTGCGAACAACAATCACTGGGTGGACAATATTGATGTCAAGCCACTGGACAACGAAATAATGAACAACCGCGTTGAGAACAATGATTTCGGCTTCGTTCTGGAAGGCACACAGAACAATCTCATTTACCACAACAACATTGTTGGAAACACCGTCCAGGCAACAGACGATGGAAACATGAACGCATGGGACAATGGCTATCCCTTCGGTGGAAATTACTGGAGTGATTATGTTGGCCCAGATGCCATGAACGGCCCATTGCAGAACATACCTGGCAGCGATGGCATGGGCGATGTTCCTTATGTGATAGATGCAGATTCCGGTGACCAGTATCCGCTGAAAAAGCAGCATGTGTTATGGTCAGCCATATGGTCAGATGACTTTGAAGATGGTGATATTTCTGACTGGACTATTTCAGGAATTGGTGATGCAGGCGTCACTGATATGTTCTTGCCCGGAGAGGGACTTAACTCTGGCGCATGGGCATTATACACCCGCTGGGACACTGTGGAACTGCTGTCACCGATAATCCCACTTAGCGGTTACTCAGAGGTATCTGTTTCATATTGGATACAGAAAGGAGATGATTCCTGGGCCGAGGATCCGGATGGAGCAAGCGAGGACCTGTTTGTAGAATACTTCAGCAACATAGGAACATGGATTCTGCTTGATGACTTTGACGCTAATGCCCTGGCCGACGGCGAGGAGTTCTGGGCCTGGCATAATCTACCAGGCAATGCGCTTCATGACAATTTCCAACTGAGATTCCGGCAGGAAGATGGCTCTGGACCGGACAATGACTACTGGCACATTGATGATGTGGCAATATATGACGGTAGCGTCATAGAATCCTACAACCTGCCAACAACCGGAATTAGCACCGCAGATGACCTTGTTGGCGGCTCTGAAATTATGGGAATCGGAACACCGGAACCAATGGGCGAAATAATTCCACCGGTTGAAGAGGAGAAGCCAATAACAAATACACCAGCCACAATCGAACCAGCCATGGAAAATCCAGGCACTGAAAAAATTGCTGAACCTGTAGAATCACCGAATGTTGTGGAAGTCATTGACGATACTGTTGAGGAAAGCCACGCAGACAATCTTGTGATACATGAGGAAAGCCAGACCACAGGATTCCCTGTTTGGACTCTCTTTGTGACAATATCAATGCTTGCAATAGCTGGTTATTTCTACAGAAGAAGAAAATAATCAGGCCAGCGCAATTAATATATCTCCGATTCGAGATTAGGTAGACAGCGATGACAGAGCGAAAGCTGAAGGGCGGTGTCCTCCTCGGATACCTGGACTTCATAAAGCAACAGTGGGGCCAGGACGGCCTTGACGAGTGCCTGAAAGCTGTACAACTGGATATCAAGGACATCAAGCCGGATGTTTTATACTCCCTGGAATTCGATGAAAAGATAATGAAATGGATATCCGGGACCAAGGGCATGGAGTACGTCAGAAAGTCCGGCAACCACACCGTAAAGAACCTTGGCAGCCTTGCCTACCTTGTGAGTTTTGTCAACATCAAGCATCTGCTCAAACGGGCGAAGGACAATTATCAAGAAACTTTCAATTTCGGAGAAGTTTCAATTTTGTGCGACGATTTCAGCAAGAAGGCCGTGATTATCATGAAAGATTCCAATCTAATAGAGGAGTCCAGCATTGCCTGGGAAGGCGCGTTCGAGGGCATGATGGAAGTGACCCGCACCAAGGGAACTGTAAAATTGAACAAGTGCCAGGTAAAGGGCAATCCATACGACGAGTTCTTACTGGACTGGGCGTGATTCCATGGACCTCAAGACGCTCTCGCCGGATGATTACGATGCCATAATATCGGTCTGGGAGACTGCCGGGCTGGGTTACAGGCCCAAGGGCAGGGATAGCTGCGCCGAAATTACGAGGCAAATGGCCCTTGACCCGGACATGTGGTTAGGCAGCTTTGTGGGCGAGGAACTTGTCGGCATAATCATCGGCAGCTATGATTCACGCAAGGCTTGGCTTAACCGCCTGGCAGTTATTCCACAGCATCAGGGAAAGGGCATCGCAAGGGCGCTGGTGAACGAGATGGAGGGCCGGCTGAGGGCCAGGGGATTTCACATAATCACTGTTCTGATAGAGGGGGGCCATGAGGCATCCTTCGCCCTTTTCACCGGCAATGGTTACGAGGTTTTCGAGAATATTCGATACCTGCGGAAGCTTGACGACCCAGATGTCTAAATCGGTTTTTCGGCCCCGATGAAAGTTATCTCCACATGTGTCTCGACAGTATCACCGTAAGCTTTCCTCAATAGCTTTTCGAATGTTGCCAGGCCACTGTCGAAATCCCCTTCCGGCACCAGCGCCAGTGTGGAAATGTATCTGCGTCTGAACCGCTCGACAATGTCATCAACCCTCTCTGTCGACGGTTCAGTTCTCATGATGTGTTGCCCCAGACCGACAAAGCCCTGATTGCGGAGATGCCATTTCATCTCCGGAACGGTCATGAACCTGTCCAGGTCGATCTTCGCCAGCCCGGGAAAGAGCCGCGTGATGTGCCTTTTTATCCTCGCATGGGAAACTGTCGCGATGAGTATCCGCCCGCCGGGTTTCAGGACTCTGAAAGCCTCGGAGATTGCAACCGGCTCATCATCCACATGCTGCAGAACCAGTATTATCATGGCCCTGTCGAACGTTCTGTCGGGAACTGGCAGATTGGCAGCGTCCCCTCTCATCCAGGTTCCCCGGGATTTGGCATTGGCCTTTTCTAGCATTCCGGCGGAATAATCAATGCCGTAAATTTCCGCACCGCACACCTCCATCACACAAAGAGAATGCCGTCCGGTGCCGCAACCGATGTCCAGCACCCTGGTATCCGCCTCAAACTTTCCCCAGCACATTATGGCGTCGGCCCATTTGTCATCGGTGGCTGTTTTTCCTCTTATTCTGTCAAAGTCCCTGGCTGCGATATCGTAATCCGTTTTCTTCTTCGGTTCCCACCCGGCCATTTCCAGCAACCGGAAATATTCAGTTCTGGGGAACGATAGGTTCATTGGCGGCGCAGTGAAATAACCGGCTTCGGCAATCTCATCGGTCGTCGGTTTCGACTTCCCGGACACCCGGCAAGAAAACAGCGCCAGACTTTCGTTATCCAGCTCTGCAATGCCGCAGTCCCTCCACTCACTTCCTTCAAGACCCGTTTCCTCGAAAAATTCCCTTTTGGCTGCTTCCAGGGGTGTTTCCTTGCCATCGATATGGCCGCCTGGAAATTCCCACGCCCGCTGGCTGTGCCTGACCATGAGATATCTTCTGCCGGAAAAGGCAATGACTATGGAACCCTTGAGTTTCATAGGGCTTCTAGAACTTCCACGATGCTGGCCAGTGTGTTCTGCATGCCATGGGTCGCATCGATATCCTTCAGCACTCCCTCGTTCCTGTAATAATCGATGAGAGGCGCAGTCTGGGCCGAGTACGTGTCCAGGCGCTTGCTTACAGTTGCCACATTATCATCGTCCCTCTGGTACAGTTCCCCGTTGCAAGAGTCGCAAATTCCGTCAACCTTCGGAGGTCTTGCGGTGAGATTGTAAACAGCATTGCACTTCCTGCAGGTTCTCCGGGCAGTTAATCTCGTCACCAGTTCTTCCATGGGGAGCACCAGGTTGATGACGACGTCCACGCTGCCGAGCGACTTCATTGCCTGGGCCTGGGCAAGGTTCCGCGGGTACCCGTCTAGGATGTATCCGTCTGCGCAATCGGTTTTCTCAATCCTTTCCCTGACCAAGGCCAGTATCAAATCGTCCGGTCCGAGTTTTCCGGCATCCATGTATTCCTTCGCGATCTTGCCCAGCTCGGTGCCCTCTGCCACGGCCTTTCTGAGAAGGTCGCCGGTGCTTATCTGGGGTAGTCCGTACTTCTCCACGAGAAATTGCGCCTGCGTTCCTTTGCCTGCCCCCGGGGGTCCCAACAGTATCAGTTTCAAGTTATCACTCTCAAATCAAGTCCTCGAAATGCTTGAGGAATTCATCTTCCACAAGTGTCTTTGTGCTTACCACGCCGACAACTTTTCTGATGTGGTTTATGACTATTTTGGCAATGTCATTGGCAGTTTCAGCTTCCACTATCAGCAGAAAGTCTATATCGCCGAGAAGCGGCGTGGCTTCCACCACTCCTTTCACTCGCTTGAAGCCCCTGAAGGCCTCCATCTCTTTTCCGGGTTCCACATCTATCAGTACAAATCCTCTTGCCATGCATTCACCTATATGGACATCCCATTGTTCATTATATAATTTAGTGTTAAATGGTGGAGATTCCCAATACAAAAATCAGTATATTCTCGATCCCGGTGATATCGTGCCACCGACAGTCGTGCCGGCTCCCACAAAGCAGTTCTCCGATATGACTGTCCCCGGTTCAATGCTGGCGTTGATGCCGACCTTCACATTTTCCCCGGTAATCACCCCGAGCTTCCTCAGCCCGGTGTCCACCAGCTTTCCTTTCAGACTGACCCGGATATTCTTTTCGTCAAGTCTCAGATTGGCTACTTTCGTGCCTGAGCCGAGGTTCGTATTGAAGCCCAGGATGCTGTCCCCCACGTAATTGTGATGTGGGGCCTTGGCGCGGTCCATGAGTATCGAATTCTTTACTTCCGTGGCATTGCCCACCTTGCACTCGCTGCCTATGAATGTCGACGGTCTGATGTAACAGTTCGGACCTATTTCGGTATCGCGACCGATTATGACCGGCCCTATGATGTAAGCGCCGTTCATGATTCGGCTGCCCTCCCCCAGTACGATATTTCCCTCGATGGTGGCATTGGGCTGGATTTCTCCCTCTATCTTCGCTTTGAGGCCTTCCATGAGCAGTTTGTTGGCCCTGAGCATGTCCCACGGACGTCCGACGTCAACCCATTGGCCGTCGTACGTTTGGCAATGGATTTTCTCCTGAGCGGCCATCATTGTCAGCGTGTCGGTTATCTCGTATTCCCCTCTGACGGACTTTTCTGTCTTGTCAATCCATCCGAAAACGTCGGGATTGAACAGGTAAATCCCGGCATTGGCCAGGTTGCCTGGGGGATGCTTCGCTTTCTCAACTACCCTTACCAGGTTGCCGTTCTTCTGCTCCAGGATGCCGAATTCGCTCGGATTATCCACCGGGACGCCGGTTACAACTGTGCTGCCGTTTTTCTTGAAGCTGTCCAGCACTCCTTTAATAGTTTCCTTGTTGACTATCACGTCGCCGTTCATGCACAGGAAAGGCTCGTCCAAAACCAGCCTGGCCGTTCCAACGGCATTGGCCGTGCCCAAGGGTTTTCTCTGCACAACATAGCTCAGCTGTACCCCAAGGTCGGAGCCGTCCCCGAACTCCTGGTCTATGTATCTCCTGCCCGGATTGACAAGAATCGTGATGTCCTTCACCTTGCAGTCCTTCAGTGTTTCCAGCATGTGCTGCAGAAGCGGTTTTCCCGCGACTGGCAGAAGCGCTTTTGGCATGCTGGCGGTCAGCGGTCTCATCCTTGTGCCGTCCCCTGCGGCCAGTATGAATGCTCTCATTCCAGTACCTCCTTCATGATTTCCATTGCAATGTCATAAAGCTGCTTGGTCCGTTCTACTGTCTCGGCCTCCACAACCAGTTTCAGCTTCGGCTCGGTGCCCGAAGGCCGCAGAAGCATCCAGCCGCCATCGAATACCGCTCTCACGCCGTCCATCTCGGAAATCTCTGTCGGACCGAGAGTTCTGATTTTATCGGCGACAGCGGCCATGACTTCGGCCTTTCTGTCCAGGGGCATGTACAATCTCTTCTTCATTATCGTGAGTTTAGGAATCTCTGCCAGCTGTTCCGAGAGCGGCCTTTCCATGGCCATCTGCACCAGTCTCGCGGCAGCGTAAACCCCGTCCGGGCAATAGGACATTTTCGGGAACACCCAGGTTCCCGACGGTTCGGCGCCGAAATCGGCATTTGTCTCCTTTATCTTTTCGGAAACGTAAACGTCGCCGACGCGGCATCTGACCACCTCGATACCTTCCAGGTATCTGTCAACCGCCATGCTGGCATTCACAGGAACAACCACTCTCGTTTTACCCTCGGCCTTGCAGAGCAGCGGCATGAGAACGTCCCCCCCGGCGAAATTTCCCCTGTCATCCACAGCCACCATGCGGTCGCCGTCCCCATCATGGGCTATGCCCAGGTCCGCGCCTTCCTCGACGACCAATTTGGCCAGTGGTTTGGTGTTCTCCTCGGTTGGCTCGGAGCCCCTTCCCGGGAAAGAGCCGTCCGGCTGGCAGTTGATTGTAATTACCTCGCACCCCAGCTTTCGCAGCAGTTCCGGTGTGATGGTTGTCGCAGCCCCGTTCCCGCAGTCCACCACGACCTTCGCGTCGAGCTTTCCGATATTCTCCGAAATGCGCTTGACATGTCTCTCGATGGCCCAATCAATGTACTTCAGTTGCCCCACTTTATCCCAGGGTACCATGGCCATGCTTTTTCCGAGTATTAATTCTTCCACCGCCGTCATCTGGTCGGTGCCGAAACTGGAGCCGTCCGGGTTCCATAGTTTTACCCCATTATCCATCGGCGGGTTGTGCGATGCTGTGATCATGATGCCGGCCCCGTACTCCCTGGCAGCGTTGGCCAGCGTCGGAGTTGAGACCATTCCCACCGAATAAGCATTGCAGCCTGCGGAAAGAAGTCCTGAAATGGCGGCGTTGGCCAGTAACGGGCTTGTGGTTCTCACATCCCAGCCCACGACCGTCTCGTTATGCAAACTTCCCACTGCCTGGCCAATCCTGCAGACCAGCTCCGGCGTAATCAGGTCGTTGAAACGTCCCCTAATCCCGGAGGAGCCAAACAATCTCATGCTCCTGCCATTGTTCGGATGTATAAAAAACCTTGCGGATTCGGTAAGCGGTCATTGCTGTGAAACCACTTACCGGTTCCTCTACAAAAGTCCAGCCAGTTCCCTGCCCCACACCTCGGAGGTTTCGGTGTTCACCGGTTTCTTATTCCCGGGCATGGGTCCGGCAAATGCCTGGCCGGATACGATTTTCAGACCGAATTTCGCGGCTGTCTTGGTCACGTAATCATCCACGGCCTCCGCCCGCTTTTCAGCATCGCAGGCAGTCCCGCAGGCCACAAAAAGTGCAATTTTCTTCTGGGCCAGTTCCTTCCTCTTCAGAAACTTCTTTGCGGGGCCGTACCATCTGCCGATGCGCACCCCCGAGCCGATTATCACGGCATCATACCTGTCAAGGTTCGGTTTCCTGTTCTCCCTGAGATTGACGATGTCCACGTCCCTTCCCGCTCCCTTGAGGGAACCGGCAATGGCACCGGCGTGCATGGCTGTTGCGTTTGACTTGCTGGCATATGCGACGAGTATTCTTCCTGACATGAATGGGTATATGCCGTCGGATATTGATAATCTTATCCCTCTTGCCGAATTTACACATACCCCAAATCTGGGATATAATCATCCCGGCCAGCATCAATCCGCAACCCACCGCGCCCTTGAGGGAAAGCGTCTCCTGCAGGAACAGCCAGCCGCCGATTAGTGCGAATACTGCTTCCATGCTCATGATGATCGCTCCGTGGGCCGCGTTTGCCTTCTTTTGGACAACAATCTGGATAGTGTAGGCGATGCCAACCGACATCACACCGCCGTAGAACAGCGGTATTGCCGCCCCGGATATCCCGGCCCAGGTGATGCTCTCGAACCCCAGGGCCACTGCAAGGCTCAGCAGGGCGCAGACAAGAAATTCGGTGAAAGCGAGCTTAATCGTATCCATCTTCGGGGAAAGCCAGCCGATGGCAAGTATCTGTGCCGCCCAGCAGAACGTTCCGACGAGCACCAGGAAGTCGCCCCAGGACATCCTCAGGGAATCGGTGAAGCTCAGCAGGTATAATCCCGCAAACGCCAGCACCGCGCCTATTCCGGTTCCGGCATTCGTTCTCTGGCCGAACGCCAGTCCCATCAACGGCACCAGTATGAGGTAAAGTCCGGTGATGAATCCTGCATTTCCAGCGGTGGTGTAGATTAGACCCACTTGCTGGAAGCTCGCGCCCAGGAAGACCAGGCCGCCCACAAGGCCGCCCCCGATGAGCAGCATCTTCCGGTTGTCGAATTCACCGACAGGTTTGGGATATTTTTTGGCGCGCCAGAGCATGAGCGGAAGAAGCGTCAGCGCTCCCATGAGGAAACGGATGCCGTTGAACGCGAACGGTCCCATGTGATCCATGCCCATGCGCTGGGCAACGAACGCGAAGCCCCAGATGGCTGCCGCTAAAAGAAGGACAAGGTCATATCCCAACATCTGGGTTTTTTCTGTTTTCTCGGGTTTTCGGGGCAAGGCTCACCGCGGGTGCCAGCCCGTTTGCGGTTAAAAAGATTTTCAATGCATTTCAACGAACTCACAAAGATATGATTGAACATGTCCTCGCCCACATACCGCGACTTTTAAGTCTGCGGATACGGGCGCTTTCAAGCTGCTCTTCTGCGAGGACTTGTTCAGTAAACTACCAGCCTCTAAAGTGGCTGGCGTTTCTAGACCGGCTGGAAGTTTACCCAGGGGGCCATGCACCTGATTTATCAAAGCCTGACAGCTTTGATTGAACATGTCATCGCCTACATACCGCGACTTTTAAGTCTGCGGATACGGGCGCTTTCAAGCTGCTCTTCTGCGAGGACTTGTTCAGTAAACTACCAGCCTCTAAAGTGGCTGGCGTTTCTAGACCGGCTGGAAGTTTACCCAGGGGGCCATGCACCTGATTTATCAAAGCCTGACAGCTTTGATTGAACATGTCATCGCCTACATACCGCGACTTTTAAGTCTGCGGATACGGGCGCTTTCAAGCAGTTCTGCTGCGATGACTTGTTCAATTAAGGGCTTCCCCACTGTCTGTGTGATTCGAGTAAGCTTGAACATTATTGAATGACAATGCTTAGTTTGGCAATTAATGTCATTCAATTTGACAACTGAAAGGGATACCCCACGCTTTAGCGTTGGGGAGCCCTCATTTCCTGTGCAATAGATTGAACGGTGCATGGCGGATTCCCACGCTTTTATTGTTTATGTCGATTCATCTCCGGCTTGAAAGCCAGAGTTTTCTCGACATTTTTACAATAAAAGTGCTCCCCATCTATTCTGAAATTTCAGCAATCTGGAATAAACCTGAATGAGTTCTTTTCTCTATGAAATTACGAAATTCAGGGTGAAAGCAGTCGTCAATCCACCGCCGCATACCGTACTTATGCAATCAAAATAAATCGAATTAAACATTTGATTCGATAAATCAGGTATGCGGCCTACACTCGTAAACTTCCAGCCACGCAACAAACACTAGCACTTTAGGGGCTGGTAGTTTACGGATACCCCACGCTTTAGCGTTGGGGAGCACTCATTTGCCAGATGTCCGGCGAATTAAATTCGTTCCGGATGAGGATTATGACGGCTCAGAGATATCACCGTCTTTCTGTTAATCCAGCGGGCAAGAATACGATTTTCATAGATATTCCGTCTCACGCGTACTGCTGGCACCCGTAACAGTACCAGCGTTGATATTGCTGGATGAACTGCAGGTGTGCACCGCATCTCTGGCAAACTGCCGGCGGAGGTCCCGTGAATTCCTGGCCTATTCCCACTATGAACGAATCCACCGGGTCCCTTGGCACTGCGTGATAGCGCTGGCAGGCATGACACCAGTACTGGCCGTAGGCCGGGATCCATTCCATGGGTCTGTTGCAGAACGGGCAGGCGCAATATGACATGATTACGGAATCCGTGTGGTGGTATATGAGGGTTGCGGGGACGGTGGTGAGTGGGGCCGGGGTGGGCGTCGGGCGAGATGCTTTTTGTGGATGGCCGGTGCCGTAGCCCTGTCATACCATGATTCATTCAGTTTTGTCATCCGGTATTTCAGCATCTGGGTTTTCGGCTTCCGGTTCTGTTTCCATCGGCTTATCGGCTTCTTCCGGGGTTTCTTCACTCAGCGGCGTTTTTCTGTTTTTCATAATATAGACGACAAATGTAATTGCCCCTATTATTATCAATAGAATCATTATCGGAAACCAGTAGCTTGTCGGTTCATTGATTGTCTCTTCCCGAACCAAGATAACATCGGGTATTTCCGTGACCTCGCCTGCCTCAACAACGATATCAATATTTTGAGTGATATATCCTTGACATGTTATTGCCAAAGTCCAGTTGCCTGCGGATACGTTAATGAGAGTATATCTTCCATCCGCATCCGTGACGGACATAATTTCTGTATCTCCCAATGTTATGGTGACATTCTCCAACGGATCTCCGGATTCATTCAGAACCCGACCGCTTATCGTGCCGGTGAGAATCTCTTCAACAGGCGAGGTCGGTACGCCGCTTGCTTCATCAGAATAATTGGATTCATTTGGCGTTGCTGTATCGTCATAGGCGGATATCACATAATAGTAGGTTGTGTTGTCAATGAGCCCGGTGTCCTGGTAGGTTATGTTCATTCCCACATCTGCAATCATCGTGTAATTGGTGCCGGATATCAAACTTCGATAGATTTTATAACCTGCGAGGTCCGGTTCAGAATTGGTTGTCCAACTAATGTTCAGAACCCCCCCGGTACCCGGATCGGTGACCGTCAGATTGGTTGGTGGCACCGGTGCTGATGTATCTGTTATTTCCATCAATGTTGTGAATTCCCACGAGTAATCATCCCCCCCGGTGCCATCGGCATTTCCATCAAGCGAATTACCTGCCAGATCTTTGGCAATACTCCCGTCAATCGTCAAATCAAATGTAGTGTTGAAGGAGAGGTTTACATTCGGGGTGAATGTAAAATTGTCGTTGTCGGTCCAAACGAATGTGCCATTTGCCGAGGTCCAGGTATTCACCCCATCTGAATATCTGAATGCATCTTCAACGCTGGTTTGATTCATTGATTCGCTGAAAAGGCCGGATATGCCAGTACTTACATTGACGTCCAAGGTTCCGTTTGCGGGAGCGGTCCAGACAATGAAAGGGGAAACCCCATCGCCGGACCTGGTTGTCACCTCTGCCGAATATTCTGATTCTGGTCCGAACCCGGTAATTACATAATAATAATTGACCTGGTCCTCGACGGTTGTGTCCTGGTATGATGTTACAAGGCCTACAGACTCAACGAGTTGGTATGGTCCGCCGGACACATTTGAACGATATATGTTATAGCCAGTCAATCCGTTCTCGTCGTTATGTGCCCATGTGAGGTTGATTGTGCATCCCGACATTGGGTTGTAAGCAAATGGTCCGTTCGGAGCATCCACCGGTGTGGGGTCGAAGAGCGGATATACATTGATGTACGACCAGAAATTGTCGATCCCTCCAAGGGTTGAGGCCCATCCAGCGTAACTTTCGGTCCTGTAGGCATTATTGACCCTGTAATGGAACAACGGAACATAAGGAACAGTTTCGGACAGGTAGCCTTCACAATCCTTTACATACTGGCATCTCAGACTTCCATTCATCTCGGTGTTCATCTTTTCAAGCATGGAATCCATTGTCGCATCAGCGTAATTTGCGTAATTAGTCGGACTTCCGGATTCAGCCAGTTCGCTCAATATTGACTGATTGACACCAAAATTCAGAGAATAGAAATACATGTCATAATCGCCATTTATGATTTTTGCCCAGTTTATCGAGGTTGTGTTTGATTCAAACGATGCATTGATTCCCAACTGATGAAGCCAGGTTATGATGTTCGTTGCCATTGTGTAAAATGTTACATCCTCGAGATTTGGACCTAGCAGAGTGATGTTGAAATCATCATACGGGGCGTATGGCAGTTGGCGCCATCCATCTCCATTCCTGTCGAAGTATCCGGCTTCGTCGAGCAAATAGTTGGCATATTCCATATCTCCCCTATCCGGAATCGAGTTGTTCCAGTAGGGAATGTTTCCCTGTGAAATCAATGTGTCCGTTTTCTGTAAGCCTCCACTGATGTCATATATGGTAAGCCCCTCATTGTTCATTGCCTGGGCAATCGCCACCCTGAGAATTGTGTCATTGAGCGGGCTTTGTTGTGTATTGAAACCAATGTGCTGGATTTTCATGCCTGGATTTCTAACCACACTTGCACTGGGATTCATCAATAAATTGGTATTATTCCCGCTTATCTCAATATTCCAGGTAATATCACTTGTTGTTAGGTCCCAACCAATGAAGTCCAACTTTCCTGCAATGAGGTCATAGGATGCCCTGTAACTGCCTTGCCAGCGCGGGTCGGTTGAGAAAATTTGCGAATAAGGATAGTCCGCAGAGAAATCCGCTTCAATGTAAGGATAATAAGTGAATGTGATGCTTCCGACATTTGCCCGGCCCTTGAAGTAATTCTCATTGCATTCGAGGGTCATATAATCTCCCGAAACGGTTTCTTTAAATTTGAACGGTCCGCAACCGTTCTCCTGGCTGGCTGCGTCAAAGTCCAGAGGGAAAAGTGGAAGCAGCAGGGCTTCACTGAAGAATCTGGCATCTGGCGATGCAAGGTTGAATTCCACTGTCAGGTTGTCTATGGCATTAACTGAAGAGATATATGGCAAGGCGTAGGTGTCAAATGTGTGTTTCACATCGACGGATGTCAGAACCGAACCGTTGTGCCAGGTGATATTGTCGCACACCGTTACCGTCACAGTAAGATTGTCGGGGGACACGTTCCAATCTTCCGCAACCCAGGGAATAATCTCCAATGTACAGGGATCCACCCTGGCCAGGGAATCGTATATCAAGTCAATGACCTTTGAAGCGGTCTCATTTTTAGTTGCCGCCAGGGGATTGATTGTATTCGGTTCCGATTCCAGTGCAACCCTGAAGTTTCCACCGAATTCCTTCTCCCCGACATGCAATGTTGACTGAGCCAGCAGGGGGTGTCTGATGTTTTTAAGGGATTCGTCATTGAAAATGGACGCACTGGGTCCCACACACCAGCCCGTGAATTCATCGGAACGGTATGCTTCGATCCTGGTTCTGAAATACAGAACGTCCAGAGGAAGGTCGTCGGCAAGTATGCCCTGCGCCTGCCGTATCTTCTCCATCCGCATGTTTTCATCCCCGGTTGACCTGGCAAGGTCTATTACGGTGTCGTAATCCACATTCTGATAACCTACATAGTTCTGGCCGGACATTTCATTCAGGGAGTAGAAATAGTCATAAAGGAAATTAGGCGGTTCCGAGTCCACTTTGTACCCCGAGACGCACATGTCGAAATCCCTTGCCTCCAGCCGTTCTGACAGCGTATCCAAATTCAGACTGATGGATTCGGCGTATATTCCCACATTGCGCAACTGTTGTGCGATCATCAATGCGGACTGGGCAGGAACCGGGTCAAAATTTGCCTCCGGTGTCAAAATTTCTATCTTGCCTCCGGCACCGCTTCCGATCTGCGAGCCATCCGGGTTCAACCACCAGTTCCCAGGTCCTGCCGCATTTATTGCGGCCTGACCGCTCAATAAGGAGAATCCGTCAAATACCTTGTACCCCGCGTTCGCCAGAATGTTCTTTGCCTCATTCGGGTCAAATGAATATCTGGGGATTGTGTTGTTGTACCATGATGTCATGGGACTGATTGGTCCTTCTCCGCCAATACCGTAATTCTGTAGAAGAATCTGCACAATTCTATTCTTGTCCAGGCAGTGGGCAACCGCCTTTCTGAACGATTTGCCCGGATCATCTCCCGGAGCATATGGGTACGAAGCACCTGTGTCATAGCCGAACGATTGTCTGCGCATATTATATCCGAGATACGTGAAACTTTGTTCAGGAGTCTGCATAATATCCACACCGGGGTCAGCGAGAAGTTCCTGGACAAACATGGGATGGATTGTTTGGGCAATGAAATCCACATTATCATTTTTTAATGCCAGTAATTCTGATTCCAGATTGAAATAAATCTTGAAAGTCAGGCTGTCAATGTTGGGTTGGTATGCATAACTTCCTCCGGAATAATCTGTGACATATGGCCCGTAGGCATAACCCTCGGTGAAGAAATGGTCCCGCCAGGTATCGAGTTCTATTACATCCCCAACTGTCCTTTGAACGAATTCGAAGGTATCGCTTCCCACCGGGTTTGAATTGTTCCAGGCCTGGGCCGGAGCCAGTTTCCATGAATCCGCCGAAGTAAAATCATACCATGGGTCGCACCATATAGAGGTTCCATCGACGTTCTGACCGGACACTGTATAGGCCCATATATGCTCAGGTAAAAGCACCGGTGCCAGTGTGCCTTTGAAGAAATCCGCATAGGGGTCGGTCATCACAAATTTCAATGCCGCTTTCATATGGTCTGCGCTTTCCCAGACCTTGAAAATGTATAACCAGCTAGTGGTTGAATAATTGGAACCGGTTCCACCGCCATTGTCCTTGAGGCAGTTGATATCCCCTGTCCATTCGGCAATTTGGGCGGCGACATGGTAGGAGAACATGATGTCTCTTACGTCCATCTGGATATCGTCATGCCATGTGACATTGGTGAAATCGTAGAATACGATTGCTTCGCCGTTATTGCTCCCCATCATTTCCATCCCCCAGGTGCTTCTCGGTGTAAAGCCGAAATTGCCGACATCGCAATCGCTCCAGTCCACCACATCAACCGTCAAGGATGTATTTGCCGATCCAACGGCGATGTAAGGCATTATTTCATCCGAGTATGGATTTCTCTCTATGGGTTTGCCATAAATCCTGTCCAGCACCATTGTTGACCACTCGTCATTTCCTATCAAGGGATTCAATGATTTAACATCCTGCGGCATGGCAATTCTGAGGTCGCCGCCGGGCACAAAGGTTGCTGAATACAGGCAACTATGGGGTTCGGAAACATTCACTGGGTGGGTAACGTTGTTGACCCCGTCACTGGCCAAAATGTAATATTCAATTATGTTTGGATTTATTGCGTCCGTATCAATGTCAGCGGAATAATGGTGTCCGGTTCCTCCATTGTTCATCTGTATCACATTGTAATTCAATGCACCGGAAATTCTGTAATACAGCAGAACTTCTTCAATACTCTGGTCATCCGAAATTACTGCATCTATCTCCAAGGGTTCGTCCCCATAAACTGTCGATGGCAAATGTGTCACTCTGGGGGTGCTCGCTGCGTTTATCAGTATTTCATACGGTTCGGTGTCTGGATTGCTATCTGGAGATGTTATAATCATACCATCTGCATCCTCAACCCTCAGATAATAGTTCAAAATTCCTTCGGTGGTTTGGGCAGGTATCTCCGAGTAAAATCGGTTTATTCCTGTCTGGTTCATGGTCACCTGTGTATAAGTAAGATTTGTTTCAAGTTTCCAGAAACAATCAACACTGGCTATTCCAAAATCACTTTCGACAAGGGCTTCGATTGGTGTGACATAATTGACCGAGTTCATGACCTCCGGAATATGCTGTATGAACAGTTGATAGGGGTTGTTTACAGTGAAAATCCAACTTTCAGAAGCCATGTTTCCCGCCTGGTCGCACACCTCTGCGGTCAAGGTATGTGCGCCGTTGTTCAGCGGCTGTTTCTGGGTGTATGTAATTGAACCATAGAGATATCCTCGGACCGGGAGTTCCGAGTCACCATAATATAGGAATTGGGTGCTGCTCTGGGATGTGACCTCGATACCGTCTAGCCACAATCTTGCAGTGTCTCCATCGAGTCTTCCGAAATCAGAATCATCGAAATTCACAAGGATTGTTGGCATGGTGTTCGAAATATCTTGGTTCACCGCGGGAAATGAAGGCACAACATCCGGTTCCTGTGTATCATAGATTAATGATATTGGTACCAGGGTGATATTGTATTCGGAATCGGTGCCGATATACATGCCGCCTGTATACTCTCCGTCCGGTGAACCTCCCGGTAATTCCCAGGTCAGATTAAAATGACCCAGTGTGTTCAGAGGCAATGCCGCCGGATTGGTGCCTGTAACATTGAAAATACCGGGGCCTTCGCTTATTCTGTCTATTATCAAGTCAAAATGTCCAGGGATGGACGATACTGTATAACCCAGAACTTTGATTATGTAAGTCCCGTTCGGCGGGTTGATGAGTCTGACCTTTTCATCCGCATCCGCATCTGCGCACGTGCAATTGTATGTGTCACCACCGTATGAGGCATATGAAATGAAGTCGCAGAAGGTGGTGTTAATCAATTCCTCAAATTCGCCGGTGCCGTTTCCGTTCGCGTCATAACAAATTCCCAGATCCAGGTCCGGTGCATCAGAATGTCCCTTTATGTGGATGTCCAGAAGTTGTGTGTCATTGACAGTAATCGCCATCGAATATGTGGCATTGGTCAGTGTATTGTAGAAATTATTGCCGGACACATCGTCCTGGCTGACTTCCTCGTTCAGAAATGTTGTTGTGTTGGTGTTCAGCACAGTGATGTTTACACTATCCATACTCTGGTTGGACCAGAAGGATACGGCCTCTGACCCTGTGAGTACGTTCGTAACAATTTCTATTTCTTCTGGATATGTAGTAATCTCTCCGGTATAACCCGCACCAATCGACGGAAAAATTATTCCTGACAATATCAGCATTCCAACCAAAGACACACAAAGGATTCGTCTGTTGTTTTGACAGCGCATTAATTCCCACTCCTGAATAGTGTATCTATTAATGCCTAATAAATCTGATTGTAATAATTAATTTATCTCAGAGGGGGTGCGTGCCGGCGGATGGCTTGTTTAGCCTTCTGAATCTCGGGCTGGATGCTTCCCATGCTATCTATATTGAGAAGAAGGCCGAAATATATGCTGGATATGTCGAAGCAGGCGTTTTGTCATATCCCGAATAAAATCAAGTGTTAAAGTATTTCGGGATACTACAATCAGAAACTTCCATAGTAAACTACCAGCCCCTAAAGGGACTGGCGTTTACGTCGGGTTGTTCAGATGCCAAACGCGTGTAGCGATACCTGGTTTGGCGATTTGACGAGTGCATCGGGTTCTATGTGCATCCAGTGTTTTCCCTGTTGTCGCTCAATGTAGAATTTAACAGTATCAGATGTGACGCGCCCAATGGATTCATAAAAATATCCATCAGACCAAAATGAATCACCCCACAGATACAGACTTACGTCCTCGGGCAAAGCCCTTCGGACGTACCATGAACTGTATCCCTTGAAATGATTGGCAAGTCCAGATACGCTGTACCTGCGGCAATTCGTCACAAACAGATGAACATGATCGGGCGCGAATTCTATCGCCTCAATCCGTACACCCAATTGATGCGCCTTGCGTCGCATCAACGCTTCAATCAATTTCCTCACTGGACGCATCCGAAATACCGATTTTCGGTATTTCGGGGTGAATTGCAGATGGTAGTTGCTACCACCTGCACTGTGCCTATCATAGACTATTTGCATTTTATTCCTCCAAAAGTTTTTTGATAGGCTACGCTATCCTTGATGCGCCGGCAAGCCGGCGCAAAAATTTCAGGGTAGGCAGCATTTGTCTACCCTGGCCTATCCCAAACTGTATCGATTTATATGTTAAAAAGATGGTCGATTCATCCCTGGCTTAAAAGCCAGGGGGTTCTCTCCCTTTTAGACTAAAATATAAGTAACGCAGAAGCGTTATACATATGGGAAAGATAATGATATTCGAACTCAAATTCACGGCTACCAAGACGATTGGTGAAACCTTGCTGGGGATAGAGCGGGCCAGGCGATTCTAGTCTGTTAAGCAATAATACAACAGGGAAATCGAAGGATATGAGAATGATACTATGGCATTGAAGAAAGAACTGGGTCTTCTGGAGGTATTCTGCATCTCATCGGGCGCCATGATAAGCTCCGGCCTCTTCATTCTGCCCGCTCTCGCGTATGCGAAGACCGGCCCTTCCGTGATTCTTGCATATTTGCTGGCCAGCATTATGGTAATACCCACTGTATTGGCCGCGGCCGAGTTAACCACGGCCATGCCCAAATCCGGAGGTATCTATTTTTTCATAGATAGAAGCATGGGTCCCATGATGGGTGCGCTGGGCGGGCTGGCGGATTGGCTCTCTCTGGCTTTTAAATCCGCTTTTGCTCTTCTGGGGATGGGCATATTCCTGGTTCTGTTCAATCCAGGCTTCACGATGTTTCACATAAAACTTATCGCCATCGCGTTTTGTCTGTTCTTTGCCGCGATAAATATTCGCGGGGTCAAACTTGCCGGGGTGTTTCAAGTAATCATTGTAATAGCGCTCATTGTTTTGCTTGTTCTGTATGTCGCAACAGGAATATTCTCAATTCAATTTTCCAGATATGTCCCATTTGTGCCTATGGGGGTTGGCTCCGTTTTTGCTACGGCAGGTCTCGTCTTCATTTCATTTGCCGGATTGACAAAGATCGCTGCCGTGGCGGGGGAGGTCAAGAACCCCGGGCGAAACCTGCCCCTGGGAATGTTCCTTTCATGGAGCATCATCTCGATTATTTATGTTCTTGTTATTTTTGTAACGGTGGGGCTGGTAGATCCCGTTGAACTGCCAACTACCCTCATACCGATATCTCTTGGCGGCGAGGCATACCTGGGGCTGCTCGGATTCGTAATAATGGGCGTTGCGGCGCTTCTGGCATTCATTTCTACGGGGAATGCCGGAGTATTGACTGCATCCCGTAGCCCCATGGCCATGGGAAAGGACGGGCTTTTGCCCCCCACCTTTGAAAAGTTGTCGAAGTACGGAACCCCCTGGTTTTCCATACTCTTCACAACCGCCTTCATGATACTTGTCATCGTTGTTTTGGACCTGGAGAATTTCGTTAAAACAGCCTCGACCCTGATATTGATTCTATACATATTCACCAACCTGTCGCTTATTTTCATGCGCGAGAGCAATATGCATCATTATCGACCAAAATATAAAGCCCCGTTCTACCCCTGGGCTCAAGTAATTGGAATCATCATATACATATTTCTGATATTCGAGATGGGTTTCATTCCGCTCGTAACGGTCGGCATATTCACACTTTGCGGTTTGGGTTGGTATTTCTTTTATGCACACGGCAAGATAAAGAGGGAATACGCCCTCCTCTACGTGGTCGAGAGGGCCATTGGCATCAAGACCAGGGATAACCTGTTGGAGGAAGAATTGCGGGCCATATTGCTGGACAGGGGTGACATTACCGAAAAGAGGTTCAAGGAAAAAATAAAGAACTGCGCGATACTGGACATTGATTATTTCGTGCCGCCGGCGGAGTTCGCCAAGATCGTTGCCAAGCTGCTGTCGGAGCGTCTGAACGTCGGAGAAGATACGTTATACGCGCGGCTGCTGAACCGGGAGAAGGACTCCAATATCGTGGTCAGGCCCGGCTTCGCAGTCATCTCTTTCTACATCAAGGGGAATCATAAATTCGAAATGGTACTTGTCAGGACAAAGAAAGGTGCACTCTTCTCGGACGAGTCAGGTTTGGTCCATGCCGCCTTCATAGTGGTTTCTTCCCCGGACGAGCAGAGCTTCTACTTCCACTCACTCATGTGGTTGATCCAAATCGAGGAACAGATGGACTTTGACAAGGAATGGACAGAGGCCAAAGACGATGAGGAACTGCGGCAAATCCTTCTATCGTCCTGGGAGAAACGGGATGGCGGAGGAGTTGGGCAAAAACCCCGGAGTACATCTAGACGTTGATGAATTCAATAAATCGGAGACTTTTTATTATTTTCGGGATTTTTTGCATCAAGTATGGATGCACCATAAGCCAGTATATTTCTCAAAAAAAGGGTTGGCACCATTTCCCGAATAAATTAAAAAGTCTCATAAATCGCGACATGCCCAGTTGCCTCAACCGTACATAACCTGTTGTTCCCTGCCGGCTGGCGCGTTCATGGTGCCGGCCTGGGTGATGGCCTCCTTGACCTGGGATTCCAGGCGCTCTGCCTCCCTGATGAGGGGCTGTGGGTCCAACTTTATTTTCGGGAGGAAGCCGTCCAGTATCTCGATGAGGCGGGCAGCGGCCCTTGCATCGGGAAGCTGGGGATTCGCATCGGAGAGAAGGCAAATCACGTCCCTTCCTTTTCTCTCGGCCTCGTGGAGCAGAACTCCGGATATCCCGGTTATGATGCCGTTCTTCAGAGGTTCAATGTTCCGGTTCTCCAGGTGCTTCCTAGCGGCTGGCGTACTGGCAATGGCATAGGTGGTGTGTTCCTCGTGGCTCTTTCCCGCGTTGACTATCCCTTCTATGGAAATCATCGTTTTGATGCCCTTTTCTTTCGACCAGGCCAGTATCTTGTCCGCCAGCGGCTGTATCAGCTCGGCCGGCGGGGGAAATTCTGATGTTACGACGACCAGCCTCTCGCAGATGCAGCCCTTCTTCTCGATTGGCTGGCCTGCGTAAATTCGGACCGGCGGCATGGGCACACCGTCCGATATTATGGCGGTTGGCTGGAAATGGCGCGACCTCACCGAACCGATATATTCCATGTTCAGCGTCTTGATAAGGTAGTTCGCCACGATGGAGCTCACCATTCCCACACTGGGAAAACCCTCTATCAACAGGGCGTCCTTGACATTCACATCCTTTCTTTCAACTATTTCTATGTCATCATACATGTTTTCCACTCCGTTCATTCGGCCAACAACGTTTCAACCGAATACTTCTTTCCCTCGCCAAGGATCATGGCTATGAGCTTGCCGGTCTGCTTGATTGCCATTGATTTGTACTCTCTGACAAGGATGGATTTTGACGAGTCGCTTCCCGAGCCGATGGCCCCTGCGAAGCATTCCGTGATGATTCCGGATGGGTCAACTTCGAACAGCCTGGGTCTGGAGAGGTTCGTCGCGACCAGCAAACTGGCGCCCAACGGTCGCGTGTCTCTTTTCAGGGTGTGTTCCCAGTAAATCTCCCTTATTGCGGATATTATTTTTTCCTCGGTCTTCAGGTCCAGCGGTTTCAATCGATCCATGACCATCATGGCATCCACGGCCAGGCCCGAATAGCCTATGACGATATTATCGGATATCTTCCTGAGGCATGGGTTGGCCACTGCCAGGATGTCCGGGCCGTCAGTCTGATTCTCGGTGGCCAGAACAATCCCGTCGCTGCACACCAGGCCCACAACACTTCTGCCGCGCTGGATTGATTCCCTTGCATACTCAAGTTGGTAGATGCGGCCGTCCGGCGAGAACGACGTTTCGGTATCGTAACCCTTGGATATGGGGCCGATGGTGTTGAGAAAATGTACTATCGCCGCGCGGGCCAGCTCGGCCTTGTTGCCGAACATGCCTGTTCGAATAAGGCTTTCCAGATACCTGTCCACATCGTCCGGGAGTATTACCCTGAGTTCCGCCATAGTCCAATCTCCTGCTTCAGAGCAGATTCCACCATTAATACGTTTTAACGTAGCTTAGATGTACTTTACCCGTATCTCTGTAGTTATATTAAAGAATATCGCTCATCGTTAGTATTCACTGAAATGAAGCAATAACGATTGTAGATTGACGATTGTAGATTGTAGATTTACGACGGATTGACGGCGTTACATATTCTTAACAAAAATCTAAAATCTAAAATCTAAAATCTAAAATCTAAAATCTAAAATTTCAAAATACTGAACTCTTACCGTTCATCTGACCGAGTATCCGGTGTGAGATACGGCGGTGAGGGCCAGTAACACAGCCCCCATCAGTGCCAGCAAAGTACCCTGTATGGCCAGGTAGTTGTACAGCCCGTGAAGGAAGGCAGCCAGCAGAAAGAACGGTATAACCACCAGCACAGACCTGCCGTTTAGATTGGCCCATGCAAACCCCCTCCCGGTGATGGCGGTCGCGCTCGCATGAAGAGCACAGGCTGCGATGCCCCTCAACACTGCGGTGGCCCAGAAAGCAGTCCAGTTTCCATCAGCCAGGGCTGCCTGTCCGTATAGCAGGTTCTCGGTGGCCGCGAACCCCAAACCAGCTGTGGCGCCTAGGATGATACCATCTCTCACCCTGATGATATTCGATTCTGACAATTTCAATCCAAGGGGTTTTGCAAATTCCTCGGCCAGCGGTGCCAGCACCACAACCATGAAGAAAGTGGAACTCGTACTTTTCCAGGGGCTGAAACCGGGGGCCAGTGCCTCCAGAATTATGGCGATTATGACGGCGAACACTGCGCCCCAGATAAACATACCCAATATACTGGCGAATCCCGGGCCGTCGGACGCCTTTCTCACAAGCCAGACAATCCATAGAACCGACGGTAGAAATGCCACCAGCAGGAAGAAAATTATGGTCTTGACTGTCTCGATATCCATGGTCCGTCACCTCGTAGCATAATGGATTTTGTGAGATATACACTTTTGCACTATGCAAGAGACTTTTTATTATTTTCGGGATTTTTTGCATCAAGCATGGATGCGCCATGAGCCAGTATATGTCTCAAAAGAAGGGTTGACACCATTTCCCGAATAAATTAAAAAGTCTCCTATACAAAGTCTTTATCTATGCGCCCCCATTCTCTATCAGAAAAGGTGAAAAAATGCCATCCAGATTGATTGTAGGAACCCAATGGGGTGACGAGGGAAAGGGCAAGATTACTGATTTACTGGCCAGCAATGCGGACCTGGTGGTCAGATTCCAGGGCGGGAACAATGCGGGCCACACGATTGTCATAGGGGAAAAGACCTTCAAGCTGCATCTGGTGCCTTCGGGCATTCTCAGGGATAATGTTACTTCTGTCATAGGCAACGGCCTGGTGATTGACCCGGAGGTCCTTCTGAAGGAATTGGACGGGCTTCGGGAGCTCGGAGTCAAAATCGGAAAGCTGGTAATCAGCGACCGCGCCCATGTAATCATGCCCTACCACAAGATAATTGACGGACTGGAAGAGGAAAAGAAAGGCTCCCTGGCTGCCGGAACCACCCGGCGGGGCATCGGACCCTGCTATGCTGACAAAGCATCCCGGTTCGGCCTGCGCATGTGCGATCTCATCGACCCTGCGGAACTGGAGAGGAAACTTTCGATATCATACCCTGTGAAGAAAGCTTACATCGAGGCACTGGGCGGGACCCTTGACATCCCCATGGAGGACATTCTTTCTGCCTACCTGAAATATGGCGAGAAACTCGCCCACCACATCTCCGACGCGTCCGTTCTGATAAACCAGGCCCTTGACGACGGCATGAACGTCCTCTTTGAAGGTGCCCAGGGTGTCCATCTGGACATTGACCACGGCATTTACCCGCACAATACCTCATCTGCAACCATAACCGGTGGCTGCTGCACCGGGGCCGGCGTCCCTCCGAAGCGGATAAACACAGTCGTCGGCGTCGTGAAAGCCTACACCAGCCGTGTCGGCACCGGCCATTTTCCCACAGAACTTTTCGACGATGTGGGCGAACAAATCGGAACAGTCGGAAAGGAGTTCGGAACGACGACCGGTCGCCAGAGGCGCGTGGGTTGGCTTGACCTCGTGATGATACGTTATTCTGCAAGACTGTGCGGCCTGGATTCCATCGTGCTGACGAAGGCGGACGTGCTCTGCGGCCTCTCCGAGATAAAGGTATGCACTCATTACGAATACGATGGCCAGGATGTGTACGATTTTCCTGCCAGCATGAGGGTTCTGGAGAAGTGCGTGCCTGTCTATCACACATTACCCGGCTGGCCGGCGCTTTCATCGGAGGATTGGGCGGCGTGCAGGGCCGGCGGCAGGAATGGTTTACCCAAAAATCTGGCTGCGTATATTACATTCATCGAAGCAAATATCGGTATCCCCGTCGAGATACTCTCCCACGGGCCGGGGCGGGACGAGAACGTCCATCTCTGAAACGATGTTCCAATATTGTTGAACCACTGATAAATTTATAATATCGGTGATGCGATACTCTGTCTCGTGTCCGACAAGGAGAAGGAGCAGGCCAAGGAGATTGAAAGGCTCTCGAATAAAATCGACAACCTTGAAGGCATGATATCCGATATGTCCAAGCCATACCAGGAAACCATGCAGATGATGCAGAAATTCAATGATATGGCGTCCGGTTACCTGAAGATAATCAATCTCTACCAGCAGCACGGGAAAGTGTCGCCGGAGATGCTGGTCCCATCGGTGAAGGACCCCATAGCCCAGGACATACTGGTCATTCTTTTCGAGAAGAAAGAGCTGAATGTCTCTCAGATTGCCGAGATACTGAAAGACCGGCGAGGCACATCATCCAGAAAGACCGTGAGGGACAAACTGAAGGAGCTGGAAGAGGCAAATGCCATTGAGGTCATCGATGAAAAGAAGATCAAGAAGTATAAGGTCTCGGATGAGCTGGTCGAAAAATGGTTGAAATTGCTCGGGGTGATGAAATAAGCAATCGTGCTATCCCAACAACTACACTCCCAGTACGAAGACACACTGGCAATCCGATGATATTTGGGGAATCGGGAACGGGGAATTGGGAATGGTGTGGTCCGAAAGCTAAACGTATTTCGGACATAGAACTAAGAGCTTGGATGTCGAAAAACCCCGGCCAACCCTACCTATTCCCTAATTCCCTCCGAACGCCCGCAGGGCTTCGGAAACCGAATAATACTGACCATTAATTTCCACTTAATTTAAATACTCTGCTCAGACTATTGAGTATCAGAAGCGGGAAAACCGCTCCAAGGAGGTAAGAAAAATGTCAAAAGATGAAGACGAAACTGTGAAGGATGTCCTGGATTCCAAGAACGATGCCCAGGAAGTGAAGGAGATACTGGAGGCTGTAAGCGCCACGGTTCCCAAGCTGTTGAACGAGATCACCGAGGCACTGTTCAGTGCCGAGAAATCGGAAGCTTTCGGAATGGCTGTTGCCAAGTTCTACAAGTCAATGGTTGACGCCGGAATGAACGAGGAAAGGGCTTTCGAGCTCACCGAGAAATTCATGGACAGCTCCAGCCCCGGCGGGATGATATCCAAGGTCCTGGGCGACAGCGGCGGCATTAACATCGGTGGACATGGCCATCACGGCCACCGCGGCAGCCATGACAAGGACGGCGACGAGATAGAGAAGAAGATAAAGGAAAAGATTGCAAGGAAGTTCGAAGATGAGTGATATCCCGTTGGGGGCAATCGCCCGCGTACCGGGACTGGTAATCAGGCTGGTCTTCACTGCCATGCGGTTCAAGAGACGGGCCAAGAAGAGCGCCAAAATGCTCAGACGGGCCATGATGAAAGGCGGCATGAGCCGGGAAATGGCATCCCAATTGGCCGCAAGATACGAGGAGAGCTTCAGCATTCGCGAGCTCATCGGCAAGACAACCGGTGAGGAATTCCACCTCTCCTCTTTCATTCCTTTTTAATTTATTCGAATACCCGGGTCAGCGATACTTTTTTATGGATATATAGAGTACATCAATGTGATGATGAACCATCTTCTTGAAATGGCGAGAACGGTCCGTACCGCTGTTGCAGGCATTCCCCTTGAAGAGAGACGTCGCACAGTTGCCATGGGCGCCGACGGCACCCCCACCAGTTATATCGACAAGGTGGCCGAGGATGCCATTCTCGAGTACATGAAAATACATGATATTCGACTGAACTTTCTCAGCGAGGAAGCGGGTTTTATAGACTGGGAATTCGAAGACACGCTGGTTGTGGACCCGCTGGACGGTACGTTCAATGCCTGTTCCGGAATACCGTTCTACAGCGTATCTCTGGCAGTCGGCCGGGACTCGCTTTCCGGCATGACAGAAGGACTTGTCATGAACCTTGTCACCGGTGACTGTTTCCGGGCCAGCGAAGGTGGCGGCGCGATGCTCAATGACCAGCCCATTAAGGTCAGGGCACCGGCTGATGACAAAACCCTCATCACATACCTGGGTGCCAGCGCCCGACCCCGCGCCCATGCCGCGGCGTCCAGGTTCAGACGCGTGCGGTGTCTTGGTTCTGTGTCCCTGGAGATTTGCGCGGTCGCGTGCGGCCAGGTCGATGCATTCTTCATTGATTACAGCAATGTTGAGAAGAGTCCGCGTGTAATCGACATCGCAGCGGCCGTACTGATACTCAGGGAGGCAGGGGGCCAGGCATACGATGCAAACGGAGAAATACTGAACATGCCATTGTCCCTGGACGTGAGGAAGAACATGGCGGCAGTGAACTCGACAGATACTTTGGAGCTGATATTGTGAAAATCGGAGTATTGGCAAATCCCAAGCTGAGGAACATGGAGTGCATAACCAGAGAACTTCTCATGGCCCTGGAAGGCAGAGCCGATGTAATTCTTGAAAATGCCGTGGCCAAGGTCCTGGGAATGCCCGGAGTCCCGCTGGCGGAAATGGATATGGACATGCTCATCACCATCGGCGGTGACGGGACAATATTGTTTGTGCTGCAGACCTGCAACCCGATTATTGCAGGCATCAATGCCGGGCAGCTGGGTTTCCTCACCGAGATACCTCTGGACAGCATAAAGGACCATGTGGACAGGATACTGAAAGGCGATTACACCGTCGAAGAAAGGATGCGCCTGAAGATAATGCGGAATGATGAGAGATTGCCGGATTGTGTAAATGAGGCTGTTCTTCACACGTCCCATGTATCCAAAATGCATCATTTCGAAGTTCTGGTTGACGACATGCCGGCCCTCAATGTCCGGGCCGATGGGATAATAATCTCCACACCCACCGGTTCAACAAGCTACGCAATGAGCGTTGGCGGTCCCATAATCGACCCCAGGGTGGACGCCCTAGTCCTGGCACCCATCGCGCCTTTCAACCTGGCCATACGCCCTCTTGTGATACCCGGCGACAGTAGGGTGGAAGTGCGTCACATAGACAGGAAGGAATGCACCATGGTACTTGACGGACAGATGGAATGCGTCATAGAACCCCATGACATACTGACCATAACCCGTTCCGAGAATCCAGCCAGATTCGTCCGTTTTCAGGAGGATTTTTACGCGAAAGCATGGAAGAAGCTGAGGATGTGATTGACTGGCAAGGCAGAAAGTAACCGCTATAACAAGGAAGCTCCTGAACACGCTTCTGGCCGCCTCCAGGGACCAGCAGTCGAACGTAGGCGAGTTCATCTGTGTTCTCAGGGCCAGCGAGGGCGTCATCACTGAATTTCTCCTCATACCCGGGACGGTGTCCAGCGAGGGCTACGCGCTCTTCAACCTCCACAATCTCCCCATTGACCTGAGCATAGTCGGCACGGCACACTCGCACCCTCCGGGTTCCCAACCGAGGCCATCTGAACAGGACATTAAGCAGTTCTCCCAGTACGGTCAGGTCCAGATAATCATCGGCCACCCCTACACCATGGACTCTTGGAAGGCCTATTCCAGAGACGGTCAGGAGATACACCTCGACGTGGTCTAGCCGCATCGGTTAATATCAATACCTTTTTAAAAGACCGTGACATTATAGTGGCAGGAAAGAAACACATGATAGAGCATCCAAGTTACAAACTTGCATCGGAGATAAGAAGAATTCTCACATCCGAGCTTGGGCGTGAGTTCGGCCAAACAGTGTTGGTCACCCAATGTTCCGAGCTCAATATCAAGTCCGAGGAGCTCAAGGTCGGCGATCTGATACGTTTATCCCCCGCATTGATCAGGGCAATACGCCCTTCCTCAGGGGACGAGGTTGCTCAGAAGGTGGGCAATCAGATCCGCAAGCTCAAGATCCAGCTGGAACTGGAGACCCTGAAGGGCAAGGAGGGCGACTCCACCATGGCCCGGCGTTTTGCCGATATTTATGTTTCTCTGGGCAATGCGTGCCTGATTACCGGCGACATAGAGGAGGGGGACAAAGCCTACAGAAATGCAATACGTTATGCCAAGAAGGCCGATTATCCCCTGAAAGAGGCAGAGGCCAACATCGGCATCGGCCTGATTTTCGAGAGGGATGACAAGTGGGACGAGGCCATCGAATACTTGAACAAGGGCCTGTCCATTTCCGTGAAGGTCGATTACCCTGTGGGCATAGCGGATGCGTCCAGATGGCTTGGCCATCTGGAATGGCACAGGAGCAATTACGACAGGGCTCTGGAGTGGCTGGAGAAAGGCCACAGCAATGCCGAGAGGACCGGTGACGAAGGCCTCGTTGGCCAGATATTGATTGAATTTGGACTTGTCTACAGCGACCTTGGCGAAATGGCCAAGGCAATTGACTGGTTTAGCAGGAGCATACCTCTGCTGGAGAGCGTCAGGGACCACAGGCAGCTGTCCAGGGTGTACAACAACATTGGCGATGCCTATATGCAACAGAAGATATGGGACAAGGCCATTCAGAACTTCGAAAAATCTGAGGAATTCGCCAGGATGATAAACAACCAGCAATTCATTGGCTGGAGTCTTTTTAACTCGGGTGAAGCGCTGCTCAATATCGGAGAGGTGGACGAAGCCATATCCCGGGGTGAGAGGGCCCTCAAGATTCTGGAGCCAATGGGGGACACCATGGGCGTCCAGGGGGCAATAAGGCTCATGGCCATCGGTCACGGAAAGAAGAAGGACTGGGCCAAGTCCGAGGAGATGTTCGCCCAGGCCATGGCCATAACTGACGGATTATCATCAAAATACCACAGAGGCCAGCTGCTTTTCGACATGGGCATAATGTACAAAGACAGGGGCGACAAGAAGAAGGCCAAGCAACATTTCCAGGACGCGAAAGCAATTTTCGAGGAAATAGGTGCAGCCAGGTTGTTGGAAGATGTCAATGAGGAATTGAAATAAGCCCCCCTTCGGGTCATATGATTATTCCCCGGTCTTTCTACTCGAGTATCGCGTCCAGGTCCAGATTCGCCTTGGCCATGTCCTTTATGAGCGTTTTCTTGTAATCATCGTCCGGTGTAATCTCGGCGATTATCTTATCCACGGCCTTGGAGGTCGAGTAGGTGTCCATGTGGACCGAAATTATCGGGATCTTGAGGTCGTCGGCCTTGGCTATGACCCTGGGGTGCGGCAGAATATTGTTTGTGAGAACGATTCCCGCGGTGTTCATGTTCAGCGCGGCGAAAATGAGGTCCACACGGTCCCCGCCGGTTATGAGCAGCTTGTTCTCCACGAAGAATGAAGGTAAATTCATGGCCTGGTCTGCTGTGAGCGCGCCGATGTGCACCACTTCTATGATATTGCCCAGGCCGTCGCTTCCGGCTATGAGCTTGGCATTGAGTTTTTCCAGAACCAGACTCATGTCGCCCTTTTCCAGTTCCCGCTTCTTCGGAAGAACACCCAAGAGCTTAATCCCCTTCCTTTCCAGGACCGGTGGGACTTCAATATCTATCTTCTCGCGTTCCTCGTCGGAGGCCTTGTTTATGATAACGCCCTTCAGGCGGACTATGTTCTCCGTGCACTTGGAAATGGCCAGCACTTTGTCGAGTATCAGCGGCACGTCGCCCTCGGCAACCAGTATCATGTCCGAATCAAATTTCTGGGCCAGGCTCACGGAGTCCAGATCCATGTGTCCGCCGTAGGAGTAGTTTCTGGCGGTTTCAACAAGAACAAGATCCTTGTCCTTGCATATGTTCTGGTAATTTCGCTTGAGGACACTGTCCAATTCGCTTGAGTTCCAGTGCGACAGAATCTTATCCGCGTCGAAGCCCAGGGTGCTCTCCAGGACCTCGTCACCCATGCCGAGCCATTTGTGATACACCATGGCATCCAGGTCATGAAGGTTTTTCTTGCTGTACACCAGATGGTCCCCGAAGGGCTTGTAGTACCCGCATTTCAAATCCGTGTTCAGAGCTATTCCCAGGCCCACTGTAGTTTTCCCTGCTGCCGTTCTGCTGGATGTGATGGTTAGAGACTTCATGTGATTTCCTCCGTATCCTTAACTCTTTTATTAGTCTTTCTAATGGTCATTCTCGAATCAACCACCTTGCAGCCTTTCCCCTTCTCCAGGACCATGAGCGGGTTGATGTCCAGCTCAAGTATGTCCGGAACATGTGCTGCCAGATAGGAAATTCTTGAAATTGCCTCTATGATCTTCGGCACATCCCTTATGGCCTTGTGCCTGGCGCCCACCAGTATCGGGTAAGAGCGTATATCCTTAACCATTGTTTCACATTCCTGCCTGGATACGGGCGAAACTCTGAAGGAAACGTCCTTCATGACCTCGACATATATCCCGCCCATGCCGAACATGATAACAGGCCCGAAGGACCGGTCCGTGGAGAATCCCAGAATCATCTCGGTTGCGCCAGTTACCATCTCGGTTATGGTGACGCCCTCTATTCTGGCCCTGGGGAAGTGGCGCCTTGCCTCGGCCATTATGCTCTCGTAGGCTATCCTCACTTCCCGTTCGTCCTCCAGGTCCAATTTCACGCAGCCGTATTCGGTCTTGTGGATTATGTCCTCCGAGAGAACTTTCATGACCACTGGGTAGCCTATTTTTTCTGCGACCCGGACTGATTCGTCCATTGTCCTTGCCACCGCATTTTTGGGAAAATCAAGCCCCGCAAGCCTGAGAATCTCCGCGCATTCGTTCTCCAGAAGCTGGACCTGTCCCTTATTCTGCGCAGTGGTTATTATTTTCATTATTGCATCGAGGTCCATGGAGAATTCTTCCGGGACTCCGGGTTCCATGTTCAGCCATTCCCATCTCCGGTGAAGGATGCCCATGGCGGATACTGCCTCGTCGGGTGTCTCATAACAGGAAAGGCCATGCTCGTTCATCAGATTGATGGCATCGTACACGTCCCCGCCGCCTATTATGGAGAATACCAGCGGTTTTCTTCCCACCATGCTTCCGGTGTATTCGATAGCAGTATTGGCGAAGCTCTTGACATCCATTGTGGCCGGCGTGCAGTACAGCGCCAGGACAGAAGGTATCGACGGTTCCTCCAGGGCGGCCTTCAGGGCCATGCCGTATTCCTCGTTCCTTGCCTGGCCGGTAACGTCTATCGGATTCTTGGAACTGCCAAATTTCGGCATTGTCGGGCGGAAGATCCTGTCAAGCATTTCCAGATCGTCATTGAGTTTCACATCATGCCGCTCCGCGGAATCGGAGGCCATGACACCCACACCGCCGCCGTTGGTGACTATGACTGTCCCCCCTGCCTCGGGAAGAGGCTGGCCCGCCAGAACCCTCACCCAGTTGAATGCATCACTGAGATTATCTGCCCTGATGACGCCGGCCTGTCTGAGGGCTGAACTGAACACCCTGTCGGAGCCGGCCAGAGAGCCGGTGTGCGATGCAGCGGCAAGCGCGCCCTTGGCCGAGCTTCCGGACTTGATCATGATTACGGGCTTTACCCTGGAAACCCTGCTGGCTATGTCCAGGAACTCCCTGCCGTTCTTGCACCCTTCCATGTACATAAAAATAACTTCGGTGGCCGGGTCATCCCCCAGATAATTCAGGGCCTCGGACTCGGTGATATCGGCTTCATTGCCCACGCTCACCACCGCGGATAGACCGATGCTTTCCGTTACCGACTTGCCCATGAGGGCCACCCCGAGGGCGCCGCTCTGGGATATGAGGCCGACGTTTCCCTTCCTGACCTGGGGCGGACCGAAGGTTGCGTTCATGTTCGCCCTGGACGAATATACGCCGAAAACATTCGGTCCCAGTGCCCTTGCTCCGTATCTCTCCAGTATCTCGATGAGGCCGTTTGTAAGGTCATGCCTTCCCACCTCGTCGAACCCGCTGGAAATAATGACGAACATCCGTGCGCCCAGTTTGCAGGCGCTCTCGATAACCGGATTAACAACCTCAGCGGGCACAGCCACAACAGTAAGGTCGGCCTGTCTCGGTAAATCTTCCAGGTTGCGAAAACATTTGAGGTCCAGCACCTCACCGTACTTGTGGTTCACAGGAAAAATTTTTCCGGCATAGCCAGACAATTGGATGTTTCTCACAAGACTGTAACCTATGCTGCCTTCCCTGGCCGATGCGCCAATGATGGATACTGATTTTGGGTTGAAAAGCCTGTCAAGGGCATTTCCGGATGTTGGCATAGGAGACGGAGATGGGACTGGAAATAAAAAAGTTATGGTTGTTATAATCGCTTAATTTTGAAAGGGAAGGGAACCTCTCGGTTCCCTCATTATTTGAAAATTGTGATTCAATATGAATTCAATGAACTCAATATCTGTCCCTTCGCGGGGGCCTGTGCTTCTGGAAGCAATCCCTGCAGTACACAGGTCTGTCTTCTGAAGGCTTGAATGGCACTTCACATTCTTTCTTACAATCGGCACAAGTTGCCTTGTGCATTTCTCTGTCGCTGTTATACATTTTCTATTTCTCCTTTGTGTCCTTCATTGATGACATTGCCACCATCGGGACAGAATATCCATACCGGATTGTGTATAAAAAGGTATGCCTTGAATAATGTATGGCGGTTTTTTACATGATGTGCGCGAGCGCGTATATAACCACTATAACCACTCTTTTCGATACTAATATTATTCATCATTAAGAAAAGGCGTAGGGACGAGCATTATAGTTCAGAACCATTAGGGAAACATCAATGCGAGTGAGCCGAATCTTTTAACATTTTAGTGATAAAGGCCGGGAACCCCCCGGTTTTTAAGCCGGGGATGAGAGGCCATTTACACGAATATAACGAAAAGAGATCCGCCATGCACCGTCCATATATCATCACATGAAATCAAAGCTAATCGGCTTTGATAAATCAGGTGCATGGCCCCTGGGTAAACTTCCGGTCCTGGCAACAAACGCCAGCTCCTTTAGGGGCTGGTAGTTTACGATTCCGATTCGGTGCAGGCGCGAATCGTAACAATAAAAAAGTTAAGCGCCGAGAGGGAGAATTTCATCATCCAGTTCCAGGTTCGCTAAAATGAACCTTGGAACGCTCTTGGAGATTGAGTATTCCGCTCCAAGGGATGCTTCGAACTCCCGAGTGCTTTCACACACAAGATTTCCAATCTTGCGCCCTACCAGGCTGAGCTATCTCGGCACATGCCGGTCATCTGGTATAATGTATAAAACCTTGTCGCTGTGGCGTAGCTGAATCCGATAATCAGCTTTATATCTCTAAAAAGGCTTACAGGTGCAGTCACATGAACAGAATAAAAGTGGTCAACGACCCATCCGAACTGGTATCCACCTTCAGGGCAGTGGACACTGACATGAAACGCGAGGTCTTCAAAGAGATATCCACCGGATGGAAGACCGCCCAGGAGATAGAGGACAAATTCGGTTCTGAAGGCCCCCTGGCACTCAGAATGTTCAACAAGATGAAGCTCGTTGAGACCCGCTGGCAGCAACCCCCCGAAGGTTCCCAGCTGAAACCTGTAAAGGCCTATCACACTTATTATTCGGCATTTCACATCAACACTTCCTGCTCGGTATTCGAGATAAGCGACGTCATATCCGCGGCCGGCATGCCGGACAAGGACTACAAGAAGCTGGAGGCGAAGATTCTCAAGATAATAGGAACGGAAGGCAAATTCGCTGGGGATGTGGCCGATGAGCTCAAGATTTCCCAGACAATGCTCAAGAGCCTGGTGAAGCGTTCCGCCAAATTCGACTATCGCGGCCACAGGATTGAGATTCACGAAGAGGAATGAGGCCAGGTAATTTTCATGATAACGGTTCTGAGAATAGGCCACAGACCGGAGCGCGATAAACGAATAACAACCCATGTGGCGCTGGTCGCCAGGGCCTTTGGTGCCCAACATATTCTTGTTGATACCCGAGACCCGGATTTGGAGAAAAATTTCATATCCACTTGCGAGCGCTGGGGTGGTCAGGTCTCCATAAGGACCGGCGTGAAGTGGAAGGACGAGGTTAGAAATTTCAAGGGTCGGATTGTCCATCTTACCATGTACGGCGAGACAGTCGACAAGGCAATGGATATTGTGAAATCAGACGAAGACATCATGATTGTTGTGGGTGCGGAAAAGGTTCCCAGGGAGGTCTATGACATGGCCACGATTAACGTTTCCGTGGGCAACCAGCCGCATTCCGAGGTCGCCGCCCTGGCGATATTCCTTTACCGATTGGCCGACTGCACCATGCCCGATTTTGACGACGGCCAGATGAAGATACTCCCCAACCCCCGGGGCAAGACGGTGGTTGAGAATGAGTGAGGCATCGGCCTGCGCCGGTCCCATTCCGTCCGTCGAGATGTGTCTTTCATTCCTGGCGGAGGAAAACGTTCCCAACAAAATCATAGACCACTGCATGGCCGTTGAACATCTCGCGCTGAAGATTGCCATGCGAATAACCAAAGACAAGGAGACCCTGGCCCTGATAAGCCGCGGCGCGCTTCTCCACGACATCGGCCGCTCCAAGGACCATGGCATAAGCCACGCAGTAATCGGCGCAGACATTCTGAGAAAGCGCGGCCTGGACGGGCGCATAATTCTGATAGTGGAACGGCATATCAGCGCCGGGATAGACGCCGCCGAGGCGGAGGAGACCGGCCTTCCGGTCAGGGACTACATTCCACTGACCCTTGCGGAAAAAATAGTGGCCCATGCTGACACTCTGATCACCGAGAAGAACCGCGCCCCTGCAAGGTGGAGTGTCCGTGACGCAATCGCCAGGGAACGGGGGAAGGGCTTTGAAAGTTCTGCGCTGAAGATTGAGAAACTGCATGCGGAATTGAGTCAGCTGGCAGGAATTGATTTGGACGAAATTATTTAACTGATTTACAATCTGATGAGCGGGCCGTTGAGAAGTTTCAAATACCTCTCTCATCCTTCTCCCCTTCATGAGTAGGGGTATTTTGGAGAGCGTAATATCAAGAAAAGAAAGAATTAAGATAATTTGTTATCTGGGTGTGTCAATTCTGTTGATCTCAAACATGGTTTTTTTGGCCAGCGCGCAGGAACCGGAACCCGAATTGGTTCCCGAACCCCTTGTTGGCGAACAGCATGAATTCAATGTTACAGATGAGGAATCCCAGACGGGTATACAAAGCATCAATAATGAGTGGTGGTCGCTGGCTATTCAACACGGAGGTGTACAAACCCTCTTGTTGGCCAGGAACATGACTCAGGAAAATGATCCCCCTGGAGTGGATTACCAACTAACTGCCCACTATTGGATTGACGATACGTTGTACTTGGCTGGATGCTCATTCAATGGCATTTCATTTTTAATAGCAAATAATCCTCCTCTGGAAACCAGTTTCGGATGTTGTGATTTTGAATTGACCTATTCACCGACGAGATACAACGGCACAGTTCCGGAACTGGACTGTAACATCTCCTACATGGGAATCCAGGTGTATCCAGGCACATCTCTTCAATCGACATATGACCTGACAATACTCCATCACATCAGGGCTGACTGGAACCGTACTGACATCAAAGTGGAGGCATTACTCGATTTCAGCAACACCAAATTTTATGATTCAAACAATATCGAATATAACGCTGGCGAGCAATTTACCGCTGAGATTCATTACTCAATGAATGTGGGAATCGCCCATATGGGCTATGAAGGCTTTATTTTGCCAGCTGGATTCACAAACACAAGCATGGAGTATAACCTTACGCTCGATAGCGGTGCACAACTCACGGTGTCAAAATTGATAATGAAGAACAATTATTTTGTTAATAACGGAACTGGGACACATGAGATGATGGGTTATTCCGTAATGAGTTGTAACCTTAACAATCCAATCGCTCAGATAATACATGGATTTCCGAACCTGACCTATAAAGATACGCTGTCCTTACAAAGCGACCCGGAGGTCACAATTTTCCATGACAGGGTCACAAGCAATGACATCCCAGCCCAGGTTGAGATCTGGAAATTAGCCTCTGCGATTGTTTTGATTGTAGGGATAAGCATAGCCGTCCTTCTGATAAGGAAGCACCGCAGAAAGTGATGGCACATTCAGAATATCGACCATTCGGAAGATGAAAGATTCGATATCTACATCCACCTTACCGGCAACAGCTCATCCAGGGTCATGATACTGTCTTCCGCTACAATCACCTTTGTGTGTGCATTGTTCGGGTTGACTTGGACAATCATTTCCCTGCAACGGCCGCAGGGAGGCAAAATTCGTTCTTCGCACACTGCCACAATCATCTCGATTTCAGTTTCCCTCGCTTTCAGCATCTCGGCTATGGCCGCATGTTCGGCGCAGAAACCTATGCCGCAAGCCAGGTCTATGCAGATGCCGGTGTAAACATTCCCGGATTTCGTCATCAGGGCCGAGCCCACACATCCGGCTGAATACCCCTCAGATAACTCGAACTCTCCCACAACTTCTTTCGCCCTGTTTATCAAAACTTCCGGATTCATTTGCACACCTCCGTCAATGCTGTATCAACAACCACCATCTTCAATAAAAATGTTCCCGTGAATCACCTTCATGACATAGGTTAAATATTCTTTGCACCATGTCCCCACCATGGACTATCTCACCCTGGCCGAGGCATACGAAAAGATAGAGGCCACCAGAAGCCGCCTGGAGATGGCTGACCTTCTTGTGGAACTGCTCAGGCAGGTGCCGGTTGACGAGGTCGAGATGGTAATTCTTCTCACCCAGGGCAAGCTGGCCCCGGATTTCAAGGGTGTCGAGATGGGCATCGCCGAGAAACTCGCGCTCAAGGCCATTTACGAGGCCACCCGTGTCAACGAAACCGAAATTCAGAAGCTCTGGCTCAGGGACGGCGACCTGGGGAATGTGGCCTTCGAGGCGGTATCCAGGAAAAAGCAGACCTCGCTTTTCACGGAACATCTTTCTGTCAAGATGGTATTCCGGAACCTGGAGCAGATTGCAGGTTCGTCCGGTGCCGGTTCCCAGGACATGAAACTCAAATTGCTGGCCAAGATGATGCATGATTCTTCTCCCGTGGAAGCAAAATACATCGCGCGAACCCTGGCGGGAAAACTGCGGCTGGGCATCGCGGACATGACACTGATTGACGCACTGGCCATTGCCTATGCCTCCAAGGAAGAACGTGACGCGATTGAGCGGGCTTACAACACCTGCTCCGACCTGGCCAGGGTGGCAACAATTCTGGCCGGAGACGGTCTTGGCGGCCTGGAGAACATCAAGCTGGAGGTCGGAATCCCTCTCAGGGCCATGCTGGCTGAACGTCTTCCAGGCATCCCGGAGATACTGGAAAAGCTCGGCGGAAAATGCGCTTTCGAGTACAAGTACGACGGATTACGCATCCAGGCGCATATCCGGAAGGACAAGATTCAATTATTCACCAGGCAGCTGGAAGATGTAACCGGACAATTTCCCGATCTGGTAGAAATTCTGGGCAAATCATTCAAGGGAAAAGCCGCCGTACTGGAAGGAGAATGCGTCCCTGTGGACATCAACACCGGAGAAATGTTGCCGTTCCAGACCGTGAGCAAGCGCCGCGGCAGGAAGTACGAATTGACTTCAGCCGTTACCGAATACCCTGTCATGCTTTACCTGTTCGACTGCCTTTACCTGGAAGGGGGGGACCTCACACAGACGCCGTACACCAACCGCAGAAAGATGCTGAAGAAATGCATCAAGGAGACGGAACGCGTAAAGCTGGCGGAAGTCCTCATCACCGATGATGCCGAAGAGGCCGAGGAATACTTCCGGAAGGTAATCGGCAAAGGCGGAGAAGGCATTATGGCCAAGTCCCTGGCTCCCGATTCCTACTATCGCGCAGGCTCAAGAGGCTGGAACTGGATAAAGTTCAAGCGCGACTACAAATCTGAGATGAATGATACCGTTGACCTGGTAGTGGTGGGCGCGTTCTCCGGTAAGGGCCGCCGCGCCGGAAATTACGGCGCACTGCTCATGGCCACCTACAATCCCGAAAGAGGAATATTCGAGACAGTGACGAAGCTGGGCAGCGGGTTCGACGATGCAATGCTGGCCCTTCTTCCGGAACTTCTCGACACCCACAAAACCGACAAGGTCCACAGACTGGTGGATTCCAAGATGCAAGCGGATTATTGGTTCGAACCCTCGGTGGTTCTGGAGGTGAAGGGCGCGGAAATCACCCTTTCCCCGATACACACCTGCGGCTGGGAGCTGGTGAGGAAGAATTCCGGGCTGGCGATACGATTCCCCAGGTACACCGGGAAGGTTCGGCAAGACAAGCCGGCGGAGGAGGCCACCAGCACGGACGAGATGCTGGCGATGTACGAGATGCAGGCGAAGTAGACGCTGGTTGGTTTTGTAAATATCCATCAAATAATCATGAAGTATTTTAAAAGGGGCCCCCGGGTCAAATGCCCGAGGGCATTGGTGCTTCTCTATTGAATTAGAATATGTACCCATATCCTATCAACAGAAGCAACATTCCTCCGGAAAACGTCACCGTGCCAATCTTGGGAATATACATTGTAGCAATGCCACCAAAGCCTAATATACAGAGTATTAAGCCGAGTATGGCAATGCCTGGATTGACTGCGGTCAAGGCAATTACAAGAGTCCCTATTAAAAAGGCAACAACTGTCATTCCTACTGGATTTTCCAAGAGCATCAGGATTGATGCGTATCCGTTATCGTCGTATTTTATTTTCTTCATTTTTCGTACCTCCTATTTGTTTTATTTTCACTGGGAAAGGGGGGGCTCGTTTCCGAGCCCCATTCGGGATTATATTGAATGCTGCCTCTTCATTCCTCCTCCTCATCTTCATCGCCGACATATTCAGGATGATTCGGATTGAGTTGATTCGAGTGGTTATCTGCTGAGGCTTGGTATGCAGCATTGTTTTGGTTCATTGAATTAGAGCGCTGGTCATTCGCACTTTGGCTTCTACCACCGCCTTTTCCGCCTTTGCTAATATTTTCACCTCCTTTTGTTTCTCCTGGTGCCCCAGGGCGATATCTTTGTATTGACAGATGTTCGAGTGTTTGGTTCTGTCCTTCTTGCATGATTCGTATTAGGCGGGCGTGGGTATTAAAACTGGAATGAAAATAATGCAGAGAGGTGTGAACAAAGTTCATGCCCCCTATAAATAGTAAAAATAGTTCACATAATAGTATGGAGGAAAGAAAGTATTCACTACCATTTGATGCCAACATAGCATCGAAGCAACAGCGTTTGGTTGAACAACTCAAGAATTTTAATGCGATTATCATGCCAATTGGCTTTGCAATTGCTATAATTGCCATTGCGAATTTATATGATGCAATAATGTATCCCCAATCGAATAATATTATGGGTGCACTTCTATCTGACCCACGAATTTGGATTAGCATTCCTGGAATCATTTTTTTACTATTTCTTTATAAATTCAGGAAAATTCCATTTAACCTTATAAGAACGTATTATCCACAGAGGGTACTACAATTTTTTGAATTGTATCCTCGAATGGAGGGGACTAATTCGAAAAGAGATGTTTTGTATAGGGCATTATATTCAACTGGAACCCAACCATCCTACAACTCGAATGGGGGGCTATCTCACCCATCGCGAAGAATTATGAACGTAATCAAAGAACAATACAAATATCATGAGACAATTCATAAGAAAAACATCAAAAAGAATAAAAAAGGATTTATGTTCGACTTCACGATGGTATCCCCAACATCTCATGATTGGATTCTGGTCTTTACAATTATTGGAATACCATCCATGATATTTATCATGTGTCTTGATGCATTTCTCCAGATTACAAATATTGAAGTCCTTTCTGATGCATTTTGCTTGACTGGCGTAATCATCTATTTCATATTAATGTTTTACATTGGAGGAAAAATCACAAGCTTGTATGGTGAGGTCATTATTATAAAACAATTTACGAAAGAACTTACTATTGATAATGTTAAAGCCTTTATCTCTGCAGTTCAAAAGAGGACAAGAAAAATCAATCCAAGCATTTCAATCTTACATACTGATCAACCAGTCTCTCCCGATGTTCTCGAATTTATCCGTTCGAAAGAAGGACACATACATGGTAAGTTTGCCATTACTTTAATAAAAGAGACTAATAATCGGTATGAAGTTTTATGGACTGGTTAAGAATATAGTACTGGCCTTAGCAATCCTGCCACGGTTCTATAATAATCTCGACCCCGATCCGTTACTTCCCAAACAGTACCCATATCAAATTTTTCGGAACGGATATAGTCCATCTTTTCAAGTTTTTTAAGAATTATGTTAATTCGTGGTGTGCGCTGGGCATGCTGGATAAATTCGGGTGCCTTTTTTGTAATTTCATTTGCTGTTGGGCGTTTGCCATGTTCTTCCTGTTTTCTGACAAGATATGCCAGTATCGCCATCATGACATCTACATCATTAAGCCTTTTACCAGATGACCACAATCTGACGATTTCATTTCTGGAAATGAATTAACCTCCTATATAGCCCAGTACTATCGTTTACTTCCACCTTCTAATAGTTAATCATCTTTTGTATTTAGAGTTATCACATAAGAGTCTCCGAAAAATTAATTCTACGGTCACTGATACTGGCAGATGAGGACGAAAGAATTATATATGGGCAAGTGCTATTACAATATATATGCAAGGATATACTATGACATATCTAGGAGGTAGATAAGATGCCAAAAGACGATTGGTGGAAGGGGCTGGCAGTTGGTGCTGGTGTGGCCGTGGGAATAATTGCATTGATAAAACTATTATACCGCGCGTCTTAAATATTTGCGCACCATAGGGGTTGGTGAGGTATATGCTTGGCAAAACGTTTAACAATCGCAGAATCATCGCAAATTGTATTGGCACTGTACGACGAAATTCGTCGCTCTGA